>Ga0310695_10006357_pt1 | contig 19619 bp, 10 predicted proteins | sample RumenRJG_04DNA_FD_203882 | JGI IMG/M metagenome (GOLD analysis project Ga0310695, IMG submission 203882) | Bovine rumen microbial communities from Lethbridge, Alberta, Canada - RJG_04 (v2) (version 2) | ecosystem: Host-associated > Mammals > Digestive system > Stomach > Rumen | place: Canada...
CGTGCTGTTGACCCATACAACCACTTCCGGCAGATGCATCAGGCGGGGATCCGTTTCTTCATCCGTTTTAAAACGATCCAAGGTTTCCCCATCAGTTTTAACATTTGCCTCGCCTACAACTTTTTTCAGTTCATCCAGTAATTCAGGGGTTACGGGATTGTACTTGCTCATAATATTAGCTCCTTTATACATTGAAAATCTTTCCGGGATTCAGAATATTTTTCGGATCTACAGCCCGTTTAATCATGCGCATGTACTCCAGTTCTGCAGGTTCCGTGTATTCTTCCATGTAATGCAGCTTTTTGGCTCCGATGCCATGCTCACCGGAAAGACGTCCGCCCAGGCCGTAAACATATTCATATGCTTCCTTATGGAATTTTTCAACATTAACGTTCCATTCTTCTTCCGTCAGGTCCTTGCGGCACATGCATACATGGAGGTTACCGTCTCCTGCATGGCCCAGCACCATAACTTCAAAGGGATAATGGTCCCCCATGGCTTTTACATGTTCGATGGTCTCGGCAACTTTATTGACAGGAACCACAAAGTCATCAGTAATGGTTACATCAGCCAAAATACGCAGGGATTCCTGGCAGTTACGGCGCAGGCTCCACAGTCGGTCGTCTGCTTCCAGCACTTCTAATGCACCGGCTTCCTCGCACAGCTCGCTCAGTTTTTCCAGACCGGTATCAAGCTGGTCTTCATCAAAAGTTTCTACTGTAACGAATACAAAATTGGCAATATCCCGATGGGGCACATTGATTTCGCAGAAGGTAGTGGTACTGCGAACAAAACTGTTGTCCATAAATTCGATACTGGTAGGATTAAGCCCGGCTTTGATGATTGTCGGAACCAGACGGGCCGCTTTTTCCACCGTGTCAAACATGGCCAGCACGTCAAACCGGTAGGGCGGCAGGGGCTGCAGCTTCAGGGTAACCTGGGTAATGATTCCTAACGTCCCTTCGGAGCCCATGATCAGCTGCTCCAGCGCATAACCGGTCGTCTTCTTTTTCAGGCATGCGCCTACGTGCATGATTTCACCCTGGGGCGTAACTACTGTCATTCCATAAACCTGATCCCTGGTCACGCCGTAGCGGATTGCCTTTATGCCTCCCGCGTTGGTAGCCAGGTTCCCGCCGATCTGGCAGGTCTCTGCACTGCTGGGATCTCCCGCATAAACCAGGTTGTGTTCCTTGGCCGCTGCCTGGCATTCTTTTACAAGAGCGCCGGCTTCCGCAACCAAATACAATCCTTCCGTATTGACTTCCAGAATGCGTTTCATACGGCCCATCAGCAGGATAATGCCGCCGCAAACCGCAATGGCGCCATCCGCCAGACTGGTTCCGGCGCTGCGCACGGTAATCGGAACATTCGCCTCATTGGAAAGCTTTACAATGGCCGCCACTTCTTCCGTAGAACCGGGCGCCACTACAGCTTCCGGCGTATGAAACTTGGCCGGATCCGTTTCTTCATCGGTTTTGTACTGGTCCAGAGTTTCGGGGTCTGTATACACATTTTCTTTCCCCACAATGGCCTGGAGACCCGCCACAAACTTTTCGTCAACTTTGTTATACATACATTTCCCCCCTGCAATATTCCATTCAATTCTATAAAGGAACAGCTGATTGCACGGGCATTTTTTGCTCGAATCATCGGTTCCTTAAATTACATATTAAAATTATTATATCACTTTTTTATTTTGATAACCATACGAACCGTAGCAGTTTTCGCAAAACCTCCGGATATTCTTCCGTCAGGCTGGAACAGTTTACCCGCTCCCCGATCTGGTGCAGGTCTTTCCCCCAGGGTCCCAGCAAAAAGAAGGGTATCTGCAGCCGCACAAGAGCTTCCATATCAAACCTGTAATCCTTTCCCCACAGTGGAGTGTTAGCCTGGTACGCCGGGCTTTGGGCCTCCTCGGTCAGGCCGCAGTAACTGCAGTCGGATACGCCCTGAAAATAAGGTTCTGTTTTTATCTTCTGCAATGCAGCCAATGCTTTTTTATAAATCACAAACCTGTCTGCATTGTTCATTTCTTCACTGCGGACCGCAGGATAATAGGGCGGCGCAAACCCGAATACCACCAGAGGCTGATCGGCATGAAGGAAATCCAAGGTCCGTTCCATCAGCCACAGGGTAACTTCCGGAAACGTTTTATGCTGTTCTCTCAGCATCTTCTTTTGCATTTCCTCTGTTTCCTTCCAAAATTCGGGGAAACCTTTCCGCTGTTTTGCCTGCTGCCATAAAGTCACCCAGGTCATAACTGCAACAGGTTGGGATGTTTCCGCCACAGCGGTTTTGATTTTGCCGAGGAAATACGCCATCACCTGGGCCGGCGTTTTACGGAAGGTCAGCACGTTGCAATAGCCGGCGGCCCGGCGGGGCAGGGAAAAATCATATCCTTCCTTTAAATCACGGGCGTACATCCAGACCGGGGGCACAGAACGTTCCCCTTCACAGGTTTCCGTAAAACTTTCGTCCCCTTCCGTCTCCGCCACGATGCGGGACAAAATTCCAAGAGGGTTCACCCCGTCCCGATAGCTGCCGATCTGCACCACTTTCCCCTGTACCAGCACCACGGGCAGTAATTTCCCGATACTGCCGGAATGGACCACCTGAGTCCTGCCGTCCGGCAGTCTGTTGTTTGGCTCTGCACAGACGGCCAGCCTGTAGTCCAGACCATGCTGTTCCTTCAGTTGTTCCAACAGAGGCAGCGTGCCGCGCATGCCGACGGAAAAGGATTCTTCGTCCGGCACGGAAATAAATAAAAGGGCGCCATGCTGCTTGGTATTGTTACTCTCTTCAGTTCCTGCTAAGTCTTCCCTCAGTGATTTTTCTTCTTCCGTTACAAAAGTTCCTGTTAAATTCGCCGCAACTGATCGTTGCTGTTTTTCCTTCGCTTCTTCCTCATCCTTCAGCGCCGCTTCCGCCTGTTCAGAAAGCACTGCCATCTGCACCGCCGTGCCTCCCAGCATATCGCAGCTTCCCCGTCCGAAGATCCACTCTCCGGTAATTAAATCGGTATAGGCTTCCGGTGAAAGGTTTTCTTCGCTTAAGTGCTTCGTGATCGCATCGGGATCGAAGGCCCAGGGCGCAGCTTCCCCATATACATCGGCCGAAACCACGTCATGATGTCCCATGAAAACAACAGTGGGAACCGTAGCGTTTGTTTCCGGGGTTCCTCCGCCGCCGTTTTTTACAGCAGTATCATTTCCCTCTGCAGTGTTTCTTCCGCATCCCCCGCCGCCGGGTTTCACCAGCGCCCATACGGTGCTGCGTCGCAGTGGATCTCCCGGAATGGGGAACCGCCCGCAGCGTTCCGGATATTTTTGAAAATAGGGCAGCTGCCGGAAAAAATCCAGCAGCCAGTTCTCTGTTATGATTTCTTTTTCCGTATTGGTCACGCCCCCACAGACCATCAGCCCCCGGAGGATTTCCATAATTTTATTTTTCATAATTTGGTTCATAACCCAATCAAACATTTCACGTTGCAACTGCACATATTTTTCAGCAGCAAAACAGCGTTAGAGGCTGTTTCGATTTTCTAATCTCTCAGTTTCACAATAGGCTGCTTTTCCCAAGGCAGATACTGAAGGCTCAGGCAGAATTCCCAGGCTTTGTACTGCTCTTCAGGATCTTCTGTTGCTTTCGCTTTATTTACATCCCGTACACCCGCTGCAGAAAGGGGGAAATAATCATAAGCCTCTGCCAAGAGTTTACATGCTTCCGCCGTTTTTCCCTCTTTATGCTTATGCTCCGCAAGGAACCGCAGGCTGTAAAAAATATACGGATTCACCGCATCGTACAAGGGATCGGGGATGATAGGCTTCGGCGTATGGGATTCCTTTTTTTCTTTTTTCACCATTTCTTCCGCGTCCGCAACCGCCTGCTCCAGCTTGCCGCTTTCCGCCAGCACATTCAGCCTCCGGTACCAGATATCCCCCCTGGCTTCCGTATGGAACCGGTAGGGAAATTCACGGCAGATGGCAAAAGCCCTGTCCAGATACTGCACCGTGGCGTCGCAGTTTTTCGTCAGCTTCCAGATGATCTCCGCAATATCCCTCAGGCTCAGCACAAAATGTTCCGCCTCGCACATGCCCTGATCCGGATGATCGTCCATATCCGGTGTAACATCGTTTATAAAGGTGCTTAACACGCGCATAGCGCCTTCCGTATCCTTAATAAAATACAGCACCCGCCCCACAATCGCCCGGCAGACCCAGTTGTTTTTATCGCTTACAAAACTGGGAGGTACCGGCCATTTGCCGGAGATGCACTGGGTTACATAGCCTTTCCATTCCTGATTGTCGATATCTTTCATAGCTTACCTCCTGCTCGTATTTTACTTTCTCCTTAATTTCAAATTCCTGCAGCAATAAATATATACAAGCTGATATATACAGGTTGATTCTGTTTGTCAGCGAAAAAAACTGCCGGCAAAATTTGTCAGCAGTTTTCTTTCTTACCTTCTTCCCACAGACCTGCAGCCTTTATAACCTCAAAGATTTCCTTTTGATTCCGCGACTCCGTAAGCGTCTTGCGCTCTTCGTCCGTCAGGCGGGAGAGCGGTCCTGCCAGCGAAATGGAGAGCTCCTTTTCCTGGCTCTTCGCCCAGGCCTCGCCTGCGACACGGGATGCGATGAAAGCAAAGATCTCTTTGACTTCGCCGCAATATTCCCGGAAATAGCTTCCATGCTCCACGAAGGCCCGGGACGCGCAGCCGCCCCGGCAAATGAATACGTAGGGACAAGCCTGGCAGGCAGGCATCAGGTCCGAGGTGCGGACACGCCACTTTGCCTTGGACAGGTTTATCAGGAAACGGCCTGACTGCTCGTCGGTGAAGCCCACTTCGGCGCCTTCCGTAGCCACCTGGTCCCAACAGGAATATAGCTTCCCGAAGGGGTCGATAACGAACATTCCCTGCTCCGAGCCGCAATATGCCGAAGAAGGACTCGGCATCGCTTCCTTTGCGAAAAGCCGTTTGAGCCCGTTCGCCGGTACGCTGTACTGGCTCTGAAGCTGAATTGCCTCCATGGCAGTAAAGCCGTTTTTCATCAGCTCGTCAATAATGTCCTGCTCTTTGATGTTGTTTTCGGGGTGGCTGTCATTGTTGGTAGCCTTGAAATAATAGGAAAATATCCCGCGCTTTGACTTGTTTCCTGCGGCAGCGCGTTCCTCTTCTTTGGCGATAAAGCCCCGCGCACGAAGGTCTTCCGTTAATGCCCCGATACCGGAAATGTTTTCGCGACCCACATTCACCCGCAGATTGATGCTTGCACCGCGCTGAAGGGCCAGCTCCACATTTTTGAAGATGCGGTCATACGTGGGGACTCCATCTTTATGGATCCTTCGCCGGTCATTGGCCTCGCCCACGCCGTCCACCGTTACCTGAAGATGTTTGCAATTGTATTCATCAAGAAAATCAAGGTACGACTCAAGGTCGTATCCGTTGGTGATTGCGGACATGGAAATGCCGAGCTTTTTACAATGTCCGGCAATTTCCCGCACCACATCGATATTTTTGGCAAGAAAGGGCTCGCCACCGTAAAGCGTGCATTCCCCGATGCTGTACCCCCGGGCTTTATAGTTCTCAATGGCGGCAAATACCCCCTCGATCATCTCATGGCTCATGGTACTTTCCAGCCATTTCTGCCCGTTTTTGAGCCGGTGCTGTTCGTAGCAGTAGGGACAGCGGAAATTACAGTCGTAGGTAGGCATGATGACAATGCCAATGCCGGAACGGGCCGGAATCATCCGATGGACGCGGCCGATGAGTTTCATATCGGCCAGTTCCTCCGCCTCACTCTTTCGCGTGAGATGCCCCCGAAGGAGCAGCCGCTCCCGCAGCGCAGGCGAAAGTCCTGCGAAATCTCCCGTTGCAAATTTTTCCGCCTCTTCTTTTGTTACTACATCAAAAGAGGAATACAGACCGTTAACAAGCAGCATCCTGTCTTTGATTTCATCGCTTCCCTGTATGAGCGGCAAAATAATTTCATATGTACTTCTTCTCATAAGACCCCACCTTAACTATTATCTTTATACTTTTCTATTTATACTGGTCAAACCAATTATTTACTCATGAATTAGTTTTGCCAAAAAAACGTACTCCCAGCATAGTGATGTCATCAGACTGCTCCGCTCCTTCTGCGTGAGCATATACATCTTTTCTCACTTCCGCCAGAATTTCCTCTACGGAAGCATTGCTGTCGATGCGGTTAAGTGCATCCTGAAGCCGTTGCTCCGTGTAAAGATTATTGTTTTTATCCATGGCTTCGGTCACACCGTCCGTATAGAGGTAGATCATATCATTAGGACGCAGAACAAGCCTGTTAACCTGATACGTCGCATCTTCATCCACGCCAAAAACCGTGTACTTCTTCTTTTGAACCAGGTAGCGGAAACGGCCGTTCTGGCGCACCAATGGCGGGTTGTGTCCGGCGTTCACGTAGACGAGTTCGCCTGTAGTCAGATCAAGCTGGGCAATAAACACCGTAACGAACATCATGCTTTCGTTATCCCGGCACAGCTCCTGATTGGCCTGCATCATAAGACTGGCAACGTCATCAGTTTGATTTGCCATGAGCACCAGATTCTTCAGGGTAGTTTTGGCCCGCATCATGTAGAGGGCCGCCGGCACGCCTTTGCCCGACACGTCGGCAATGGTCACCACCAAATGGTTTTCATCCGTCATGTAAAAATCATAAAAGTCTCCGCCTACAGCCTTGGCGGCATCCATGTTGGCATAAATCTGGAACTCCTTATGTTCCGTCAGAAAATCCTGGGGAAGGGCTCCGAGCTGAATGCTTTGGGCAACGGAAAGCTCTGCGGCTACCCGTTCCTTTTCTGCCGTTACCCGGGACAAATTATCTATGTACGTCTTCAGATCGTCCGTCATATTATTGAAACTGTTTGCCAATTGCTCGATTTCATCGCCTGTCTTGATTGTAAGTTTCCTGTCCAGGTTACCGCCGGCAATCTCCTGTACCCCATCCGACAGTTCCAGAATCGGTTTGGCAAAACGTCCGCCCAAGTTATACCCGAGTTTACGGAGCGCCCATACAGATAGGATAATGGCTGCAACCATGACAAGGATCAGGCGCGTGATAAACCGATCCATGTCCTCCACATTTTTTTGGGCAATTGTCAGCACATCCTGACGGGCAGTTTCTTTTGTTGCAACAATATCCCCGGCGCTAACAGCCACGGCAGAACTCCAGCCCACCTCGGGAATAGGGGAAAAGGCAATCAGATAATCCTTTCCATTGAGGGAAACGGACCGGATCCCTTCCTCTTTGGCAATCATCGCCTTCACGGTTTCGGTCAGCCCATCGTTTTTTCCTTCAAGCATGTTCGATTGCCCCATCGTCATATTGGAAAAGATATGGGTATCGTCCTTCAGGAAAAGCAACCGCCCCTTACCGTCTACGACGAAAAACGTATCGGTATCGTAAAGCACTTTTGTCTCTTTATCCGCCTGCGCCTCCCCATCGTTCATGGAAGACAGATAGAAAGCGATCACTGCCACCCCGCTGAACCTGTTATTCCGGTAATAAGGCGCCGCGCAGCCAAGGCGCATACGACCGCTGTACAGATCGCTATATACATCGGTAAATACAAAATTTCCAGCCTCTTTGGCCTTTTTGTACCAGGGGCGGGTTCTCGGGTCAAAAGGCAATGGCCTGCCTTCCGGCGTCAGATGCTTGTCAGACTCCGTATCGGCGGAAATATAAAAGCCCTGTTCATCCCCCAAAGAGACTACCGTCCCTTCACCGGTATACTGCGACAGGCGGACCATAAAAGGCGACACATTGGCCACCAGCCCGATATCATCTTTCAGCCGGTCGTAGTCGGCATCGGGAGCAAGCTCAAGCTGCGCTGTGATGATCCCCGCATTTTCCGCCCGGGGGAAATAAATACGATGGGGCGGGTAATCATTGGGATTGTCAAGCATATGGCTTATCCATCCGGACAAAAGAATTGTGCGGTCTTCCAGCCGTTTGAGCTGCGAGTAAAGTACTTTTGCCCGTTCCCGGGCCAGAAGGGAAATTCGTTTTCGCTCTGCGGATTCTAATTTATCGGCGGTAATTTCGGCGGCCCGGCCACCCATTTCACTGCCGTCCTCTATGGAATTTTGCCGCGCTGTGAACATTCCCGCCAGAGCGATTACGCTTACTGTAAAGAAAGATACTATACAGCAGATGAAAATGATCCGCTGTACCTGCGCTCTTATACCGTTACTTTTCTTAAATAAAAATTTTTGTATTCCAAAACGGTCCGGTGATTTTTCCATGACAAGCTTTGATCCTTCCATTCATCCTCAATAAACTTTATGCAGAATTTTTTATGGCAGGAGCAGCTCCATAAAAGGTAGATTTGTTCATCCGAAATTCAGCTGCTTAACGATTTATTATATCATTCTATATGATGCGATTCAAAATTTTTTTATCCATTTTGGTTATATTGTCAAAACTGCATGTCTATATTTTATTTTTCTCCATCAAAAAAACTGCTGGCAAAATCTGCCAGCAGTTTTATTAATGTTTGATAAATCTTATTGTAATTTTTCCATCAGCATCTTGTTGACCATGCCCGGGTTTGCTTTGCCTTTGGTTGCTTTCATGATCTGGCCTACCAGGAAACCGATGGCTTTCTTTTTGCCGGCCTTAAAGTCCGCAACAGACTGGGGATTGGCAGCAATCACTTCGTCTACCAGCTTGCCCAGTTCACCGGCATCGCTGACCTGCTCCAGACCCAGTTTCTTCACCAGAGCCTGAGGCGCTTCGTTTTCTTTCAGCATCTCCGCAAAGACCTGCTTGGCCAGCTTGCTGGACAGCACGCCTTTGTCAATGAGGTTCACCAGTTCTCCCAGATGGTCCGGCGTAATCTTGAATTCCGGATCGTCGATTTCGATACCTTCCGCATTCAGGTAGCCGGCTACATCCCCGATGAGCCAGTTGGACAGGGCTTTCAGATTTGTTGTTGCTTTCGTGCCTGCGTCAAAATAATCCGCCACCTTCTTGCTGGCGACGATGATATCCGCATTGTCTTCCGGCACTTCTTCCGCCAGTAGGCGTTCCTTGCGGGCAGAGGGCAGTTCCGGCAGGGTAGCCTTGATCTCGTCGATCCAGGCCTGGTCCAGATTCACCGGAACCAGGTCCGGTTCCGGGAAGTAACGGTAGTCGTGGGCTTCTTCCTTGGAACGCATGGACAGGGTCACCCCGTTAGCGTCATCCCAGGTACGGGTCTCCTGTACAACATGACCGCCGTCTTCCACGATTTCGATCTGGCGTTCCACTTCGTATTCGATGGCCCGTTCCAGGGCACGGAAAGAGTTCAGGTTTTTGATTTCCGCACGGGTACCGAATTCCGTAGCCCCTTCCGGCATGACGGAAATATTGGCGTCGCAGCGGAGACTGCCTTCCTGCATCTTGCAGTCGCAGACATCAGTGTATTCCAGGATGGCTTTCAGCTGTTCCATGTAGGCTCGGGCTTCCGCCGCGCTGCGCATATCCGGTTCGGATACGATTTCGATCAGGGGCACGCCTGCACGGTTATAGTCAACGGCAGAAGAATCGGAAGTGCTGATGGTCAGGCCGCTGTGCACCAGCTTGCCGGCATCTTCTTCCATATGGATACGGGTAATACCGATGCGTTTTTTCTCACCGTTCACCCGGATGTCGATATGTCCTCCCAGACAGATAGGCTCATCCCACTGGGAAATCTGGTAGTTCTTTGCCAGATCCGGGTAGAAATAATTCTTGCGGTCCATTTTATTGAATTTCTGGATATCGCAGTTTAAGGCCAGACCGGCGCGAATGGCAAATTCCACCACCCGTTTGTTCAGCACAGGCAGTGCGCCGGGCATGCCCAGACACACCGGGCACACATGGGTGTTGGGTTCTGCGCCGAATTCCGTGGAGCAGGAGCAGAACGCCTTGGTTTTTGTTTTTAATTCGGCATGTACTTCCAGACCGATGACAGTAATATAATTTTTCATTATTTGTTACCTCCCAAAGGCGCTACCGCTTTGTGAAACTCTGTAGCCTGTTCAAAGGTGTAGGCTGCCCGCAGCAGGGTCTCTTCATCCAGGGCTTTGCCGATGAGCTGCAGGCCCACGGGCATGCCGTCCGCAAACCCGCAGGGAATGGAAATGCCGGGCAGGCCTGCCATGTTGACAGGAATTGTGGTAACGTCCAGCATGTAAATGGCCAGAGGATCCATCTTGCCGTCCAGCGGATAGGCCACTACCGGCGAGGTAGGAGTCAGCAGCACGTCCACATTTTTGAACACTTCATCAAAGTCGCGGCGGATCAATGTGCGGACCTGCATTGCCTTCTTGTAATAAGCATCATAATAACCGGAGCTTAACACATAGGTGCCCAGCATGATACGGCGTTTTACTTCGCTGCCGAAGCCTTCGGTACGGCTCAGCTTGGTCATTTCCGGCGCGCTCTTGGCGTCTTTGTTGCGGTAACCGTAGCGCACGCCGTCATAACGGGCCAGGTTGGCGGAAGCTTCCGCCGGGGCAATGATGTAGTAAGTAATAACCGCATATTCCGTATGGGGCAGGGAAACTTCTACCACTTCCGCTCCTAACTCTTTGTATTTTTCTACAGCCAGCATGATCTGTGCTTTTACTTTGGGATCGATGCCTTCGCCAAAATATTCTTTCGGCAGGCCGATGCGCAGGCCTTTTACATCCTGACGGAGGGCCTTCGTAAAGTCAGGCACGTCCACCGGCAGGGAGGTGGAATCGTGAGCGTCCACGCCGCAGATGGTGTTCAGCACAATAGCAGCGTCGGTCACGTCCCGGGTAATAGGCCCGATCTGGTCCAGAGAAGACGCGAATGCCACGCAGCCGTAACGGGACACACGGCCGTAAGTAGGTTTGATACCTACCACGCCGTTAAAGGACGCAGGCTGGCGGATAGATCCGCCTGTATCGGAGCCCAGGGACCAGATGGCTTCGCCGGCTGCGATAGCCGCCGCGCTGCCGCCGGAAGAACCGCCGGGAACGCAGTCCAGATTCCATGCATTATGAGTCTTCTTCATATATGAAGTTTCCGTGGTGGAACCCATGGCAAATTCATCCATGTTGGTTTTTCCAAGGAAAATGGTTTCATCTTTCCGAAGGTTTGCGATTACATGAGCGTCGTAAACCGGAATGAAATTGTCAAGAATGTGGGAGGAGCAGGTCGTACGCAGGCCTTTGGTGCTGATGTTGTCTTTAATGGCGCCCGGAATACCGGCCAGGGGTTTTACCGTTTCCCCGGCGGCAATCATAGCGTCAACTTTTGCAGCCTGGGCCAGGGCGTTTTCTTTATCCAGCGTCACATAGGCGCCGATCTTCTCTTCCACTTTGTCAATGCGGTCATATACCGCTTTCGTCAGCTCAACAGAGCTGATCTGTTTATTCTGCAGTTGTTCATGCAGTTCATGAACGGTGCTCTCGTATAACTTCACAGTTCTTCCTCCTATTCAATCACACGCGGAACCTTGAACCCGTCGTTGTGTACGGCCGGCGCGTTTGCCAGCGCTTCTTCATGGGTCACGCCAGTCTGGGGCACGTCTTCCCGCAGCACGTTGTACAGGGGCAGAATGCTGAAGGTGGGTTCAATACCGGTGGTATCAACTTTTTCCAGAATATCCGCATAGTTCAGAATCTGGTTGAACTGTTCCGTGAACTTGGGCATTTCCGATTCGGAAATTTCCAGCCGGGAAAGAGAAGCGATGTATTTTACATCTTTTTCCGTTACTTTCATGTTTTCACCATCCTAAATATCATTAAGCTTCCAAATTAAAAAACATACATGTTATTATATCACAATTACATATAAGAGGAAAGAAAAGTCTTCCATTTCACCGTTTTATTTGAAGGAAACACTGATTAAATGAGTTTATGCGCTGCAATCTCACATTTTTTATTCTAACCCTGCAAAAAGATTGCCTTCTTCCACAGCGGAAACAGTTTCAGCTTGTCCTGCATTATCTGTTTCCCCGGCTTGCGCCGGCGGAGTTTTCCCATCCGCTTCTGCTCCGGTTTGCCCGGCAGCAGTTTCCCCGCCATCATTTCCCAACAGTCGCAGGAATTCTGCCTCATCGATGACTGTAACGCCTAATGAGCGGGCTTTCTCCAGCTTGCTTCCCGCTTCGGCCCCTGCGATTACATAATCGGTCTTTTTGCTTACGCTTCCGCTGACTTTCGCCCCGGCATCCTGGGCCATGGTCTGGGCTGTAGCCCGGTCCAGAGTAGGCATGGTTCCGGTAAATACCAGAGTTTTGCCATAAAAAGGATGATTTTCATTTACCGACTGGGCCTGCATTTCCATGTTCAGTCCGGCTTTTTTCAGTCGTTCCACCAGTTCCCGGTTCAGCGGATTGGCGAACCAGGTCACCACGCTTTCTGCAATAACCGCACCGATATCCTTGATAGCCGACAGCTCGTCCGCAGAAGCAGCCATCAGTGCATCCATTGTTTTATATTGCAACGCCAGAAGCCGTCCGCCTTTGGCTCCAACATGGCGGATCCCCAGGGCAAACAGCAATTTATCCAGTCCCTGCTGTTTACTTTTTTCAATAGCCTTCAGCAGGTTGTCCGCAGATTTTTTCCCCATGCGGTCCAGCGTTAAAAGCTGTTCTTCTTTTAAATCGTATAAATCCGCAGGAGTCTTTATCAGTTCAGCCTCCAGCAGTTGTCCGATCACTGCAGGCCCGCAGCCCTCAATGTCCATAGCGTCACGGGATGCGAAATGGATCAGCCCCTCCCTGCCCAAAGCAGGACAATGGGGATTGGTGCAGCGGTATGCCGCCTCCCCTTCTTTCCGGGCCACCGCCCAGCCGCATTCAGGGCACTCCTTCGGCATAACAAAAGGCACGGCCGATTCCGGCCGCAGTTCTTTCACCACGGAAAGAACCTCCGGAATAATTTCCGCCGCCTTATTAATGATAACTGTATCTCCGATACGAATATCTTTTTCTAAAATAAAATCTTCATTGTGCAGGGTCGCCCTGCTTACGGTACTGCCGGATAATTTTACCGGGGTCAGTACTGCCGCCGGGGTCAGCACTCCGGTACGGCCTACCTGGATCACGATATCTTCCAGCTTTGTCCGGGCCTGTTCCGGCGGATATTTATAGGCAATAGCCCACCGGGGATCCTTCCCCGTGGCGCCCAGCAGCCGCTGCTGCCACACCGCGTTTACTTTTGCCACAGCCCCGTCTGTGTCATAGGCAAGTTCCCTGCGGCGTTTGTCATGTTCTTCTATAAAGCGTAAAATATCTTCTTTTGTATGGGCCACGCACCAGTGTTCCGGCGTGGTAAAACCGTATTTCTCCAGATTGCGCAGGCACTCCTCCTGGGTTTCCGGTTCTTCCGGCCCCATCAGGTAGTAGGCAAAAAAGCTGAGGGAACGACGGGCTGTCACAGCCGGATCCAGCTGACGCAGGCTCCCTGCCGCCGCATTCCGGGGATTGGCGAATTCCGTTTCGCCTGCTTCAACCCGTTCTTCGTTCAGGCGCAAAAAGGCCTCCCGGGACATGTACACTTCCCCCCGGACATCCAGCAGCTCCGGTGTTTCTTCGCCCTCCGGAACACGCAACCGCTGAGGGATAGCCTTGATGGCCCGCACGTTGGCAGTAACATTTTCTCCCACTTCCCCGTCCCCCCGGGTAGCAGCCCGCACCAGCCAGCCGTTTTCATAGATCAGGCTGCAGGCCAGGCCGTCGATCTTCGGTTCCAGCACATAGCTGACCTCAGTTCCCTGAGGCAGCAGGCTCCGCACCCGCTGGTCGAAGTCTCCCATTTCTCCGGCATTATACACATTTCCCAAGCTCAGCATGGGAACCATATGCTTCACCTGCGTAAAGCCCGGGGCCACATACCCACCGGGACGCTGGGTAGGCGAATCCGGCGGCACTTCGTCGGGATACAGGGCTTCAATAGCGCGGAGCCGGTTGGTCAGGGCATCGTATTCCCCATCGCTGATCTCCGGCGCGTCCAGCACATAATACTGGTATTCATGATGCCGGATCTGCATGCGGAGGGACTCTGCCTCCTGCAGCAGGGATTCCCTGCTTTCGCCGCTTTTCAGTTCCGCCGATTTGTACTGGATCGTATTTTTTTCGTCCATAACAACTACCTGCTTCATTTAAATTTTTACAGCAAATCCTTGGCTGTACCGTTTCCGAATTATTTTTTACAGGACCTTACAGTTTTTTCAGCATGGCGTATTTGGTCAGCAGGCTGCGAATGCCCGCGCCTGCAAAGGCAACTTTTACTTCCTGGCCGTCCGGGGAATTTTTCACACTGACAACCGTGCCTTCCCCCCACTTTTTATGACTGACCCGGTCGCCGATGGCAAAATCCGCAGCTGCCCCCGCCGGTTTTTCCGGCACGAAATCCGTATGGATTTTGCTGAACAAGCCGTGGGTCTTTTTGCTTTCTTCTTTAAATTTTTCACTGAGGGATGCGCTGACGCGGCTGTCCGGAACATACCGTTTCCCACGGCCCCCGCCGATGACAGCGCCTCCTTCTTCATCGAAGCCGGAGTAACCTCTGCGGCTATCGGAAGAACCATAACTTCGGTCGCGATATCCGTTCTGCCCGTAATTTCCTTTTCCGCGAATCGGGTTACTCTCTCCATAACCGTTTCCAAAACCGGAGGAACCGTACCCGCTGCTGCCGTAACCCCGTTGCCCATAACCACTGCTGCCATACCCGCTGCGGTTTTTATATCCTTCCGTATTGCGATATCCGGTATTGGTCAACGCAGGGCGGTGGTATTCATGCACCAGCTTCTGAGGAATTTCTTCCAGGAAACGGGAAGGGGTGGAATAGTTGGTGCGTCCGTAAATGGTCCGCTCCTTTGCCCCGGTGAGATATAAAATCTGTTTTGCCCGGGTAATACCCACATAACACAGGCGCCGTTCCTCTTCCATCTGCTCGTCGTCCATCAGGCTCCGGGCGTGGGGGAACAGACCTTCTTCCATGCCGGCCAGGAACACCACCGGGAACTCCAGTCCTTTTGCCGAATGTAAAGTCATCAGTGTAAATTTGTCATTGTCCAGCTTTGCATCGTCAATATCAGACACCAACGCTACGTGTTCCAGAAAATGGGCCAGCGTTTTTTCTTCGCTTTCATCCTTCAGGAAATCCTGGGCCACGCTGATCAGTTCCCGTAAATTTTCCGCACGGCTTTCCGACTGGGGTGTCTGCTCTGCCTGCAGCTCTTCCATATAACCGGTTTTGTTCATCACGTCTTCGATCAGCTGTTCCACGGGAACCGAATCCACTTCCCCCATGAGTTCAAACAGGACGGATCCCATCTCCTCCAGCTTTGCGATAAAGCGGGGGCTTAAACCGGGAACAGCTGCAGCATTGGTGATTACTTCAAACAAGGATATATTCTGCCCGTTGGCATAGTCCTGCAGTTTATTGACGGTAGCCTGCCCGATGCCCCGCTTGGGTACGTTGATGATCCGTAGCAGGCTGATTGCATCGTAGGGATTATACAGCACCTTCAGGTAGGCCATCACGTCCCGGATCTCTTTCCGGTCGTAAAACTTAATGCCCCCGACCATACTGTAGCTGATACCGCTTTTGATCAGCATTTCCTCAAAAACCCGGGACTGGGTATTGGTCCGGTACAGCACCGCCATATCCCCGTAGGTAAATTTCCCGGCGCGGATCAGCTGCTGGGCCTGTTCCACCACAAAGCGGGCCTCGTCCCGCTCATCCACGGCATTGTAATAAGTAATCGCCGGGCCCACCGGGTTTTGTGTCCAGAGCTTTTTCGGCTTCCGGCCCGTATTATTTTCAATGACCGCATTGGCCGCATCCAGAATGACGGAAGTAGAGCGGTAATTTTGCTCCAGCTTCAACAGGGTGGCCTTAGGATAATCTGTTTCAAAGTCCAGAATGTTACGGATATCCGCACCGCGCCAGCCGTAAATGCTTTGGTCCGCATCCCCTACCACGCACAGGTTCCCTTCATCCCCGGCAAGGTATCGGGTCAGCAGGTACTGGGTACGGTTGGTATCCTGGTATTCGTCGATCATGATATAGCTGAAACGCTGCCGGTATTTTTCACGTACTTCCGGACATTCCGCCAGAATCTTTACCGTCAGCATCAGCAGGTCGTCAAAGTCCATGGCGTTGTTGGCCAGCAGCCGCTTTTCATAAATTTCGTAGACTTCGGCCGCCTTCTGTTCAAAAAAATCCCCCGCCAGCTGAGAAAACGCAGCAGCGGTCTGCATCTGGTTCTTGGCATTGGAAATGGCGTTCTGCAGCGATGCGGGAGGAAACCGCTTTTCATCCAGATTCATTTCTTTCAGAATCGATTTTATTAGATTTTTCTGGTCCGCCGCATCGTAAATGGCAAAATTGCTTTTATGGGTTCCCAGCACTTCGATCTCCCTGCGCAAAAAACGGGCGCAGAAAGCATGGAAGGTAAACAGCCATACATCTTTAGCCGCCGGTCCTACCATAGCATCCACACGGGAACGCATCTCTTTTGCCGCTTTATTGGTGAAAGTGATCGCCAGAATTTTGTAGGGCGGCACTCCCAGCTCCAGCAAGTGTGCAATACGGCAGGTCAGCACTTTGGTCTTGCCGCTGCCGGCCCCTGCCAGAATCAGCATGGCGCCGTTAATATTTTCAACCGCAGCTTTTTGCTGCGGATTCAGGTTTGCAATACTGTCCATTGGTTCCTCCGAGATTTCAGGAAAGCTTTGATCTGTCATTGTTTCAACAGCCTTTGGAATAATTTTTCCTTAACTTTTTTATTTTACCATAAAGCGTTCCATTGACAAAGAATTATTACTGTGAATTTTGAATGAAAAAAAGGGCCGGACAATGCAAATTTTCAGCGTCATCAGAAACTGCCAAATATAAAATGCGCCCCGGTTGCAAAATGTGCAGCAGGGGCGCGTAATGTTTATGCGTATTCAGGGAACAGCATTTTGATCACAAGTCAAATCCGTTATTTACTTTGTCTGCAAAGAAGCTGCAGCAGGAATTATCTCCGCATCTTTTTAACGGTTTCTTCCATCTTGTTCATCTTCTTTTCCAGATTTTCAACTTTCTTCTGGGTCTTTTCAACCTTTTCTTCAATGGCTACGGTCATATCCCGCAGTTCTGCAACTTCGCTTTTTGTCGCATGCTGCACGCCCCGACCGGCTTTTTCCGCTTCCAGGATGGGCTGGTAGCGTTCCGTTTCCTGTTTGATCACATCCGCCAGGATCAGCAGGGAGATCAGGTTCGGGATCGCCATCAGGGCGTTAAAGATATCGGCAAGGTTCCAGACCAGTTCCAATGCCTGAGTGGCGCCGATATAGGTAATGAGGCAGAATACTACACGGTAAACTACATTGAACTTCGCGCTTCCGAACAGGTACTCAAAGCATTTTTCACCCTGATATTCCCAGCCTAAAATAGTAGAATAGGCAAACAGGACGATGCCGATGGATACAATGTATTTGCCGACCGGGCCTACAAACTTTTCAAAGGCTGCAATGGTCAGGCTCAGGCCGGACAGAGCCACGCCTTTTTCATCCACAGTGCCCAGCATACCGGAAGAAGCGATGACCAGACCGGTGATGGAGCAGATGACGATCGTATCAAAGAAAGTACCGGTAGAGTTAATATAACCCTGGCGAACCGGATCGTCCGTATGGGCAGATGCCGCAACGATAGCCGCGGAACCTAAACCGGCTTCATTGGAGAAACAGCCGCGGGCAACGCCGAAACGCATCGCGTTCATTACACTGACCGTAATAGCACCCAGCACGCCGCCGCCTACTGCCTGGGGATTGAAAGCCATCATAAAGATCATGTACAGTCCGTGGGGAATTTCACTTGCATTCGCCAAAATGCCTGCCAGGCCGCAAACTACATAGAACACGGCCATAACCGGAACGACTACGGCAGCTACTTTGGAAATAGACTGGATGCCACCCAGAATAATGATCATGCACAGGATGACCAGGGCCGCGCCGGTTGCCGCCACGGGAACCGCAAAGGTTTTTTCCAGCGCTGTGGAAATGGAGTTTGCCTGTGTCATATTACCGATACCGAAAGACGCCAGCACCGTAAACAGCGCAAACAGGAAACCTAAAATCGCGCCCAGTTGTTTATTGGAGAACCCGTTCTTCATGGTGAACATGGGTCCACCCTTCATTTCACCTTTTTCGTTGACCTCGCGGTATTTGCTGGCCAGCATACATTCCGCATACTTGGTAGTAATACCGAAGGCTGCGGAAAGCCACATCCAGACCAGGGCGCCGGGGCCGCCTGCAAACATGGCCGTAGCCACGCCGACGATATTGCCGGTACCAATTGTGGCCGAAAGAGCTGTCATCAGCGCATTAAAGGAAGAAACGTCACCTTCACCGCCGGCCTTTTTCTGCCTGGCATCCTTGCCGATTACGCTCTTGATTGAATAGGGCAGGTTCCGCCAGGTGCGGAAATTCAACTTAAATGTCAAGAAAACACCAGTACCTACCAGCAGCACCAGCATTACGGGCCCCCACACAAAACTGTCAATTTCATTGACAATTGCATTGATCTGTTGCATATCCATAATTTTTTCCTTCTTCCCTCATTTATTTTCGGTATACCCACCAAATATTTTGGAAACGCTGATTTTTACCTGAAGGCTTGCTGCTACTTCCACAAGTTTCAACAAACCAGCGTTCCCATTAAGCAACCGTAGACTCATCCGCCCGCGCCATCGGATGAAATCGCGCGGAGCATTTCAGCCTGCGCTTCCTTAAGCAGATTTATACGTTGCAAACCGGCAACTTTTATCAAATCATCCACTGTCACCCCACACTATTGGCCCCATCAACCAATACCTCCCTGTATCAAAACGTTTTCGAAAAACCAGCATCCCCTCAGACTGCTAATAAAAAACCGGCCTTGGGGAACTCATTCCCTGCAGGCCGGCTACGCTCATGTAATAATAACAAACACTACTACGTTTTCCAGCAGACGTATTAGCGCCTGCTTCCGACCCTGTCCTTTTGCCTGAGAGATTAGGGCTTGCGCCCTTGCACCTTCGGCTCTCAATTCAATGAGTATCTCCAGAGTTGTGTCCCCATGCGGTTCTTTGTTCACCGGAACGCCTGAGAGTGCTACTCCTTCGGCATGCCCAACCTTTTGGTCCTGCATTCTTCCGCATGTTTCATTCACCCGATATTTTATTTTGAATTTTATATTGAGATAATATTACACAATTAGCACAAAAAAATCAATGGCTTTTTATCATGTATACTTGTATACACAATGGAAATTTTATTCCGGCTCCCTTTTACTGTCATCGCGATTTCTTACCAGGACAGCACTTCCGCCCCGGTTTCCGTAACCAGTACGGTATACTCCCACTGAGCGGAAAGTCCCCCGTCTTCCGTATACACTGTCCAGTTGTCGGCTTCGTCAATAAATACACCTTTTTTCCCGGTGTTGATCATGGGCTCAATGGTAAAGATCATGCCGGGAACCAACAGCATGCCGGTTCCTTTTTTCCCGATGTGGGCCACAAAAGGATCTTCGTGGAACTCTACCCCCACGCCGTGGCCGCCGAATTCTTCCACCACGCTGTACCCGTGTTTGTGAGCCAGCT
>Ga0310695_10006358_pt1 | contig 19618 bp, 13 predicted proteins | sample RumenRJG_04DNA_FD_203882 | JGI IMG/M metagenome (GOLD analysis project Ga0310695, IMG submission 203882) | Bovine rumen microbial communities from Lethbridge, Alberta, Canada - RJG_04 (v2) (version 2) | ecosystem: Host-associated > Mammals > Digestive system > Stomach > Rumen | place: Canada...
TAAACTAGAAAAAGATGATTATTCAATAATTTAAAACAATTAAATATTAAAAAGATAAAATTATTTTTTATTTGATTTTTAAAATATATTTATTTATATGAAATATTAAATGTTTTGTGTTGTTTCAGAAAAAATAGAGATTATGAAATAAATATATTTTTGAATTGAATTATAATTATTTATTTATAAAAATAAAAAATTCTTAGTAAAAACTATATATATTATTTAAAATATAATTAATTTTAAATAATTTTTTTAATATAATTTATTTATTTAATTAAATAATCATTTTAAAAAACCAATTTAAAGAAGAATAACTTGTTTCTGATTTTTGTTTTAATGAAATAATAAAATCATCTCTTAAATACATTTTATAAAATATTATTTTATTAATTCCTAAAAAATAGCATAATTCTAATTTAAATATTATATTTTTAAATGAAGTAAGATAAAATTTTAAAAAATTATTTTTTTCATCATATAAAATAATATTCAATCCCTCAATTTCTTTATTTAAAAATTCTTTAATAAATGTTTTATTACAAAAAAGTAAAAAAATAATTTACGCACTATTCATTTATTTTATATATATTACTGTCTATTCATTTATTATTAATAAAAATTACTTGCTATTTGTTATTTATTGTAATATAATTTACAAATTATTATATATTAATAATATATCTTATCGACTATCTTTTATTGATATAATATACTCACTATTTATATAAATAGTGATTTATTTTACTCATTGTTCATTTATTAATAATATCTTTACATACTAATCATTTATTAATATATATTACCTATTTTTGATTGATTATAATATATTTTATTTAATATTTTTATCACCTATATAATTTATGTGCTTATAATTCATTATTAATATAACATACAGTCTATCCTTTTAATAATAATATAACTTTACTCATTATTTATTTATTATTCATATAGTTTTACAAACTTTTTATTTATTTATTTATTATTATTATACTTTTACTCATTATTTATTTATGATTCATATATTTTACACACTATTCATTTATTATAATAAATCTACAGACTATTTATCATTAATAATATATTTTATAAATTAATTTCTGTTTCATTAAATTCACTATAAATTGATTTATCTAAGTCTATTATTTTTATATTTCTTTCTATTTTTGATTTATCTTTTATTAATTCTAAATATTCAATATAATAATTTATGAAATTATTATTATCATTTTTATCAATATTAATATTTCTTTTTTTTATTTGAGTTAAAAAAGAAGTAAATATCTTTTTTTATTTTATTTATATTCTTTATATTCATTACTATTTCATGAATTAATTTTTTTGTTTTTAATATTTCTTCATTACTTATTCCTATTTTATTTAAAGGAATAATATTATGATTAAAATGATTAATTAAACACTTATCATAAATATTATTTTTGCAATTAGAATAATATCCTCCAATTATTTTATTATGAATTCTACAATTAAATTCAAATTATTCTTTAAAAAATGAATGATTAAAATAATCATCCCAAGATATTCTTTCATTTAAATCAATACATATCATTCTTTCCAATAAATCATTTAATTCATTATTATTGGTTTTTTTTAATTTTTTTCTGAACTAATATCATCAATTATTTGATATTCTGTTTTTCCATTATAAGGATATTGTTAAATCAAATATAATATATTATTATTCCTAAACTCTATATATTATTTTTCATATTAATATTGTTTGCGATCATTATTTATGGAGCTATTGTTAAAAGAAAATCATCTGTTGATGATTCTTTTTTCATATTTATATTCAAATTAGATATTTTAATGAAGTTTTATTTATTTTATCTAAACTAATTAATATATTTGATAAATTTAAATTTTTATGATAAATATTATTGTCATGCATCTTTTTAAACATTTTATTTAATTCAATTAATATATATTTTAATTCTTCAATTGATAATCCTTCATTTCTTATTTTCAAATATTCATCTAAATTTAAACATAATTCCATTCAATATAAAAAAATTCATTTGTATTAAATGTTTCGATAACACAAATAGAATTTTGAGATTTGAAATTTTCCAACAATTCTTTTTCTGTCGAAAATTCACATTTTAAATTATTAATTTAATTACAAGATAATTAATTCCCATTTTTTTTATTTTTTACTTTATATCTTGTTCTACATATACCTGAATTAAGAATTTGAATCTTTACATATTTATACCAAATACCTAAGTTATTCATTTTTAATAATTTTGTTAATAATTAGAATTACAATAATTTAAAATGGAAAAAAAAATAAATGAAAAAAACAATAACAAAAAAGAAGAAAATGATTTTTATAAAGATGAATATGTAGATGTGATAAATACAAATGATGGAACTGTTTCAGGAGGAAAAATAATATCAATAAAAGATGATATAATGTTAATAAAAAATTTAAAAACAAATAAAGAAGAACAATATAAAAAAAATGATAATTCAATTCTTAAACAATGGAAACCAGGAAGACCTTTTTTAATATTTAATAGATTAGATATTCAATTAATAAAAAGTAATATTTGGGTAGAAGGCTTTATAATAAATATAAATAATGATAAAAAAGAAATAACAATAAGATATCTAGATAAAAATTTAGAATTAAAAGAAGAAAATATTTCACAAAATTCAAAAAGAATATCAGAGATAGGTAAATTTTCAAAAAATAATACAAATAATGATAAAATAGCAAGTGATCAAATAAATAACAAATTATTTAAAAATAGAAAATTTGTAAAATTAAATAATAAACAAGAAATAAAATTTCGTCAAAATATATCAAATATTCAATTATTAATAAAAGATACAAAAAAAGATGGAAATTGTATGTTTCGTGCAATAAGTGATCAGGTATATGGAACAGAAGAAAATTTTAATTTAATTCGCCAAAAATGTATGGATTATATTTCATTAGAAAGGGATTTTTTTGAAGAATTTATAGAAGGGGGAAAAAATTTTTTTGATGAATATATTAATTTAAAAAGAAAAAATAGAGTTTGGGGAGATGATATTGAATTACAAGCTTTAAGTGAATTATATAATAGACCAATTGAAATTTATTCAAATTCAATTAAGCCACTTCGTACTTTTCATGAAAGTAAAATAAATTTTAAGAGGGATGATAATAATAATAAAAATTATAATATTATTCCTATTAGATTATCTTATCATGGTAAAAATCATTATAATTCAATTATTCCTAAAAGAACTAATGTTATTGAATGGAAAAAATATAGGGATAATTTAATTAAATTAAATAATGGTGAATATGAAAATAAAGTTTTAAATCAAATTAAAATGGATAAAAAAAATAAAAAAAATTTTGAATATGATGAAAATATTAAAAAATTTTTTAAAGAAAAAAATAAAAATTTAGATGATATAATTGATGATTTTATTTTAGATGATGATGAAGAAATAATGAATAATGTTATACAAATGAGTTTAGAAAATAAAACAAATAATAATCTAAATAATAATTTTCAAAATAAAGTAAATAATAATACTCAAAATAAAATAAATAATAATATTCAAAATAAAATAAATAATAATATTCCAAATAAAATAAATAATAATACTCAAAATAAAATAAATAATAATATTCAAAATAAAATAAATAATAATATTCCAAATAAAATAAATAATAATATTCAAAATAAAATAAATAATAATATTCCAAATAAAATAAATAATAATACTCAAAATAAAATAAATAATAAAACACAAAATAAAATAAATAATAATACTCAATTAAAAAAAAATAATAATATTCAAAATAAAATAAATAATAACATTCAAAATAAAAAAAATAATAATATTCAAAATAAAAAAAATAATAATATTCAAAATAAAAAAAATAATAATATTCAAAATAAAATAAATAATAATATTCAAAATACAATAAATAATGAGAATGATTTGGATTATTATTCTATTCCTTCTATTCAAATAGCTTTGGAATATGGTTTTTCACTTGATGATGCAATTATGGCTTATTCAATTTATGGTAATAATCAAGAATTGATATTAGATTATTTGTATAGTATGAAAGAATAAAAAATAAATTAATATTTTGAAAAAATGTTAATATATATATTTCATGATTATATTAAATTGCTTAAAAAATGAATTTTATAATTTATAATAATTTTATTTTTTATTGAGCATTTATATATTTTTATATCTTAAATTATATAAATGATTGAAAAGAATTTTAAAGAAAAAAAACATTCAATTAATAAAATAAAAAATCAAATACTACCTATTTCTATTATTATTAAAAGAGGTCGTCAAATAAATAATAAAAGAAGTGAAATTAATAATAATATAAAAAACATTAGAAAAAATTCAATAATGAATAAAAAATTAATATCAATTCAAAATAATATTAAAATAAAAAATAAGGATAAAGAAAATAGAAAAAATAAAAACAATATAAATATAAGTAATTTTAGTTCTGAAAATGAATCATATAGTTCATCAAAAGAAAGAAGGAAAAAATTTTATAATGAAGATAGTTTAAATTATTTAACAAAAAATGATAAAGGATATTCTAGTGAAGAAGAAGAAATATATTCAAATATAAAAGAAAATTTAGAAAATAATATTCAAGAAATATTAATTGAAGTTTATTACAAATATTTTATTAGGGATAAATACAAAAGTAAATTTAACATAAAAAAAAAGAAAGATATAGATAAAAAGAAAAATGAATTAAAATTAAGTTTTAGACAAAATAATAAACAATATAATTTTTATAGCTTAAAAATATTATCAAAAAAAATTAAAGAAATATTATATCATTATAGAGAAAAATTATTTAATAATGATTATTTATCTCCAATTTATACTTCATTTAAAAAGAAAAAAAATGAAATATTTAAAGAGCATTATCAAGAATTTTCAAATGATAATAATCATAATCAAATAATTTCACCAACTACTTCAACTTCATCTTATCAATCTGATTCATATATTATATCTCAAATAAATCAATTTAATTGTGATAAAAATTTTTTTTCTTCAATATTAATTCAAATTACAAAATGTATTCAAGAATATCATGTATCAGATAAAATTATTAATGAATTAATACTTATAAAATCAAGTTTAAAAAAAGCTGTTATTGAAATAAAAGAAATTTTTCAATATCCTTTAAGTTTATTAGAAGAAAAATTTTCAATTGAATGTATTCAATTAGAAGCATTTAATATTATATTAATTAAATTTGATCTATTATCTACTATTTTATATCATATTAGACAATATAAAAGTAATCATAATAAATATACAATTTATTTAGAATATTTAAATGATTTAGAAAATGATAAAAAATATGAAAGAAAAGAAATGACTAAATTTGATAAATTAATAAAAGAAAAATTAGTTAATTTTAATTATAATGGTAATGAAGATGATAAAAATGAATATAAAAAAAAAAATGATAATAGTAATGATTATAATGACTCTTTTGAAGTAAATAATAATTCTAAAAATATTTCAAATGATAATAAAAATTTTAATAATAATATATTATCATCAATTTCTTTATCAGATTCTGATAATAATAATAATAAAAATATTAATAATGAAAATATTGAAATTGAAAATAATGAAAATGTTAATAATGAAGAAGAAAATAATAAATTAAATGATTTAGATATTGATGAATTAGTAAAATTTATTGATAGTGATGAAAATAATCACAAAAAGAAAAGAAAGAAAAAAAATAAAAATAAAGGTAAAAAAAATAAAAAATTATTTATAAATACTGATATTATCAATAATAATAATTATTCAATAGAAAAAAATGAAGAAATTGAAAGAAAAAATTTTGAAAAAATTTATGAAGATTATAAAAAAGATATAATAAACAATTCATATGAATTTATTCCTTTAAAAATAAAACCAAAACTAAGTGCAAATTGGTTAATGAAATTATACATAAATAACAAATTTAAAATTTCGAAATAAAAAATATCAATTTTAATTAATTTTAATTTTAAAATGTAATTTAAAAATGAAATTAAAAAGATTTATATCAAAAAAATAATAATTTTATTATTATATTTATATATAATAAAATAATTATATAACATTAAATAAAATTATATAAATAAAAAACAACATATATAAATTCAACAACATTTTTTATTAATTTTATTTTCATTATTATTATTATTAATTTTAAATCCTCCACTATAAAAAATAGTATTTCCTCTTCTTCTAATTTGACTATCATTTAAAGAAATATTACTATATCTATAATTAAATTCATCTCTATCTTCTAATAAATCACATATTTTATTAAAAAATTCTAATACATCATCACTATTTTTACAAGAAATTTCTGCAACTAAAATATTAGGATTATTTTCTCTTAAAATTCTAAAAGCATATTCTAAATTAAAACTTTTATCTTTACAATCACTTTTATTAATTAATGCAATAAAAATTTTTTTTTTTTTATTTTTAGCTTTTTCAATATTAGTTTTAATATAATCTATAAAATTATTAATTGAATTTAAAGATTCAATTGAATTATAAGAACAAACTAAAATAAAACAAGATGATTGTTTATATAAATGAGGAGGTAAAATTCCCATTTCCATTTCATCACCACAAGTGTCCCAAATTGAAAGAATTGTATTTTCAAATTCTTTCATATAAAAATTTACTCCTATTGTTGTTTGATATTTATTTTCAAAACGATTTTTTGTTAATTGAAGTAATAATGTTGTTTTTCCTACTCCATTTAAACCATATAATACTATTGTTTTTGTTATTTTTTTCTGATGAGAATTATTATTATATAATATTGATTCATTTTCCATTTTATTTTATTTTTTTTAATATTTATTTTTTATATTTATTCTTTTTTTCTTTTTGGAGGGTTTTATATTCAGATTATTAAAGTTTTTTTTATATATATATCATATTTTTATTTAATAAATAATTTTACTTATTAATTGGTTTAATCTCATTAACATATTATTATATAAAAAAAAAAATCAAATTATAAAACTAATAAAAAGCATTATAAATTATAATAAAAAATATAAAAAACAATAAAAATTAATTTAAAATAAAATGGACCTTCGACGACACAAAAAAAAAGAAACAGACGACAAAATAATATTAGACAAAGAAAAAATCTCTAAAATAATATCAACAACAGCAAAATACGAAACATCAGGAATACAAATATCAAAATGGATAATAGACAAAGATTCCTATATAGTAAACATAAACAAAAACAATATAAAATTCCAAGGAATATTTAACGAAAATTTTGAAAGAAATGGATATGCAATTTCTTCATATTCAAATAACGAAAATTACTTTGGTTACTATAAAAATGACATAAGAAACAAAGAAGGAATTTATACTTGGCCAATTGAGATAGAAAATCAAAGAAGAAAGACAGAATTTTATTGGGGAATATGGAGAGATAATATAAAAGAAGATCATGGTATTTATTTATGGTTAGATGAAGATAATAAAAAAAAACCATTTGAAAAATTCGATGATTGTATCTTTGATGTTTATTTAGGAGAAATTGATAATGATTCTTTTACTAAAGGAGTTTATTTATCAAAAACTAAAGATAATTATTATATTTATTATGGTGGTTATGATATTTTTGGTAAAAGAGATGGAGCTAATTGTTATTATTATAATTCAAATGAAGATAAAGTTTTTTATGGTTCTATGAAAAAAGGTCTTTTTGAAAATGGATTTATGGGAGTTTTTGATAATGAAGGAAAAATTTATGATTTATTTAGAGTTGAGTTTGACTCTAAACAAAAAATTAGAAGGTATCTACAAAGAGATGATATTGATACTAGTGTTAGAGAAAGAGTTGAATGGAGAATTTTAGTTTTTAGAAGCTTAATCTTGGAAGATGATTATTTTAATATTATTTTTAAAGCTTTTAAAAATATTGTTGAGTTTAAAGATAAGAAATTTAGTTTGAAAGTTTTGAATAGTGATGAAGGGTATAATAAAATTAAGGATGTTTGCTTTGGGTATAATAATATTGATTTGTTTAGAAAATTAGAAAAGAATTTGAGAAAATAAAAGGATATATTAAATTGTTTTTTTTGAGTTTTTTTGGAATTAATATTAATTTAATTAAAAGATTTTATTTTTATATATATTTATAAAATTATTTAAATATATATTTTAATAATTGCTTAATATAAAATAAGTAAAAACATTATAAAAGCAATTAAGAGAATTTATGTTCATTAAAGGAAAAAAAACAAAAAATATAAAAGAAAAAATTTTTAAATAATAAAAAGGAATTTAAAGAAGAAGAAATAGAAGTATTAAATATAATGAAAAAAAAATAATAATAATTTATATAAAATTCAACATAAAGGATTAATTTTAAGAATACTTGAATCAACTGTTAAAGGGGAATTATATAATAAAAAGTAATTAATAGTAAAATCACTTAAGTAAAAAATAATTGAATAATAATAAGTCTATATTAATTTTTATGTAAATAAAATGAATTTTTTATTGATTGTTTTTATATTTATTGATTATAAAAGTTATAATAAAAATTTTTTTAATATAAATTAACATTTCAATAAGATATATCTAAACTTTTAAATAATACATTGAACAAAATTATATTATAATTTTTGAAAAAAATAACTTACATAATTCAATTATATTAATTATTTTAATATTTTATTTCTTTGATTTTATAATAATAAATAAATGAACTCAGAAGAAAATCAAATAGAAGAAAAAAATCAACAATCAAAAACAATAGACATTGAACAAGAAAAAATCAAAAAAATTTCTAAAGTATTAAGTCAAAAAAATATAAAATATTCAGCATTTGATAACATGGCAACAAATAGAAAAAAAATAAATATAAATGATTGTCTTCCAAACAACGAAAAAGTAAAAAGAAAAGGAAGAAATCAATTATTTGATAAAATATCATTCCCTTTAATTAATTTATTATCAAATAGAAAAACATTAAATAATTCAAATACTTTAATGAAAAGTATGTTAACAGAACAAGATTTACCAAAAGAAGAAGAAAATATAATTTCAAGTAAATCATATATAAAACCAATTAAAGGATTTAGATTAAATAAAAAACTACCTTTAATTAATAATTCTCGTAATCCTATACTTGAAAGACAAAATAGATATTATAAAAGAATTAATGAAACAGTTTCTATTAAACCTATAAATAATGTAATTATTAAAAATAATGATTCTGATGAATCTTTATCAAAACAATTATCTTTGTTTTATAAAAGAATGAGAGAAAATTATAAAGAAAGTCATTTAAAAAGTCATTTAGTAAATATTTCTAATCAAAGTCTTATTAAAAAAAAAAATGGTATTGATAATTATGTTTTAAATGCATATAAAATAAAGAAGAAAGATGATTTTCTTGATTTAATTAGAAAAGATACTTCAAGATTAAAATATAATAGTAATTTGAAATTAAATCCAAATTTAATTTAAAAATTTTTTAAAAGATAAATTATTTATTTATATAAAAAAGAGTATTAGAAAATTTAAATATTCTTCAATAAAATTATATAAATTAATATATTTATTTATTTAAACCTTATTTCATTATATTTGATTAATTTATGATAATTATTAAATTTAAAAAAGCATTCTTTATATAATAATATTCAAAAAATCAATTTTTATTTATATACTAAACAATGAAATAATAAAAAATTTTTTTTACATTATACTACAACATGTACATTTATTATTATTATTATTTATATTTGATTTATATAAATAAATTGAAGTATTTCTTTTACAAACTTGAGAAATGTATTTATTATCATATACATCTTTATCAAACTCATTAGAAATAAAGCTCAATTTATTTTCTTCATTAAAATTAATATTATTACTTTTAAATAACCCTTGAAAAGAAGACATTCTTCCATTATTACTTAAAGTTTCATTAGGTTTAGTCCCAAAATTCGAATTAGAATGATTATTAATTAAATAATAACTTAAATTATTTTTCTTTTTATTAAAAGGTGAATTAGAATATTTTCTCTGTTGAACCGACATTAATTGATTAGAAAATCTATTAATTTGATAAATACAACTTTTATTAAAATTCCAATCATAAATTCTATCAAATTCCTCATTTAACGAATTAATAACATCATAAAATAAATTAATCAAAAAATCATAATTTGGTTCTTCCTCATATTTCAATTCCTTAACATAAATTAAAAAATCTTTAATTTGAAAAGGTAAACTTTGACATAATTCATCTTCACTAATTTCTTTTTTTTTTTGTAATATTTTTGAATATTTTTCACTTTTACTTTTCATTAATAAACCTTGCCAAGGTAAAAAACCTTTTAATAAATAAATAATTAAATAACCAACACTTTCTAAATCATCTCTTCTTGATTGTTCATAACCTTCAAGTGCATGAATACTTGCATATTTTGCAGTACCAGTTAATTTTTTTCTTTTAATTAAAGGATTTTGTATTAAAGTATTAGGATCTCTAAATTGTTTTGATAAACCAAAATCAATAATAAATAATTTATTATTATCTTCATTTATTCCCATTGAAAAATTATCTGGTTTTATATCACGATGAATATAATGTTTATCATGGATTAATTTTAATATTTTTATTATTTGAATTCCTAACATTGAAACTGTTTTTAATGACATTTTTTTTGTTGGTAATTTATGAAGAATATTTTCTAATGATGGTCCTAATAATTGCATTATCATAATATTATATTGCTCAAATTGAATATATTTTTTGACAAATGGAATTCCGACTATAATTTTTTATATTTTTTTAAAAAAAAATATTTAATGAATTTATTATTTTACTTCCCTGTATTAATTTCATTGTTTCTGCTTCTTTTTTTAATAGGGAATGTCCTTTTCTTTTTTTTTCTACTTTTAATGCGTAATATTGATTATCACTTTCAGCTTTGTATATTTTTCCAAAGGAACCTTCACCTATTTTTTTTATTATCAAATATTTTCCTAATATTGTTTTTCCTAATAAAGGATCATTTTTTGTGTTTTCCATTTGAATTTTTTATTTATTTTGTTTTTATTGTTTTTTTTTCTTAAAAAGAATTTTTTTATAGAATAAAAAATAAAAAAATTAAAAGTTTAAATTAATAATAATAAATAAATAATTAAAAATTTTTCTATCAAAAAATAAAATAATTATAAATAATATTAATCATTAAATTCAAAATCTTTTTTTTTTGTTAAACTACATGCTTTTGGAAAAGAAGTATACCTTAAATTTTTATTTTTTCCAAAATTGTTATAATTATGACTCAAAAAATTTTTAGTACTCATTGAATGAGTTAAATTAAAAGAATTATAAATACTGTTCGATAAAATTGATAAATCTTGCTGTGAAAAAATCTTATTATAAATATCATTTTTATTTTTAAATTTTTCTGACTCAAAAATTTTTTCAGTATTTCTTATCATATTTAATTTCTTATTTCTTAAATTATCTTTTAATTTTTTTGCTTGTTCAAATATTTCTTTTTGTTTTTTTTTCATTTCATCAATTCTTATACTTTTTTCTTTTAATTTTTTTAAATATAATGTATTTCTATAATGAGTTTCTTTTTTAAATTCTTTTAATTGATTATTTATATTATCTTTTTTAATCATATCATCTAATTTTTTTTTTTGGAGCAACTTTTCATTATTTTCTTTTAAACTATTTACTCTTTTTTCAGTTTTTACTAAATGAAAAATACATTTTTTTCTTTTTTCATTTAAATATTCATTAATAGTATGTTTTAAATCTAAAGAATGTCTTTTATATTCATCTCTTTTATTAACTTGTTCTTTTAATAAAAGTTCCTTTTTTCTTTTTTGAAATTCTTGATTTTTTTCAATTTGTTTTTGTTTTTCTTTAAATTTATCTTGATTTTCTTTTAATTGTTTTTCTCTTTCTAATAAAAAATGATGATATCTTTGATTTCTTAATCTTGATTCAATTTTTAATTTCTCGTCTAATTTTTTTTTCCTTTCTTCAATTTTTTTTAATCTTTCTTCACCTTTTTTTTCATTTGATAAAAATTTTTTTAATAATAAATCTTGCTTTTCTTTGTAAATACTATCTGCTTTTAATTTATATTCATCTTCATTTCTTTGAACTAATAATTTTCTTTTCATATCTTCTTTTTCTAATTGTTTTTGTTTTTCTTCTTCTTTTTTTTCTTCTTCAATTTGTTTTTTTATATAATTTGAATATTTCTTTTCATTTTGTTTTAATTCATTTTTTTCCTTTTCCATCATTTCTTGATTTTTATGAAGTTCTTCTTCAAATTTTAATTCATTTTCTAATTTCCTTTTTAATATTAATTCCTCTTCTTTTTCCATTAACTTATTTTTTCTATTTTCTTCTTTTAATAATTTTTCTCTTCTTTTATATTTATTATCAATTAATATTTTAATTTCTAATAAATTTTGTTTTTGTAATAAATTTATAGATTCTTTTTCTTTTTCAAATGCTGAATTAGTTCTTGATAATTTTTGAAAATTATTCCATGTGGTAGTGAAAAGTTCTTTCTCCTTATTTTCCTTTGTAATATCATCATTTATCATATAATAACAATAAAAAAAAATAAAATAAAAAAATTAATTATTAAAATAATAAAATATCATTCTTAGTTTTTTAAAAAAATTTTAAATATTTAGAAAATAAAAATCTTAATAAAAATAAACTAAATATTGGTTTATTTATTTTTCTAATTTAAGATTTGGAGGAAGTCAAACCACTAACACTAGTATTCATCTTCTTACCTCCTCTAGATCTATAACCAAATCCAGCTTGTCTGCTTTTATGTACAACAGGTTTTTCTTGGTCTTCACCATAAGTAACAGGTTCAGTAGTATCAATAGGAAGAAGTTTAACAATGAAACCACAAACTAAAGTAAGTGATGCAATACCAATACATTGTAAATGTTGATTAACTGATAAAGCATGAACTCTAAGAGCTCTTCCTCCGAATGTAACCATACAAATTTGACCAACCATAATGAAACTTTGAATGAAAATATAATACCAATTACCTAAAATTCCAACAAAGACATTAAATTCATCTTTATTTAATTTTCTTGCATTTATTGAATTGAATACTTGCATAAAGACAAAAATGTTAAAGAATATTGTAAAATGATATCCATTGACATTATTCCACATATAATGTTCTAATTCTCTATCTGATGGAACTCCGAATATTCTATCACCATAGAATAAGATTACACTCAATGTTAATATTTGGAATATTGCTTGAGATATTATGTTAAGGATCATCATTGGTGTTAAAATAGAAGCTTCACGAGAATAAGGTTTTCTGAGTAAAAGAGCATCAGTTGGGCTTTCAGTTGCTAAAGCAAGTGAAGCAAAAGAATCCATAATTAAGTTAACCCAAAGCATTTGAATTGCATTTAATGGTGAATCTTTTAAGATAATTCCACCTAAGAATGTCATAAAAACAGCAACTATGTTTGTTGTTAATTGGAATTGAACAAATTTTCTAATACAATCATATACATTTCTTCCATATTTACATGCAGTGACTATTGAAGAGAATGAATCATCAAGTAATACTATATCAGCTGCATCTTTTGCAATATCAGTTCCTCTGATACCCATTGCGAAACCAACATGAGCTTGTTTAAGTGCTGGGGCATCATTGGTACCATCACCAGTAACAGCTACAATGTTATTCATTTGTTTTAATCCAAATACTAAAAGGAATTTATCTTCTGGACTTGCACGAGCAATTACTTTTAATCTTTTTACAGTGTGTTTAAATGCTTCTTGATCATTCAAAACAATATCAAGTCCTTTATCAGTTTTAGTTTTGGTTAATCCTCCACAAGCAACTCTGAAAATTTCTCCTTCTAAAGCAATTGGAGGATCTAATCCAGTTCTAATTGGTTTATTATTTTTTTCAACTTCTTCTCTATATTGTTTAGCAAGTTTTCTGGCATCAACAACTTGATCAGCACTAATAATACCAACATCTCTTGAAATTGAAAGTGCAGTGTTAATATTATCACCAGTAACCATTCTAACTGTAATTCCAGCACGACCACAAGCAGCAATAGCACCTGGTACTTCTGGTCTATTATTATCTCTGATACCAATCATGAAACCAAATGTTAAATCTTTTGCTAATTCTTGGAAAAATGGAAGATCTTTTTCTGGATATTTTTCTGCTGCTGCATTTATTTCTTCTTCTGTTAAATTTTTATATCCAAATACAAGAGTACGAATTGATCTTTCTGCATATTCTTGTTGAGTATTGAATAAAAGATCTTTATTATCATCAAAGCTTTCAATTTCACCATTTTCACCTTGGAATTGAGTCATGAATTCACCAATTCTTTCTGGTGCACCTTTAGCATAAAGTGTATATGATCCATCATCATTTTTGTAAATGTTCATCATGTATTTATATTCAGATTTGAAAGGTAAAATATAATCTCCAGTTCTATTTCCACTTAATTGGTAATTTCCTTTTTTTAAATAGTTGTAAATAGCTTTTTCAGTCATATCTCCATTTAAAACCATTTCTCCTTTTTCATTAAGTGATTCAACGACAGTAATATTTTTCCACATACAATTATAAATAAGTGTTCTAAGTCTTTCATCATTAACATCACCTTTTTCAATTTCATAATCTTGTTTTTCAATCCAAATTTTAATAAGCTCCATAACTCCTTTAGTAAGAGTACCAGTTTTATCAGTACAGACATTATTAACATTACCCATGGCTTCAGATTTATCTAAATGTTTAACTAAATTATGTTCATCTTTCATTTTTTCAACAGAATAAGCAAGAGAAATAGTAACTGCCATAGGAAGACCTTCAGGAATAGCAACAACAATAACAGTAACTGCAATAATGAAAGCATTAACGAAAACATCAATAGTTTCTGGAGTGAATAAAGATTCTCCTAAAGTAAGTTTAATAATACATTCTTTAACAATCATAAGACAACCAATTAAAATAGCCATAATATAACCCATATCTCCAATCATATCAGCTAATTCACCAAGTTGTTTTTTTAAAGGAGTTAAATTAGCATCTTCTCCATCTTCTCCTTTGTTACCTTCAACATTAAGAAGAGCTTTATTAGAACCTTCGAATGTTTTATCACCAACAGCACAAACAATCATATTTCCAGTACCATCTTGTACTTGTGAACCAGAGAAAACAAAAGGACAAGCATATTTATTATCTTTTTTTTCAAAAGTAGGAATTTTTTTCATTAAATCAGATTCTCCAGTAACAGGTGATTCATCCATTTCAGCTTTTCCATTACCATAAATGATACAATCAACATTGATAATATCACCAATTCTTAATTTTAAAATATCACCAACTAAAACATCTTCTAATGAAATTTGTTTTTCCATACCATCACGTACAACAACAACAGTTTTTAATTTAGTTTCTCTACTCAATTTCAAAAATTGTTCTTTTTCATTGTAATTCATATATGAACTAATAGAAACTACAATAAACACAGCAGCAAAAATAGCAGTTCCTTCAATCCATCCAGTACCCCAACCATCTTTAGCAATACCAATAATCAAAGAAACAATAGAAGCAACTAATAATACTCTTAAAGTTGCATCTTCAAAACAATCAATTATATGTTGTAATATGGAATTTTCTTCTTCAGGTGGTAAATGATTATTACCCCATTTTTTTTCTCTCCATTCAAGGTCTGCTTTATTTTTTGAGTTTAAACCATTTTTTAAGTCTGTTCTAAAAATTGTTGCTAAGTGCTCAGGACTTTTACAATGTTCTAAATAATATTTTTCACTACGGTCTGCTATGTTGTATTCGTTGTTGAAGATTTGTTTGAAATCTATATTTCCTTCGTCATCGTCATTTCCGTCTAGTAAACGTTCGCTTAAGTTAGACTTCATTTTTTTTTAAATATCCTAATTATATTATTGATTAAATATTGTATCTTTGATATTTTTTTTTATTTTTTTTTTTATTTTTTTTTATTGGTTTTTATGTTTTTTTAGATTATATTATGTTTATTATTTTCCTTATTAATTTATTGAAAATAATTCTTTATTATAGGAGTTTTATTATATATTATTTATAAGGATGGATTTTTTTGAAAGGAGATTTGATAAATTTTATTTGATAATACAAATATTAATAAAACTAATTAACTTTCATTATATATATTAACAATCTTTTAAATAATAAGAAATATATAACAAAATTTATGAAAATTTTGAAATTAAAAATAATTTTCAATTGAAGATATTATTTAATTTGATAATTATTATTTAGGAATTGAATTCTATAATGTTTTGATAAAATTTATGGATTAAATATTTAAAAACTATTAGTTATTTTTTACAAATTTTTAACATCCAAAAGTATTTAAAAAGAGAATAAATTAAAAAAAAGAATGAAGAAATTTGACTTTATCTTTTTTATTTATTCATAATAATAATTTCTTCATAATAACAAACTTTTCCTAAATTTAATATATTTATGTATTCAAATATTTGTAAACAGTTATACTTTTAATTGCAAATTATAACTAATTTAAATATTTTTCAATAAAAAAAATATATAATTTATATTAAAGTAGCACGTTTTATTTTGAAGGATTTAATAAAAATAATTATAATAAAAATAATCAATTATTAACAGATTTATATATATCTTAATAGATTTAATTACTTATTAGAGAAAAAATATATTTTTTAAAAATTCAAATTAAATAGAATTTAAAATCCATATATTTGCTAAATTATTACTGATCATAATATTGGTATAATATATCAATAGGTTAATTATTTAGATTTTAAATAAAAAATATTTCAATTTTATGTGTTCGTTATTTTTAGTTTTAAGAATAAATATAAATTAAAAATTTAAATTTTATTTTATTCAAATGAAAAATAAATTAAAAGAACTATTCAAAAAAATAATTGAAAAAACTTTTTTGTTTTTATAAATAAACTAATTAAAAAGTTATTAAATTTTTTCAAATTAATAAATCATATTTTTTTCAAAAAATATTTTTATTATTCTAAAAAATATTTTTCAAACTTTATATTTTCTTCTCATTAATTATTAATCTTCAATCACCAAAAATTCGGATAATTAAAAATTTTTTAATAAAAAATAAAAAAATAAAAAAAAACATTTAAAACAATCCAAAAAAAAAAATGTTCTCATGGATGAAAGGAATGTTCAACACAGTTTTAAGTTACCTAGGTCTCTACAATAAAAAAGCAAACATAGTATTCCTAGGATTAGATAATGCAGGTAAAACAGCATTACTTCATGTATTAAAGAATGACACAGTAACTCAAACAAGACCAACAATCCATCCTCATTCAGAAGAATTAAAAATGGGAAATATAAAATTAAACACATATGATTTAGGAGGACATGAAACTGCAAGAAAAATATGGAAAGATTATTTTCCTGCTGTTCATGCTATTTTATTTTTAGTTGATTCTGTTGATGTTAATCGATTTCCTGAAGCTAAAATAGAATTAGAGAAAATTTTAGAAACTCCTGAATTAGTTAATATACCTATTGCTATTTTAGGAAATAAAATTGATATGAATGGTTCTGTTTCTGTTGAGCAGCTAAAGGAAGCTCTTGGATATGATGAAATTTTAGCTAAGGAAACTAGACCTATGGAAATTTTTATGGTTTCTGTTGCTAAAAAAATTGGGTATTCTGCTGCACTTGAATGGATTTCTAAGAATTTACCTGATGAAAGTTAAAGTTTTTAAATATTTTTTATTTTTTTTTATGTTTTTTATGATTTTATATAGGAAATTGATGAGAAAATTTAAAAATTTTTTATTTTTATTAAAATTTTTTTTCTATAAATGAATACACTTTTATTTTTAATTTTTTTTTTTAAATATTTATTTATATACATTAAATAATATTTAATTTTACAAAAATATAATTTTTTATTTTTTAAAAAAAGATATAATATGGAGAAAAAAGAAAAAAAACCACAAAAAGAAGAAGAGGAAGAAGAAGAAGAAGTTGAAGAAGTAGAAGAAGAAGAAGAAGTAGAAGATAAAATAGGAGAAGACTTTTCAAAAGATCCACGTGCATTTTCCTTTCTTCAAGACGCAGGAATGATTGCAGACAAAGCCCTCCAGAGACTTATATCAAAATGTAAACCAGGAAGTAACCTCCATGATTTATGTTCAGAATCTGATTTATTCATAAAAGAAGAACTTTCCAAAATTTATACAAAGAAAAAATTTATAAAAGGACTTGCATTCCCAACATGTATATCTTTAAATGAAGTATGTGGAAACTACTCAGCTCCACTTGATTTATCAGATGATCCACATGAATATAAAACATTATCAGAAGGTGATGTAGCAAAATTAAATTTAGGAGTTGAAATAAATGGTTTTGCTTCAATTGTAGGACATACAATTGTAATATCATCAAATGAAAATGAGAAAATAAAAGGGATTAAAGCAGATGTAATTTTAGCAGCTTATAATTCAATTCAAGCAGCATTGAGATTAATGAAAGTTAATGGACCTACAAATAATGATGTTACTAATGCAATTAGTAAAATATGTAATGACTATAAAGTAAATCCTGTTGAAGGTGTTTTAAGCCATAGAATGAAAAAAGATATTATTGATGGTATGGAAACTATTATTAATAAAAGTACCTATGAACAAAAAGTAGATCAAAGAAAATTTGAATTTGGTGATGTTTTTGCTGTTGATGTTATTGTCAGTTCTGGTGAAGGAAAACCAAAAGAAACAGGAATTAAAACTAATGTTTATAAAAGAGCTTTGGAAACAACATATAAATTGAGAACTGAATCAGGAAGAAAATTATTAAGTATTGTAGAAAGTAATTTTTATTCATTTCCATTTACTTTTAATGCTTTTGATAAGGAAGAAAATATTAAAATGAAAACTCAAATTTCAAATTTTAAAACTACTATGAAATTAGGATTAAGTGAATGTACTAAATATGAATTGTTACATGCCTATCCAGTTTTAGCTGAAAAGAAGGGTGATGTTGTTGCTCAATTTACTTATACTATTGCAGTTAGAAATGAAGGTCCTATTATTGTTTCTGGTTTTCCTATTGATGTTTCTAAATATGAAAGTGATAAAAAAGTCACTGATGAAAATTTAGTAAAAGAATTAGAAAGTGATTTAGATAATTATTTACCTAATTATAAAAGAACTGTTAAACAGGAAAAGAAAAAAAAAGATAATAAAGCTAAGAGAGAAGCTAAGAAAGCTGCTAAAAAAAAAAGAAAGGAGGAACAGAAGAAAAGTCAGCAAGATAAATAATTTTTTTGGGGTTTAAAGTTTTTTTTAATAAAATAAGTAATAAAGTAATAAAATATGAATTTATTATAAGATGGATTTGAAATTTTTATATTAAATTTAATTTAATATATTTATATATTATTTTATTAAAAAAAACATTTAATATTATTGTTATATCATATATTTTTTAGATAATAAATCATTTTTGTTTTA
>Ga0310695_10006359_pt1 | contig 19613 bp, 13 predicted proteins | sample RumenRJG_04DNA_FD_203882 | JGI IMG/M metagenome (GOLD analysis project Ga0310695, IMG submission 203882) | Bovine rumen microbial communities from Lethbridge, Alberta, Canada - RJG_04 (v2) (version 2) | ecosystem: Host-associated > Mammals > Digestive system > Stomach > Rumen | place: Canada...
TGGCCGTTCCGAAGGATGTTAAATTTTTAAAGCAGTGGAATAAAAGTGAAGATATGATGTTTGGTCAGGGATATACCTATTTTGATAGAAATAATGAAATTCAGGTTGCATATTCAAATTCTCCTATTATCACTCATGAGTTTATCGATACTATGGTTAATATAAGCAACTCTTCAGGAAATGCCACATTTGAATTTGATGGGGATTTGATAATTGGTCATTTTATTAAAAATAGCGGTAAAATGGCTAAAACTCCTGAAAATTCAGAGTTTAAGGAATCAATTATTCTTCAAAGAGGGCACATGATTGTTGGGGTTTCAGGAAATGATTTGAATCTGACCAAATCAATGATAAACACAATTGAATTTTATGAATAGGTGAAATTATGAATAGAAAATGGATTTGTTTGTTTATAATATTTTTCGCAGCAGTATTGGCAATGGGAAGCGTTGATGCGGTCGAACTGAAAAATCATAATTTTAAGGATTACTTTTCAATGAAAATACCTAAAAATGCCCATTTTCAAAAACAGAATATGAGCTACCATGAAGATGGGCTGGATGTGGTTTATTTAGTATATGGGAATGAAAATTTGGCTATAATGTATATGGATACTCCAGTGAATTCTGAAAATTCATCTGAATTCTTTTATCAGTCCATGTTCGAATCTGGTATGCCTGATTTGGATGAATGCTATGAATCTCAGGAAGGCAACCTGACAATACTTGAGCCTAAAAAGATTGATGATACACATTTTGCTATGGTTGGAACCAGTTCTGGTAGTGAATCTGTGATAATTATGGGTAAAGATATGGATTTGATTAAGAAAATGGGTAAATCAGTTGATTTCAAATAGGTGGAATAGTCAGATATTCCACTATCTTTTTTTATTTAAATTTAGTAATTTATTCTCCTTTAACACCACATTTGAGCAGCACTTATTCATATCAATGTATTTTTTCACTCAAGATTGTTTCCATCTTCATAAACATGGATATTTTAGGTTACTAATAGTTATATACTAATTTAAACATAATTATATATCAATTTATATATATTGAGGAGGTTATCATGAATTCACTTCTGCGGAATATAAATGGAAAAAATATTTTTTTATTAATCTGTATTGTTATTGCAGTAGTTTTATCTGCAAGTGTAGTATGTGCGGTTGATTTTGATGAAGAGGCAGGATACTCAGATCCTGTCAAATTGGAAGAGATGGATATTTATGTAGATAAATCACTGCCTGAAAGTGATATTAAAGAATTAAGAGATGCCAATCTAATCGACAAAAAGGTGGTTAAAAAATATACTTATAAGACCTCAGATAGTTATAAGTTGAAAAAAATTAAAAGTAAAAAATATAAAACAATTTATGTTAATAAAAAGGGTTTAAAGGAGCTTAAAAAATATAAAACAACAAATAAGGTTTATAAAAAGATACCTAAATACTTGGATTGGTTAGGTTATAATAAAAAATTAAGTAAAAAAATCTATAAAAATGAGTGGGATGTCAAGAAATATAAAAAGATAAAAAAGATTTATAATTGGCAAAGTACTAAATGGAAGGATGTAAAAGTCGGAACTAAAGAAGTTTGGGTAACAAAAAAAATCAAAACTTATGAATCTTGGATTGATGATGACGGACGTTTATATAAATCAAAAAGCTGGAATCCTTATAAGAAATACGGATATAATATCAAATATGTGAAGTCTGTATGGAGATATTACAGTGACGGGGATATCTGTTACGATTATTATAAGGTGAAGGTTAAAAAACCTATTTACAAGTCTTACTGTGAACCGGTAAAGCATAAAAAGAAAATGACTTTTTACAAAGTTAAATTAAAGTTAATAAACTATAAAAAAGTGAAAGTTCCTCATAAATTAACAGTTTTCACAAGACCGCATAAACAGCCTGGTTTAATTCATGATTATTATTTGGAGGGGACCCATTTAAAAGATTACCTCTATTGGGTCTGAGTTTCCAAAAAACTTTGATTAAAATTGTTGTTTCAGCTGAGATGGTGGATGCTGATAATTTAAAAGAAAGATTCTTTGTTTAAATAAACTGCTCACATTCATTATAGGAGATAGTCTATAGGATATTCTCCTATTTTTCTATTTTTAAATTATAAGTTAACGATCGACATTTTTTAATATTTGTTTATATATAAATTGTATTAATCAAGGAAATATTGATTTCATTTCGTAAAGTCGGTTGTGCAGGTTTTTAATATGTCTGATGAAATACAGGTAGATTCATTTTATAGGTACTTAATATCTGAAGGATATTATTTTGATAAAGAGTTAATTGAAAATTATTTATTGTCTTTGAAGGTTAAGCCATTTGAAATATTAACTGGAAATTCCGGAACTGGAAAAACTAAATTATCTCAATTGTTTGCTCAATTTATTTCAAGTGATTTTATTTTAAACACCTCTAATGTTGATGATGATGGGTTTTATACCATAAAAGTGAAAACTAATTATTCATCATGGGAAAATAATGGCTGGACGTTATCTAAAGAGGAATTGTCAAATGTTATTCCTATCAATGAATGCGGAGCTAAATTCGACATGATTGTTGATGGAATTTCAGCAAAGGGAGACCTTAATATTGGAGTTCAGTTATATTATGACAGCGAGGAGCTTAAAAGCTATTTTAAAAATTTATATGATAAAAATCCTAAGGGGTCTGTGGAATTAAAAATTTCCTGTAAAGATTTAAAAGAATTTATTTCAAAAGATTATATTGAGCCTAATGGTAGTATATCATTAAAACAGAAATCTAATAAATCTGCATATGAAGACAGGCAATGGTTTGCACATAAAAATATTTTTAATTATTATCCTTTTGATTCAGGCTATTCTAATTGTAATATTATTGTTGATGGAATGAAATCCTCCGCTAAAATAAGAATAACTCCCAAATTAATATTCAAGAAAAATCTTCGATTGCAGGAATATTTAAAAGAAAATGATGGTAAAGAGGTCGATGTTGAATTAAAGATAGATAAATTCGATTTTGAAGACTTTATCTCTAATTGGGATTGTTCAAAATCACGAGAAATTGAATCACTAGACCTGGTATTAAATGAATCAAAATATCAGATAGTTCCTGTTGGAGCTAACTGGACAGATAACACTAACATTGTTGGTTATTATAATGTAATCACTGAAGATTACCAGTCAACACCTGCTTATGAATTAATTAAAAATGCTGAAGATGACTCTGAAAACCCTTATTTCCTAATTTTAGATGAAATGAACCTTTCACATGTTGAAAGATATTTCGCAGATTTCCTCTCAGCCATTGAAAGCGGTGAAAAAATTCCATTATACGGCAATAATGACACATTGGCATTGCCTAATAACTTATTTATAATAGGAACCGTTAATGTTGATGAAACAACCTACATGTTTTCACCGAAAGTATTGGACAGGGCAAATACAATTGAATTTGACACTTTGCTCGCTTGGGAATATATGTCTTCAGATGCAAACAATGATGATTTTGAAGGCAATATTAACTATCTTCAGTCTCCATTACTGGATTCAGACATTTCAAAGTTAAATATTCAGGATCTAAAGGAAATTTTATATGAAATTACCTATGAGGGAGATAATTTATGGGACACTCTTGCAATGGAGCTTACAGGATTTCAGGAAGCTCTTAATGGGTCTGGTTTTGACTTCGGCTTTAGAGTTATCAATGAAATTTTAAGGTTTATGGTTGTTGCATGGAGATACGAAAACTCTCCAGATGAATGGGATAATTGGGAAAGATATTTTGATGCTCAAATCAAGCAAAAGATTCTTCCTAAATTGCACGGATCTGAAAAGGCTATAGGTAATGTGTTAACTAATCTATTCAATATTTGTTTAGTGGATAGGAACAATAATGAAAATCCTAAAAACTTCAACGTTACCCGAGAGAATTCCAGATATTATACTTCAGCGGTCAAGCTTCAAAATATGGTCAAAGTATTGTCTGACCAGAGATATGTCTCATTTATTAATTAAGATTTAAATGATTGAACAAAAAGTAATTATCCATTTAACTGATAATGATTCAAATGAAATAGGGACATTGACAGTCAGTTCCATAGATTACAAAGGTGAAGATAAGTCCAACATTAACATCTCACATGAAATAATCTTGGAGAACGTTCCAACAGTTGAAGAACCGGATAATTTGACTCCAATCCAGTACTGTCCAGATATTGGAGCCAATTTTGCTGAATTAATGTTTTTGGAAGAAACTGAATATCAGATATTATTTGAATCAAAAGATACATATGTCGATTATGATGTTTTGTACTCATTAACAAAGATGAACGACAATCATTTTAAACCCTTCAGATTCGAATTGGGAGATAAAAATACCTATAAAATTGCAGGAACTTTAAATTTCAGAAGTTATGTCGGCAAATCATTTTTGGATGTTCAAAAAGATGGGACAACTTCCATTAAGATTCCAATCGAAGTGCGGTCTAAAAAAATGGATTATTTTTCTCAATATTCAGCTATGATTGCTGATTTGTCACAACACTCATTAAGCCTGATATTTGAAGTCAATTCCCCATTATATCAGGAATTTGAGCTGGATTATCGACAAAAAGAAACTTATTATGAGGATTTCATGTTTCTGGAGTACCTGTTTAGGGAGGAAAACCTGCCTGCAATATTTGAATACCTGTCAAAAAACCTGCATTCACAGCTTAAAAACCATACCGAAACAGTACCAATTTCATTTGCTTCTAATGTAAATCAGAATACTTTAAAAAACATCATATCAAAACCAAATAAGTTAGTTAAAGTTGATTCAGATTTGGAGATTTCACAAAAGTTAAATGGATATCTGCCTTATGAAATTGAACAAACTAAACACGAGGATGTCATAGACATTCCAGAAAACAGATTTTTCAAATACTTTTTGGAATTGATTCGTGATTTGGTTGAAAAACTACTTGAAAGTTCTAAAGAAGGTTATATTCAGGATAAACTATTCTACTTTAGAGATGAAATCGGATATTTTCTGTCAAGCAAGTTTTTCAATCATATTTCCGCAATGGAGTATGTTCCGTTCAATTCACAGATCTTGCAGAAAAAGGAAGGTTACCGGGAGATTTTCCAATACTTTTTGATGCTTGAATTTTCATTTAGATTGAGTTGGGATGAAATCAACAATCAATTCAAAGGATTTGAGAAGAAATTGTCGGAATTATATGAATATTGGTGTTATTTCAAGCTATTGAAGGTCTTAAATGATCTTAGCATTAGAAAAATTAATTTTGAAGATGTATTTAAGATTAACAAGGATAATTGGTCAATAAGCATTAAAAAGGGAGTTAAGTCCCGCAAAAGATTCGTGCTGATGTTATATGGTCATGAAATTGAAATTGAGCTATTTTATAATTTGAGATTTTCGGAAGGATCAAAATATCGCTCTTATTCTCTTGCATTTAAGCCCGATTATACGTTGCTGGTTACAATTGATGGAATTACTAATTATATTCATTTTGATGCGAAATATCGATCAGAACTTGAGATTAATGATGATGATTCAGATATTGACAGGAAAATATATGAAAGGGATCCTATTGAAGAAACTGATAGAATATTTAAAGAAGGGGACATCTATAAAATGCACACGTATAAAGATTCAATTTTAACAACTGAAGGGGCTTATGTATTATATCCTGGAAATAAAACCAAACAATTTTTTGAATCAAATACTATAATTCCTTCTGTTGGAGCATTTTCATTAACTCCAGGTAATGATGAAATTGAAGAAAATAACCTGGAAATGTTTATTAAAAATGTTCTTAAGACTTTATTGTTTTATCAGGGTCTTGTAACTTTAGATTTTGAAAGTGAAAATTATCAACATTTATAACGTAAGCTGCTAAATATTAAATCATGAAAACTTTAAACGTAGTTGCAGCCATTATCAAAAAGGACAATCAGATCCTTGCAACCAAGAGAGGCTACGGCGAATTCATCAACATGTGGGAATTTCCTGGCGGAAAAATAGAAGCCAATGAAACCAAGGAACAGGCACTAGTCAGGGAAATCAAAGAAGAACTGGACTGCACAATAGAACCCACCAAGTTCGCCCTGGACCTTGAATATCAATATCCTACTTTTTATCTTAAAATGTCCTGCTTTGAAGCCGTCATCACAGAAGGAACTCCAAAGCTATTGGAGCACAACGACGCCAAATGGCTAAAAAAATCAGAATTGGACTCCGTAAACTGGATTCCGGCTGACATCGAAGCGGTCAACTACCTAAAGCAAACCATGGAGGATTGAAATGGCAGACAAAAGATTGGAACTGGCAAAGGCAAAGCTTGAACAACTCCAGAATAAATTGGAAAAAGTCAAAGGAACACCAAGAGAAGAGGAATTCCAAATCCAAATAGATAAACTCCAGGAATTAATCAAACACCTTGAAAGCGAGTAGATTAGATGAACATCGATGAAATCCTCAACGGAGCCAAAACCGCATTCATAAACCAGCACAACAGCTCCAGCGCAGATTTCACGCCAAAGCTTTTGTACAACAACCGTGACTCAAAGGTCATAAACTCCCTGAGGGATGAGCTTAGAGGCTGTGACGAATTCATCATATCCTCCGCCTTCATCACCATGGGGGGCATAACTCCGCTTCTTGAGGAATTCAGATATCTTGAAAGCAACAGCATTAGAGGAAAAATCCTCACCACCGACTATCTCACCTTCACAGAACCTGAAGCGCTTAAAAAACTGGACTCATTCAACAATATCGAGGTCAAGCTCTATTCCCAGGAGAATGAGGGCTTCCACACCAAGGGATACATTTTCAAAAAGGGCAACATCTACAGGGGCATTGTCGGCAGCTCAAACATGACAATGAATGCCTTAAGCGTCAACAAGGAGTGGAATGTCGAATTCACATCCCTTGCAGAAGGCGAGATGCTTTCAGACATCATTAGGGAATTTGACATGCTGTGGGATGAGGCCGATGAGCTGAAAGACGCCTTGCCGATTTATGAGAAGGTTTATCATGCATCAAAGGCTTTCACGGATTTGAGAAAGACAACCAGGGAGCTGAAGGATAAAAACATTGCGCTGACTCCAAACTATATGCAGGAGCAGTTTCTGGAAAACGTCAGAAATCTGATAAGTCATGGGGAAAATCGGGCTATCCTTGTTTCGGCTACCGGTACCGGAAAAACCTATGCTTCAGCATTTGCAGTCAGGGATTTCAAACCCAAGAGATTTTTATTCCTTGTTCATCGTGAACAGATTTTAAAGCAGTCAATAAGAGCATACCAGAATGTGTTCAGCGACCATGAAAACTTCGGACTGCTTTCGGGCAATTCCAAGGATTTCAACAAGCCTTATCTCTTCTCAACCATTCAGACAATGTCCAAGGAGGAGGTCTACACAAGATATCCTAGGGATTACTTTGATTATATAATAATAGATGAGGGCCACAAGGCGGGGGCTCTGTCATACATCAATGTGGTCAATTACTTCAGGCCGAAATTTCTGCTTGGGATGACTGCATCTCCCGAAAGGACCGACGGATTTAACATTTACGATCTTTTTGACAACAACATCGCCCATGAAATCCGCCTTCAGGAAGCCTTGGATGAGGACCTCTTATGCCCGTTTCATTATTTCGGAATAACCGACGTTGAATTTGAGGACTCAACGGTCGATGATGATTTTGCTGACTTCAATCTTCTCGCATCCGATGAGCGCGTAAGTTACCTGATTGAAAAATCAGAGTTTTACGGATATTCCGGCGAGAGAAGAAAGGCACTGGTGTTCTGCTCAAGAAAGCGTGAGGCCAAGCTTCTTGCAGACAAGTTCAACAAAAGAGGTTATCCGTCAGTATTTCTAAGCGGCGATGACTCACAGGAAAAACGTTTAGAGGCAATCGACAGGCTCACCAATGACGACAATCCCGACAAGCTGGAGTTCATCTTCACTGTGGACATCTTCAACGAGGGCGTTGACATTCCCGAAATCAATCAGGTATTGCTTGTAAGGCCGACCGAGTCTCCAATCATCTTCATCCAGCAGTTGGGAAGGGGGCTTAGGAAATACCAGAACAAGGAGTATGTTGTCATTTTAGACTTTATCGGCAATTATAAAAACAATTTCATGATTCCGATTGCCCTTTCGGGGGACAGGTCCTATGACAAGGACAAAATCCGGAAGTATCTCATGGAGGGAAACAAGATCATTCCCGGCGCATCTTCAATCAACTTTGATGAGATTTCCCGAAAGCGCATATATGAGTCAATCAACAACACCTCCTTTTCAAGAAAGGCACTGTTTAAGGAAAAGTACAATCAATTAAAATACAAGTTGGGACGGATACCTTCATTATATGACTTTGCAATCAATGCAGAATTCAATCCCGAACTGATACTTTCCCACAAGGACTTTCCCACATACCACGATTTTTTATCGGCAATCGAGGAGGACTATTCCCGAGAAATCGGAAATGCCGATGCGCTCAAGTTCATGAGCAAAAAACTCCTGAAGGGAATCCGGCCACATGAGCTTATAATCCTTGCATGCCTCAAGTGCAACAGGTACTTTACCGTCAGGCAAATCGAGGAATGCCTGAAGGACAATTTCAATCTCGACAATCAGCTTGAATCAATCAGAGGTGCAATAAACTTCCTGAGCCTGAACTTCTATAGGAAGGAAAAAGGGGAAGGGTATCAGGCAAACACAATCGAAAAGCTAGTTGAAAATCCCGAAAACCTCTTCTTTGATTTTAGCCCTGAGGCATATGATGATTTGGAAAACAGCAGGGACTACAGATTTGAGATATCCAAAAGCCTAAGCGATTCACTGGCCAATCCCGCATTTTCAAGTCACTTCGATGATGCATTGAAATACGCATTCTTCAAATACGACAATTTCTACAGAAATGATGCTAAATTCAGATTGTATGAAAAGTACTCACGTGAGGACGTCCTTAGAATCCTCAACTGGGACCGCTACATGAACGGGCAGAACATCGGCGGATACAAGGTAAAGTACAACACCTGTCCGATTTTTGTAACCTACAACAAATCCGAAGACATCTCAGAGACAATAAACTACAATGATCACTTCATAACAAGGCAAAGCTTCTCATGGATGAGCAGAAACAACAGGAAGGTGTCATCCCCTGAGCTGGAGCCGATAATCAACTACACCGATTTGGACATAGAGCTTTTCATCCAGAAAAACAACGATGAGGGAATAGAATTCTACTACATCGGCAAGCTGACTCCCGTTGACCATAAGCAGGTATATAGGACAATCAACGACAAGGAGCAGCCTATTGTCAATTTCACTTTCGAAATCGATGTGGAAGTCAAGGATGAGCTTTATTCATATTTCGTCAATGACTGATTGGTCTTATTTTTAAATTTATAGAAAGCTTTAAATAGTATGTTTCATTCAAGGCAATTTTACAAACTTACAACAATTTTACAAAGTCATACAAGCCCTATTATTTAAATATGATGATGTACATACCTTATATTTAATTAATTAAATAGGGAGTTGTTAAAATGAAAAATCCGGCAGAGGAAGTTATATCTGAAATTAGGAACTGGCTTGAAACTAGGGGTTATTACTGTAGACACATTTTTGTTGTCAATAGGGTGTTTATGCATCTTTCAAATAAGATCTCTTCTGAACATCTTGAAGAGTTCAAATGTGAATTTGGCCAGGAAATTCGGCTGAAAGGAGTTTCATTTGATGAAAATGGGCAAAAATCTGATTTTGAATACACTTGTGGCAGTGATAGATTAGATGATTTCACATCTTATCTTCGCCAGTGGCTAAAGCAACATTCTTTTCCGTGTGTTTTCTTCATGGTTATGAGTGATTTGTCATTGGATATGGATGAAAAATTGTCTGATAGTCAAATTCATGATTTTGAAAACGAATTTGAAGTTGAATGCAAGCAATATTCAATGTCATGCAATTCAAAAGTTATTAAATATAGATTTGAGTGATGGTGTAAAAATATAAGGAATAAGGAACTTAATCCTCATTCTTGAATCATTTTACAGCTACAGTATCGTAGTCTACAAGATAGCCTTCCTGAAGGCCTCTGACTTCACAGCGAACGTTTTTGTGATTTTTGACGGCAAATGCGATTAGGTTATACTCGATTCCATCCTTTGTCACTGTCACGTTCTTCTGATGTGAGTATCCGATAGGTATTGCCCTTCCTTGGGCTTCGGCATGTCTGTATTCGGCATTGGCATCCTTCACCATCTGGTTCCATTCGCTCTCATTGATTTCCCATTTGTATCTCTTGTCCTCGAATTTCTTGAACTGCACTGGCTCGCCGGCCACTGCAGTCATTGCTATTCCTGCGATGAATACGCAAAGCACAATTAACGTTATTTTTGTTTTCATGTTCATGTTTTCATCCCCTTTGTGTTATTAGATTATGTCTATCATGATATATGTCCTTTTTTGATTCGCCCGCCAGCAACGTCGAAGCTGTGGTGTCCACCCATCCCCAAATCATTCAAAGAATATTGAATATGGCATTCATCAGATGCAATGCATCAAATAAATCATTGATTTTAATTGGGTGAAGATGCAATTAACTTGAAGGAGTCATTTTTCTTTAGGAAATGTCCAAAAATGGTGTATAAGTAAAAAGAGAAAAATTAAAAAAATAAGGATTTTTAATCCTTATTTGATTGTGATTTTAACTTTCTTGGTGACTTTGTTGTAGTATTTGTCGCCTTTGTAGGTGATTTTAGCGGTGTATTTAGCCTTTTTGGTCAGTTTTTTGAGCTTGAATACAGCCTTACCTTTAGAGTTGGTTTTTGCGCTGAAAGTCTTTTTGCCTATCTTGATGGTGACTTTTGCCATTTTGATTGCCTTTCCGGTGTTGTCCTTAAGTGTTACTGTGTATTTTTTGACCTTTTTGGACTTTTTGAATGTTTTCTTTTTGGCAACTATTTTAGCTTTGGCCTTTTTAACGATTACCTGAACATTAAATTTAACATTATCCAGAATTAATTCATCATACCTTTCATCACCATAGAAGACAATGGTGGCAGTCTTATATCCTTCAGTTAATTTGCCGGCTACCGTCAATAGTTTGACACGGCCGTTGTAGATCACTTTGCCTTCAACTTTAATTAAAACATTTCCATCAAATTCATCGATAATGCCAATAATGAATGATGTATTTTCCGCGGAAGTGACATTTTGAGCGATTACCTGGACTCTTAAAGTTTTATTCAATACAACAAAACTTGTGTTTCCTGAATACTTAGCATCTCCTAGATATTTTGCTACAACATCATGGCCGCCTTTAGCCAAATTGTCCAAATGTAATTTTGCAGCACCATCTGTTGCATTTGCATAATATCCCACACCATCAACATCGATGAGTACCGGAGCGGATGCATCCATTGGCAAACGAACTGTAATATCCACTGAATCATCATCCACTATCGCATCAATAGTGAATCCATAATAATCCTCATTTTCTGGAATTTCATCCTCTTTAATCATTGTAATATTTATTGTAGCATTGCTGACAGCTACATTGTCCAATCCAATATATGTTGCATTGACCTGATAAACACCATAATCATCAAATCTATGGACTGCCCACCATATTCCGTTGCCTGCATAATTTGCATTGATTTCATCACCATTTGGCAAGATAAATAGTAATTTGCCCTTTATGATTTCATTTGGAATATTGGATTTTGCAGTGATGTTGACAGTTGTATTGTTGGTTGTAATGGAAGTCACATTTACATAATACTGGATTGATATTGTTCTGATGATTGGTTTGAATTCAGCATATTCAGTATCAAAAATAGCATAATAAGAACCTGTAGGCAAATCTGGAATCCAACCTTCGCCGCTTAAACAGCTGTAATTGCCAATCCAACTATTATTGCCTTTAAAGTATACGCTTATTGAAATATTTCCATTAGTCACTGGAATGCCGCTGTTTGTTTTTAAATCGAATGTTAATTTCTCACCAGAGCCATAAAATGTTGTGAAATTATCAACAATCAATGTAGGTGGAAAAATGACTGTATTGACATTTTCACCAGAATTTGTTTTAAAAATACAGGTATCTGCAGTAGTATACTGTTCTTGGCTATAAATCGCACCAGCACTGCTTGCTTGGTTGTTAGTAAAATTACAATTTCTTACTTCATAAGTAGTACCTGAAGAACTGAAATAGATAGCACCGCCACAATATGCTTTGTTGTTAGTGAAATTACAATTTGTCACAGTAGCAAAATCATTAAAGCAAGCTGCACCACCAAAACTAAAATCATCAGTTGCTTTGTTATCAATAAAATTACAATTTTTAACAGTACCGCCATACGTAAAGTAAAGCGCACCACCATTATATGTTGCATTGTTGCCAACAAAATTACAATTTGTCACAGTACCAAAATCATTAAAGTGAACTGCACCACCATCTCCATCACAGTTTGCATTTTTAATTGTTAAGTTTTTAATTGTTACACCATAAGTGAATACTGTAAATGCTCTCATATTTGTTGATTCTGCCATGTCAATGACTGCACCGTTACCGTTGATTACACCAGAAGTAGTAATTTCAATGGTGTCTCCGCCAGTATACCTGTAATAGCTTTTGGCCAGGTTTTTATCTCCACCAGAACCGATTTCCTCTATTAAGTCGTAATATGTGCCTTCGCCTTCACTCAGTATTTGCGAATCGCTTTCAGCATCATTTGCCTGTGTCAATGTGGTATTCTCTTCACTTGTCTTGAGATTGTCCTCTGTTATTTCATCGTTTGAGGACAAATCCATTTGATTTGTATCTTCACTGGCTACTAGCGTATCGTTGGCATCGGCTGCGCAAACGCCTGCAATGCTTGCAAGAAAAATAGCCGTAATCAGTATAAGCATGATTTTTTTGTATTTCATTTTTTCTCCCTCGTGAATAATATTTTTGTAAAAATGTTTTATTTTGAACGAACAATCTTTGATATTATTGTTTTTTGCTAAAATATTCAATACAATTAAAATTCTGTTCCATTAGATATAAATATTTGACCATGATTGTCTGGGAGAGTTTATGTGCTGTTTGGCCCTGCATCACTGGTGCGGTTTAAAAAAAGAAATGGTGTAGGCTTTGAAGCCTACTTTACTGTGATTTTAACTTTCTTGGTGACTTTGTTGTAGTAGGTGTTTCCTGCAAACTTGACTGTTGCCCTATATTTGCCCTTTTTCTTAAGGTTTTTGATTTTAAAGACAGCTTTTCCTTTGGCGTTGGTTTTGGCCTTGTAGGTTTTGCCTTTGACTTTCAAGGTGAGCTTTACCTTTTTCATTGCCTTGCCGTTATTGTCTTTTAGTGTTACTGTGTATTTTTTGACCTTTTTGGATTTCTTGAATGTTTTCTTTTTGGCGGTCAGTTTTGGTGTTAGCTTTTTGACGATTACAGTGACGTATTGTGTAAATCCAGTGTAGTTGACATTGTCGAAGGTGATTTTGGCGGTATAAGTGCCGGGATTCAGTCTGATGATTAGTCTTGCATCTCCCGCATCGTCGCTTCTGCACTTGTAGGTGACGCCGTGGATTTCTATAGATGCATCGGCGTTTCTGATAGGATTTCCCTCATTGTCCTTGAGGCCGACAACCAGGTATTTGTGCACGTTATAGTCTGTTGTCAGTGGTTTGGTATCAGCTCTGCTTGATTCCTTGTTGATGCTTACAGTTGTTGTATTTGATGAGTTCAGGTAATTATTGGTGCCGTTGAAGCTTATCAGGACATCATATATGTTTGCAGCCAGTCCTTTGGTTGGTATCCTGGCCTGGCCGTTAGTGTCTGTTGTGTAGTTTTTAGTGCCGTTCAAATCAACGGTGATGTTTAAACCACCAATTGGATTTCCATTACTGTCTTTTAATGTAATCACCAAATCTTTGCTGACACTATATGTTGTAATGATTGCATCAGCAGTCAATTCTGTTTTTGCCCTGTTGACAGTTACTGTAGCATTCCGGGTTACCGGATTGTGATCTCCATCAGGGATTGTTGTTACTGTTAAAGTGTAGTTTCCCGCAGCCAAATCAGCAATCTGAATAGTATAATTATTAATCACAGTTACATTGATGCCATTGATATCTGCAGTGATTCCTACAGCTCCTTGTGTTGCAACGGTAACATTCCTGCTTTCACCATAATTCAAAGTAATATTGTCCAATGTTATTGTTGAATCGGCTTTAATTGTTATTTTGGCATTGCTGACAGTTACATTATTCAATCCATCATATGATGCGTTGACTTGATAAACACCATAATCATCAAAGGTATGTACTGCCCACCAAGTTCCATTGCCGGCATAATTTGCATTGATTTGAGTACTGTTTGGCAAGATAAATAGTAATTTACCTGGTATAACCTCACTGTAAATATTGGATTTTGCAGTGATGTTGACAGTCTTGTTAGTGGTTGTCTGGGAGATAATATTCACATTAATGTTGTTTGAGATTGTTCTTTCAGCTTCAGTGTAGTATGAATCAGTGTCATGGCGAACGCCGATGTAATAGTTTTCACCAGCAGTTATATCCAAAACAATCATACCATTTTCATCTGTGACTTTAACATTATTTAAAACAATTTCGCCATTGACAACTACGCCAACAGTGATGTTTTGACCGGCTGCCTTATTGGATCCGGACAATTTAGCACTGACTGTTGTAATTCCATTTGCTCCCCAATATTTCACATTGTTAAAAGTAACTTCAGCATCATTTCTAGAATAAATTGCATTTAAAAGGTTATTCTGACCTGTGAATGTGATTGTAATATTATTATCATTTTTAACTACATCTAAAGCTCCTGCATTTGCCCTATTGTTTAAGAAAGTAGAATTGGAAACAGTTAAAGTATCTGAAGAAACCCATTTGTAGAAGTAAATTGCAGAACCCGTAGTCGCATTATTGCCAGTAAAATTACAATTTGACACAGTACCTTCACCATTGAATCTAATAGCACCACCATATTCTGCAGAGTTATCAGTAAAATTACAATTTTCAACACTACCAGAATACATCCCGATAGCACCACCATTTAAAGAAGCTTGGTTGTTAGTAAAATTACAATTTCTTACTTCATGAGTGGTACCTGAATCAGTGAAATAGATAGCACCTCCGTAGTATGCTTTGTTATCAGTAAAATTACAATTTGTCACAGTACCTTCATTCACGAAGTAAACTGCACCACCATGACTATAATCACCAGTTGCTTTGTTATTAGTAAAATTACAATTTGACACAGTACCTGAGCCCATGTTTATAGCACCACCATATCCAGAAGCAGTGTTGCCAGTAAAATTACAATTTGTCACGGTACCATCACTAACAAACATGATCGCACCACCCAAAGAGTTAGTAGCAGTTGCATTGTTGTTAGCAAAATTACAATTTGTCACAGTACCATACTCATCAAAGTAAATTGCACCACCCATGGGATTTGCAGTGTTGCCAGTAAAATTACAATTTGTCACAGTACCATCCACTTCAAAGTAAACTGCACCACCCTTTAAAGAAGCTTGGTTGTTAGTAAAATTACAATTTCTTACTTCATGAGTGGTACCTGAATCAGTGAAATAGATAGCACCACCGTAGTATGCTTTGTTATCAGTAAAATTACAATTTGTCACAGTACCATCCACTTCAAAGTAAACTGCACCACCATTATTTGCATGGTTATCAGTAAAATTACAATTTGTCACAGTACCTTGATTATAGAAGTAAACTGCACCCCCATCTACAGTTGCTTGGTTAGCAGTAAAATTACAATTTTCAACACTACCAGAAGACATGTAGATGGCACCACCCCAAGAATTTAGACCAGTTGCTTTGTTATTAGTAAAATTACAATTTGACACAGTACCTGAACTGCTAAAGTAAATTGCTCCTCCATCACCATTATAATTAGCATTTTTAATTGTTAAGTTTTTAATTGTTACACCGGAAGCGGATACTGTAAATGCTCTCATATTTGTTGATTCTGCCATGTCAATTACTGCACCGTTACCATCAATGACTTTATTATCCTCACTAATAGTAATGGCAGGAGCATCATCATAAGTATAACTCTTATTTTTTAATATAACCGTTCCAGGAGCATTAATCTCTCTAGCTAAATCCGAATATGTTGCTGGTGAATCACCTAATACATTCGTATCGGTTTGTGCACTCAGACTTTCATCATCAACACTCAATCCTAACTTTTCTCCACTTGTTTGCCTATTGTCTTCAATTATTTTATTATTATCTGATAATCCTATTTGATTTGTATCTTCGCTGGCTACTGTCGTGCCGTTGGCATCGGCTGCGCAAACGCTTGCAATGCTTACGAGGAAAATAGCAGTGATCAGTATAAGCATGATTTTTTTGTATTTCATTTTTTTCTCCCTTGTGAATAATATTTTTGTAAAAATGTTTTATAATAAACGAACAATATTTAAATCCATCGTTTTTAGCTAAAACATTCAATACAGTTAAAATTCTGTTCTATTGTATATAAATATTTGACCATGATTGTGTGGGAGAGTTTATGTGCTGTTTGGCCCTGTATCACTGGTGAGGTTTTAAAAAAAGAATGGTGTAGGCTTTCAAGCCTACTTTACTGTGATTTTAACTTTCTTGGTGACTTTGCTGTAGTATTTGTCGCCTTTGAAGGTTACTGTTGCCTTATAGGTTCCTTTTTTCTTAAGGTTTTTGATTTTAAAGGTTGCTTTTCCTTTGGCGTTGGTTTTTGCCTTGTAGGTTTTGCCTTTGACTTTCAAGGTGAGTTTCACCTTTTTGATTGCCTTGCCGTTATTGTCTTTTAGTGTTGCTGTGTATTTTTTGACCTTTTTGGATTTCTTGAAGGTTTTCTTTTTGGCAACTATTTTGGCTTTGGCCTTTTTAACGATTACCTGAACATTCTTGGTTGATTTGACATATATGTCATTGCCATTGAATGTTATTATTGAAGTGTAGGTTTTAGGCACTAATTTAGCCACGTTAACTTTTACCTGGCCGTTGGCATCAGTGACATATTCCCTGGCACCGTTCAGGTCGACAGTCAATTTGGCGCCGCTTAAAGCATTTCCGTTGGCGTCCTTTAATGTAATCACAAAATACCTGTTTATGTTGTAGGTTGCTGTAACTGCATCTGCAGTCAATAATGTATTGACCTTACTGACGGTTATGGTTGCATTGTTGATGGTTACATTGTCCAGTCCGATATAGGATGCGCTGACCTGATAAACACCATAATCATCAAATCTATGGACTGCCCACCATATTCCGTTGCCTGCATAATTTGCATTGATTTGGGTACTGTTTGGTAAGATAAATAGTAATTTATAATGGTTATACAAATTTAAAAAAATAGTATGAAAGGGAATTAAATCCCTTTTATTTAATTATAATTTTAAAAGTGAATGTTTTAAAAGCAGATGCCATATAGTTTGCATTACCTTTAGCTTGGATTTTCACTTTAACCTTGTAGGTTCCTTTATTAAGGTCTTTTTTGATTGTGACTTTGCCGGTCTTTTTGTTGATGGTGATTTTCTTGTTTCCTTTAACTTTTTTATAGGTTAAGGTTCCCTGGCCTTTCTTGGTAAACTTGACTACGTTAGTTGCCTTAAGTTTCTGCGCTTTCTTTTTAAGTTTTGAAAATTTGACTTTAACGGTTTTGGCTTTAACTTTTAAAGGATTTGCAGCCTTGTTTATCTTGAAGGTTACTTTTGCAGTTCCAGTGTATGCACCGGTTCCTGTAAGTGTAATGGTATAGGTTCCTGCGTTTTTAGGTGAATCACTTGACCATTTAAGAGTATAGTCAACACCTTCTTTTAGAACAGCACCATCCGTTAAAGTGACAGTTGGCTTTTGGACTTTAGCATTATATGTGAAAGCTTTTTTGGATAACGTTAGTTTTACTTTAGCTATATCTACCGCATCATTTGAATTTGTCTCTTGTGAAGTATTTATAAAAGTATTATCTTGTGAAACTAATTCAGAACCGCAATAAATGTCTGAATAATTATTTGCAGAGTTACCCTTAAAATAAGATTTTCTGACAGTACCGAAATTCTCACAGTAAATTGCACCGCCCTCACCATCGGTTACGGCATTGTTGGTGAATTTACAATTTATTATTTCATGTGCACTGCCTTGAGAATAGAAGTAAACTGCACCGCCACGAGTTTTCGCAGCGTTGTTGGTAAAATTACAATTTTTTACCGTACAATCTTTCACTAAATTGACTGCACCGCCATAACTATTAGAGCCAAACGCTTTGTTGTTGGTAAAATTACAGTTTGTTATATTACCTGATACCATGCTGATGGCACCACCATACCTGGAAGCAGTGTTATTGAAAAAATTACAGTTTGTTACATTACCCTCCCCATCAAAGTGGATAGCACCAGAATAATAGGCGGAATTATTAGTAAAATTACAATTTATTATTTCATGTGCATTGCCTAAAGAACAGAAGTAAACCGCACCGCCACTACGAAAAGAATCAAAAGCTTTGTTGTTGGTAAAATTACAATTTTTTACAGTACAATCCTTACAAAAATAGATTGCACCACCATTCTTGGCAGAGTTATTAATAAAATTACAATTTATCACACTACCCGAATCGAAAAAGTAAACTGCACCCCCGCCATATGCTGCAGAATTATTAACAAAATTACAATTTATCACACTACCCGAATGAGAAAAGTAAATAGCTCCTCCCGGATTATTAGAGTTAGCATTTTTAATTGTTAGGTTTTTAATTGTTACATCTAAAGCAGATACATCAAATGCCAGGATATTTGATCCGGCCATGTCTATTATTGCGCCGTTACCGTTGATAATGCCGGGATTTGTGATGGAAATGGTATCACTTTCCCCATTATATTTGTAATAAGCTGGTTGTAAATTTATATCTCCTCCAGAGCCAACGGCATTGGATAAATCTGCATATGTCTTTTCTTCAAGACTTAATGTATCCAGGTTATTTTGCGCAGCTGTGGTTTCCTCATCACTTGCAGTTAGCATTTCAGTGTCATTTGTCTGAATTGTTTTTTGACTTTCATCTGTTACGGTTATATCATCGCTTTGAGATAATTCTATTGCGGTTGTATCTTCACTAGCTATTGCCGTTTCATTCACGTCACTTGCGCTTGCTGATGCAATTGCAAATATAAAAATAGTTAACATTATTATGATTATGCTTTTTTTGTACTTCATGCTTCCTCCATTTTTTAAGATAAATATTTTTAAAAATAATGTTTTATTCTAAACAAACAATTTTCAAGGTGTTTTTGAGTTTAAAATTTTCATTCATTAGTTAAGAGTTTATAAACTGATATTAATAAGTCTAACTACTTGATTGTGAAAAAATAATAAACATTAGAAAAAACTGAATTCAATTGATCTCATTTTACAATATCATCAATATAACTACTAATCTCAATTCCCAATGAATCTGCATTATATTTCAGTAAAAATATCGAATTTAGGAGAATGTTCTTTTCATCTTATATCCATTAATCATAAACTTCAAAACAAAATTTAACAAGAAGAAATCAATA
>Ga0310695_10006361_pt1 | contig 19602 bp, 13 predicted proteins | sample RumenRJG_04DNA_FD_203882 | JGI IMG/M metagenome (GOLD analysis project Ga0310695, IMG submission 203882) | Bovine rumen microbial communities from Lethbridge, Alberta, Canada - RJG_04 (v2) (version 2) | ecosystem: Host-associated > Mammals > Digestive system > Stomach > Rumen | place: Canada...
GCCGAAACGGGCGATCAGATCCTTGCATTTCTCGACTACGGCTGTCCTTGCTTCATCGTCAATCTGCGCATTGACAACAACGGCTAACTCGTATTTGCTCATGTGTTCTTTACCTCCTTCTGGTCTCTGGCCCTCACTCGCGGTGAGAGCAAGGAAAAATAACGGGACAAATCCCACGGAGTTATATTTTAACATGCGCCCCATCTCAATGCAAGATTTATTTTCAAAATTTGGCGCAAATGTTTATTCCCCTCCGGCGCCGAAATCATGTCAAAAAAGCGCCCCAAGGGAGCGCTTTTCAGAATATGATCCGCCGGCCGGCACAAGGCCGGCCTTACAGGCGGCAATTATTTCTCGTATCCCGCAAGGAAAGCTTTCGTGTTGATCTCCACGGTCTTGGGGGGAACCTTCTCCTCAATGACTTTAAGCCATTCCTCTCTTGTGAAATCCATATGGCGCGCCGCCATTCCCAGCACGACATTGTTGAACACTCTGGAGTTGCCCAGACGCAGCGCCTCCTCCATCGCGTTGATCCTGTAGACGGTGTACTCCTTCTCCAGGTCCTCAATGATATTGTCAGGATACTTGGCCGCTCCCATGACAACGCTGATCGGATCGATCCGCCAGTCATTGACGATCAGGACGCCGTCCTTTTTGAGGAAGTTCGCGTAGCGAAGCGCCTCGAGCCTCTCAAAAGCGATCAGGACGTCCGCCTGTCCCTCTTCCACGATTGGCTCCGCGACACTGGTTCCGTAACGCACAAACGTGACGACACTGCCTCCGCGCTGCGCCATACCGTGTACTTCAGAGACCTTTACCTTATATCCGGCGTTTTCCATGACACCGCCAAGAATGCGGCTGGTGAGCAGGGTTCCCTGTCCGCCGACGCCTACGATCATAATATTCTTTGTTTCCATCGTAATTTGTACCTCCCTGTCGCAGTGCCGTCTCAGGCCTTTACCTGCTGCAGAGCGCCCACTTTGCAGAGGCTCATGCAGAGACCGCAGCCGTTGCACATCGTCCTGTCGATCGAGATCGTTCCGTCCTCATTCTTTGTCAGAGCCGGGCAGCCGGGGCGCAGGCAGGCGCCGCAGTGCACGCACTTATCCGGGATGGGCTCCACCTTGTAGGGATGCTTCTGGTCCTTGAGCAGAGCGCACGGAGCCTTTGCGATGATCACGGAGAGTTCCTCTTTTTTCACCTCTTCTTTGATCACTTTCGTGAGCGCGTCGAGGTCGAAGGGATTGACCACATGGACGTTTGTGATACCGATGCCATTGCACAGGTTCTTGAAATCCACTGCAGGGACGATCTCTCCGGAGAGTGTCTTGCCCGTTGCGGGGTGATCCTGGTGACCGGTCATTCCCGTGGTTCGGTTGTCCAGTATGATGACTGTCCCGTGGGACTGGTTATAATACATATTGATCAGCGAATTGATGCCCGTGTGCATGAAGGTGGAATCGCCGATGACGGCTACCCAGTTCTTGATATAGTCGTGTCCTTTGGCCTTCTCCATGCCGTGCAGAGAGGAAATACTGGATCCCATGCAGACCGTTGTATCGACGACGGAAAGCGGCGCCAGCGCTCCGAGCGTATAGCATCCGATGTCGCCTGCCGCATGGATCTTCAGCTTATTGAGCACAGAGAATGTCGCGCGGTGCGGGCAGCCGGGACAGAGGATCGGCGGTCTGGGCGGGATCTGAGGGACCGCTTTGATGCCGAGGTCCATACCCAGGACTTTCTCCCTGATCATGTTGGCGCTGTACTCGCCCTGGATCGTGAATCTCTCTTTGCCGATGCAGGGGATGCCCCATGCCTTGACCTGCTCTTCCACGACCGGCTCCAGCTCTTCGAAAATATAGAGCACATCCACCTTGGACGCGAAGTCTTTAATGAGCTTTTCCGGAAGGGGATGGCACATGCCCAGCTTGAGGATCGAGGCGTTCGGGCACACTTCTTTGACATACTGATATGCAATGCCTTCGGTGATAAATCCGATCTTTTTGCCGTCGATCTCCATGTCACCCATCTCGACCGTATTGAAGGGCGCCGTATTGGCATATTCAGCCAGATCCTTCATGCGCTGCTCTACGACTACATGGCGCTTCTTGGCCATGGCGGGCATCATGACATTTTTCTGGATATTTCTCTCATAAGGCTTGTCCGCGATCTCTTCCCTGTCGCACAGCTCCACTTCGCACTGGGAGTGCGCGAGACGGGTCGTCGTCCTGACAATGACAGGAGTATCGAATTTCTCACTGATCTCGTAGGCATATTTGATATAGTCCTTGGCCTCCTGGGAGTCCGCCGGCTCCATGCAGGGGATCGCCGCTGCGCGGCACACCATTCTGGTGTCCTGCTCGTTCTGGGAGCTGTAAAGTCCCGGATCGTCCGCGACGACTGCCACCAGTCCTCCGTTGCATCCGATATAGGAGAAAGAATACAGCGGATCCGCCGCCACATTCAGTCCCACCATTTTCATGGTGCAGAAGGATCTCACACCGCTGATGGAAGCGCCGATCGCGACCTCCGCCGCAACCTTCTCGTTGGGAGCCCACTCCGCGTAAACACCGGGATATTTCACCAGTTCCTCGCTGATCTCCGTGCTGGGCGTGCCGGGATAAGCGGACGAGACCTTGACGCCGGCCTCCCACACGCCTCTGGCAATTGCCGCATTGCCGAGCATCATTTTCTTCTCACTCATTTCAAACTCCTCATATATATTCTTCAACTTTAATTATTCGCCGAATCTTGCCCTGGCTCTCTGGAGATCATATTCGTCATCGATCTCGCACCACATCTCCTCGGGGACCTCCACGACCCTGAAGTCGCACTCACGGTAATAGATCAGGCTGCCCAGGACCTTCTCATAATAGCTGTTCTCGCCCATGCATTCCACATACCAGCGGATCAGGGGCATGTACTTGTTCTTCACGAAATCCTTCGTGAACTTGTACATGTTGACCGTCTTGCGGGTCGGCTTATAGTTGAAGTTATCTCCCTGCCATTTCCCCAGGATCAATTCCATTGCCTTGTTTCCGTCGACGCGGATCACGGTGCCGTCCATGGTGATCGGATTGAACGGGCTGACCAAAATAGAGCAGTCCCCTTCTCCCTTCATCAGCGCCTCGAGCATCTCCTTGTGATAGTAGATATCACATTCCAGCATCAGCATGTCATCATCGCAGAACTCCGCCGCTTTGTACAGGGAGACCACGTTGTTTGTTTCCAGATATCTCTCGTTTTCAAAATAGCAGACGGGAACGCCGTTCCATTCATTTCCGATATGCTCTTTAATATAATCCGCCATATGGCCGACCACGATCCCGATCTCTGAGATTCCCAGCGCCGTTACGTTGTTCAGCGCGTTGCACAGAAGCGGCGTGCCGTTCACTTCCACCATGGATTTGGGGATCCTGTTTGTGATCGGCTGAAGTCTCTTTCCAAACCCCGCTGCCAGAATTAACGCTTTCATCTGTAAAACCTCCTTAATCAAGCTTTTATACTCAAGCTTCCTAAATCAAAACCTCCCCAAACCGCTTCGGATCCGGGGAGGAAACATCTTTCCTGCTGCTGTCAGCTAGTTCCGGCAAAAAACATCACATAAAAGCTCTTTATCAATCGATTCTTACGATCCAGCCTTCCGGAGCCTCGATCCTGCCCATCTGGATACCGGTCAGCGTATCATACAGCTTCTGCATGACAGGGCCCATCTTCTCCATGCCGTTCGAGAATTCGATCTCCTTGCCGTGGTCATTGATCTTGCCGATCGGGGAGATGACCGCTGCCGTTCCGCACAGGCCGCACTCCTTGAATTCGCCCTTCTCCACATCAGCGAGGAGAACTTCTCTCTCGACCACCTTCATGCCCAGATAATGCTCTGCAACGTAGTGGATCGAGCGGCGGGTGATGGAAGGAAGAATACTGTCAGAAGCGGGAATGACCAGTGTATCGTCCTGATCCACCAGAAGGATATTGGCGCCGCCGGTCTCCTCCAGTTTGGTCCTGGTCGCGGGATCCAGATAAATATTCTCCGCAAAGCCTTCCTTATGGGCATCTACGATCGCATGCAGGCTCATCGCATAATTGAGGCCCGCCTTGATGTGGCCGGTTCCTCTGGGAGCCGCGCGGTCAAAGTCACTGACACGGACTACGATCGGCTTTGCGCCGCCCTTGAAGTAAGGGCCGACAGGTGTCGTGAAAATGCGGAACATATAGTCATCCGCAGGCTTAACGCCGATGACGGGGCTGATTCCGAACATATAGGGACGGATATAAAGAGTAGCACCCGTGCCGTACGGAGGCACCCATGCCTCGTTCGCCCTGACGGTGGCCTTGACGGCCTCCACAAATCTGTCAACCGGGAAAGGAGGCATCTCAAGACGAAGCGCCGAGTCGTACATTCTCTGTGCGTTGAGATCGGGGCGGAAACATACGATGTGTCCGTCTTCCGTCTCATAGGCTTTGAGTCCCTCGAAAACTGACTGGGAATACTGAAGAACGCCCGCGTCCTCACTCATGACGATCTTGTCATCCGAGATCAATGCGCCGTCATCCCACTTGCCATCCTGATACATGGATACGTATCTCTTATCTGTCACATGATAGCTGAATCCGAGGTTTGCCCAATCAATGTCTTTCTTAGCAACCATTCCTGTGTCCTCCTGCTTCTTTCAATGATTTTATATAATTCATCACTTTAACGTGGTGCATTTCCCGAACAATTATATTACTATACTGACGATTTTTCCAGTACAAATATGAATTTTTCTTAATACTGCTGTTGAAATCTTTTCATATTACGGATCGCGCAGCGCACAAATACCTACCAGACCGGGTCCTGTATTGATGGCGAGCGTGGCATTGATCTGCTTCACAAAGAGAATTTCCTTGCTGGTCAGCTGCGTCTCCACCATCTCCAGCATCCTTCCGGCTTCCTCGTTGGCATCGCCGTGTCCGATGATGATCCAGCAGTGGTGTCCCCTGCAGAACTGCAGCATTTCGTTCAGCAGCTTCTTCTTGCCCTGCTTCGCTCCGCGGATCAGTCCCACCGTATAGTAGATCCCGTCCTCATTACAGGAAATGATGGGCTTGAGACTGAGGACTTCTCCGACAACGGACGTCACCTTGCCGATGCGGCCGCCCTTTTTGAGATATTTGAGCGTGTCCATGTAAAACATGACCTTGGAATCATAGATCTTGTTCTGAAGGCCCGTCTTTACTTCCTCAAATGACCATCCGTTTTCCAGCTTGGTCGCCGCCCAGATCGCCCAGATCCCGGAGGCAACGGAAATATTCTTCGTGTCGAACACGAAGACCTCCAGCTCGTCCTGCTGCTCCGCAGCCAGCCGGATCGTATTGAATGTCCCGCTCAGCCCGCTGGAGATCGCAATGGCAATGATCTTTTCAAATCCGGCCGCCCTGATCTCGTCGAATTTGTCCTGCACCTCCGCCAGTGAAGGCGTCGAAGTACTGGGATATTCATCCGGAAAACGGCGGTATACCATCATCGGATCGATATTTACACCGTCGTCATAGTCTTTCTCCGGGTACATGACGCGGAGAGGCAGCATCCAGATCCCGTATTTTTCTCTGAAATTCTGAGGAACGTCACATCCCGAATCGGTGAGCACCGCAACTTTATCCTTATTCATAAATACTCCCTGCGGCTCAGATGCACTCTATGCGGTGCACTCTTTTTTCGCCTTACGTGATATCGCGATTACTGAATCCTGATACATAGGATAGTCTTTTTATCGTTTACAGTCAAGAATCCCCCCCTGCAGTGCACCTCTTAGCCTTGCGCTTTTTTTACCTATTTTTCTATATTTATTCTATAATGTAATGTATGCTGCGGCGTTCTGCCAAAATACCACACCGGCGGGCGCTGTGATACCCACGGACAGTTATTAAGAAGACGCCGCGAACTGGGGACTTGGCTGGTGGCGCGAAGGAGATGACCAGCGGGATTGGTATTTTGGCACCCAGGCCTGCTCCGGAGCCATCGGCCACCAAGGCTGGACCGGAACACTGATCATGGTCGACCCGTCCAGGGACCTCGTGATCGCTTACCTCACCAACAAGCTCAATACACCTCTGACCGACAATCAGGCAGATCCCAACAATTTCAGAGGCAGCTGGTACACGGCCTCTACGCTGGGCTTCGTGCCCCAGATCCTCTCCATCGGCATGGACAGTGACCGGGACGTCTCCAGGCAGCTCCTCTCCCTTGTATTCTCCATGACGGAGGACTCGCTGTCACTCATTCCCGAGGGCGCCTCCACCGATCACCCTTCGGTAAAGAGTGTCGAGAGCCTGATCTCTCTCTACAACTCAATGGGAGAGAAGGCCAATGATCCCCAATACGAGGAGAAGGCCGCCCTTCTTAAGGAGCAGCTGGATTCACACATCCGATGATCAGACATAGACACAGTCACAAATTAGTAATTAATCCGGAATGAGGAAGGAATCTGTAATGAGACCACTGAATTTAGATGACTACGACATCACAAGCCAGGAGGACCTGTCGGTAAACGCGGCCGCGGTCCTGAAAAAAAGAGAAGGCCGCACCATAAAAGCGGGCGGCCTCTGGGTCTATGACAATGAGATCGCGTCGCTTAGAGGCTCTTTCGAGGACGGAGACATCATCTCCGTGGAAGATTTTGACGGCTACTTCATGGGTTACGGCTTCATCAACCGAAAGTCCAGGATCACGGTCCGTCTCCTCTCCCGCAGAAAAGAATCGAGGATCACACCGGCCTTTCTCGCGGAGCGCGTGCGCCGCGCATGGGATTACCGCAGGAAAGTCATCGACACCTCCAGCTGCCGGCTGATCTTCGGCGAGGCGGATTTCCTGCCGGGTCTTACGGTCGACAAATATGAGGATATCCTTGTCGTGGAATCCCTCGCGCTCGGCATCGACCGCCTCAAGGGATATCTGCTGGCAGCTCTGGTCGCCGCGCTGCGCGAAGACGGCGTCCCGGTGCGGGGAATCTATGAGCGCAGCGATGCCAAAGTGCGCGAGCTCGAGGGAATGCCCCGTGAGAAGGGCTTTCTCACAGAACCCTTCGACACCAAGGTGCAGATCGTCGAGAACGGCGTCCGCTATATCGTGGACGTGGAAAACGGTCAAAAGACCGGCTTTTTCCTGGACCAGAAAGACAACCGCCGGGCCATCCACCGCCTCTGCGGAGGTTCCAGGGTCCTGGACTGCTTCACTCACACCGGCTCCTTTGCGCTCAACGCCGCAGCCGCAGGTGCCGCGGAGGTCACTGCGGTGGACGCCTCCGACCTGGCTGTCGAACAGGCACAGGAAAATGCGCGCCTGAACGGTTTTCAGGACAGAGTCTCTTTCCTGTGCCGCGATGTATTCGCGCTGCTGCCTGAACTGATCGAACAGGGAGAACTATATGACGTCGTCATTCTGGATCCCCCCGCCTTCACCAAGTCGCGCAGTTCCGTCAAGGCGGCGGCCAGAGGCTATCGGGAGATCAATCTTCGCGGCATGAAACTGGTCAGAAACGGCGGTTATCTCGTCACCTGTTCCTGCTCACACTTCATGGATCCGGAGCTGTTCAGAAAGACCATAGGAGAGGCCGCAAGGGATGCGCACCGGCGGCTGCGGCAGGTGGAATTCCGCACACAGGCGCCGGACCACCCGATCCTGTGGTCTTCCGATGAGTCCTATTATTTAAAATTCTATATTTTCCAGGTCATTGAGGAAGAATAAGAAAGAAGAATAAGAAATGGATAAAAGGAATGCTTCCGGAAACAGCTTCGAAAAAAGTACAATAAAGGGCCCGCCCAAAAAGCGGGTCTATTTGGAGATCATGCGTTTTGCCGCTGTCTTTTTTGTCATATTCAATCACACGGGCGATCAAGGCTTTCTGCTGTTCACAAAGACCCCGCCGGCAAGCCCCTTGTATTGGATCAGTCTTTTTCTGTCTGTTTTCTGCAAGTTTTCCGTACCTCTGTACTTTATGATCTCCGGTGCCCTCCTCCTTCCAAGGGAGCCCGATCCTCTCCCCGTGCTCTTCGTCAAGAGGATCAAGCGGCAGGTCGTCGTCCTGCTCGTGATCTCTCTGATCTATGAGCTGATCCGTGTACATCAGGATCCGGGCTCTGTGTTCAGCGTGAAAGAATACCTGAAACGCACATACAGCTCGGGAACCGGCTTCCATCTGTGGTTTATCTACTTTTATATTGCCTTCCTGATCTCCCTGCCCTTCCTGCAGGGGATCGCTTCCGGCCTGAAAGTGCACTATTACAACTACATGGTCCTGATCTGTCTGGTCTTTAACACGGTCACGATCACCGATTATCTGCTCTTTAAGGGAAACCTGACCTGCAACAGCGGCTTCAGGCCGTCCTGGCTCCTGGCCAACATCGTGCTCTTTCCCTGTATCGGCTATTATCTGGAGCATCACATAAAGATCACCGGCCGCGCAGTTGCCGGCGTCTGGGCTCTCAACCTCCTTCTGCTCGCGCTCACCTGCGCTGTCACATACTACAAGCAGTCTCTTGAGGGCGTGGTCAGCAGCTCGCAGTCTCAGACTTTTCACAACTGCTATGTCCTGATCAACGCGGTGAGTGTCTACATGCTGATCAAATATCTGACGGGTATAAGGCCGCCGGGAAAGAGACTGAGCCATATATTCATCACTTTGGGCCGGTGCTCTTTTGGCATCTATTTACTGCACCTGATGTTCATAAGGCATCCTCGCTGTATACAGGCTATGGACTCTCTGGCCGCCGGGGGGCTTCCTTCTCTTGTGGTGAGTCTTCTCTTCTGCGCGCTGACAATGCTCATATGCTTCGTGATCACATTCCTTCTGCGCATGGTCCCCGTCGTGCGGGACTACCTGTGATCGCGCGTGACCTCCTGTGATTTAAGGCGAAGGAACACTGCGATATGGTATAATCAAAATACGGACCGTTTTAATACGGACAGCTCAATTAATGAATCTGTAAACCCTGTAAGGGAGGTAAGGATATGCCCAAAGAAGTTCACCCCCGAATACATGTCAACGAGCGAGACTATCCCCTCAAAGATCATCACTGTGATGATCCCGTCAAGAAAAAGCTGGTCATGAAGCTGGCCCGGATGATCACCGACAACATCCCGCGCAAACTCCCCGGCGGCATGCACGAAAACCACATGGATTTCTGGATCCTGGACCGCCTTCTGACTAAGCGTGAGATCGTGTTCCTTCTCAGTTTCAAGAAGCGCCGTGTAGGTCTCACCACCGCGGAGCTGGCTGCGCGCAACCGCATCAGTGAGAAAAAAGCGCAGAAGATCATCGACCGCCTTCTGTGGATCGGTATTTTGGAACAGAACCGCGACAATGAGGACCACCACATTCAGTATCTGGTGCCCAAATGGGTCGTGGGGTCCGGCGAGTATATGGTCGAGCACAAGACGCTGCCCGACAAGTATCCTGAAGTTGCCACCATGTTCAATCTGGCTCCCCAGGAACCTCTGGAACTGGCCGCGAAGCTCGTTCCTCCCGGAGGCGCCGGGATCGGCATGCACGTCATCCCCGTAGAAAAGGCCATTGATACCTCTTCGACTTCCGTCAGTGTGGAACATCTCTCCCACTGGCTCGACAAATATGACACCTTCTGCACCATGGTCTGCGCCTGCCGCAAGGCACAGCGCATCCGCGGAGAGGGCGTCGGCGACATTGAGGGACATATGTGCATCGGCGTCGGCGATATCGCCGAGTTCCTCGTCACGAGCGGCAAGGATGCCAAATATGTATCCAAAGAGGAAGTCATGGAGATCTTAGAGCGCGCCGAGCGCAAGGGCTATGTCCATCAGATCACCAATCTGGACGGTCCGAACCGGATCGTCGGCATCTGCAACTGCTCCCCGGGCAGCTGCTACGGCCTGCGCACGTCCCAGCTCTTCAACACGCCCAATATGTCCCGCAGCGCTTATCGCGCACACGTGGACCCGGCCAAGTGCGTCGCCTGCGGTAAGTGCGTGGAGGTATGTCCTGCCGGCGCAGCGAAACTGGGCCAGAAACTTTGCCGCTCCGATGGCAGCAAGGTCAAATATCCCATGCATGAGCTCCCCGATGACCACATCTGGGGACCGGACAAGTGGGATCCGGACTATCGGGACCACAACAAGATCAACTGCTATGACACCGGCACCTCGCCTTGTAAGGCGGCATGTCCGGCACATCTCGCCGTGCAGGGCTACATCCGGATGGCTGCGGAAGGCCGCTATGAGGATGCCCTCAGGCTCATCCGCCAGGACAACCCCTTCCCGGCTGTATGCGGTGCCATCTGCAACCGCCGCTGTGAAGACCGCTGTACCCGTGGACTGGTCGACGCTCCTGTAGCAATCGACGAGATCAAGAAATTCCTGGCGCTCCGTGAGCTGGAAATGGTCAGGGCGGCTGAGGCCTCTGATCCGGCGCAGGGCGTTTCCGATGCGCTTGCGGCCTATCTTCCCATCTGTGAGAACGACGAAGGAAAGCAGTGGGATGACTACCCCATCGCCGTCATCGGCTCCGGCCCCGCGGGCCTGAGTGCTGCTTACTATCTGCGCGCGGAAGGATATCCCGTCACTGTTTTCGAGCGAGAGGCGCGCCCCGGCGGTATGCTGATGAACGGCATTCCCTCCTTCCGCCTGGAGAAAGACATCGTGGAGGCAGAGATCGAGATCATCAGGCGAGTGGGCGTCAAAATAGAGTGCGGCGTGGAAGTCGGCAAAGACGTCACGCTCGATGAACTTCGCGCGCGCGGTTTCAAGGCCTTCTATGTTGCGATCGGCCTGCAGGGCGGCCGTCTCGCCGGTATTCCCGGCGAGGACGCTGAGGGTGTCGAGTCCGGCATCCGTTTCCTGCGAAATATTAATCTTGAGAGTATTAATCTTGAGAATGGCAGTCAGAACTCTGACGGCGGCAGCGGTGTTATGCTCCACGGCGACGTGGTCGTGGTCGGCGGCGGAAATGTAGCCGCTGATGTGGCCCGCACTGCTCTGCGCGTCACGGATGGAAAAGTCAGTATGCTCTGCCTGGAGTCCAGAGAGGAAATGCCTGCTGCCAAAGACGAAGTGGCGGAAGTGGAAGAAGAAGGCATCTCGATCATGAACGGCTGGGGTCCCAAAGAGATCGTCGCCGAGAACGGCCGCGTCACTGCGATCGTCTTCAAGAAGTGTGTCTCCGTCTTCGACAAAAAGCATCAATTCGCTCCTGTATACGATGAGAACGAGACGATCACGATTCCCTGCAGCCATGTTCTGATGGCGATCGGGCAGTCCGCCGAGTGGGGAGGCCTGCTGGATGGCACAAACGTACAGCTGCGCGGAAACGGAACAGCGATCGCAAATCCCATCACCTGCCAGACCGGCGAGCCGGATATCTTCGTGGGCGGCGATATTTTCCACGGAGCGCGCTTCGCGATCGACGCCATAGCAGACGGCAAAGAGGGCATGGTCTCGATCAACCGTTTCGTCCATCCCGGCCAGTCGCTGACGATCGGGCGCGACCTGCGCGAGTTCATTGAGCTGGACCGCAGCGACGTGCGCATCGAGTCCTACGACAACGCAAGCCGGCAGACGCCGGGACTGAGATCCGCTGCGTCCTCTGAGACGTTCCGTGATCCCCGCCTGCCCTTCACCGAAGAGCAGGTGAAGGCGGAAGCAAACCGGTGCCTGAAGTGCGGCGCCACGGTCGTCGATCTCAACCAGTGTATCGGCTGCGGCCTGTGTACTACGCGCTGCGAATTCGATGCGATCCACCTCTCCCGCGACATTCCGCACGCGGCGGACATGCACACTGCGGAAGAAATGATGAAATGCGTCGGCCCGTATGCGCTTCAAAGGGGCTTTAAGATCATCAAGAGAAAAGTCACAGGCAAGTCGGATTACCCGACGGAGCAGACGAATTAAGTGCGTTAAGCCCGTTAAGCAAAACCATTCTCATGGGAGAAGACGCGCCGCGCGCGTCTTCTCCCATGAGTTGGTCATAGATACTATTAAACTTTAAAAGAGAACTGAATTATGGGAATTGATTTACAGTATTTGTTGTTTTTGCAGAACCTGCGGCTTGCAACAGGCGGCATCTTTGACGAGTTTTCAACGGAATGAGCAAAGTGGCCGCCACCGGATATTCCTTCCCGAGCGGCCACAGCGTATCGGCATCTTCCCTATATGGAAGCGTCGTTGAAAACCAATGGAGTAAGCGAAGGTGGCTTGCGATCTTTTGCACGATCTGTATCCTGCTGACCGGTTTTTGGGGCTGGCACAAAAAGAGAGCGCTGCCCTTGCCGATGATTCAGCAAGAGCAGCGCTCTCTGTCTACTGTATCGAAGATCCCGTAAACATAATAGCTGCATACCGGTTATTGATGTACCGGATCGCCGCGATCTTCATCGTGGAGGATGCCGCTTTGACCGGAGACATGAGCAGACATGCTGCAATGCTCCCGATCAGAGCGGACAAAATAAGCCCCCACTTCTTTTTTTCATATCTTCTCCCGTCCAAATGTTGTCTATTTCTTTTCCGTCATACAAGAGAACATATGGCGTTGATGTAAAATATTATTGCAAAACTATAACGCAATGTTAATTATACTGCGCACTATTGGAGAGTCCACTAAATATTGCGGTCAGGCGGAAGCTTTGGGCAAAAAAAGGGTGTCAAGGGGACGGTTCTTCTGACAACTTTTGCGGGAGACAGGGGACGGTTCTCTGTCTCCCTTATTCTACAAAATCGGTATCTTCACCTTCATGTCCGACAGCGGATACGCCGCGCATGCATGAACGTAATCGAATTCCTTATCTGCCGCTCTTCTTCCGTCTCCCTCCGGGCAGACGAAATAGTTTCCGGACAGGACTTTGGTCCTGCAGAATCCGCACTCGCCGCTGCGGCACCCGGTCTCGATCCGGATCCCGGCGCGCTCGAGCGCAACGACAATGCTCTCCGTCGCCTTGGCGGGAATCTCCACCTCACTGATGCCGCGCACCACGGTGATCGTGAAGGTCTCATGTCTGAGCTTCGTCGGGAATCCCTCGTACATGGCAATGTCTTTGGCCTGGCCGAAGACCTCGAAGCGCACGCGCCTTGCCGGAACGTCCAGCTTTGCCACTTCTTTCCGAAGGAAAGTGTACATAACCTGCGGCCCGCAGATAAAGTACGTGGTGTCCTCCGCAGAATACTTCTTAATAAGTTCTGCCGTCAGGAACCCCTTTTCGCCGGTCCAGCCGGGCTCGTCGCCGCTGAGCACATGCACGATGTGCAGATTGCCGCACGCCCCTTCCAGCGCGTCCAGTTCCTCCTTCAAGACGATATCGTCCGAGGAAGCTGATCCGTAAAGGATCGTCAGGTCGATATCCAGCGTCCCGTTTGCCACTTCTTTGGCCATGGAAGCGAAGGGCGTAATACCTACGCCGCCGGCCAGCGCCACTACATGCTTCGCATCGCGGAGCGGCTCGTAGTAGAACTGTCCCAGCCCCATGTTCCCTGTCAAAATATCGCCGACCTTCAGTTCATCATTGACATAATCACAGATAAAACCGTCGCCCTTGGACTTTCTGACCGTGATCTCCACGAATGGCTTTTCCGCTCTCGCCTGATAGGGCGCGGAAGAAATGGAATACGGTCTGGAGATCGGGCTCTCACCGATCTTGAAATCCAGTACAATGTACTGCCCCGCATAGAAGAAGGGCAGTTTTTTGCCGTCTGTCCGCTCGAAACGGATGGTCTTGGCTGTCTTGCAGGCAGGCGTGATCTTTGTGACGACAAGTTCGATCGGACCGGGATGCCACTCGCGTGAAACATCGCCGATCGGATCCACGTCCGCAAGCGCAGGGGATGCAGAGGCGAACGCGTTCAGGCGCGCTTTCGTGACACGGGAAGCTCCGCCGACATCAGCCAGGAAATTCTTAACTTTCATCGCGCCGCCTCCTTTCTCGCTGCAATGTCATCCAACACGTTCTTGGCAGCTTTCCGTCCGTTGGTCACCGCCGGTCCCATGCCGTCTCCGGAGATGGCGTGGGCGCCCGCGAACTCCAATCTGTCGATGAACTTCTCTTCCTCTGCAGTCTGCAGCCTCGCGACGATGTGGTCCTCCATAGTGTGCGCATAGCCGTATATGCAGCCGTTCCACGCGCCTGTGTAGTGCGCGATGGTCATCGGCGTCTCTATGACACACTCCAGCACATGGTCGAGGAAGTTCACGCCGAAATACTCAGACATGTCGTCGATCAGCTGCTTTGCCACTTCGTGTTTGACCCGGTCATAATCCTCCGCCTTAACCGTCTTCCACCCGTCCACACGGGGCAGCACCGTCACGCTGAAGGAGCAGGTGCCCTCCGGTGTCACACCGGGATTGCCGTAGTTGTGGCAGATGCAGGTCAGGTATCTGTAAGGGCCAAGGCCCGCCAGGTTTTCATACAGAAGGTCCGTGTCCATCGTGTCGCCGCGAAAAATACTGTAGTCCTTAATATTCAGTTCTTCCGCCGGCTTGTCCAGGATCAGGATCACCGAGAACGCAGTCAGCGAAAGACGCCGCCCGTTGACCATCTTAGTGGCACCTGCGGGCACTTCGCTGAGGGGCTCGATCATGTGTGTGTAGACCGCGTTGGGGTAAGCGGAAGAGATCACGTAGTCCGCGTGGATCTCGTCGCCGCGCGCTGTGCGCACGCCGTAAGCCCTGCCGTTCTTCACCAGGATCTTGTCCACATGCTGGCGGTACTCGATCTGCACGCCCATCTCCTCGGCGCGCTCCGCCATCTTCAGACTCATCTCATGACTTAACTTTTTGGGGATCATGGAACCGTAGCCCACATAGTCCGCCATCAGCACGGAATAGATCGTAAAAGGCAGATCTGAAAAGCCGCTTCCCACGTAGATCCAGTAGGGAGCCAGCAGATCCAATGCCTTCTGAGGGAGGTCAAAGGTATCGAGTACTTCCTTGGTGGAATAGCCCGCTGTCTTGACGAAAGCCTCATGCTTAAGGAGCATCTGCGGTTTGCTCATCGGGTGGATGGACAGCTCGTTGACACTGTTGAAAACGGTGTCGCAGAGCTTCAAGAGCCTGAGTACTTTGTCATAAGTGCCCGGTACCTGCTCGTCGATCTCGCGGGAGAAGCGCTCCAGACCCGGGTGAAGCGTCACTTCCAGGCCGGGGAGACTCGCGTGGTAGCACTCCGGAACCTGAAGCCACTCTATATCGAGGCCCATGTCATCGAAAAACTTGCCCACTTTGAGGCGGTTGTCGCCGGGGCCTATAGACATCATCTCGTGCAGCGCCGCTTCGATCTCAATGCCCCCGCGCACAAAGCTTGTGGCAATGCCGCCGGGCAGGTTGTGGCGCTCAAGGACCAGCACATCCAGCCCCTTGTCCGCCAGCATAAGCGCTGAGGAGAGGCCCGCCAGGGCCCCTCCGATCACGATCACGTCATAATGATCTTTGTAAAATTTCATGGTTGTCTCCTGTGAAGTCATTTACAGTGTAAGGACCTGAAACGAATCCGTTCGGGCGGGATCAGAAGAATCTCTCCACCAGCTCGCGGGAGTACTCGCAAGTCTCATCCATGTCGCCGAAGCTCATGATCTCACCTGCATAGTAGGTGTCATACTTGCCCTGCATGGCCTCGACCTTGTCATACCAGCCGTCCTTGTAGGCGTTCGTGAATACGTGCGGGAAGTAATAGACGCTCCACTCGTTGACGACGTTGGAAGCGGGGTTGCCCATGGTCTCGAGGTCCCTGAGTACTCTCGCTCTGCACTTCTCGTAAGGGACTTCCTCCATTCTCTTGTGTTTTCTGAGCGCATAGGTCGTGATGACCTGGTCCACGGTATCTCTCCAGCGGCGATAGTAGACCATCAGATGGCCCAGTCTCTTGGGGATCATGTTGTCGAAGACATAATAGGAGATCTCGGGATGGTCCTCGGGCTTGGTCTCCACTGCGAGCACATCGTAGCGCTCGTACTCGATCTGGCAGAAGAGCTTCTTCTCATCCTCGCGCGCGTCAAAATAGTCCACCATGCCGACCAGCCCGTCGCTCCGATTCTCTTTCATCGGCACATACAGAGGGGAAGTCACGATGATCTTGTCGTATTCTTCCACTTCGCCGTTTACGGTCACATAGACCTTGCCGTCTTTTCTCTCGACCTTGTCGATCCTGCTGTTCAGACGGGCCGGGTTCTTCAGCTTCCCGTTCAGGGACTCCCAGATAAACTGCGTGCCTTCCTTCCATGTCCAGAGGTTGATCTTGACGAAGTTCATGCAGGTCTGGAAATCCAGATACTTCAGAACGTAAGCTGCCGGGATCTCGTCAAAATAGCCATAGCCGAAGGAAGTGAACGGTCCGATCCAGATGTCCTGCACCAGCTCAACGCCGTTGATCTCACAGAATTTCTTGAAGGGAAGCGCCAGATCCTTGAGGTTGGGGTTCACGCCGCTGACAGGCTCTCTTTTGGCACTGGCTGCTGAGAATCCCTCGTAGCGTCCCTCCGCGACGCCGCGGTGACCGTTGATATCGTAGCCCTTGTACTTGGTCTCCAGAAGCTCACCGAATTTCTTGAGCTGTCTCTTCATCTTGAGAAGGCGGGGGATCTTGGTCAGGTTCTTCTTGGGCTCAAAGGGCTCGATGACCTGGCCGAACCGGTTCTTGTAGTTGCGGTTGAGCTGCGGGCCGTCGTGCGTGATGCCGCAGAACTCCTCGACGTCGTGCACGGCATAGTAGGAAGGAACGCCCATAATGGCGCCCATCTCATAGCGGCGTCCGTTGTAATGCGGTGACCAGCACTTTCCGCCGACGCGGTCGTTCTTCTCGAGAATGGTGTAGTTCTCGTACCCCTTCTGTTCCAGATACATGCCCGCCGAAAGGCCTGCCGGGCCTCCGCCGATAATACAGATCCTGATGTTCTTGTCCATGGTAACCTCCCCTGATATCTTATGTTATTCGTTCAATTTCGTATCTGTTCCGCGCTCCGGTTCCCTCTTGCGATCGTCAGGGCCGGAACATCGAAATACCACAAAATTTACCTAAATTACCTGTATTCAGTATACAACTATCCCAACGGAAATTGAACCGAAACCGACGGATTGCGTGCATTCGTTTTGGCCTTCGGGGGCCTCTGTGATCATGCAAAAACCGGCTCCCCAAGCTTCAATCTTTCTACAGCGGATCACCATTCGATGCTATACTTATTTAAGTAAGATATTTATGTCAGATATTTGAGTAAGGTTTCTCGTTAGGACAATAATGAGCGATGGAAACGGGAGGTATAACTTTGCAGAGTGCCAAAATACAGAAGGATCAAACCAAATACACAGGCTTTGAAGACCTGCTCCGTACCTTTTCAGAAGCAGCTCCTTCCTGGACAGCCATTCTCTATGAAAAGAGCGGCAAGCCGGTTTCTCTGAGTCGAACAGAATTTGCCCGTGCTGCCGCGGCCCGCGCCGGGGAGCTTCTCAGCAATCCAAAAGAAGCAGGGCTCATTCTAAAAGCGGACAACAAGACACCCACCTGTCTCGGCATTCTGTGCGACGGCTCGCTCTCATGCGTACTGACCATCTTTGCCTCGGCACTTGCCGGACTTCAGACGGTCCTCTTGGACGAGAATGCTGCGGAAGAACTTCTGATCGAACAGATCCGGCAGACTGACATCGACTGTCTGTGGGGAAGTGATGAAGACCTTGCCGAGGAACTGAAGCCGTACCTGACGGAGGGAATCGTTCCGCCGTCATCTCAAGCCGAAGGAGCGCTTCTCCCCGAAGGTCACCGCATTCTCTTTTTTACCTCCGGAACAACTTCCAGCAGCAAAGCCGTTGTCCTGACAGACAAGAGCCTGATGGCCGCCGCTTACAACGGAAGCTGCAAGCTGGCACTCTCAGAAGAAGACACACTTCTTTGTATGCTGCCCCTAAACCATGTTTTCGGGCTTGTCTGCGGACTTCTGTGGGGCATGCAGTGCGGCTCTGCGGTCGCGCTTGGCCGCGGTGCCAGATACTACACGCAGGACCTGTCTTTTTACAGACCGACGGCGCTCTCGGCTGTCCCTATGCTGCTGGGATTCCTTCTTCAGCACGACCTTTTAAACGATGAACTCAGACTTGTCCTGGTGGGCGCCGGCGACTGCCCGAAAGCACTTCTTGCTGCGGCCGCTCACAAAGGCGTCTCGGTCAGCTTCGGCTACGGTCTCACAGAAACCAGCTCCGGTGTGGCGATCAGCGTGCCGCCGGCTTACCGAGCCTCTTCCGACGGCACTCCCTATGGGCCCGTCGAGAACTGCGCCGATCCGGCCGCTTCTTTCGACCCCTATGCCCTGGAGATCTGTCCCGAGAACACGGTCACTTTGGCTGAGGACGGTGAGATCCTCGTTGCCGGGGACAGCTGCATGATGGAGGGCTACTACAAACATCCCGAAGATACTGCAGCCGTTCTGAAAAACGGCGTCCTTTACACCGGCGACCTGGGCAAATGGGACGACAGCGGGCGTCTTCACATTATCGGACGCAAGAAAGAAATCCTGGTCCTGCAGGATGGCACCAAGATCTTCCTGCCTGAATACGAATCCCGCATTGCCGCTGCTCTTCCCGAAAGAGATTTTGCCGTCGTCACACGAGATGGGAAGCCCGCTCTTCTTTTGGTCGATCCCGATCTGTCTTTGCAGTCAAAAGACAACCGGGCCAAAGAAGCGGCACAGGCTGACGTACAAAATAAGCTGCGAAATGCGATGGCCGGACTTCCCCGGGGACAACAGCTCGGTGCGATCCTGTTTACGGGCAAGCCGCTGCCCCGCACGGCTACCGGCAAGATCAAGCGGTGGGAGCTCAAATATTGAGTTCCTGCAGGATTTTGCACGCAGTTCCTTCCGAAAGCCAAAAGTAAAGCGCGCATGCAGCCATGCGCGCTCATGATCACTATATATTACACGTCAGCCTCGGCCCATATGTCCGTATGCTGTCTCTTCATTTTCCGCCCGATCACGATGATCAGGACCAGCACCACAAGTTCTATGATGATCGATGGGATCGTGCCTTCGACGCCGAATCCCACGTCGTAGAAGAAACTGTTCGTCGCTGTCGCGGCATCCAAGCGGAAAATGGAGTAAGGGAACACGTTTCCGCTGTTGGGAAGGCCCGCCAGGATACTCTGCGTGAAGTTCCAGCCGGCATGCATCCCCATGGCCATCCACACGCTGTCAAAGTAGTAGACCAGCGCGCTGTACTCAATTCCGCAGATCATAATGTCTATGATCGCGATCGGCGTTGCCCCGTTATTGGTAATGTGAATCAGGCCGAAGAATATGCCGTTGATCAGCGCCGCCGCAAGATATTGCCCTCTGTAGGTCCTGAGGATCCTGTGATAAATGAATCCGCGGCACATGATCTCCTCAGCAGCGGACTGAATGAACACCGACACAAACAAAAACAAGATTGCCCCAATACTGAATCTGTCAAAATACAGATGAATGTCACCGTGCATGATCGCAAACAGGATCAGCACCCCGTTCATTAAAAACCCGACCAGAATGCCGATCAGCAGTTCAGGAATCCTGTTTCCGCGCAGTCCTGTTCCATATGCCTTTAAAAGCGGCCGGTTCTTCTTCAGCAAGGCATTGAGGAAGAACATGAT
>Ga0310695_10006362_pt1 | contig 19598 bp, 10 predicted proteins | sample RumenRJG_04DNA_FD_203882 | JGI IMG/M metagenome (GOLD analysis project Ga0310695, IMG submission 203882) | Bovine rumen microbial communities from Lethbridge, Alberta, Canada - RJG_04 (v2) (version 2) | ecosystem: Host-associated > Mammals > Digestive system > Stomach > Rumen | place: Canada...
TCGGAGCCGGGGAAAATGAAACCGCGGCGCTTGCAGAGGGAGATGATGTCCTTGAGGGCATCCTGAACTTTCTTTGCCATTTTATAATCCTTTATCGGCTAAATCTAGCCGGACTAGGAACCTACCTGGATGATAGGCCCTGACGGCGCGTAAAAATAGAAAAATATACAACAGCGATATGGCCAAATCTCCCTAAAAGCCCCTAATTGTTTAGAAGTCCTTACACACGAAGGTGTGCAAGGAAAATAAAAGCTTTAAAAGTCAAAGAAATATATTATATTGCTAAAATCTATGAAAATGTTTGGTTTTCTACTGTTTTCTGTTTTACTTTTTTCAGCATGCGCCGGAAACAATAACGCGGTCCAAGAAACTCAGCCCAGTGCTGAGCCTGAAACTCAAATCTTGGCAACGTCCGAAACAGAAAGTGAATTTACAGGCAACCCCATTATCGACGAAGCCGATGTCGGCAATATCGAAACAGTCGCAAATGACGTCGTTGCAGCAGACTCTAAAATAGACACAACCGATACCGCCGAAAATGACAACAGCGACATGGTTGCAGCCGTTGAAGAAGATACGGAATCGGATACCGACAGCACCGATAGTGAAAACGAAATGAGCCAAGAAGAGGCTGAAGCAGAACTCGCTGCCGACATGGCCGAGAGCGATACAGCTTCGCTTGAAGCACTCCCCAAGCTGACTCTTGACATGACCACCGCCTTTGTTCCCACGGCAAGCCGTCGCATTTCTGCCCCCTACGGTATTCGAACCTACCGAATGCACCGCGGTGTAGACATGGGACTTTGCCATGGTGAAGACCGCACCATCGTAGCTGCTTTTGCAGGCGTGGTCACCAAAGTTCGCAACCAAGGCCGTCGTAAAGGCTACGGCAAATACGTAATCATCGACCACGGCAACGGCCTTACCACATTGTACGCCCACTTGGCCAGTTGGCAGGTAAATGTCGGCGACACCCTCCAGGCCGGAGATACCATCGGTGTCGGAGGTAACACGGGCCGTTCCTTCGGTGCCCACCTTCATTTCGAGATGAAGTATCATGGCACCCACATCGATCCAGCTACAATTTTCAACTTCGAAGAAGGTACCTTCCAGAGCGCCCTCATTACGCTTGAACCGCAGCAGCTGCTGGCTGTCGAAGACGGATACCAGAAGGAACTGGCCAAACACCGCTACTACAAGGTGCGCCGTGGCGACTGCCTCGGAAAAATCGCCCGCAAGTACGGCATTTCGATTACGCGACTTAAACAGCTCAACGGCATCAAGGGCAACATGATTCGCCCAGGCCAAGTGCTGCGTTGCTCGTAACATGCTCCCAATTCACTTCGCACCACTCCAGGGTTTTACCGAATCGGCATACCGGCTAGCCCACAGCAAGTTCGCTTCTGGAATCCATACCTACTATACCCCGTTTCTTAGGCTGGAAAAAGGCGAAGTCCGCGCCAAAGACCTCCGCGATTTGCAAACGGAGCATCCCTACCACCTTGTACCCCAAATCATCGTACGCGATGTCGCGGAATTCAAAACCTTGACCAAGACCGTTATCGACTTGGGTTTCAAGGAAATCGACATCAACATGGGATGTCCCTACCCCATGCAGACCAAGTCGGGCAGAGGATCCGGAATACTTCCCCACCCCGAAAAGGTCCGCGAAATTCTTGATGCCATAAACGCGAGCAATATCCAATTCAGCATCAAGATGCGTCTCGGGCGAACCTCTCCAGAAGAATGCCTGCAACTGCTACCGCTCCTGAACGAGATTCCCCTCGCCCACATTACCCTTCATCCGCGAGTCGGAATCCAACAGTACAAGGGCGCGCTTGACTTCGTGACTTTTAACAAGTTCTACAGCGAATGCAAGCATCCGCTGATTTTTAACGGCGATATCGCAGATATCAAGGATATTCAATACATCGAGACCCGCTACCCGAAGCTCGCGGGAATCATGATTGGCAGGGGCCTCCTCGCGAACCCGGTTCTCGCCGCCCAATACGCCGGACTCCCCTGCGGAACCGCGACAGAAACGTTGCTCAAGATCCACGCCGATATCGCGGCCGACTACGCCCGCCGCTTGCAAGGCAACGCCCAGATTCTAGATAAAATCCGCCCCTTCTGGACATATGCGGACCTTCCGAAGAAGATCCGCAAGAAAATCGAGAAATCCAAGACCTTCGAAGAATACCTCGCAGCCGTCAACGAAATACGTTAGCGATCTATGGGAACAAGCCGCTTATATGTCTTGTCGATAAAGATGGCTCCCAGCGGGGCCGTTATCATAATCGCCACCGCAGCAAGCGTCAGCACATTGTTGCCACAAGCAAGCCCAAAGCTCAAAGGCACGCCACCGATGGCCGCCTGCACCGTCGCCTTCGGCACGTAGGCCAGCATGCAGAACAAGCGTTCCCTGTAATTCAGCGGAGTGTGCCACATGCAAATGGCCACGCCCGCCATTCTAAAGAACATGGCTCCGAGCACCACAAAAATCGCCCCGATTCCCGCCGTAAACGCGTAAGCCACATCCAAAGTGCTACCCACCAGCACAAACAAGATAATTTCGGCCGCGACCCAGAACTTGGTGAACTTGCCGCTGATTCGTTTCGCAAGTTCCGGATGCTTTCCGTAAATGCAGGCCGCAATGGCGACCACCGCAATCATGCCGCTGAACGGCACCACATCGCTAATGTCATGTTCCAGTTCATTCAGCAAGAAGGCGAAACTCAAGATAATCAGCACCTTCACCGTATCGCGCATGTGCTTGTGCTTAAAGAACCACACCAGGGCATACCCGCAGGCCACCCCCACTGCAGCACCGAGGGTAATGGATACCGGCACCGAAAGAAAGCTCGTCGCCGAAACAGATTCACCCTTCAAAAGCGCAAGGAACGCCGCAAAAGTCACCAGCACATACACGTCATCTAGCGAAGCGCCAGCCAGAAGCATCTGCGGAATCCCCCGCTTCACGCCGCGATTTTCCTCGCGCATCTTGAGCATGCGCGGCACCACCACCGCCGGCGAAACCGCCGCAATGGTCGAACCCATGAGGGCCGCCTCCCAATAAGTCACCCCCATCAGTGGCGGCGCAAGCAAAACGACGCCCACGATTTCAATCGAAGCGGGCACAAAACACATCAAGAGGGCGGCGCGACCAATCCGCTTGAATTCCCGCATATCGAGGGTCAACCCCGCGCGCGTCAGGATAATCACCAGCGCCAGCTGCCTCAAATCGGCCGAAATATCCAAAAAAGCAGGTCGAAGCAGGTTCAGGGCATGGGGACCGAGAATAATCCCAGTTAGAATCATTCCGAGGATACTTGGGAGCTTAAGCTTGACGAAAATCGAGCCCAAAAGCAGCCCAAGCAAGAAAATAAGTGCGAGAGAAGTCAACATATCGCGAATTTCAGTACCAAAAATAGAAAAACAACTATATTTTGGCATAAGAACGAGAAAATACAAAATGAAACGCGGATTTTCACTAATCGAAGTTATGGTGGTCATCGTCGTACTCGGCATTCTCTCAGGAATCGCCGTTCCTAAGTTAATTGGATACACCGAGAAAACCAAAGAAAAAGCTGACATGATGAAACTGTACTGTCTGCGAGACGCTTTGAACAGGGCCCTACTAGAAAATGAGGCCGTCCTATACCAAAGTGACTTTGTCACTAAAGGCGACAAAGCCGCCGACAATCTCAAAAAATTAAAAGACAAACTGGCAAGCGAAAGTGGCTTAGACCTATTCGTTTATGAATTACGGCCAGATTTTTACACAAACATACAGAATAATCACTCAAGCATTAACAGTGGCTCAGAGATGAGCAAAATAATTGGGGAAAGTGGGGTATGGTATGATGCCTTGAAAGATGCAGGATTTGAAGGTGTCGCCGATATTCTTGCCGCAAGAAACAAAGGTGGAAATAACTTTAAAAAAGATGGGGCGACATTTTATTCTGTTGAGTACAAACAGGGTAAAGACACCTATTACCGCACCTACCCCAAAAAACAGTTATTCATGAGCAACCTCTTAAATCATGGAAAAGGTGCTGGATTAGATAAAATAACAACACAGGGTGGCAACAACTCGAATTATCGTCTAACCTTGAGGTTCCAGTGGACTGGCGGAAAAGAAAGCAGCCAATCGGTGGAAGTGGCACTGCTTCCTGCCGGTGCGAAAATACGCAACCAATCCAACGGAAAAGGTGGGGCACTTATGTCAGATAACGGAGTTTGCTTCTCAACCTATGGCGACATCGGTTGCGCCGACTACAGATACTAATTGTTGAAAATAAAAACGACCCGCCGTTAGCGAGTCGTTTTTGTATTTAGCCAAAATGGTCTCTGTGAGCCTTAAGCGACTCGTATTAACGAGTCGTGAAGGCGAGAGTGAGGCGATATCACATTCTTGTTGATGCGATAGAGCCGAACGGTCTAATTGGGCGCGAGCGGTCTTAGAAGTGGATGACGCGGACCTTGATGACCTTGTCGAGCTTGGAGAGCTTTTCGACGATAGAATCATCAACCTTGCTTTCCACGTCAACGAGGTTGTAGCCGATCTTGCCATTGCTCTTGTTGCTGAAAGAAGCAATGTTGATGCCTTCGGCACCGAACACCTTCGTGATTTCGGAAATCATGTTCGGAACGTCCTGGTTGATAACCACAACGCGGCTCTTGACGCCGGAATGCGGATGATCGACGAGGGCCGGGAAGTTCACGGAATTGCGGACGCAACCGTATTCGATGTAGTCCTTCAATTCTTCGACGGCCATCACGGCGCAGTTTTCTTCAGCTTCTTCAGTAGAAGCGCCGAGGTGCGGGAAGCAAGTCACCTTGTCGTTCTTGATGAGGTCTGCATCCGGGAAGTCGCAGAGGTAGCCCTGGAGAGAGCCAGAAGCGAGCATTTCGTTGACCGGAGCCATTTCCACGATACCGCCGCGGGCGAAGTTCATGATGTAGCTGCCCTTGAAGCCAGCGAGGTTCTTGCGGTTGAGCAAGTTTTCGGTCACGCCCTTGATGAACGGAACGTGCACGGTGAGGAAGTCAGAGTTGGCGATCACGGTGTCGAGGTCGGCAATTTCAACCTTGTTGGAAAGTTCGTGCATGTTGGCAGCGTTCGGATACGGTTCGTATGCGAGCACGCGCATATTCTTCCAACGAGCATAGTTAGCAACGAGCACGCCAATCTTGCCGAGGCCGATCACGCCGAGAGTCTTACCGGCGAGTTCCATACCAGCGAACTTCTTCTTACCGCTTTCAACGGTCTTGGCGAGATCCGGATCGTTCACGTCGAGGCCCTTGACCCAAGCAGCAGCCTTATCGACATTGCGGACGGCCATGCCGAGCACGGTCATCACGAGTTCGGCAACGGCGTTGGCGTTTGCACCCGGAGTATTGAACACGCAGATGCCCTTTGCGGAAGCCTTGTCGATGGTGATGTTGTTCACGCCAGCGCCGGCGCGGGCGACAGCCAGCAGGCCGTCAAAGTTGTCGGTATCAACCTGGGCGGAACGCACCAAGATGGCATCGGGTTTTTCGACGGAGTCGGAAACCTGGTAGAACGAGCCAAACAGGCTCAAGCCTTTCTTGGAAATGTTGTTCATCGTCTTAATAGTTGCCATTGTATTGTCCTTTGTTTAATGTTAAAACTTTTGTGGGAACATTACGGTTCGACCCAGCGACCGCGTTCCTTAATCAAATTCACCAATTCCTCGATAGCGTCTTCTTCGGGGATGTTCTTCTTGACGGCGGTTTTGCCTTCAAAAAGTGTGATGCGGCCGGGGCCACCACCTACATAGCCGAAGTCGGCATCTGCCATTTCGCCCGGGCCGTTCACGATGCAGCCCATGATGCCAATGGAAATGTCAGAGAGATGTCCGAAGCGCGCCTTGATTTTGCCCATCACCTGCTGAATATCGTAGAGGGTGCGGCCGCAGCTCGGGCAGCTGATAAAGTTCGTCTTACTGCGGCGGCAGTATGCGGCCTGCAGAATGTCGAAGGCGAGGAGCACTGCTTCTTTAGCGCCCTTGTAGCCGTCGATGACGACGGCGTCGCCAAGACCGTCGGTGACGAGGCTTCCGATATCGGCGGACACGCGGAGCGTTTCACGTTCGTTGTCGCCAATCTTGGCATAAAGCAGAATCGGGTCTTTGCGACCTGCCGCTTCCAAAGCGGCAGCAAGGGCGCGCACGCCAGCGACCATCTCGGCTCCCGTGTAGCAGAATACGGAACCCGCGGGCACGGCAGCCGGATTCTGCGCAAAGCCTGCGATATCCATGGCGTCCTTAAATTCAACCACCGGCTTTTCAGCAAGGCTCGGCAGTGCAAATTCAGCATTACGGCGTTCACCCGTAAGTGCAATCGCATCGGCCTTCACGCCGACCTTCACCGGATTGCTACCGCCAATTTCCACGCCCGAAACCTTCACGACTTCGGTCTCGCGGCGTTCGTAGTGGTACGGGTCTTTTTCGAGAACCGGCACCGCATAGCTCACCGGCTTTGTCGGGAGAGCGCAAGCCTTGATGAGTTCTTGTGCCACCGGGACTTCGGCCACCGGATCTTCGGTGAGCGAAACGCGAATCGTATCGGCGAGACCGTCAAGCAACAACGCGCCGATGCCCGCGGCCGACTTCAGTCGTCCGTCGGCACCCGCGCCCGCTTCCGTAACACCTACGTGGAACGGATAAGGCTTGAAGCCTTCCTGCTTGATGCGGGCAGCGAGCATGCGGTAGGCGGCAATAGCCACGCGAGGATTGCTGCTCTTGAGGCTCAAAACTACCTGGTCGAAGTGTTCCGCTTCGCACACGGCCAAGTATTCCATGGCGCTTTCCACCATACCTTCCACAGTGTCGCCATAGCGGTAAATCATACGGGCCGAGAGCGAACCATGGTTCACGCCAATGCGGATGGCGCGGCCCAAGCGCTTTGCTTCTTGCACAAACGGCGTAAAGGCTTCGGCCACCTTTTCCTTGCCTTCGTCAAAGGACTTGTCCGTCTGCTGGTCAAGCGTCAAAATTCCTGTATCGACAAAGTTACCCGGATTGATGCGAACCTTTTCCACCCACTTGAGGGCTTCGAAAGCGGCCTTCGGCTGGAAGTGGATGTCGGCAGAGACCGGCACCGTGCAACCTGCGGCACGCACCTGCTTCATCACTTCTTCGAGTGCAGCAGCGTCAGCAAAAGTCGGAGCAGTAATGCGAACCAGACCGCAACCTACCTTGGCAAGAGCCAACGTTTCGGCCACCGTACGCTCCACATCCTTGGGCTTGGTGGTTGTCATGGACTGAACTAAAATGGGGGCATTGCCCCCGATAAGTGCGCCGCCAACGCGGACTTGTACAGTTTCCCTGCGGACTGCATTGAAGCGGTCGGCAACATAGGGGAATTCGCTAAACTTCGTCATGCCGCCAAAGATAGCAAAAAACTTCCCCACTAAATGTCATCTTCGCCCAAGCTGCTATAATATTCTTCAAGTTTATAGCGGCAGGCGATAAAGCAATCCTTCAGCGACGGGTCGAACTGCGTTCCCATTCCGTCGAGAATTATCTGGTATGCCTCATCGAAAGACATTTCGGCCTTGTAGCAACGCTTACTCACCAGAGCGTCATAAACGTCGGCAATCGCCATCACGCGCGCCTCGAACGGGATATCGTTCCCCTTGAGTTTCTTCGGATAGCCGAAACCGTCAAAACGTTCGTGATGGTAACGGGCAACATTCTTCGCAATCTTCACAAAGTCCGGAGACTCCACCGCCGTCAAAAGGTTTTCCACAATCATGGCACCCTTTTCCGGGTGTTCCTTCATTTCTTCGTATTCCTGAGGCGTAAAGCGACCGGGCTTTCTCAGAATGCGGTCATCGATCGCAATCTTACCAATATCGTGCATAGGAGCCGCCGCCACCAGACAGTCGTAGAAGAACTCAGACTGGCCAAGGGTATGGTCCTTGCGCAGGTAATCCACCAGAATCTGCACTACCCTACTGGTGCGTTTGATATGGCTTCCGGTGTTGCTATCGCGGTTTTCCACCATATAGGCCATACCCACCACCATCTGTTCCTGAATAGAACGAATCTGGGAATCATTTTCCTTGAGCATCAATTCAAGACGAACGTTGTTCGTACCCAGCATATTGATGTAATTGTGCATGCTGGTTTCATCTTCAATCTTGAACAGGTTGATTTTCTTAGAACCCGAAAGGGGCAACTGGGTCAGCTTGATCTTGTAAAACTTCCCGTCACTTTCAAACTTTTTTTCGTCAAAACTCTTGCCCTGCAAAATTTCCTTGTTCCACGAAATGAGCATATGGTTCAATTCGTGGTTATCAGGCATCTTGTGATCAATTCGGCAATTCTTAAAGTTCGGGAAGGTCGCATACCCCACCGCATTACAACCAAGGAAACTATTGTCAGACGCAACAAGGACATAGCTATCAGCATTTTGCGTTTCAAGTACCTGCGAAACAATTTGCTCCACACTGTAACGCTTGATTCTAAAGCAAATGTACATGAGCGCAAACTGGTCAAAGACATAAACAGCAGGCATCACCATGGTATCGGTTTCTACCACTCTCGAAATAAAGAAAGAAAGTATCGAAACAGCCTCAATAGAAGACAATGCAATCAAGCTGTTGAAAGAGACGTTCTTCTTTTTTAAAAAAGAGAAAATGATAAGGCTGACATTGATAACGACAAAGCCAATCATCAAGAAATTAAAAATATCGTGACCAATGCCATAGGTGGCAACAAAGTTTCCCACACCATTGGTCCGGATAAATTTGATGGAGCTGTAGTAAATGTCGCTAAAACCAACGGTTAAGGACAGGGCCAGAACCCCGAACACCAAGAACAAAAGCACATGGTGGCACCAAGCTGGAAAGCGAATTCTACAAATCGAGACACAAGCATCAAACGTGAGAATAGGCAGGAACATGGATCCCACGTAAATCATCTTGTTCGAAAGAATCGCCTGGTCCAAATTCGTGGACAAAGCCAACAAAAGATGACCTAAACAGGAAATAAATACACAGAAAAAAAGTAATCCAAATGGACCGTTATGATTAGGATTTACACGATAATGCAGCAGATTGTTAATCGCTGCAACAACGGTTAAAGTTGTCAAATAAAGAATGACCATTATTATCCCATCCAGTAATCAACACCACTAACCCAATTTAAATATAAATTAAATTTACAGTTTTGAAAATCCCTAATCTATTTTTTTTTGCATATTATGGGCATTTTGTATAAAATGCGTGTAAAAAATCACAGCCGCCAACCCTTGGGTTGACGGCTGCAACAATCTGTATTACAGAATTTATTCTGAATTAGGCTTCAGCCGGTGCTTCCGGAGCAGCTTCTGCAGCAGGTGCTTCAGCGGCCGGAGCTTCTGCAGCGGGCTTCGGAGGGAGCAAAGCCTTCATGGAAAGCTTCACCTTGCCCTTCGGGTCAACACCGAGGCAGAGCACTTCGACTTCGTCACCAACGTGAACGACATCTTCGACCTTTTCGACACGGTGGTCGGCAAGTTCGGAGATGTGCACCAAGCCATCGCGACCCGGGAGGATTTCGACGAATGCGCCAAACGGCTGGATCGTCTTCACCTTGCCCTTGTACTTGCGGCCCGGTTCGGGTTCAGCAGTGAGTTCTTCGATCATGCGGCGGCAAACTGCAGCGGCCTTGCCACTCGGAGCGGCAATGTCGATGTTGCCATCGTCATCGATGTTGATGGTGCAACCAGTCTGAGACTGCATGCCCTTAATCACGGAGCCACCGGAACCGATAACGTCACGGATCTTCGTGGTCGGGATGCGCATCTTGATCATGGTCGGAGCCTTTTCGGAAACCTTCGGACGCGGAGCGGCGAGGCCGAGTTCAGCCATCTTGCCGAGGATATGGAGACGGCCCTGCTTGGCCTGTTCCAAAGCTTCGCGCATGAGTTCCGGAGTGATACCGCGGATCTTGATATCCATCTGGAAGGCAGTGATACCTTCGGCAGTACCCGTCACCTTGAAGTCCATATCGCCGAGGTGGTCTTCCGTACCGGTAATGTCGGACAAGATCTTGATCTTGCCGCCTTCCTTGACGGAACCCTTTTCGGAGATGAGGCCCATGGCGATACCTGCAACCGGAGCCTTGATAGGAACGCCAGCGTCCATCAAGCTGAGGCAGCCACCGCAAACAGAGGCCATGGAAGAAGAACCGTTGGATTCCTGAATTTCGGATACCACGCGGATAGTGTACGGGAAGTCTTCCGGCAGCGGAAGAACAGCTGCGAGAGAACGTTCGGCGAGGTGACCATGACCGATTTCGCGACGGCTCATGCCGAGACGCTTGCATTCACCCACGCTGTACGGCGGGAAGTTGTAATGCAGCATGTAGCTCTTGGAGCCTTCGCCCTGCAGGCTTTCGTAGCGCTGTTCGTCGGCCTTGGAGCCGAGCGTGCAAACCACGAGACCCTGAGTTTCGCCACGCTGGAAAATTGCAGAACCGTGGGCACTCGGGAGAACGCCGAGTTCAATTTCGATGGGGCGAACTTCGGTGGTCAGACGACCGTCGAGACGGACATCTTCGTTCAAGATCATTTCGCGCATGGCAGTGCGTTCGTAGTCACTGAAGATTGCCTTTGCATCGGCAACGAGAGCGGCATCCTGTTCTTCGTCCTTACCGACGATAGCGAGAATGCGTTCATCTTCGAGCATCTTGGCGCAGAGGTCTGCCATAGCCGGATAGAAGTCGGTCTTCACCATGTTGGAGTGGACGTCCTTGTTCAGTTCGTCCCAGACAACTTCCTTCACGGTAGCGACGAGTTTGTCGTGAGCTTCGCCAACGTGCTGCGGCTTGAGTTCCATCTTCGGCTTAGCGCAGCGGTCCACCAGTTCCTGTTGGGCCTTGCACATGGCCTTGATAGCTTCGTGGCCGGCGAGAATTGCGTTGATCATCGTGTCTTCGGACACTTCGTAGGCACCGCCTTCCACCATGCAGACGGAATCTTCGGTACCGGCGACCACCAGGTCCAGATCGGCGCAGGCCATCTGTTCGTAGGTGGGCATCACGATGTTCTGACCATCGACCACGGCCACGCGTACGGCGGCAACCTGCTGTTCGAAGGGCAGTTCAGAAAGACCGATAGAGAGGGATGCTGCGGACACGCCGAGCACATCCGGTGCAAACTTGCGGTCAGCAGAAAGAACCTGCACAATTACCTGGACTTCGCGCGTGAAGTTCTCGGGGAACATCGGGCGAATCGGGCGGTCAATGATACGGGCAGAAAGAGTTTCTTCGTCAGAGGGACGACCAGCTTCACGCTTGCTGTAGCCACCCGGGAGGCGACCAGCAGCGTAGGCCTTTTCGCGATATTCCACAGTGAGGGGGAAGAAATCACCTTCTTTTTCTTCGCCGTAGCAGACAGTGGAAAGCACGAATGCATCGCCCATCTTGGCGACTGCAGCACCACGTGCCTGCTTGGCAATACGGCCCGTTTCAAACGTGATGACGCGGCCATCGGGAAGCGTTACGGACACTTCCTTCGGGTCGAGCATCTTACCGTATTTTTGATGGTATGCGTCAATAGACATAAATTTCTCCAGTCTGAAGAATTAGCCGCGCAGACCGAGTTCCTTGATCAAGGCACGCTGGGCGATAATGTCCTTTTCGCCGTAGTACTTGAGGAGGTTCTTGCGCTTAGAAACCATCATGGACAGACCGCGGAGGGAGTGGAAGTCCTTCTTGTGGGTCTTTGCATGTTCGGTGAGGTTCTTGATCTTCTCGGTGAGGAGAGCGATCTGAACGCGGACGTTACCGGTGTCCTTTTCGTTTGCTCCGAACTTAGCGGTGATTTCTGCAGCCTTTTCTTTAGTGATAGTAGCCATTATAGCCATTCCTTTTTTGTTGTTTTTTTGCGGTCACCACCGTGGTGACCTGTTTCATTACATGTTTTTGTCCGAGTTTCCCTGCTCTTGCACCAGTGGAATTGGCGAATCTGGTCACAGGACCCAGGCAAAAATGCAATTTGCCGGAAAATATAGCATAAGGCGAGAGCCGCGGCAACTGAGCTTGCTCTGTTAAAGACCCAAAATATGCTAACTTTGCACCGGTATGCAAGAATTAACCGAAAAAAGGCTCAAACGGCAAGTTATCGGAAAACAACACCGTTTTTTGGCGGTTGTTCCGCTCGGTTTTGAACAGACTCTCGTCAATGAGATTGCCTACATAAGGCGCCAGTTCACTAATTCCGAACAAGCTGCGGAGCCTTTCGCGATTGATATTGCCGGAGACGGCAAGGTTGAATTCTCTGCCAAAATTTCAGAGGCCTGGAAAATTGTTGCCCTCAGCCGAATCGCAAACCGCATTTCAATGCATATCGCCGATTTCAAAGCAGAAAATTTCCGCGATCTCGAAAAGAAAGCCGCCGAAGTTCCCTGGGAACTATTCTTGTCAGGTGGTCCCGTATCCATTCACGTAAGTTGCAAGCATTCGCGCCTGTACCACAGCGACGCCGTTGCCGAACGTTTGTACAAAATAATAGGGGGAAGTCTCCCCCTCGCTCCAGCCAGCACGGCTTCCGCTACCCTCTCTCCTAGGGGCTCCGCCCCTAACACCCCGACGCAAAATATATACGCCACCCTGATTGACGACCGGTGCACTATTTGGCTTGACCTTGCCGGTGAAGAGCTCTACAAGCGCGGTCATGAACGATTCGTCAATGACGCTCCGCTCAAAGAAACCATTGCCGCTGCAATGCTCTTCGAAGCAACTAACTGTACCCCCTCTACTTCTTATTGTCTACTGGACCTCATGGCCGGCAGCGGCACCTTCAGCCTCGAAGCCGCCTACATTACAAACAAACTCATTCCTGGAATTTGCAGAGACTTTTCCCTTAAACACCAGCCCGCCTTTAAAGAAGCTACCTGGAACTTCATCACAAAAAATGTCACTGCGAGCTCCAATGGGACAGAGCAATCCACCACCAGAATCATCACAAGTGACATTTCGCCCAAGGCTGTCGAAATCATCAAGCACAACATCGAATGCAGTCCCCTCGCAAGCATCGCCCCGGCACCTATCGCGCCCGAGCTCAAGGATTTCTTCAGCTACAGCGCCCAAGAAATTCTGAGTTCATGCTCTGCCGACGCTAGCCTGGGCGAAGCCTCCCCCATTATCGTGCTGAACCCGCCCTACGGCAAGCGTCTCGACTTTGACGCCCCCAAGCTTTACACTCGCATCGGGCGCCGACTCGCCGAGCTCGCCCACCCCCTCAAAGCCGCCGGGAAGCCCCTTACCGTCGCAATCCTTGCGCCTAAAGACGAACCCAACTCCAAATACACCTGCACAGCAAACTTGCTTCGGGAGTGCCCCGGCCTTTCGCCCGACCACAACCCAGAAGCAAAGCGCATCGTCACAAGCCACGGCGGCCTGACCTTAAACGTATTCATCGCAAAAATATAAGGGAACCGGCTACCCGGCTAGCCCTACTTCTCAACTCTCCATAAGAGAAAAATCCCGCCGATTGGCGGGATTTTTTATTCAGATTCTTGGAAGAGATTAGCGGCGCTTAGCGCGTTTCTTCTTCTTACCCTTTGCCGGGGCGTCTTCCTTCGGTTCAGCCTTAGGTTCTTCCTTCTTCGGTTCAGCCTTCTTATCGTTACCGCGGAGATCCTTCATCTTGAAGGACACGTTAACTTCGGCAGTGGTCACCTGAGAAGCAAGGCCAGCCGGGTCACGAACCTTGAAGCTGAATTCATCAAGGCCAGAGAAGCCCTTATTCGGCATGTAGGTGAAGGAGCCGTCGCGTTCGTTCAAGTTGATCTTACCGTTGCGCGGCTTCTGCACGAGCTGCACAGACACCGGCTTTTCACCATCGGGATCAATCACACCGGACATCAGACCTTCGGCAGCGTTAACCTTAAGTTCTTCGCCTTCCTGAGTCATATAGGTCTGGGCATTGGCCACAGGTGCATCGTTCACGGCAATCACAGTGAAGAGTGCGGTCTTAGAAGCCTTGGCGCCATCCGGGTCGGTCACCGTGAAGGTGATGCGTTCCGGCTTGCCGTTCCAGTTTTCATGGGGCTGAGCAACCGTAGCAGTCTTCTTGTACTTGTCATACTTGACCGTCAGGTACTTGTTGCCAGTGAAGCTCCACTTGAGTTCGTCGAAGCGGTGATCCTTATCGCGAGCAAACTGATCCAGCTTGATCACGGCAACCACACCGTTGTTGTCATCTTCCTTGATGGTGAAATCCGGAATGTCACGCATAATCGGAGCGGCATTCACATGCTTCACCACGAACTTCACCATAGCCTTGTCAGATGCACCTGCCGGGTCCTTAGCAGTAAAGATAAGGGTTTCGTCACCGAACCAATCCGGTTTCTTCGGCTTCACGATAGCTTCGCGGTTGCCGTTAATCTGCACAGCGAGGTTCTTGGCACCTGAAACGCCCCAACGAATTTCGCTAACCTTGTGGTCAGGGTCAGATACATAGTTGTCGAGCTTGATCGGCTTGAAGGTAGAGCCCTGCAGGGTTTCCTGGCCAGGAATTTCCTTCACGATCGGCGGGTCGTTCACGGGCTTCACCGTGAACTTCACAGGAATAGAAGCCTTTTCACCAGCCGGGTCAAACACGTTCACGGTCACAACTTCCATACCGTTCCAGTACGGGTTCGGAGTTTCGGCACGGAGCACGCCCTTCTCGTCAATGGAGAAGTTGATTTCATGCTTCACAGCCGGGCCGCTCTTCGGGCCCTTCTTGCCCTTGACACTGGGAACTTCGTTATCGAGAGTCCAGACAAGTTCTTCGAGCTTGTTATCCGGATCGTTCACAACCTTGCTGAAGTCGAACGGAGCAAACGTCTTCTTTTCTTCGATTACGAACGGCTGCACCGGCTTCAGGGTCGGAGGATCGTTCACCGGAACCACTTCGAAGGTTGCCTGCGTAGAAGCAGAAGCACCAGCGATATCCTTCACGGTGAAGGTGAGGGTTTCCTTACCATACCAATTCGGGTTCGGGGTCAGAATCTGAGCACGGCTACCCTTGATGTCGACCTTAAGTTCCTTGTTGCCGGTCACAGTCCAGTGGAGTTCATTGGGCTTGTTATCCGGGTCTTCAGCGGCCTTAGAGAGGTCAACGATTTCAAAGCGTTCCTTTTCCTTGATTCTCTGGCCAGCGATACGCTTCACGACCGGAGGATCGTTCACCGGAGTCACTTCGTAAGTAATCTGCTGGCTTACGCGAGCGCCTTCCGGGTCATGGATATCAATCTTGATCTTTTCAGAGCCGCTCCAGAACTTGTCCGGAGTAGAAACGACGAGTTCCTTCTTGGCGTTGATAGTAGCCTTCAGGGCACGAGTCGGAGCAACTTCAATCTTCAAAGCAGACAGCGGATGATCCGGGTCAGAGATGAACTGAGCAAGATCAAGAGGCTTGAAGTGTTCCTTTTCCTTGATGCTCTGGATAGGAATCTGCTTGATTTCCGGAGCGTCGTTCACGGATTCAACCTTGAAGTTCACCGTCTTGGAATCAGAAGCACCTTCCGGGTCCTTCACAGTGAAGGTCACGTTGCGTTCACCGTTCCAGTACTTGTTATCAATCTTGATGCGGGCAATGTTCCTGGAGTCAATTTCAACCTGGAATTCATCCACAGGAGCCGGGGCCGGTTCTTCGGCCTTTTCTTCCTTAGCGCCCTTCTTGCCCTTAGCCTTCTTGGCAGGCTTCTTAGCCGGCTTCGGAGCAGGAGCAACACCCACCTTGGCAACCTTCACGGACCAAGTGAGTTCAGAGAGCTTGTGGTCAGGATCGTTCACGAACTTGTTCAGGTCGATTTCCTTGAACGTACCCTTTTCCTTGATCTTCTGGTCAGGAATATTCTTGAGCACCGGAGCGTCGTTCACAGAGGTGATTTCGAAGGTCACGGTCTGAGAAGATTCAGCACCATCCGGGTCCTTCACGATGAGGACCATGGTTTCCGGAGCGCACCAGAAGTTCTTATCCGGAGCAGAAACCGTAAGCACGCGGCTCGGAGAAATTTCAGCCTTGAGCAGCTTGTTACCAGAAACAGTCCACTTGAGTTCGCTGGGCTTGTTATCCGGATCCTTCACGAATTCGTCAAGCTTGATCTGCTTGAAGAGTTCCTTTTCCTTGATCTTCTGGTCAGGAATCTTCTTGGAAATAACCGGAGCATCGTTCACGCGGGTCACTTCGAAGAGCATCTTGTGGTTGGCAGATGCGCCTTCTGGGTCGGTCACCGTGAAGGTCACCGTTTCCTTACCGTTCCACTGCGGATCCGGCACAGCCACCTTCACGGTGTTGTCCTTGAGCATGTTCACCTTGAGGAACTTGTTGCCAGAAACGGTCCACTTAAGCTGAGAAGCCTTGTGATCCGGGTCAGAAGCAAGGTTCGAAAGATCGATGGTTCTGAACACGCCATTTTCGCGGATGGTTTCACCCTTCGGGGCATTAGCAGCGATAACCGGCGGATCGTTAATAGAGCGAACTTCGTAATGAGCAGTCTTGGAAGCCTTGGCACCTTCAGGGTCAGTCACCGTGAAGGTAATGTCGGCAGCACCGTTCCAGTACTTGTTCGGGATAACGATCGTAGCAACATGGTTGTTGTCCACCTTGACGCTCAGGCCATCCTTAGCAGAAGTTGCAGCCGGTTCGGCAGCGCCCTTCTTGCCCTTGGCGGCAGGAGCGGCAGACTTAGCCTTCACGTCGAAGGTCCACTTGAGTTCGGAATTCTTGTGGTCCGGGTCCTTCACGAGATCGTCAAGCTTAATCTGCTGGAACTGTTTCTTTTCGTCGATGGACTGGTCCTTAAGTTCGCGGACGAACTGAGGAGCGTCGTTCACCGATTCAACCGTGAAGGTCACGGAACGGCTGTCAGAAGCACCTTCCGGGTCGGTTACCGTGAACCTGATGGTTTCGGCACCATGCCAATACGGGTTCGGAGTCATCACGGACACATTGTGACTTGCATCCATGGCAACCTTGAGTTCCTTGGCTCCTTCAATCTTCCACTTGAGCTTATTCTTCGGGTGATCGAGGTCTTCGACAAAGTTGTCGAGAGCAATCGACTTGAAGCTACCCTTTTCCTTGATGGTCTGGTTAGCAATATCCTTCATGACCGGCGGGTCGTTGATGGACTGCACAGAGAACGTGGCCATCGCCTTGGCTGAAGCGCCTTCGGGGTCCGTCACCGTGAAGGTCAGCTTTTCGGAACCGTTCCAGAGCGGGCTCGGAGCCTTGATGGAAACTTCGCCGTCCTTGCTGATATTCACCTTGAGGTCCTTGTTGCCCGTCACATCGATTTTCAACTTTTCGTAGGGGTGGTCAGGATCCTTGACGAGCTGCTTCAGGTTGAAGGACTTGAACTGTTCCTTTTCCTTGATGCTCTGGTCATCAATCTTGCCGATGGTCGGGGCATCGTTCACGGACTGGACCGTAAACGTTGCCGTGCTGCTGGCCTTGCCACCTTCGGGGTCTTCCACCTTGAAGGTGATTTCTTCGGAGCCATTCCAGTACTTGTTCGGAATCACAATCTTTGCCATACGCTGGGCATCGACAGAAACCTTAAGCTGCGGAGTGTAACCCTTCGGGGCGCCCTTCGCCGGCTTCACGTCAAAGCTCCATGAGAGCTGTTCAGGCTTGTGGTCTGCATCCTTCACGATGTCGTTCAGGTTGATAATCGCAAATTCACGCTTTTCCGGAATCGCCTGGTCCTTGATGGGCTTCACGAATTCGGGCAGGTCGTTCACGGATTCCACAGTAAACTTCACCGTGCGCTTGTCAGAGGCACCTTCCGGGTCCGTCACCGTGAAGGTAATGTCTTCGGAACCATTCCAGTACTTGTTCGGAGCAGTAACCGTAGCGACATGCTTCGGGTCAATCACGACCTTCAGGTCCTTGTTGCCGGACACAGTCCACTTGAGCTTGGAATTGTCATGGTCTTCGTCGCTCACAAACTTGTCAAGTTCGACTGGCTTGAATTCGCCCTTTTCCTTGATGGTCTGGTTAGCAATATCCTTCATGACCGGCGGGTCGTTGATGGACTTGACCGTGAACACAGCATCAGACTTGGCAGAAGCGCCCTCGGGGTCTGTCACCGTGAAAGTCACCTTTTCAGAACCGTTCCAGTTCTTGGAAGGCATCTTAATCGTTGCGACACCATTCTTGTCAATGTCAATCTTGAGCTGCTTGTTGCCCGTCACCGTCCACTTGAGATCCTTGAAGGCGTGGTCGGGGTCAGAAGCGAGTTCGGCGAGGTTAATCGGAGCAAATTCATGCTTTTCTTCGATCATCTGGTCCGGAATCTTCTTGAGCACCGGCACGTCGTTCACGGACTGCACGGTGAAGAGAGCCTTGGAAGAAGCCTTCGCTCCTTCGGGGTCTGTCACCGTGAAGGTAATTTCGGCAGCACCGTTCCAATACTTGCTCGGAATCTTGATGTTAGCCACATGCTGGGCATCGATTTCTACAGAGAGTTCGCCATCCTTGTTGCCCTTGGATACCGGCTTCACGTCAACCGTGAACTGGAGGTCAGAAAGCTTGTTGTCGAGATCGCGGACCATTTCGCCAAGCTTGATAGGCTTGAACTGGCCCTTTTCCTTGATGGTCTGGTCGGCAATCTGCTTGATGAATTCCGGCGGGTCGTTCACCGATTCCACGACAAAGTTCACGGTACGCTCGTCGGTGGCCCCTTCGGGGTCGGTCACCTTGATAGTCAAGGTTTCCTCGCCGTTCCATTGCGGATTCGGCTGCGTTACCTTCATCACTCGGTTGTCGTCGATCGTCACCTTCAGCCCGCGGTTGCCGGTAACGGTCCACTTCAACTGGTTCTTGGCATGGTCCAAGTCCTCGACGAACTTGTCCAGCTCGATCGGCTTGAACTGTTCCTTTTCCTTGATGCGCTGGTCGGCAATGTCCTTCATCACCGGCGGGTCGTTGATGGATTTCACCGTGAGCTTCACCTGCGTCTTGGACACTCCGCCTTCGGGGTCGGTCGCCGTGAAGGTGATGGTTTCGGCACCGTTCCAAAGCTCGGACGGAGTCTTGTACGTGACCTCGCGGGTCTTCGGATTGATGTTCACCTTGATATCCTTGTTGCCCGTCACCTCGACCTTCAACTTGGAAATGTCGTGGTCCGGGTCGGACAGGTAGTCATCCAGCATGAACGATTCGAACTCGCTCTTTTCCTCGATGGTCTGGTCGGGAATCTTCTTGAACACGGGTAAATCGTTGATGGATTTCACCGTGAGCGTCACTGCCTGCTTCACGGAGGCCCCTTCGGGGTCGGAGACGGTGAAGGTCGCGACAGCGACGCCGTTCCAGTACTTGTCCGGGATTTCGATGGATGCCACGTGGGATTCGTCGATGTTTACGGCCAAAGTTCCCGTCTCAGGTTCCTTGCCCTGATGTTTCACATCCACTTCCCAGTTCAATTCGCTGTTCTTGTGGTCGGGATCCTTGACATATTCGTCCAGCTTGATCTTGGCGAACTGTTTCTTTTCGTCGATGGTCTGGTTCGGGATCGGCTTCACGAATGCCGGGGGATCGTTGATGGAGTTCACCGTGAAGGTGTTCTCGGATTCGGCACATGCCCCTTC
>Ga0310695_10006363_pt1 | contig 19591 bp, 12 predicted proteins | sample RumenRJG_04DNA_FD_203882 | JGI IMG/M metagenome (GOLD analysis project Ga0310695, IMG submission 203882) | Bovine rumen microbial communities from Lethbridge, Alberta, Canada - RJG_04 (v2) (version 2) | ecosystem: Host-associated > Mammals > Digestive system > Stomach > Rumen | place: Canada...
ATTATTTAAATTTGTCTTTGTTACATATGAACAATCAAATATATTATAAAAAATTTCTAAATTTTCAATTTTAGTATGAAAATAATCTAAAATATTCTTAAAAAATAACATAATTATTCTAATGAATACAACTATATTTGCTAAGATTTCAGGTATTTTAATATAATATCTTGTATAAATTGAATAGTCTTTTGAATAAATTAAATTAATTGTAAAAAAAGTTGAATCACCACCATTAATTAATAAATCTGAATTTCTTAAAATATATTCACTTTTAAAATTGTTAATTGATAATAAATTCTTTTCTTTATATTTTCTTAGAAACCAACCTTTATCATCTTTTATTTTATTTTCTTGAATATAAATATAATTATTTGTTAATAAATTATATGAAAGAGAATATTTTATACTTTTTAATCCAAATTTAATTAAATATGAAATATTATATGGTTGATGATAAATTTCAGGATATAAAATTTCAATTTTATAATTAGAAAGATTGTTAATAAAATTTTTTTCAGAACATTTATTTATACTATTTGAATCATTTGGATTATATTTTAATTTATTTGGACATAAATTTAATTCTAATATATATGACATTTCTTTATTTATATCTTCTCCAAAATTATAATCAGAAAAATTGAAACAATAAAAATCTTGAATATTAAAATTATTCATATCAATTTCTCTTTTACGGAAATTAACTAAATCACATTTTGAAAATTGAATTTTTTCAATTTGATTTGTTATTTTTATTCCTAATTCATTTTTTTTCCAAGTTAAATAATATAAAATAGGAAAAATTTTATTTGAAAAATCAATTGAATTATCATTAATATTTATGATTCTAAAAGCCAAAAAAAAATTTCTTGATCTTAATTGAGTCATTTGATATTTTAAATAATATTGTTTTGAATAATTTATACTTGGAGATTTTCTATTTAAAAAATCTACAGCAAAATAAATTATGAAAAATAAAGATATTATTATTGTTATTATTGATGATATTTGACCATATAAAGTTGAAATTTGTTTTTGTTTAAAAAAATTTAAAGTAAATTTATATGAATACATATCAATATTTGAAAGAAATGAATTATTTCCCATTTCAATTTTAATTTAAATTAGTTATTATAATAAATTAATTGATTATAATAAAAAATGTTAATAATATTTTTCTATATTTAAAACTTCAAATCCATATTTAATATTTTTAAAATAATAAATCATATATTTCATTTGAATTATTTATTTAAATTTTTTTTGAGGAATAAAAAAGAAAATCCATAAATATTTTTTATCATAATATTAGTTAAATATATTAATTTTAATAATATTTATTTCAAATCTATTTAACATAGATAATTAATTGAATTATTTTTATATTTTATTTTAATATCAAAAGAAATTTTTTATAAAAATAAATTATTATCTCCATTATTTTTAGATAAACATAAATGAAAAAATAAATATCAAAAAAAAAAAAAATTAAATAAAAGAATATATATACTCACATAATAAAAAAAATACAATAAAAAAATGAAATCATATGTTTTAATTCTTCTAGCAATAATTTCTTTATCTCAAGCCTCAACATCACCAATTGAAGTAGTAAAATGTTTATTCAAAAGTGAGCAATTAAAAAAAGATGTATCAAAAGTAATTTCTGCAATTGCAACAAAAGATTATCTAAAAGTATTAAGAACAGTTATTGAAGTTTTTCCTACTGTTTATTCAGAAGTTAACAAATGTCTAAATCAAGAAATTCAATTATTTTCTAATATGAGAGTTTTAGAAAATAAAAAACCAAGTGAATGTGTTTCTAATTGTTTTAAAAGTTGTCATCATTTAAAAAAATATTTTGAATATAGAATCTGTGCTGATGATTGTATTCAAAAAAATTGTGAAGGAAAAAAATAAATAATTTTTAGTTATTTTATTTTAACAGCTCTTTAATAGGGAATTTTTTTGTTTTATTTTAATATTATTTTGTTTTTTTATCTTGATATAATAAATTAATTGTTTTATATTTTTTATATTTTAAGGATTTTTTTTATATTGGAGATAAAGAAATATTTAATAAAAAATATAATTTATTTATTTCATAAAATTATATTTTTTATTTTAATTCATACTCTCTCTTTTATAATTTATTTTATAAATATTATTTATAAAATAAAAAATAAGTTTGATTCATATTTTTTTATTTTGTTATTTAATTTTAATAAATAAATAACATTAATCATTATATTCATTGTTTTGTTAGAAAAATTTTTTTAATTTTTTTTATTGATTGATTATTAAATAAATTTATTTATATTAATTTAATTCAAAGAATAATGAAAAAAAAAAACAAAAACAAAATTTATAAGATAATATTCTAAATAAATTGATAAATCAAAAAATAGTATTTTAAATAACAATAATTTATTTCATTAATATTATTATGAAATAATTATCAAAATAATAGCCCGAAAAATAATTATTTTTAATAAATGAATTTTTCAAAATCTTATTAAAATATTTAATTTGTAAAGATTTTTTTTATTGAAATTAAATTCAAAACATAGCTTTAGTTAAAAAAGAATTTAAAATTAATTAGTTATAATAATAGAAAATATTAAGTAATAACAAAGAAATTTAGATATACCTATTAAGGATATATCTAATTTTTATTTATAAAATAAAAAAAAGGAATTTTATGAAAAAAATATATTTAAAAAAAATAATTGTTATAAAAAAAGGAAATTTATTTTCCATTATTTAAATATCCTAAAAAAAATATATAAACACTATTTTAAAAAAAAAAACAAATAATGATATCAAACCATTTTAAATATTCCTACTTAAAACTATTTACAATAATATTATTATTTTCAAAAATAAAAAACGCAAACATTTCATTTTTAGAAAAAGAAAAAAAACCATTTAAAACAATATATAACATAAAAAATAGAATAAGAAATCTTTTAGAAGAATCAAAAGTTAATGAAGTATGTTCAAGAGCAAAATCAGAAGTAAAAGAATTTTTTGAACAAGGAAATGTAAAATTAGCAGAAATGGATTATGAAAATGATTCAGGATATATTGATGATTTATTAAATATAATTGATGGAAAAGGTGAAAAATCAAAAAATGATTCTATTAAATCATATATTAAAAGAGTAATTCCAATGTTATTTTTTATTGCATTTGGTATTGTTGCTATTATTCTTTGGCCTATTAGTCTATGTTGTTTATGTTGTTGTAAATGTTGTTGTTGTTTTTGTTGTTGTGGAGTTGTTAATAAATTATGGAAAACTATTTTCTTTTTTGTAAGTGGTGGTGCTTTTGTTCTTACTTTTATTATGGCTACTTATGGTTTAGCTGCTACTAATAATGTTTTTAAAAGTCTTGATAGTACTTCTTGTAGTCTCTTTAAAGTTGTTACTGAAACTGTTAATGGAGAATCTAAAACTAGTTTACCTAAATGGGCTGGAATTGATAATGTAAAAATAATATTAGCCACATTGTCATCTACTATATCAAATGCTCAATCTGGTTGGATAACTGATTTTAATAATGCTAAGCTTGGAATGGATAATGCTAAATCAAGTTTTACTGAAGTTGTTACTAAATCAAATAGTGAAATATATGGAACTCATTCAACAGGAACAGATTTGACTGGTCCAAATGGTGGTACTAGTTATACAGATGTAATACCAGGATATGTAGTAACATATCCTTCAGTGTTACAAAATGTAAAAACAGAATATACAACATTAACAGAAGGTATTTATCAATCTTTGGAAGAATCAAAAGAATATATTAATGATGCTTTTGATGGAAATGAACTTTCTGAACAATTAGGAGAAGCTTCAGAAAATATTGTTACTTTACAAGAAAATTTTAATACAATATCAGAAAAGGTTGCTGAACCATGGATGGATAATCAAAATTCTATTGTAAATAATGGTAAAAAATATGCAAAAATTGTATTTTCAATTATTATGGTATTATCATTAGGAATGACTGGTATATATATTATAAATTATATTGATAAATGTTCAGCTATTCAATGCTTATTAAAAATAGTTACTATTGTTGTTTGGAATTTATTATATTTATTTTCTATACTATCATATATTGTATCTGGTTTAATTGGTGTTATAGGAATTATTGGTAGAGATAGTTCAAGTTTAGCATATTTTCTTATAAGTGAAAAAAATTTAAATAATGAAAAACCTAGATTATTTGAAGCTGGTGAATCAATTGATTTTTTAAATATTTGTGTTAATGGAAATGGTAATCTCAAAGAAAAATTAAATTTAGGTAATACAATGGATCAATTAAATAAATTATATGCTTTATCAGATACATTAAATAATCATATAGCTGCAATTTCTGATTATAAATCAAGTGAAGTACTTAAAAACACTTTTCCATCATCAACATTTAATTATGATACAAGATTTTTAGATTGTGATTATTATAAGTATAATACAAATAATAAATATAATTTTATTGAATGGTTTGATGAATTAAACAAATATACATCAAAAGTAACTGGAAATAAACAATTAACAACTTCAGGCAATACAGTTTATGATGATCATTGGGGAATTACAAATACTTATAATGAATATAAATATTTTGGTCCTCCTTCAAGTGTTCAAGCTGACTCAACTAAAAAAAATCTTTTAAATCTTTATGATGGTTGGACTTCTTCTGAAGTTTTATCAAGATATTCAATCGATGGTGCTACAACTGATTCAAACAAAGTATCAGTTAAAGCATCTCAAATCATTGGTGAATTTGCTAATATGAAAACTCAAATGACAAGCAATTATTTTACACCAACCAAAAATTATAATAATAATATTAATGATAAATTTAAAACTGTTTCTGAAGAAACAACTAAAACATTAAAAAGTGCTACTAAAATTATTGATTCTATTGGTGATATTATAGGTGATTATTTAGGTGATGGAGATAATTCAATTTATGCTCTTATAAATTGTAAATTTATTGGAGCAGATTTTAGATTTCTTATAAAGCAATTACATTATAGTGTTGGAAAAGATGTTTATTCTTTTGCTTCTACAATGATAAGTATGACTGTTTTCTTATCCATTGCTTTATATTCTTCTATTTTTTATATGGTTCTTGTTAAAAAAGTTCATGATTCTAATGAAGAAAAAAAATAAAATTATTTTAATTGAGAAATATTATTTATCACTTAAGACTTAATCTATATTAATATTATTTTATTCATTCAAAATTTTATTTGAATACAAATTTTTTTATAAAATATTTTTTAATTAAAAACATAAAAGTAAATATTTAAAATCACTTAAATAAAATTAAATTAAATATTTTATATAATGCAATATTTAAAATTTAATTAATATGAATATTATTTTTTAATGAATCTAAAAACTTTGAAAAATAATTTTTAAAACACTTAATATATCATAAAAAATATTAAATTAATTATTTTGGATTATAAAAATATTGCTTATTGCTTTATGAAGTTGAGAATTAAATTTTTATCTTCTAAAGATAAAAAGTTATTTAATTTTAAAACATTATTAATTAATTATTATTATTCTCTTTCCAGTCAATATTCTGAAAAGTATTATAATTATAAAAAAATAAGAATTATGATTTTGATTTTATTTCTTGAAATTTTCAATAATACTTTGTTCCAATAATATTTAATCTATTATTATTAATTTTTTTCAATCATTTCTTATCTTTTCCTTTTTTAAAATTTAATTTAATATGTTAAACATTTTTTAAATTTAGTTTCTATCAGTTCTTTTTCTTTTAATTTATATTCTAAATTTGAAGAAAACAATATATTATATTAAATTTAAATTGTCAATTAAAATTCTTTAATCATTTTTAATATAATAGATTTTTTGAAAAATGAAAATTTAAAATTTCTCAAATAAAACTCAAAGTTTTAATCATCCCAACAATATTAGATAAATAATCATATAATTTTAAATAATTTCTGTAAAATCTCATCAAAATTATAAATATATAATAATAAAAAATTATTATTTTTTTCATTATTATTATCTATTAAATTATCAAATATTTTTGAATGAAATGATGAAAATTTCTTTATTTTTTTTTGTAAAGAATAGTCCATTATCAGTTATATATTTAATTTATTTAAAATATAAATTTAATTTTTTATTAATTGTAGATGAAATCATTAAACTTTTTGATTTTACTCATAATTTTGATGGATTTTTATAATTATAATGTTCAATTAAGTAATCTACATATATAAAATCTAAAAATACATTATTTAAAATTTTATTTATTTCTTTTTCATCATAATAATTTTCATTTTTAGTTTTTAAACATTTTGTAAAATTAAAATTATAAAATGAATAACTAGTATTTTTTCAATTTATTTTATAATGACTGATTTAATAATCTTTGTATTTATCAATATTATCAATTAATATTTTTAATTCTTTGAAAATATTCATTATATTCACCAAAATGTTAATTTATGTCACATTGTTCAATAATTAATTCATCAGAAATATCATTTTTACATCTTCATTAGTTTGTGATAAATATTTAATGGAGATATAAATATATTTTCATTTTTTAATGTATTTTTGGATTAGTTACTTTATTTAATCATAAAATGAAATTGATCAGATTTAGAAATATTTATATATGAATCTTATAAACAAAAAGTATGATAAAACTAAATGATATAATTAAATATATTAATGATAAATATCCTCCATAATATTTTTATATTTGATATCACCTTTTGATAAACAAGTTTTTCACAAAAAAAAATCTAATGAAATTGCTATATTTTTAATGCTTTCTATTAAATTTTTTAATTTATAACTATAATTTTTAAAATAAATTATTTTTGTTTAATTACAAAATGATTTATTTATAATCTATAAATATTAAATTTCATTTATTAAAGTTAATATTTTCAATGTTTTTTGTTTTTAATAATTCAAAATCATTTTCCATTAACTGTAAATTTTTTTCAAAACTTTTTATTTTTTCTTGATTCAATTTAATTTTTTTTAACATTTTTTTTATTTTATTTTTAGCATTCATAATATTTTCATCAATATCATCATCTTTATTTCTTCTTTCCAGTGAATAAATATCAATTTCTTTAGGAGGTTTTTTTTTATTATAATCAATTTGTTTTAAATTTAAATTTGGTATTTTTTTTTTTAATTCTTCAGAATAATAATTTAAAGAATTTTTATTTAAATTAATTTTTGCTTCTAAAACAATTTCATCATCTGAATGTACATCATCATCTATTATTATATCTGTTTTTGATTCGTCAATGTTATAATTTTCTACATTACTATTTTCAATATTTATATTTGTTTGTAATTTTATTTCGTTAATTTTATTTTCTTTTTTTATATTAAATTTTCCATTTTTAAAAAGATTAATTTCTTTTTCTAATTTTTTTATTATATTTATTTTTTCATTAATCTTTTTTTTAGTTTGATTAAATCTTTTACATTTAACAAATAATTTATTTTGATTATATCTTAAATAATCATAAAACATTCTAATAATTTCATTTGGATTATAAAATACATTTCTTTCAGGTTCAATAATATAATAATTCTTTTTTATACTCTTTAAATTAGTTTGATACACTTTTAAAATATTTTGATTTAGAATTAAACTATTATTTAATAAAAAATTATCCTCTATATTTTTCTCATAATCTTCATTAAAAAGAAATTTTTCAATTGTTTTATTTAATTTATTTATTTTTATTTTTAAATTTGATACTACTAATTTATTTTCATTAATATTTTCTTTTAAATTATAAATATAAAATGATAAATCAGTTTTTATTTCATCTTTATTCATAAATTTCTCTGAATAATATTTTTCAACTAAATTTTTATTATAATTAATCCAAAATTGAATTAAATTTAATTTATTTGATATTAATTGATTTGAATTTATTTCTTCATTTGCTTCTGATGCTAAAGAAGATAATGATCTTTTTGTATTTAAAATTTCTTCTTCATTCATTTAAAAATTATATTATTTATTTTATATATTTTTTATATTCAATAGTAAAAAAGAAATAATAATATAATTTATTAATTGTATAATAACTCATTTCATTATTTTTATTTATATTAAACAATTAAAATAAATTAAAATCTATTCAATATTTCTGTTTTGTATTTTTAAACATAGTATCTAAAATATAATAAAAAAAATTTAATTTTATTTTAACTATATCTTTTAAATGTGAATAATACTCTTAAATATTTTATTAAATATATAATACAAACATTAAAAATTTTTGAAGTAATTAATAAAATTTATATATACATTTAGTTGTTCATTATCATTTCAGTATCTTTATTGAGATTAATATTATTAATATTATCCAATATAGAATCTTGATTATTAATTTTATTTTTTAAATATTGTTTAACATCTTCAGGAAGTCTTTCATATAAAGCATTTCTACAAACATTCATAACAACCATTGATCCAATAAAATAGGTAATAGCAGCAATGAAGAGAATCCAACATCCACTTTGTAAATATGCTCTAACTTCAAAACAAGTATCATGACCATTTAAAGTATTATAAAAATACTTTTTAATAAATGGGTTTATAAAATCACATTTATCACCTACAATAAATTCAGTAAATTGTCCTATTTCAACAACAGCTGCTATAATAGAAATAACAAATACATCTAAACAAGACCAAGCATTTAATATTTCACTTATTGAATAAAGAAATTTTTGAATTTTTCTTGGAAAAGGAATAAGCCATAAAATAATAACAAAAATTAAAGTTGCAATAGGCATAACAAATATAGTTAAAAAATATATAATTTGAGTAAATCGTATAGTTTTACTATCTGGATATTCATATGAATTAGGAACATTTAATCCTAAATCAAAAACTGAATATTCTCTTTGAGGTTTAATATCTAAAAGTCCCAAAGCATAACCTGCAAGACCATGGAAATGAAATGAGAATGAAATTAATAATGAACCTAAAATTACTAAAATTAAAGTTAAAAATAATAATATTGTTATAATTATTTGAAATGTTTGTTTATTTATATATTTGCTTTCTGCAAATGTTATAAGTGATTTAAATGATTCAGCTTGTTCTCCTTTATTTTGATCTGGATGTTCATCTAGTCCTCTATGTAAATGAGTAATAATATGTGAAAGACCTAAAGAAAAACATGTTCCGATTAAAAGAGTTAAAAATCCATATGCAGCTAAAACATACACGTCAACATAAACATTTTCTTTAACTCCTTCATCTGTTATTGGAAACTTAACATCAAAATGAAATGCTACTAACATAAGAATCATAACATATGAATCAAGAATTGACCATTTACCTGTTGCGTCTAAAAACATTAAAATTGTTTCTCTTTTTTCCTTTTTTAAAATTGATGTTGGAGTAATAAAAGAAATTAGCATCATTATTAATTTTAAATAAGGCCAAATTCCAGAAAAGAAAGCTATTAAAAATGAAAGAGGATAAACACCTGCTTTCCACATATCAGTTACACTATTTACAAGACCAAAATCAAAAAGTGATGGAATTCTTACTTTTCTTCCTACTGTTAATAATACATAAACTGATGCCCCAACTCCACTATTTGAACTAATAAATAATGCAATATTTAATATAATTAATAAAGGGATTGTAATTCTCCAAAAGATATTAATCTTAGGATTTAAGAATAGACTTGAACCTTCAGGATCAGATCTGAAAAATTCTTTTATACAATTACAAGGTGTACATATATAAGCATATGCTACATTAGAAATATTTGATACTTTATTTTCATCTTCTTCTTTTTTGCACCCATTTCCTAGAATATATGGAAAAATAATAAGGAAAAAATATAATAATAAAGCACTTATAACTGCTAAAGTAGTTATTCGAGGTTCAATTTCACTTTCTTCTTCATCTTTAATTGTATCATCACATTTTGTTTTTATCATATAATTACTTGTTAAATTATTAACTTTATCTATTAAAGTACTATTAAGTATAGCATTTAAAAAAGCAGGTATTTGATTTTTATAACTATCAATAAATAATCCAACAAGGTCATTAATAAGATTATCAATATCTTTTTCTAATTCACCATTTCCTGCCTGGATTTTTATATATTCAAAAGTTTCATTAAGACTCAATTGATTAATCCCAGTTCCTTCATTATCAAATAAATTAATTATACATTCCAAATTAAGACATTGTTTATTAGAATAAGTATCAGCTTTTCCTGATATTGATGGGAGTTGTATTTGACCCCATAATGAATTATTAATTAATCTTGTAACTAATTGAGCTTGTTCATATAAAATAGCATCACTTGAAACAATACCACTTTCTTTCTCAAGAGTTACTTGAATAGAAAAAGTTAAATTAATTCCAAGAGATTTTAAATAAGTATATGTATCAAGTTTAACTGGACTTGATTTATTTGGAATTAAAGCATTAAAATCACCCCAAGTATTTAAATCAGTTAAATTAAGATCAAGTATTCCAAATTCAACATTTCCTAAAAAATTATCATCTTTATCACTAATATTAAAATTAAATAAAATACTTTGATTATAAAAATCATGAAGATAAAATTCTCCAGTTCCATTTGATATAATAGAAAATAAATGATTGAAACTTAAAGGACCATTTGCCCCAGTAAAGTTTCTAAGTAAAAATCCAATAACATCAATAACAGAACTTTTTCTTAAATCAACAGGTTTATCAATAAAAACATTTAATGGTATTGGTTGAGAACCATTTAATATTAAATCATTAGCTTTATGAAATAATTCAGTTAATTTATTATCAATTAATTCAGATACCATATTGGAAACCATATCAAGTATACTATCAAACATAGTATTTTTTAAAATTACTACAATTGCTTTCAAAAAAGAATCTAAAGTTTTATTTTTAGGAAATGAAATATTAATATTATCTTTATTTTTTATTTCTAATTTTAAATCTTTTGTAGTTACACTTTCAACAAGACCATTTTTTGAATTTTTAATTAGTTTAAAAGGAATTTTTCCATTTACAGTTCCAGCATTAATCTCAACTAATAATCCTTTGATTAAAGAAGAAGAAATTGTACCATTCATATGAATACCTATATCATTTATTGATAAATTTATTCCATCATTTTCTTTTTCAGATTTTATTCCTCCTAATAAAATATTATCTATTATAATATTTTGTAATTTTATTTTAGATTCCTCTTTTTCAGGAATATTAATTACTAATTTTTTTAACCAATTACGAAGAGTCTTGTCTTCTTCTTGATTTAATTGATTATTTGTTAATTTTATTAAAGTTAAAATTACAAATAAAATGAAAAATAATTTAATGTTAAGTTTCATTTTCAGATTATTATTATTTTCTAAAAATAAAAAAAATTATGATTAACAAAATTTAATAATAATTATTTTTTTATTTATATTGTAATCAAAAAAAATATCAATTATTAAAATAATTTTCAATTTTATAAAACAAATATATAAAAAACAATAATAACTAATCACAATAAGTTAAAGGAATTCCATCATCAAGTTTATGTAAACCAGTTTTTAAAAAATTTCCAGAACTAGGTTCATGAATACAATAATATCTCAATTCCCCATTTATATTATTTTTAAAAGCCAAAAACATAATAACATGTCCAAGATTAGGAAAAGAAACAATATCTCCTGCTTTTAAATCTTCATTTTTAATAATTTTAAAATGTTTATTATTAACATAATCTTTTGCTAAAGAACATTTAATTTTAAAACCTGCTAAATTATAACAAGCATAAATAAAACCAGAACAATCAATTCCATAATAAAATTTTTTATTACCCCAATCTAAATTATCATAAAATTCAGGATTTGAATCATATGATAATTTCCCTGTTAATCTTGTTGGTGCTCCTAATTTTTTTACATTTTTTAATGTAACTATATGACAAAAATTTGTTTTTTCTGATGCTCCATGTCCTCCTCCAAATATATAAATGTATCTTTTATCTAAAAGCATTTTTAATGCTTGAGTTACTACTTTTTTTTGAACTTCATTTAATGTGTTTAGACTTATTTTTAATTGTTTTATTTTTCCATCTTCTGAACCTGGGAATATTAATAAATTGGAATTTGATGTCTTATTATTAGGCTTATGATTAAATGGGTTTAATATATCTTCTAAAGTTTCCATTTTTTTATTTTTTTTTTTTATTATACTTTTAAAATATATTAAATATTATTATATTTATATTTAGATATTTTTTATTTATATTTAATACATATTTTTATATATAAACTTTAGCTTTTTATGATTTAATAAAATTTCATTTTTCAATTCCCAATGTATATTTATAATATTTTTTTTTCAATACTACTTATTAAATTTTATTATTATAAACTCAATTATTAATTTTTACTAAAAGACTATACTTTTTTTTCTTTTTGGATAATTATTAATTGAACCTTTTACAGTCTTTAAAAAAAAATATGATTTATACATTCTTTCTTCACTTATTATATATTGTCGTAATTCTTTTATTCTAGAAATATAAAGGTCTTTTTTAAAAAGATTTTTTATAATTTTCCAAATACTAATTTTCATTTTTTTCCATATAACATTTTGAAATTTTTCTGCTGTTTGGAAATTTGATTCACTCAAAAAATTATTAGCAATAATATCTTTTTTAATATCCATCATTGAATTTTTAGATAAACGTCTTTTTATTTTTTTATTTACAATTGAAAATGTTTTATTTGTTATTCCTTTTGGATTTGATGATGTATTTATATTTATACATGAAGATGAATAATCCAAACATTGTTTTTTATATTGTGAACAAATATCAGAATTTATATCATTTAAATATCTCTGGTTAAAAATTAAAATATTAATTAGTTCACAAATTAATAATATTAATTTTGAAACACCTATAATACTTCCTAAAACATCTTGAATTTTTTTATATGTTCTTACATAGATTTCTTCTTGATTATTAATCCAAAAATAAAATGCAGCTAAAATATTATAATTTGGATATTCTTCTTCTGTAAATAATGATATTAGTTTTTCATTATAATTAAATTTATGAGTATGAATTATTTTTTCATTATCAAAAAGAAAAGCATCACGAGTTTTTAATGTAATTGGATTAAAATTTAAATGATGTACAGTATATCCAACTCCAAAATTAAATAAATTAGTTATTTTATGATATATTTTTATATCAGGAGCTTTATAATTTTCTAATATAATATTATGATCTAAGAAATCAATACTATATCCAATAAAATGGTTTTTTAATTCTGAATTAATAATATCTTCACTATAACAATTATTATTATTTATAATTGATGAATTTCGACACTTAAGAACAACAACCCCATATATTGACATATTTGGATGACTATTTCCATAAATTGATGAAGGATAATTATATTCTTTTTTTTTTAAATTATATAGTTTTTGTTCATCTTTTTTATAAAATTGTTTAATACAAAAATATTTTTTTATATCTTTTAATATTATATTAAAGGAATCTTCAATTCCAACTATATCATTTTCTTCACAATAATCATAGATATAATGATTAAAACTTTCTAAATTAGAAAAATTAAATTCATACATAAAATTTTCTAAACCTACAATTGAAAATAATCTATTTAATTCTAAATCACTTGAATTTGAAAATATATTAATTAAATGAAATAATCCTGATGTATTGTAATAAATAGGATGAATAGTATTTGAATATCGATTATAATAAAAAGCAGTTGGATTTTTTCTATATAATAATTCTTCTGAAAAAAAAAGACTCAAAAATAAAATTGATATGATACATAATATTGAAAGAAAACCTGAATAATTTGAAGAGTGTTTTAATTTCCCTTTGTAATAAAAAGAAATTTTTGGAGATAATATATCAAATGATTCAAGAGAAATATAAGGCATTCTTTTGATTATTTTAATTTTATTTATTTTTTTAAAAATTAAAAAAATTAAAATATATTCTGAAAATAAAGTTTAATTTTATTACCCATTAATTATTTTTAATAATTTTTTCTAAAACATCATTTAAAAAATTAAAATCACCTTCATTACAAATTACAGCATCATATTTTTTTAAATATTCATCATTTATATTTTTTCCTTCTTCAACATTATTATCAAATCCAATTCCTAATTTTAATTTACATTTAATATCCTTAATAGCATCTATATCATTGATATGATCTCCTGTAAATAATATATATTTATTTTTTAATTCCTCTTCAGAAAAAATTTCTTTTATTCTCTTATCAACAATTTCACATTTATTAAAAGTATAAACTAAAGGTTTTTTATAATCAATAACACAATTATTTTCATCATAATTAAATTCATTTGTAATGATATGAATATTTTTCATATTTATATCATTATATAAAATTTGAAGAGTATCTTCGATTGGTTCTTTAATTCCTCCTGAAATTAAAATTAAATTTATATTTTGTTCTTTTAATATTTCAAAATATTTTTTTGTTCCATATCTATAATAAAAAGGAACAACATTTAATATTTTTTCCAAATTTTTAGATATAAAATCTTTTTTTAAATGAAGTGATGAAATCAATTCAATATTTTTCTCAAATCTTTCTTTTGTTTTTTCATCTCTTATTTTATATTCAACTGTTAAATCATCTTCAAATTTTGATAAATCATCCCATAATTTCTTTATTTGTTTTCTTATTTCAATTGGAATTTCAGGACATTCATTATAAAATGTAAATCCACAAAGTAATTGTTCTCTTTCTTTTGTTTTTTCATTTATATGAAATCTTCTTGTAAATGTATAATCAAAATCTGAAACTATTATTAAGTCTTTTACATGTATTTGAGATAATTTTTCATCAAAAGAAGGATTTTTTTTCACCACAGGATTTGATTCTGGATGAGGATATTCTATGTTCAAATTTTTCATATTTTAATTTTATAATTTTTATAAATGTCAAATTATACTGATTAAATATTTATAAAATAATTTTATTTTTTTAGTTAATGAATTAGGTTGATATAGTGATGTTATTAATAAATTAGAAAATATATTATTTTATGTTTTTTTTATTTTAAATTATTTATTTAATTATCAAATATTTATTATAATAAAATTATTATTAATTTCTATATTTTAAATAAAAATCAATATAATATATTTTATTTTTAATGATATGACCATTAAACATAAAAATAATTTAATTAAAAAAATAATGACATTAATTCTACCTTCAATATATAATTTTACTGATAAATTACAAAAACTAAAAGAAACAAATTTAGTTCATCAATATATATTTCCATATAACTATGATAAAATGTTGAATATTATAAAAAATATTCAAACATTTGGAAATTTAATAAACTTTATAGAAGGAAAAATAATATCAGATCCAATATTATTAAAAGGTCAATCAAATTTTGCTAAAAATACATATTTTTTTTTAAGATATAAAAGTTTTTTATCTTTATATATGAAAGTAGTTGATATAATTGAAACAGAATATTTTTTTCATATACATTATAAAGTTTATAAAACATCTCCTAAATTATTAGATTTTAGTTTAAGTTTTAATTTACATAATATATCTGATTCATCATCATATTTTACAATGATATTTATTTTCCCTAAAATTGATTTAAATCCTTTTTTTGTAAATATATGTCAAAATGCTCAAATATATCATATGAAAATATTAACGAAAGCAATTTCTCAAAATAAATTATTTACTTTTTATAATGCTATGAAAGTAATTAATATTGATTTTGATTTCATATCAAGTTTATGCTTACATTATAATTTATTTAAGTTATTTTTCCCAAGTACAAAAACTTTAAAAAATTTAACATCTGAAGAAAATAATGGAATATTATATGAAAATCAAAGATTTAAATTAACATTAAAAGAAAAAAAAACTTTTGAAAGATTACCTCATAATATGCAAATTAATGTTAATTCAATTCAAAATTTAAAATCTCAATTATTAATAATTTATCATATGGAAAAATATGATGAATGGTATGAATATCCACATCATGCAATTTATTTTTTTTTAAAAAGAATATCTCCAAATAAAACATTTTGTTCAATGAAAACTTTATTTGATTTTCCTGTATCAGAAGAATTTTTTGGTTCTATAGGAAATTATGCTCAAAGACTTATTCATAATTTAGAAAAAGTTTGTATGGATTATAAAGAAAGAAGGGAAAAAAATTTTCATGAAAATATGGTTTAAAAAAATTTATTAATGATATAAAAAAATTATAAATGAATACTTATATTTTTAATTCTAATAAAAATTTGAATGGAGCAATGAATTATAGAAGATTATTAAAAATATGCTTTAATTTTTGATTTGTATGTAAATACAATAAAAAAGTATGTTAAATATTAAAATAATCAAATTTATTTTTATTCATAATATTTAAATATATTTTTGTAATAATAAATTATATATTTTTAAAAACACAAATTAAATTAAATAAAATATTTTAAATTAAATATTTAAAATCTTAGTTTATTATGTGAATTCATCCAATAATCTAAAGTACATTTATCATCATCACTTCAAAATATTCTATATATAAAAATACAAATAAGCACTTCTCACATCAATACAAATCTAAATAAAAACTATGATGATTAAAATTAAAATCTTTATTCATATAAGACAACCTTTCAAAATAAGCTTTAACATATTTTCTCCAATTTTCATGAATATTTAGGATGTTTAACAACACCTTTATTACTTCTTTTATATTCAATTTCTTCAGCATTATTCCCACTATAAGGGAACTTTTAAACTCACAAATATTCATATCATCAACATCAAGATTAATTTTCCCAATTGTAACATAAGTACATTTCCAATCAAGAATTAAACCCTTTCACAAGGAAATGGATTTTTACATGGTATTTTATCAAGTAAAGAACCTAATTTAACACATTTAGATAACTTCTTATTAAATGTCTTTTCATCAAAATATTTACTATTACTTTTATTAAGTAGAACAAACTAATTTTTGATAACAATTACCAAAACTTCCATTTGACTCTTCTTCATTATCTCTAATAATACAAATATTACCTTCTTTAATAAGAGGAATACAAATTTTATTTCCTAATTTATTTTCTGAATAACAAGCTAAATTTGTTCCATATTGATTTGTATTTGTACATATTCCACTGAAACAATCATTATTTAATTCACAATAGTCACCTGAGAAACCAGGGGGATCTTTTACACATGTTCTATATGTATATCCTTTAAGTTCTGACAATGATATGATGACTTACATTGGGATACATATGTTAATTCATATTTTTTTTGGGAATTTGAAAATATTGCTTCTATTGCTAAACAACAATGAGATAAATGCTTTGGGGCACATTATAATACTTTTACTATATCATATTATGAAATTGATATGAAATAAATTGTAAAAGGAAAAAAAATATTTTTCATAAAAAAATGTTCTTGTTTTATTCAATAAAATTTTTTTATTTATTTTATTATTATTTATATTTTATTACATATATTTGGCTATGTATTAATATTAACAAATAATATTTTTTAAATGAAATATTTTTTAGTATATTTATTAATAAATTATAAATATTTTTTATTCAATATTAATATTATCTTCAATATAATTCTCAGATTCTTTTCCATATGATTCAATTGCATAAATTTTAACAATATATTTCCCTTTAAGTTTATTAACCAAACCAAAACTTATAATTTTTTTCCTATCAGAAGGCATCAAAAAAAAGTCAGAAAAATATAAAAATTGTTCTTCAATACCATTTTCATCTTTAAATATTATTTTATAAGAATGAACAAAATTAGGATGATAAGCTTGTTTAAATTTAATAATATTTTTCTCTTTAATTTTTTCTAAAACAATTTTCTTATCATCTTCATTTTCAAAAATAAAATAAGGTTTAACACTTTTATCTTTTCTTTCATCATATAAATATCTAAAATTATTTATATTAATAGGAATATCAATAATCCAATCATTATTATAAAATTCATTTTTATTAAAAGAAATTCTTTTAATTATAATTTCTTTATCATTAACATCACAAATTAATCCCATAGGATTTTGAGCAGAAATCATTAAATCATCAAACTCATCCTTAAGAATACTTCCATTAACTTTTCCATTTTCTAATTCAGTATAACTTAAACTTTGAGTTTGAATTGCAGTATATTTTTTTTGATAAATACTTCTTTCATCAATTAAACTAAAATGACTATGTCCTGAAAAATTAATAATTTGAGGATATTTTTCAAATAATTCATTTAAATGAATATCACCCCAATCTTCACTTCCATAAACAGTATTTTTTGGTGGAAAATGTGTAGTCACAAAAATTGGTTTTTTATCATTATCTTCTAATGCAATTTTAATTTCTTTTTCAAACCAATTGTGATTTTTATTTGGATTATCTAAACTACCATCTTCACATGACCAATTTATAAAATGATATCCATTTATAATTTTATGTGAAAATGGTTTATGTTTTGTTTTTTCAATAAATAATTTTTGCATTTCTTCAATATTTCCTTTTTCAAATTCTAAACCATTTTCAATACTGTAACTTAACCAATAATCATGATTTCCCATTATTAAAATTAATATTGGAATATTTTCTTTTTTTTCATTTCCATAAACATTATTATATTGAGTTAAAAAATTATCATAACATTCTGGATTAGCATAATCAGTTATATCACCATCTATTATTAAAACATTTATTTTATTTTCTTTTAAAATTTCTAATGATTTTTTTAAAGTACTAGAAAAATATTGAAATGGATGATTTAATGATAATGGAATTAATTGTGTATCACCAATTATTCCTATTTTTAATGTTTTTGTATCTCCAATTGTATATTTTGTAATTTCATCATATGGATTATATGAAGTCATTTTTAAATGTTTATTTCTTATAATATTTTTGAATATTAATATGACTTTTTATAAAATTTAAGAAAAAATCTATTATAAATATTATAATTTAATTTTTTAATTTAAATAATATGGGATTTTTTTTTTCATCAGTTGATATAAAACAAACATTACCTGATGAGTTAAATTCAAAAAGTGGGAAAATATCAAAGGATGAAATATTTAAAAATAATGAATTAATAGGAATATATTTTTCAGCACATTGGTGTCCTCCATGTAGACAATTTACACCAAGATTAGCAGAATTTTATAATAAAATAAATTCAAATGGAAAAAAAATAGAAATTATATTTTGCTCTTCTGATAATGATGAAAATAGTTTTAATGAATATTATAATTCAATGCCTTGGACATCAATTCCTTTTAATTCCCCTGTTACTAGTTCTTTAGGAAGAAATTTATGGATTTTTTCAATTCCTAATCTCTATATTTTAGATAATAAAGGTAATATTATTGATAAATATGGAAGAGATACTTTCTGGAGTAATGGTGAAAAATCATATGATTATTGGAAATCATTAAT
>Ga0310695_10006364_pt1 | contig 19591 bp, 12 predicted proteins | sample RumenRJG_04DNA_FD_203882 | JGI IMG/M metagenome (GOLD analysis project Ga0310695, IMG submission 203882) | Bovine rumen microbial communities from Lethbridge, Alberta, Canada - RJG_04 (v2) (version 2) | ecosystem: Host-associated > Mammals > Digestive system > Stomach > Rumen | place: Canada...
AAAACGGAAAAAATGATTTTTTTCTTGAAATTTTTTTGTATTCGGGTCTTTTTCAGCAAAAAAACGAGATATTTTTCGTAATTTTGCACCCGTAACGAAAAAAATAAGATAACAAGGACTATTAGTAATAAAGGTATCAACAAAGATGATGTTCCGTATTCCACCCGTCACGAAAAACCTGCTGATCATCAATCTGCTTGCGTTCATTGCCACCTACATCCTTCAGATGCGTGGCATTGATTTGGCAGACATCGGCGGACTTCACTTTTTCATGGCGAGTCATTTTCATTTCTATCAACTGGTCACATATCTCTTTCTTCATGCCAGTTTCATGCACATCCTGTCAAATATGTTTGGACTATGGATGTTCGGCTGTGTAATCGAAAATGTATGGGGCCCGAAGAAATTCCTTTTTTATTACATTACGTGTGGTATTGGAGCCGGATTATGCCAGGAAATTGCCCAATTTGGCTCGTTCTATATGACCATAGCCGAACAGGTGCCAGAGACAACACTCGGCACTGTGATGGAATATGGCACACACTATGCCAGCGCCCTGAATAGTTGGACCACCATCGGTGCCTCAGGTGCCGTCTATGCCATTATTCTGGCTTTCGGTATGACCTTTCCCAACGAGCGGCTCTTCATCATCCCATTCCCCTTTCCCATCAAGGCGAAGTGGTTCGTATTAGGTTATGTCGCCATTGAATTCTTCTCTGCCCTCGGCTCTTCAGGCGACGGTGTGGCCCATACAGCCCATCTCGGCGGTATGCTATTCGGATACTTGATGATCCGCTATTGGAACCGACACCCGGATACTGGCTATGATCGAGGCAGAGGCCAGCAGTTCTTCGAGAACCTCAAGCGCAATTTTGAGCAGCGCCAACATAACAGCCAACGGCACAACAATCCGGATATGCATGTTGAAAGGGGTGGCAGCAAGGAAGACGACAGGACTTATAATGCCCGCAAACGCCAGAATCAGGAAGAGATCGATGCCATCCTCGACAAGATACGCAAGAGCGGCTATGACAGTCTGACCAAGGAAGAGAAGAAAAAGCTCTTCGATGCCAGTAACCAGAAATGATCAAACAACTGAAAGCATTTACCATCAATATTGTGGCCGGAGCCAATCTGGCCACCGTATTACTCATGGTGGCATCGGGTTATGCCGATCACATCAACCCCGCAGATCACCCGATGCTCTCCAATCTGGGCATGCTCTTTCCGTTTTTCCTGATAGCCAATTTGTTGTTTGTCTTCTTCTGGCTAACCTTCAAGTGGAAGAAACTGTGGATTCCCATTCTTGGTTATGCCCTGGTTTATGTACCGCTGACAGTATATTTGCCGCTTAATAGTACACAAGATGTGCCTGAGGGAACGATTAAGGTCATCTCATACAATGTCTGCTCCTATGGTGGCAACTACAAATATGAACAGGCCTTCGACACCATCTACAACTATCTGATACAGGAGGAAGCGGATATTGTCTGTATGCAGGAAGACGTTGACAGCTGGCGGCGTTTTGTCTTCCAGAGATACCAGAAGACCTTTCCCTATAACGACACCGTCTTTTTCTATCGCTCGAGTACCAGCATGAACGGCGTCGGCATTCACTCAAAATTCCCCATTCTGAGAAGAGAACGCATCAACTATCCCTCGCTGGCAAACGGTTCCATGGCCTATTACCTATTGGTGGACGGCGACACGATCCTCGTCATCAACAACCATCTGGAGGCAACCCACCTGTCACAGGAAGAACGCAACAATTACACAAAGATCATCTCGGGCAAGGTGCAGCGAGACACAGTGAAGAACGAATCACTGCAACTTCTCGAGAAACTTGGTCAGTCTGCCGCCATCCGAGCCGTTGGAGCCGATGCGGTACACCGATATATCGAAGAGCACCGTCAATACCCCATCATCGTCTGCGGCGACTTTAACGACAACCCCATCTCCTACTCCCGACGCACCATCGCCAAAGGCTTGAAAGACTGTTTCGTAGAGACAGGGAAAGGTGTCGGTTTGTCATTTAATCAGAAAGGATTCTACTTCCGTATCGACCACATGATGTGCTCAGATCATTTCGAACCCTACAATTGCAAAATAGACAGCAAAATGGACGCAAGTGACCATTATCCCCTCTCTTGTAGGCTAAAATTAGTACATAAACCTTAAAAAATGAGCGAAAATCTCCCATAAATTTTTCCTTGTCTAAAAAAATGTCTATATTTGCACGCTAAATTTGTACGCGAACAGAATAAAATAACAAAAATAACATCAAAAATCAAAATGCAAAACAAAGGAATTGTAAAATTTATCGCAGTGCTTCTGATTCTCGTGTGCTGCTTCTACCTTTCCTTCTCCTTCGTGACACGCCATTACGAGAGTAAGGCTGCTGCCATGGGTGAGGAAGCTGGTGCGGAGTACCTCGATTCAATCAACAACGAGAAGGTGTATATGGGCATCTACTCGCTGAAGCAGTGCCGTGAGATGGAGATTGGCCTGGGTCTTGACCTGAAAGGCGGTATGAACGTGATTCTTGAGGTGTCTGTACCTGATGTGGTTGACGTACTCGCTGACCACAAGACGGATGCTGCCTACAAGAAGGCTATGGAACTTGCCAAGAAGGAAGAGGAGACCAGTCAGGCTGACTTCGTATCCCTGTTCGTGAAGTATTGGAAACAAGAGGGCAATGGCCGTCCCCTCGCCGCCATCTTTGCTACCCAGCAGATGAAGGGCAAGGTGAGCACTCAGTCGACCGACTCTGAAGTAGAGAGCGCCATCCGTGCAGAGGTGCAGAGTGCCGTTGACAACTCTTTCAATGTGGTTCGTAACCGTATCGATAAGTTCGGCGTTGTACAGCCGAACATTCAGAAACTTGAGGGTCAGAGCGGCCGTATCATGGTCGAAATGCCTGGTATCAAGGAGCCGGAACGTGTACGTAAGCTTCTCCAGGGTTCTGCCAACCTTGAGTTCTGGGAGACCTACAACAGCAACGAGATTACGCCGCTGCTGTCTCAGTTGAACCAGCGCTATGCCATTCAGGGTGGTGAAGTTGTTGACTCTGCAGCTGTAGCTGCTGACACAACTGCAGTTGATTCTGCCAAGGCTGCCACCAGCGATCTCGCTGCCAAGCTGGCAAAGAAAGACACTAAGACTACAGACAACAAAGCTCTGGAGCAGGCCAAGAAGCAGAACCCGCTGTTCTCTATCTTCCAGCCTACACAGGGTAACACACTGGCCGTTGTCGGTTATGCCAACGCCCGTGATACCGCAGAGATCAACAAGATCATCTACTCCGACCTGGCCAACCAGATCTTCCCTGCAGAGCTGAAGCTTCGCTGGGGTGCCAAGCCTGAGGACTTCGGAGGTCAGAACACCAAGGGTGACATCTTCGAGCTTTATGCCCTGAAGATTACAGAGCCTTCTGGTCGTGCTCCGCTGGAGGGTGATGTCATCACCTCCTCCAAGGATGATTTTGAGCCCACCACCGGCCGTCCTTGCGTATCTATGCAGATGAACTCTGACGGTGCTCGTCGTTGGAGCCAGATTACCAAGCAGAACATCGGTAAGGCCGTAGCCATCGTACTTGATGATGCTGTCTATACCGCTCCGCGTATCCTCTCACAGATCGACGGTGGTAATTCTCAGATCACTGGTAACTTCACCATCGAGGACACCAAGGACCTTGCCAACACGCTGAACTCTGGTAAGATGCCGGCTCCTACCCGCATCGTTCAGGAAGAGGTGGTAGGTCCTTCACTCGGTGCTCAGTCTATTAAACAGGGTATCATCTCGTTCATCGTAGCCTTCGTGCTGTTGATGATCTACATGATCATGCTTTACGGCTTCATCCCGGGTATCCTCTCCGATATCGCCCTGCTGTTCAACCTGTTCTTCACGCTGGGTATCCTGACCTCGTTCCAGGCTGCTCTGACGATGCCTGGTATCGCCGGTATCGTACTGACACTGGGTACTGCTGTGGATGCCAACGTGCTGATCTACGAGCGTATCAAGGAAGAGCTGAAGAAGGGTCTTGGTGTTAAGGAGGCTCTGAACAAGGGTTACGCTAACGCCTTCAGCGCTATCTTCGACTCTAACTTCACATCACTCATCACAGGTATTATCCTGCTCTACTTCGGTACAGGTCCTGTAAAGGGCTTCGCTACTACCTGGATCATCGGTATCCTCGTATCGTTCTTCACCGCTGTATTCATGACCCGTCTGGTTTATGACCACATGCTGAAGAAGGACAAGTGGACGAACCTCACCTTTGTGACTCCCTATTCGAAGAACCTCATGCAGAATGCCAAGTACCACTTCATGGGCATGTACAAGAAGTCGTTCACTATCTGGGGCATTGCAGCCGTTCTGTTCTGCATCTCCTTTGCTGTTCGCGGTCTGAGCCAGAGCATCGACTTCACGGGTGGTCGTAACTACGTGGTGACCCTCGACAAGGAGACTCACGTTGAGGATGTACGTCTGGCTCTGACAGGCGCCTTCATCAACACGATGGGTGAGAACCAGGGCAAGGAGGCAAACACCAGCGTCATCGCCCTCGGTACCGATGGTAAGACAGTCCGTATCTCCACCAACTGGGATATCGAGTCGAACAATCCTGAGGTCGACGACCAGGCAGAGACGATCCTCTTCAACACACTGAAGAAGGCAGGCCTCGTCAGCCAGGACAATGTCGAGCACTTCAAGAATCCTGATGTACGTGAGGGTGGTTCTATCATCTCCTCTGCAAAGGTAGGTCCGTCAGTGGCTAAGGATATCACTTATGGTGCTATCATCAGTGTGATCATCGCCCTGATTGCCATCTTCCTCTACATCCTGTTCCGCTTCCGCAACGTGGCCTTCTCTGTAGGTTCTACAGTGGCTCTGGCACTCGACGCCCTCGTTGTGATCGGCTTCTACTCAGTACTCTGGGGATGGGTGCCCATGTCGCTCGAGATCGACCAGACGTTCATCGGTGCTATCCTGACGGTGATCGGTTACTCCATCAACGATAAGGTGGTGGTGTTCGACCGTATCCGTGAGAACATCGGCCTCTACGGCAAGCGCGACCGTCAGCAGCTGTTCAACGACTCGCTGAACCAGACGCTGGCACGTACCATCAACACCTCTGTGACGACCCTGATCGTGCTGTTGGCTATCTTCATCCTCGGTGGTGATAGCATCCGCTCGTTCTCATTCGCCATGATTCTCGGTGTGATCTTCGGTACACTCAGCTCACTCTTCATTGCTGCACCTGTAGCCTACCTGACTCTGGGTCGCACTATTAAGGAAGAGGGTGAGATTCCTGCTGCTCCTGCCAAGAAGAAATAAGGCTTACACCTTAATATATAATAAAGCATCGCTCAGAAACGGGCGATGCTTTATTTTTCCAGGTACCCCGACCGAGAATCGAACTCGGAACTAAGCTTTAGGAGAGCCTTGTTATATCCATTTAACTATCAGGGCGTGTGGTTTTCGGGTGCAAAGATAAGAAAAAAGAAGGAAAAACAAGGCTGGAATCGATTATTTTTACTATCTTTGCACAAAATTCATCATAAAACCTATCAACGCATTATGAAACGTTTATTCATTTTACCCCTGTTACTGCTAGCCTGTCTTTCAGCACAGGCCCAGAATCCGTATCTTCCCTTATGGGAACATCTGCCTGATGGTGAGCCCCGTGTCTTCGAGGATCCCGATAACCCCGGTAAGTTGCGCGCCTATATCATCGGCTCACACGACACCAACTATTCAGCCTATTGCGGCAGTGATATCCGTATGTGGTCTGCACCCGTCGAAGACTTGACACAATGGCGCGATGAGGGTCCCATCTTCACGCACTATGTCGATGGCCAGTGGGACACCATGTTTGCCCCAGACCTCGTTGAGGTGAAGGATAAGACAACAGGCAAGAAGACCTACTACCTCTACCCTCACTCCCGTGGCTGGGGGCGCGTAGCAATGGTCTGCAAGAGCGATCGGCCCAATGGTCCCTTCACCCCCATCAACCTGACAGAAGACGGACGCCAGTGCTTGCCTGGCTCTCTCATTGACTTCGACCCCTCTGTGTTTATCGAGAACATCACCGACAAGAAAGACCCCGACTACGACAAGGGCTTCCGTGCCTACGTATTCTACGGCTTTCAGCACTCTACGGCCTGTGAGCTTGATCAGAACACGATGTATTCCCAGCGTGAAGGCACAGACCTGATCGACCCCTTCATCCCGGCCTGCAGTTTCGATGGAAAGCTGCTCGACAAGGAAGGTTCAGAGTATAAAGCCCTCTATCAAGGACAAGATCCCCTCGATTTCAACTTCTTCGAAGCCTCATCCATCCGTCAGGTGGGCAATAAGTACGTGATGGTGTTCTCTGGCTACAGCGGCAAGGAATATGGTCTTGGCAATACGAACTCTGCCCTGCGCTATGCCTTTGGCGATTCTCCCTTAGGTCCCTGGCGTTCTGGTGGTGTATTGGTAGATTCCCGTGGTGTGGTTCTTGGCGAAGGCGGTTCAAACCTGATTACCACCAATGCCGGCCATAACACCCATGGTTCCCTACAGGAGATCAACGGCCAGTGGTATGTGTTCTACCACCGTCCGCCACGCGGCTTCGGTTTTGCCCGTCAGCCAATGGTCGCACCTGTGAAGATCACTTGGGATAAGAAGCCCGTGGCTAAGGGTGGTATCGTAAAGATTACTGGTTACGACCCCTATGCCAAAGACAATGAATGGACAGCCAAAGCTTCTGATGGCAATGAATATACTGGCGCAGAGGTCACTAGCGAGGGTTTCCAGATCTATGGTCTCCCACCTTATCAGTATTATTCTGCCGGTTATGCCTGTTTCTGGACTGGAGGCACAAATAGCAACGAGTGGATGCAGGACAACCACGATATCTGGAACAACTCGATGGATCTGGCAGGTATCACCAATGGCGGTATCGTCGGCTTCAAGTATTTCGGCTTTGGCGGATTGGCTTCAGAGACGAAGGGGCTCAAAGCCTTCGAAGGCACCAAGGCTGGCGATGCTGTCAAGTTGAATCTGAATCTGACTACCAGCGGACATGGTGCTTTTAAGATACATGTCAAGATCGACGATCCCTGGAAAGGCGATGAAATCGCTGTTTTCGATATCCCTGCCGATGCTCCCAAGGCTGCTATGATGTACCAACAGGCAGTACCTGCTGTTGAGGGTCTCACTGGCAAACATGCCATCTATCTTGTGGCAGAAGGACCTGAAATCAAGGCTCCGGAGCGTCCGAGATGGGGGGCTCCACGTGGTCCTCAGCGTCCTCAGGGGCTCTTCGACCTTCACGGCATCGGATTCTCCAAGGGCGATGCCATCTTTGAGGCGCCCATCGTGCCGACGGTAGAGATTCTGGCTGACGGCCAACAGTTGGTGATGCCCACCACACCTATCCGCTTTACCAATCTCAACGGCTATACGGATCAGATCCGCTACCAGGTATATGGAAAACTCAGCGACAGCTCCAAACTCACCGCCACTTCCTCCGATCCCTCTGTAACATTCGAGATCAGTCCTATTGTCGAGGGCCGTGCCACCATCAAGGCTACCTACAACGGACTGACCAAGATTTTCCTGATTAACTAATGATTACTCACATACCAACAACCCAGAATTATGAAAAGAATCTTCACCGTCCTGACCTTGACACTCCTGACCCTGACGGCAGGAGCGCAGACTTCTGCTCTCGATCAACTCAAGGCTAACCCCAGAAAAGCCTATGGTAACGACTTCCCCTATGTGCAGGAAGCCACCACCCTGACCAAGGCGCCAAAAGGTTACAAACCCTTTTATATCAGCCACTATGCCCGTCATGGTTCTCGCTACTACTGGGCCGACTTCCTCTACAAGATGCTGGATGTCACACTGGCCACAGCCCACGAGAAACATCAGCTGACCCCAGAGGGCGAAGCCTTCCATGACAAGTTCATGGCTGCTAAGGAAGAGCTCATCACTGGTGCTACCGAGCTGACTCAACTCGGCTGGGAACAGCATCAGGGCATCGCCAGACTGATGTATAATCGCTTCCCAGAGGTTTTCAAGAAAGGTGGTAACGTACTGGCCATTGCCTCTTTATCAGGTCGCTGTGTGATCAGTATGGCTGCTTTCTGTCAGGAACTCGTCCAGTGCAATCCGGATATCGAAATTCGTGAGCAGTCCTCACGCTTCACACTCGATGGTGTGGTTCCTGGCGACAAACAGAACCCCGTCAAACACAACTACCCCAAAGACGTAAAACCTCGCTACGAGAAGAACAAGGATCAGTTCAATAATTACGATCATACACTGAATGCGAAGATCCTCTCTCGCGTTTTCACAAGCATTGAAGGTCTGCCTGGCGACTCCAACCGTATTGCCAGCAATCTCATCAACCTCTACACCTCGCTACCCAGCATCGGCCATGAGGGTATGATGGGCAACATCCTCACCGACGAGGATCTTGTAGCCAGATGGGAAGGTGATAACCTTGGCAGCTACTCGTGGGTATTTGGTCCTCAGTACGAGATGATCCCTATTCTGGAGGACTTCATTAAGAAGGCTGATGCTGTTTTGGAGGGCAAGAGTGACCACATCGCCGACCTGCGCTTCGGACACGACACCTGTATCGGTCCGCTGACCGTGCTGATGGGTATCAACGGTGCCGACAAAGATCCTGAAGATCCTTACGAAGTGAAGAATATCTACCAAAACTGGGAGACTTGCAAGGCTTGCAATATCCAGTTGATCTTCTATCGCAGTAAGAAAGCTACGGACAATATCCTCGTGAAATGCCTGCTGAACGGTTGTGAGGCCAGTCTGCCTGTACCTACAGACAGCTACCCTTACTACAAGTGGTCTGACTTCCGCAGTTTCTACCAGAACCGCATCAATTCTGTGCCAAAGCCTTAGCCATCCGGTTAAGTGCTTCAAGCAGACGACTACGCTGAGTGGCTATGTTCACACGAACATAGCCCTCACCTGTTTTTGGGCCATACATCGTGCCAGGATTGATCCAGACCTTCGCCTCTGAGAGCAAACGGTTGCAGAGTTCCTGCGACGTCATGCCTGTAGCCGAAATATCGACCCATACAAGATAAGTCCCTTCGAGACGGCAGACCTTCCACTGAGGAAGATTTTTTCCGATGAAATCGCACAATACAGTATAATTCCCACACAAATACTGGTTCAGTTCGTCGATCCAATCCTCACTATCTTTGTAAGCAGCTTTCAAGGCGACAGGTCCGAAGGGATTGAGGTCGCATACCTCATTAATATTGATGGCACGATCCAGACGCCGACGCCATCTTGGCTGCGAACAGATGATGTTGGCCACTTGAAGACCCGCAATATTAAACGACTTTGAAGGAGAATTCAGGATGACACTATTCTGCCTGCAAGCCTCACTGACGGCTGCAAAGGGCTGAAAGCTATGGCCTGGCATCATCAGTTCGCAATGGATCTCATCGCTCACCACTTTCACACCATGTTTCTGACAGATGTCGTTCATCTGCTCCAACTCTTCCTTTATCCAAACCCGTCCACAAGGGTTATGAGGATTACAGAGCAGGAACAAAGTGGTCTTTTCATCGGCACATTTCGCCTCAAAATCTTCGAAATCCACCTCAAAGGTATCCCCCACACGACGAAGGGGTGTTTCCAACACCTCACAACCGTTATTACGAACTGACGAGAAGAAACAGTTATAGTCAGGCGAGAGGATCAAGACTTTCTCACCTGGCATCGTCAGGGCCTTGATAGCCACCGACATCGCAGGCACGACACCTGTCGTATAAAGGATTTCCTCGCGACGGATAGTCCAGTTATGACGACGACGGAACCAAGAGATCACAGCCTCGTAGTAGTCTTCTTCAACGATGGTATAGCCAAACACACCATGTTCGGCACGCTTCTTCACAGCTTCAAAGATGGCAGGTGCGGCCTTGAAGTCCATATCTGCCACCCAGAGAGGAATCACATCAGGCGAAGGACATTCTCCCCACTTCACGCATCCTGTGTCACGTCGCTCTGTCAGTTCGTCAAAATTGTATTTCATTTTCTCGTCTCTATGATACAGTTATTCGGCTTCCGCACGTTCTCATCGATGGTAATACTACCGATGGAATCGGCAATAATGTGTCCGCTCGTTGGATTCTTGATATTCTCAATATGGCCCTTGATGTCAGCCTCAACGGTAGAGTATTCAAACATACGGTCGCACATCGGATCGATGGTACAGTTCTCCATCACGAGGTTCTCGGTATAGCAGAGCAGTTGTTCGCCAGCGAGGTGGCAATTCACCAGTCTGACGTTTTTCGAGTGCCAGGCCAGATACTCGCCGTCGAGCACAGAGTCGTAGATCGTCACGTTCTCGCACTCCCAGAACGAATCCTTCGTCAGGATCTTGGCGTTATGCACCTCCACATTCTTGCAATACTGGAACACGTACTTCGAGTCGCTCTCCAGTCCGTCCACATAGATATCCTTCGAGAACATAAAGGGATAGGTGCCGCCGTGCAGCTTCACGTTCTTGATCTTGATGCCATCCACCTTCCAGAACGTCTCATCGGCATCAGTAATCTCCACGTTTTCCAGTTCGAGATTTCTCATCTCTCGGAAGAACTTGGGGCCGTCGATACGTGAGTTCTTCATCACCAAGTCGTTGGTGTACCAGATAGCCGAGCGGGAACCCAGGGCGAAATAGCAATTCTCGATATAGGCGCCATCCACATGCCACCAGGGATACTTGCCATAGAACTTGCTGTTATAACACTCCATCCTCTGACACTGTTTGATGCCAGACTCGCCGTCCTCAATGGTAATGTTCTCCAGCCTCAAGTCGTGCTGGGCGAAAAGAGGGCGCTCGCCTCCGAATTTCTTGTCTTTAATTAATTCCATTTGTTTTGTTATGTTAGCGCTTGCAAATATAGACAAAAAAATCCGTAATCAATGGCTGATTACGGATTTTCTTATCAATTTAAGTATTCTTAATTACTTTTCGGGCATCATCACGACAGAAGCTTGGTTTCCTGCACTGAGGATGGTAGCGATAAACGCCTGGACCTTCTCTGGCGTCAGCCCCTTCACCGTCTCCACATAGTTCGTCTGCAAGTCTACCCCCTCAGCCGTCCACTCTGTGAGCACATCCATCCAATGATGATTCTCACGGTTTGCATCTTCAGCCTGCTTCAGCATCGTCTCCTTGACAGGGTTCAGGTCGTCATCGGCAATCTTCTGGCAAGCCTCATTGATAAACTTCAGCATCAGCTCCTCGGCAATAGCCTGCTTGTCAGGATTGGTGGGTGCCTGGACTGTGAGTAAGAACACTGGTTTGTCGCCCATCACGTCGATTGCGCCACCGGCACTGACATTGTAGGCAGCACTCTCCTCCTCGCGGATCGTACGCAGATAGATACGGGTGAGCACGCGAGAGGCTGCGTCAAGCAATATTTTGTTCTCCATCGTGTAAGGCAGTTGGTCATTCTTCCAGATCAGTGTGGTCTGGGCCTGAGGCGTCTCCATCTTCTTCTCGAAGCGATTCACCTTTTTACCTGTGAAGAAAGTGCGGATCTCCTTACCCTCTGCCGCTGTACCTGCAGGCATCGATGCGATATACTGCTCGATAAGCGGACGGATTGTCTGTTCGTCGAAGTTACCTATGATGGTATAGATAAACTGTCCACCATTGCCATAGAGCTGCTTCACCATCTGGAGCGTACGGTCATAGTCGAATTTCTGGAGGTCCTCCGCCTCAGGCAGCCCGAAGAGCGGATTACCATTATACTTGGTGTTGGCAAGCGAATCCTGATAGACCAGCTGTGGGTTCAACGACTTGGTCTTCAGAACCATCTGCATCTGGTTGACGAACGAAGCCATCGACTTCTCGTCCTTTTTGATGTTGTTCATCGTGAGGTAAACCAGTTGGAAGAGTGTCTCCAGATCCTTTGGTACAGAACGTCCGACGATATACTGGCGATTCTCCTTGGTACTGATGTGCACACTGGCCTGTTTGCCGGCAAGCGCTTTGTCAAGCTCCGACTTCGAGAAGTTGCCCAGACCACTGTATATCTGTGCAGCATCAATGATCATGCAATTGATGAGATCCTCCTCGCCAAAGAGTGACATACCGCCCTTGGTCTCACCCTGGAACATCACCTCGTCGTCCTTGAAATCGGTCTTCTTCAGGATCACCTTGGCACCATTCGACAGCGTCAGTTCCTGATAGCCGAGTGTCGTATTCTCCGTCTCCTTGACAATCTGACCCTTGACAGGCATCTCTGCCATCAGAGGCTCCTCCTTAACATTGTCTACCCAGGCCTCCAGCGTCTCTGTGCGCACACCCTCCACAGCCGTCTTCATCATCTCAGGCGTCAGATAAGTCTTACCCTCTTTCTCCTGTTCCATCTGGAAGACCACGAGGTTCTTCTCATCCACATTGATGATCTGCTGGGCATATTGGTTTGCCAGTTCGAAAGGCAGTTGCTGCGACAGCATGTTCATCGTCTGATAGAGGTCCTCCACAGAGGGGATGGGACTGTTTTCGAGGAAGTTCTCGATATAATCGTTGGCAAACTGCTCGTTCTTCATCTTGTCGCGATTGGTGTACATCTTCTCGAGCGAGCTCAGATAGTCTGCCTTTGCACGAGCAAACTCCGTAGCCGTAAAGCCGAAGTCGTGGATACGCTTGGCCTCACGCGTCACAGCCTGTACGGTTTCAGTCTCCTTGCCGTCCTTGGCCACACCGATCAGCATCATGGCATCCTTCGTACGAGCCAGCTGCATATAGCTTTCGTTCTGGGCGAGGGCCTGAATGAAGGGACAGTCGGGCTGCTGGGTCATCTCCGTGAAACGGCTGTTCGTCATGGCGCAGATCAGATTGTTCAGATAAGCCGTCACCAGATAGGCCACCGTCTTCTTCAACTCTGCCGGCACAGGATCGCGCTTCATGGCAAGTCTCACAATGGGGAACTGCTGCTCATTGTCTTTCTCAGACACGTAGATCGTCTGCTCATTGTCAGGCACAGGCTCGTCGATCACCTTAGCAGCATCGGGGGCCACCTGGATATCGCCAAAAAGCTTCTTGATCATATTCTCCGTATAGTCCACATCGATGTCGCCAACGATGATGATACCCTGATTGTCAGGACGATACCACTTCTTATAATAGGCGATGAGCTCCTCAGGCTTGAAGTTGTCGATGATCTCCATCTTTCCGATAGGCATGCGGAAACCATACTTCGAGCCAGGGAAGAGAGCTGGCAAAGCCCGCTCGAACATACGCTGGCTGGCATTATTGCGCATGCGATATTCATTATGGATTACGTCGCGCTCCTTCTCAATCTCCTCTGGTGTGGCAGTAATACCACTTGACCAGTCTCTCAGTACAAGCATACAGGAGTCGAGCGCAGACTGGCGCTCCGTAGAGACGTCTGCGATATAATAGACCGTACGGTCGATCGATGTGTAGGCATTCAGACTACGTCCAAACTCTACGCCGATTGTCTGTAGGTATTCCAACATCTTTCCTTCAGGGAAGTGCTCAGAACCATTGAAGGCCATGTGCTCCAGGAAGTGGGCCAGCCCCTGCTGGGAGTCGTCCTCTTGGATAGAGCCCACACGCTGGGCGATGTAGAAGTTGGCCTTCTTCTCAGGATAGTTGTTGTGACGCAGATAATAAGTCAGACCGTTGTCGAGTTTGCCGATACGTACAGCGCTATCAACGGGGATCTCTGGCATCTGCTGTGCCATTGCGATGCCTGCCACAAACAGGGCTAACGCAACAAGTAGATTTCTTCTTTTCATTCTGTTAATTATTGGTTGATTGATGAATATCGGTTGCAAAGATACATACTTTTTTCTTAACATCCTACGATTCCGGGGAATCTTTGTGTTAAATAACAAAAAAGCCGCCTACACAATCACTTATGTATGGCGGCTATTCGTATATATGAGAGAATTAATGATTCATTTTATTTGATGGCGAGCAAGCGGTACTCGATAGGCTCCATGACGATCATACTGCCCGAAAGGTACATATTGTCCTGCTTCTCGTTCATCTTATAGATCTTCACAGAGGTCAAGTTGGGAGCCTGAGAACGATAGAGTGTTACCTCAGCAGGCAGGTCATAAGCCTGTTTCTGGTTGTTCCAGTAGCTCACCTCCAGGTTGTAACCATTCTTATAATATTTATAGGTGTGACGGAACTCGTTCACCCAGTTGTTCTTGTTGCTGTCCCAGCGCATCACCTCACGAGTGGTCAGGCGTCCCTGCTCGTCATACTCATAGTGATACTCCATCTTGGCACATACCTGATTGTTGTCCTTCTGCTCATAGACCTCGATCTTGTGGATCACGCCGTCTTCCAGGTCTGAGTTGTACAAATAGTTAGAAGTCACGTCGTTAGCGGCGTTGAAGTACATCGTTAAAACTGTTGCGATAGTGATAATTGATTCCATAACTTTTGCTTTTTAAATTGTTCATTTGCCTGTTAGACGTTGCAAAGGTATGAAAAACTACATGTATTTAAGGTTATTTAAATGTTATCTTTAGGTTAATGTTGTTTTTCGTCGGGTCTCACTAAGGAAAATCATACACCAGATACTGCGTATTAGGCTCGGTTGGATAGTTCGTGAGTCTTCCTGAGCGAGTGACAAACGACAGAATACCATGATATACGCCATTACCAAATGTGTATTGGCCACCATATATATTAATGTAGTGGATACGGCGGGCATCATAGTTCAGAAGTCGTTCTATGTTGATGACAGGCATACCGTCGATCAGTACCAATGACGGCCACAAACTGGTAGAAGGGGCCATACCTACATGAACAATCAGCTGTGGTATGTCATTTATCCTAAGGTTACTGACGCAGTTCACATATTCCAACAGTACTTCCCTGATAGTGAGAAACTGACGGTATTCATCAAGATTATAGGTCAGATCAGGTTCATTGCCAAATACGGTCTCCTCATAGTCTAATGACACACCCTCTTCAGCAGGAGCGATGGCCATCTGGTGCCGTTGCATATCCAGGGAATGGGCTTCCACCTCACTGCGGTTGTAATGGAACACAAGGTGTGGGAGTTCTTTGGGGAGCAAGGTAGCAAACGGACTGATCATCTCAATTGGCAGACTCACCCCAGAGGATGATACGGCAGAGAGTACCAATGGCAGCTTGCCATGAACGCCGTAGGTATTAAAGACTGCCATGGAGTCGTTCACCATCTTCCCTTCAAAATAATGGATCTGTTTCCCGACTATACCTATGGAAGGGCGGATCTGACTGCTGTTATAAGTGTTACCGCCAAAAACATTCTGGACACGCGCCTTGATAATATGCCCTTCCGATTCACGTACATCAACGGCTTTCTGGGTAGTCATGAGGACAGGTTCCTGCTTCCAGGCAGTCTGACCCCATGACTGCCCATCGCACGACACCCACTCGATATCATCATCCTTGCTCTTGCGAAGAGGATTGACGATGGCGACCAATCGCTGAGACACATCGGTGTTATGGCGGGTATAGACTGACAGCACATAGTAGCCGTTATGGAGGCTGAGAGGCAGTTCGACAAAGCCTTTCCCCACTCCCCCTTGAAGGTTTATCACGACGCCAGCCGCCATACTATGCGTATCACACAGTTCTGCGTATGCTATCATTGCATCATCGACCGTCACGCCAACTTCCATCGTCTCACCGGCAAGATACCATGTGCGGTCAGTCTCTATACTCATAGCAAAGGTGCTCAAGGTAAGCACCAACACAGCCGACAGTAATCGTATTCTGTTATTCATCCTAGTAACTTACATTTTCATTCAACGACCAAAAGTCAGGTTCTTCAATATACGCACCCTTATATCTGACATCAAGTTGTTTCTCGTATGCCCAAGCCGTCTGCAACGAACCATCCACACCCGATGTAGTCCATTCACACAGGTACATCCCTTTATCCACCAACTTGCAGCATTCCTCGTCGCTTGGGTTCTTGACCCATAAGCGAGCATCATCATGCACAGGAGGATGGATCTCGTAATCTAAGGCATCGAGGAAGAACCTGTATTCACTCGTATTCAACGCACATCCCACAAACCCGATGACATGCTTGCCTGACGTCAGACAACGGATATTGGTAGGCAGGGCCGAAGGTTGCGGTGTAAACAGGCCTCCCATCTCAGAACCTGCCTGACGCCGGGCCAGCTCATACTCGTACTCAGCCTTTGAGATGGCACGCTGATGTATCAGACCGCTATACCTGACATACATACGTTCATCGTTAGACTGTATGTCGTACAACTTGAGCCTCTGGATGTGCTGTCCTTCGTAATTGGAACTAGCACCAACCATGATCGATGAGCTGGTTGCATCCTTCCATCCACACCAAGGAAACTGGTAGGCATCGATGACAGGTCCTTTCGATTCCTTATCGTAATACACGGTGGTTTTGTAGTCGGAGTGCACCTCCCAAGTCTCATCGTATGTCCAGGAATAGTAGCTCGCCTTGCCAGAGTCAAAAGGAGCCTCGGGCGTGATGAGCACGTCGATATCGCTTTCAGGCGTGTCCTGTATCCCCATAACCTCTGCTATCTTCTCAGTACGCAGAGGCTTCTGAGGTTCTGACTCATAGACCTCGCCATCAGTCTCGATATGCAGATAATACGCCACGTCGGGAGCGAGGGCGTCGATCCGGCGGGTGTAACAGCCATCCGTTTCCTCCAGTCTGTATTCAGAGCCGTCGTTCCCACGTACAGAGACGACAGCTCCTGCCACCATCAGAGGCTTATCAGAAGACGTGACAGAATGGGTACGCGACAAGATGAACTTATTCCAGGCGTCAGAACATATCGTGCCTTCCACAACGAGCAGGTTAGAATCCTCTGAAGGAATGTCTGCCTCATACTCCTCAATACAGCCCGAGAGGGTCCATACGCCTATCATCAGGCACAGCACGCGATATAATATTATTTTCTGTTTCGCCATATCTTAATTGAATCGGATGTTAAGTGATACATAAGGAATGGCCGTGCCAAACACAGACAATTTGTACCCTTTTATTTCATTACCCTCATTCACATAATAGATGTTATAGGCATTCTTTCGTGCAAGGGCATTATAGACACCTATCGAGAACGACGTGTGAAGGAAGGTGGTGAGTTTATGGGTCGGTTCAATATTGAACGCAAGATCCAGACGTATATAGTCAGGAATACGGTAGGTGTTGCGGTCTGTATAGTAGGGCATGTATTTCTGATTCTGCGAGTCGTAGTATTTGCCGGCTGGTACCGTCGTCGGACGACCAGTGGCATAGTTGAAATTACTGGAGAAGCTATATCTCTCAGTAAACTTATAGTTGAGCACAGCCTTGACCTCATGAGGTCTGTCATATTCTGAAGGATACCACTCGCCATTGTTCAGGGGCATGGCCACTCTCTCGTCATCCTGACGGAGCTGAGAGCGTGAGAATGTATAGCTCACCCATCCGTTCAACTTTCCGATGGGTTTCTTTGCCTGAAGCTCTATACCGTAGGCTCTTCCATCGGTTGAGATGACATCCGTCTCAAGATGGTGATTCATCAGCAGGACAGCAGAACTGCGATAATTGAGATAGTCGCCGATATGCTTATAGTACACCTCTGCCGAGAACTCATATTTCTTGTCGTTCGTCTCATGATAGATACCTGCAGCCACCTGCCAGCCGTTCTGGGGCTTGATGTTCAGGTCGGAAAGTTTCCAGATATCAGTAGGCGACATGATGGAAGTGTTCGACACCTTATGGATATACTGGTGCATGGTGTTGAAACCAGCCTTCAGAGAGAGGTTCTCCTGTAGGGCATATCGGGCCGACAAACGTATCTCTGGAGCGTGATAGGTCTTGATGACACCTGTTTCATGACGGGTCTCTACCAAGGTTTCCTCAGAAGGCAGTTCTCCGTCATCATAAATATTCACGTCACGTGGGCCAAGCGCATTAAACATAGAATACCGTATGCCGGCAGAAACCGACAGTTTTTCTGTCAGCGAATGCTCATAGTCAATATAGGCAGCACTTTCTAAAGCCTTTTCTCTCTGTAGCTGATCAGTCATGATACACGATTCCTCACCCAAAGGTTCATACTTACCGGCCTGCACATTGTAATGCTGTATGGAGAGACCATAGGTGAGGGTCTGTTTTTCCGTCAGACGCTGACGGACATGCAGCTTACCCCATAGCTGGTCAATACCAAAACTCAGACGGGCAGCCATCGAGGGAGTAGCCCTGTCCTCGTTGAAATAGTCATAGTGGTCCAGTCCGGCAGAAAATGTAACTGTCACCTTTTGATTCAGCAGAGAGCGCCACTCGGCCGACACGTTACGGTTCTGATAGCCATAACTGTCCTCTGAGCTGAACGAGAACTTATCTTTACTCCAATATCCATATATCTTCAAACGATGCATGCTATTGAGTTTCCAAGTCAGTACACCGCCGAAGTCATAGAAGTTTGCAGTACCATTCTTGTATCCACTATCTTCTGGCAGCTGTTTGAGCATCCAGTCGCTATAGGTGGTACGGCCATTCACCAACAGCGACACATGATCCCTAACGATAGGAATCTCGATATTCGCCTTGCTGGTCAGCGCGCCAATACTGGCCGAACCTGTCAGTTTCTGCATATTAGCCTCCTTCGAGGTCACTTTCAGCACACTGCTGATCCTGCCACCATATTCCACAGGAATACTCGATTTGAACAGCTCCACATCCTCAACCGCATCCGAATTAAACGAGGTGAACAGTCCGAACAGATGTGACGGATTATACACCGTACCCCCATTGAAGAGGATTAGGTTCTGGTCAGTCGCACCGCCTCGTACATTATAGCCGCTTGAAGCCTCACCGACGGTAGTCACACCTGGCAGGGTAAGTACCACCTTCATGATGTCCGACTCGCCAAAGGCCGACGGGATGTTCTTCAGCAACTGTGGCTTGAACTTCTCCGAACCCATCGTCGTGCTTTTCACAGCCGACTGACGACCAGCGACAACCACAATCTCGGCCAGCTCCTGATCATCGGCGACGCTTGCCTTAGCTTTCGTCACACCTGGTACAATATAGACTTTTGAATTGGCCGAGCTCGCCTTCACCGTATCACTGTCAAGCACAGGAATACCTGCGATCAGCGAAGAGGAAGGAATATTAAGTGTGGATTGCGGCGGGAGATGATCTTGGCGGGAAACATCTACAGCAGGCGTATTCTCACTCCTCATGACGTCCTCCTCACTCTTCGGAATCGATCCAACCACCTTCTCAAGGCTTGTCTCGCGCTCGCTTTTGGAGAAAGAAAGACGATTCTGTCTCACAAACTGCTTGATCTGCCTTTTCTGTTCAGGAAAGAGCTTGACCACATCCGATGCCCGTTTCACCTTATGCATCGTTCCGTCTGGCGTCATCAGCGTATAATGCTCTTTGGTACTGAGGGTCTTCAGGAGTTTTGTTCCTCCAAAATAGCCATCACCATTGAAAACCTTCCACACGCTATGATACAGACGGACGCCATTTGAGCTGCCGTCAGAAAGAAGTGCCGCATAGCGCGTGCTGTCCTCAGGATCATG
>Ga0310695_10006365_pt1 | contig 19589 bp, 10 predicted proteins | sample RumenRJG_04DNA_FD_203882 | JGI IMG/M metagenome (GOLD analysis project Ga0310695, IMG submission 203882) | Bovine rumen microbial communities from Lethbridge, Alberta, Canada - RJG_04 (v2) (version 2) | ecosystem: Host-associated > Mammals > Digestive system > Stomach > Rumen | place: Canada...
CGGACGGCTTGCAAGGCCGCTTTCGGGGCGTTCCCGTCCAAATGTGGCGGGCGACAGGCAGACGGACGCGGCGACACATGGACACGCGGCCAACGGTTGCGCCCACGGCGCGCAGAATCGGCGCACATGGTCGAACGCTGGCGACGGTCGAACGCTGACCGGCGGCAACGCTGGCGCACAGGCAGACGGCTTGCGCCCTTCCATCGATCTGGCCGACGGCGCGAACGGTCGAACGCTGACCGGCTATGCTGGCCGCTTCAAGACCGCACCCCAGAGCGCGCCCACGGTGGCGGACGGGCGCGGACATGGGCGCACGGGCGGACGGCTTGCAAGGCCGCTTTCGGGGCGTTCCCGTCCAAATGTGGCGGGCGACAGGCCAACGGACGCGGCGACACATGGACACACGGCCAACGGTTGCGCCCACGGCGCGCAGAATCGGCGCGCATGGTCGAACGCTGGCGACGGTCGAACGCTGACCGGCTACGCTGACCGCTTCAAGACTGGTGGACGGCTTGCGCCCTTCCATCAATCTGGCCGACAGCGCGAACGGTCGAACGCTGGCGACGGTCGAACGCTGACCGGCTACGCTGGCCGACGGCAACGCTGGCGCACATACGGACGGCTTGCCCCCAGAGCGCGCCCACGGTGGCGGACGGGCGCGGACATGGGCGCGCGGACGGACGGCTTGCAAGGCCGCTTTCGGGGCGTTCCCGTCCAAATGTGGCGGGCGACAGGCAGACGGACGCGGCAACGCATGGACACACGGCCAACGGTTGCGCCCACGGCGCGCAGAATCGGCGCACATGGTCGAACGCTGACCGGCTACGCTAGCCGCTTCAAGACCGCAGACGGCTTGCCCCCTTCCATCGATCTGGCCGACGGCGCGAACGGTCGAACGCTGACCGGCTATGCTGGCCGCTTCAAGACCGCACCCCAGAGCGCGCCCACGGTGGCGGACGGGCGCGGACATGGGCGCACGGGCGGACGGCTTGCAAGGCCGCTTTCGGGGCGTTCCCGTCCAAATGTGGCGGGCGACAGGCCAACGGACGCGGCGACACATGGACACGCGGCCAACGGTTGCGCCCACGGCGCGCAGAATCGGCGCACATGGTCGAACGCTGGCGACGGTCGAACGCTGACCGGCTACGCTGGCCGACGGCAACGCTGGCGCACATACGGACGGCTTGCCCTTCCATCGATCTGGCCGACATGATACGATATGCTTATTCGAATTTAAGCCCATTCGAAAAAATCTTGCGCGCCGCGTGATACCGTATTACAGGCCGACGGCGCGAACGGTCGAACGCTGACCGGCGGCAACGCTGGCGCACAGGCAGACGGCTTGCGCCCTTCCATCGATCTGGCCGACAGCGCGAACGGTCGAACGCTGGCGACGGTCGAACGCTGGCCGACGGCAACGCTGGCCGACGGCAACGCTGGCGCACATACGGACGGCTTGCCCTTCCATCGATCTGGCCGACGGCGTGAACGGTCGAACGCTGACCGGCTACGCTGGCCGACGGCAACGCTGGCGCACATACGGACGGCTTGCCCCCAGAGCGCGCCCACGGTGGCGGACGGGCGCGGACATGGGCGCGCGGACGGACGGCTTGCAAGGCCGCTTTCGGGGCGTTCCCGTCCAAATGTGGCGGGCGACAGGCAGACGGACGCGGCGACACATGGACACGCGGCCAACGGTTGCGCCCACGGCGCGCAGAATCGGCGCACATGGTCGAACGCTGGCGACGGTCGAACGCTGACCGGCGGCAACGCTGGCGCACAGGCGGACGGCTTGCCCCCCAGAGCGCGCCCACGGTGGCCGGTTTGGCTTGGGATAAATTGGGATAAAAAAGGGCGTTTTAAGGGGGCGGGCGGGGTTGTGCGGGGTTGTGGGCGAAAAGGCCGCAGAAACAAAAGAAACACGAAAACCCCAGTATTTACTAGGGTTTCCGCGTGTTTCTGATTGGAGGTGGGAAGCGGAGTTGAACCGCTGTAAGCGGATTTGCAGTCCGCGAAAAAACCCGCTTTTATTGGGGTTTGAAAAAAAGTGGGATAATTTGGGATAAAATCATTGCATTTTCCCGTCTGGCATGGTACGATATGGGCGCAACGGGTTGTTAGGGGTTGCAACATGCCCCGCCCGTGGAAATGAGGTATTAGACATGGCACGAAAAAAGAAAACGGCAGAGCAATCACGCTTAAAAGGTACGATTGAGTTGCACGGGCGCACATATCGGGCGCGCTGGATGGTGGACGGCAAGTATTATACAAGATCGACAGGCACGGCAGACCGTGACGAAGCGGAAACGAAACTAGCGGAATTTCTAGAGCCGTTTAACCTTAAAGACGAAAAGGACACTTTAGCGTTACTGGCAAAGAAGGTCGAAGGCGTTACCGCTGAATTGCGAGACTATGAGGACGCTAAGCCCGCCCTTGCGCTGGCCGACGGTTTCGACGCTTACAGGCAATCAACCGAACGCCCCGACAGCGGAGATCGGACGCTATCGGGTTATGAAAGCCAATATGGACGGCTTGTAGACTGGACGGCAAAGCATTATCCAGACGCTAAAGAAATGCGCCACATTTCCAGAGAGATCGCAGACGCTTTCATGGCACACATTGCGGTGCAAAATTCGTCGAATACATATAATAAGTATATAACGCTGTTTAAGCGCATGTGGGAAGTGCTGACAGACAAGGCGCGTTTGACCGTGAACCCGTGGGCAAAGATGAAACATAAGGCAGACGATAAAGCGTCAACGCGGCGAGAACTGACTATAGAAGAATTGCGCCGCGTGTGCGATAGCGTCACGGGGGAAATGCGCATATTGTTTGCCGTGGGGATATACACCGGCTTGCGGCTAGGGGATTGCGCCTTACTGGAATGGGGCAATGTCGATCTGGCGCGCAGAATGATTGCCATAATTCCCCGCAAGACGAAACGCCATGCGCACGGCAAGCCGGTAATAATCCCCATGCACAACGCCCTTGCCGCCCTTCTATGCGAAACGCCCCCAGATAAGCGCAAGGGCTGTGTAATGCCTAAGACTGCGGAAGAATACCGGCGTTCCTCTTCTCTAGTGACAAGGCGAATACAAAGAATCTTCAATAACTGCGGAATACAAACGGCGCACAAAGACAATGCAGACGCGCGGGCGGTTGTCGATGTTGGCTTTCACAGTCTGCGGCATACTTTCGTAAGTCTATCAGCAAATGCGGGCGTTCCGCTGGCGCATGTACAGGCCATTGTAGGACATTCAAACCCCGCAATGACGCGGCATTACTTCCATGTGAGCGCAAACGCGCTGCAAAACGCCGTTGGGGCGTTGCCAGATGTGGCCGCGTCGAAAGCGGCGGGGGAGTCCGGCGTTCCGTGCGCATTTTGCGCCGTGCTTGACGGCATGACGCTTGCACAGTTGCGGGCGGCAAGGGATGAAATCAACCGGCGAATTGCAGAGAAGGGCGCGCAGACATGACGGAAAAACCGAAAGCCCCCTTGCAAACGCCCGCCAATGTGGTACAATTCCCGCAAATGGACACGGCAGACATTAGGGCGCAAGTTGCGCAGATTGATTCATTCTATGCCGCAAGGCGGGCGGCATGTGCCGCCGCATCGCCTATACAAGCCCCGCCCGCCCCCGCTCTTGAAAGCCACGCTTGCGCCCGTTGCGGGTGGACATGGCAGACTTTCGCGGGCGTTGTGCCTAAGACTTGCCCCGCATGTAGGGCGCGAAAGTGGCAAACGGCTTGCCCGCCCCGCATTTCTGACACGGTGCGCAAATGTCTGCATTGCGGGCATGAGTGGCGCGCACGGAAAGCGGACAGGCCGACGGCTTGCCCCGTATGCCATGCCCGAAATTGGGACAGATTGCCCAAATTTAGGCGGAACACCGAAAGCGGGCATAATGCGGCAGAACAGAACGCCGAAAACACGCCAAATGCGCCCTTGTGAGCATTTTGGCAATTATAAGCCATTTCCAATGCCGCATAAGGGTTGTTATGTAAACTAATCTGCCGTAACTTCAAATGTGCGAACGGTCGAACGCCGACCGGCTATGCTGACCGGCGGCAACGCTGGCGCACGGGCGGACGGCTTGCCCTTCCATCGATCTGGCCGACGGCGCGAACGGTCGAACGCTGACCGGCTACGCTGGCGCACATACGGACGGCTTGCCCCCAGAGCGCGCACACGGTGGCGGACGGGCGCGGACATGGGCGCACGGGCGGACGGCTTGCAAGGCCGCTTTCGGGGCGTTCCCGTCCAAATGTGGCGGGCGACAGGCAGACGGACGCGGCGACACATGGACACGCGGCCAACGGTTGCGCCCACGGCGCGCAGAATCGGCGCACATGGTCGAACGCTGGCGACGGTCGAACGCTGACCGGCGGCAACGCTGGCGCACAGGCAGACGGCTTGCGCCCTTCCATCGATCTGGCCGACGGCGCGAACGATCGAACGCTACCGGCTACGCTGACCGCTTCAAGACCGCAGAGGGCTTGCCCCCTTCCATCGATCTGGCCGACGGGCGCGAACGGTTGCGACGGTCGAACCGCTGACCGGCTACGCTGGCCGACGGCAACGCTGGCGCACAGGCGGACGGCTTGCAAGGCCGCTTTTGGGGCGTTCCCGTCCAAATGTGGCGGGCGACAGGCAGACGGACGCGGCGACACATGGACACGCGGCCAACGGTTGCGCCCACGGCGCGCAGAATCGGCGCACATGGTCGAACGCTGGCGACGGTCGAACGCTGACAGGCGGCAACGCTGGCGCACAGGCAGACGGCTTGCGCCCTTCCATCGATCTGGCCGACGGCGCGAACGGTCGAACGCTGACCGGCTACGCTGGCCGCTTCAAGACCGCAGACGGCTTGCCCCCTTCCATCGATCTGGCCGACGGCGCGAACGGTCGAACGCTGACCGGCTATGCTGGCCGCTTCAAGACCGCACCCCAGAGCGCGCCCACGGTGGCGGACGGGCGCGGACATGGGCGCGCGGACGGACGGCTTGCAAGGCCGCTTTCGGGGCGTTCCCGTCCAAATGTGGCGGGCGACAGGCAGACGGACGCGGCGACACACGGGCGCGCGGACGGACGGCTTGCAAGGCCGCTTTCGGGGCGTTCCCGTCCAAATGTGGCGGGCGACAGGCAGACGGACGCGGCGACACGCGGGCGCGCGGCCAACGGTTGCGCCCACGGCGCGCAGAATCGGCGCACATGGTCGAACGCTGGCGACGGTCGAACGCTGACCGGCGGCAACGCTGGCGCACAGGCAGACGGCTTGCGCCCTTCCATCGATCTGGCCGACGGCGCACACGGTCGAACCGCTGACCATGTTCGAACGCCGATCGGCTATGCTGGCCGACGGCAACGCTGGCGCGCGGGCGGACGGCTTGCCCTTCCGTCGATCTGGCCGACAAGCAACGGCAGACTGTGCGGCCAATGTTCGCCCCGCCCTTGCGCCAGTCAGTATGAAATGATAGACTGTCGGCGTTGCGAGTGAAAGCGCATGAGACACATACAAACAACTTGCCCCGCCCATGAGTGCCGATTTCATACCGGCTACTTTCACCTTGTGGGCGGGGCGTTCCATCTGGTGGGCTTATGGTGCTTTATCATTACACAAGCGAAGAAGCCGCAATGTCCATATTGCGAACGGGCTTTATTTTGAGATCGTGTTCAAACGTAATGCCGCCTAAAGACGCGGGGTGTATAAGAAAGAAACGGCTAGGGCTAGGGTATGAATACTGTGATTCAAATTCCGATTATAACCCCGTGGTTTGGTTTACTGCGGACGGACGCGCAACGCCTACAGGGTTAGGGGTTGCTAGTAATAGAATGGCATACCGTTTTATTACCGCATTGTCGCCTGCGTTTAGGAAGTGGCGCGAATTTGCGGACGCGAACAAAATACCGAAATGGTGGCGCGTGGCCTTAGAAGAAGGTCGGGAAAGTGGTTTTTGGTATGTCTATGAATCGGGGGATTTTCCGATTTTTGAAATTCCTACAGGTGTAGAAGTTTCACGCGGCGGACAATGGAGAAAACTATGAAAGCAAGAGGAAACGGCAAGGCCGCGCTGTGGGCGCAATTTCGCAAGGATTTGCCATTAGCAAAAAGCCTGTTGCGAGATACAGCAATAGGTATGCCCGCGTGGGATCTGGACAAGTGGAAAGAGATAGTAGGACGGACGGACAAGAGCAAGGCCGGTATGCTGGCGACGCAAATAGAATGGTGGCAACATTCCATTGGCGTAACATGTATATCGATTGACGCTGACCGCAAGGCATTAGAGAATACAACAGACCGCATAGAGGGGCAAGCACCTGACATTATAGAACTAGGCGACAAGAAGATACGCAATTGTGCATGGCAATACATGGGAACTCAAAAGCAATATCTTACCATTGGGCAGACTGTCTCAAGGTACGGCGGGGCAATTCTCGATAAGGTTTTTAAAAGTATTCCGTTGATGGTTTGCGGCGAAAACGGAACCACGCCGCAAATACTGGATTTGCACCGATTCGCCAATAATGCGCTTCCGATAAAGTGTGGCGGATGGGAACTCCCAGAGGGCGGCAATCTTAGTGCTAGCGTGATTCGGGTTGCAATCATTGGCAACGCCCTTGCCGCGCTTGTGCGCCTGTTGGAAGTTTGCAAGCGCACACACCCGAAATGCGCGGCGAGCGTTGAAGAGTTGGAGATAGACATAGAGAATTTCAACGGCGAACTTTTCAACGGCTATAGTCTGGCGTTGCTGGACATACGCAAGAAACTACTTGCAGACTTTCGGCGGGTGCGTGTTGCGCTTGCGGACATTCTAGACGCGCAGACCGGCGCGGACGCGAGACAGGCAGACGGCACAGCGGGCGCGTTGCCGGTGGTGCGTCTTGACGAAGACAGCAAGAGAGGGATAGCGCAAGCCAACGCGAAACTAGATAGAATTATTGGTAATAGACTTGCCACATTGGAGGCGCAACGCGAGGCCGGTAAGAAGGGCGCGAAAGCGGCAATTGAAGCAAGGGGTATTGATTCGCAACGGGCAGAGATTTACAAAGCGGCGAAAAAACAGATAGACAAGGGAGAAAAGACCGCAGCCGCTTTTGCAGCCATTGCGGCGCGTTTCGGTACAACTCCGGACAACGCGAAATCAATATATTACCGTGAGAGGAAAAAGAGAGCAGGCGAAACACGCGGAAAGTACAACCGCAAAGGAAAGAAACGCGGACGGTATAGCACGATAGGCCACGCAAAACGATAACAGCGGCATGGTCGAACGCTACCGGCTACGCTGGCCGCTTCAAGACCGCAGACGGCTTGCGCCCTTCCATCGATCTGGCCGACGGGCGCGAACGGTGGCGACGGTCGAACCGCTGACCGGCTATGCTGACCGGCGGCAACGCTGGCGCACGGGCGGACGGCTTGCCCCCCAGAGCGCGCCCACGGTGGCGGACGGGCGCGGACATGGGCGCACGGGCGGACGGCTTGCAAGGCCGCTTTCGGGGCGTTCCCGTCCAAATGTGGCGGGCGACAGGCAGACGGACGCGGCGACACATGGACACGCGGCCAACGGTTGCGCCCACGGCGCAGAATCGGCGCACATGGTCGAACGCTGGCGACGGTCGAACGCTGGCCGCTTCAAGACTGGCGGACGGCTTGCCCGTCCATCGATCTGGCCGACGGCGCGAACGGTCGAACGCTGACCGGCTACGCTGGCGCACATACGGACGGCTTGCCCCCAGAGCGCGCACACGGTGGCGGACGGGCGCGGACATGGGCGCGCGGACGGACGGCTTGCAAGACCGCTTTCGGGGCGTTCCCTTCCAAATGTGGCGGGCGACAGGCAGACGGACGCGGCGACACATGGACACGCGGCCAACGGTTGCGCCCACGGCGCGCAGAATCGGCGCACATGGTCGAACGCTGGCGACGGTCGAACGCTACCGGCTACGCTGACCGCTTCAAGACCGCAGACGGCTTTCGCCCTTCCATCGATCTGGCCGACGGGCGCGAACGGTGGCGACGGTCGAACCGCTGACCGGCTACGCTGACCGGCGGCAACGCTGGCGCACGGGCGGACGGCTTGCCGGTTGCAAAGCGGTTGCAGTTGCGGTAGCAAGCACTTGCAACACGATTTTTCACCCAGTATTTATTAGGCTTAAACGCTGTTGCAACATTGCGTTTTTGAAATCGGTTGTTTAATTCCCCGCGTAACCCCGCGTTAGGGGTTGCGGCGGTGCAACGCCGAACACAAGATTTAAAGCCCGCCACGCTTTACCGGTTGCACACGGTCGAGCGTGGCGGCAACTTTACCGAAAGGACGGTGGCCGAAATGCTACCATCGATAGAGACGGCAACGCGGGCATTGTGGAAAACTGACCCGTCGATCACGCCAGAACAGGCACAAGCCGCAATGGACGCGCTGACGGGGCAAACGGTTGCGGGGCTTGCCGTTCCCGTGCCGATAGACCGCGCGCTTACACGCCAACAGGTTGCAGAAATGTTGGCGGTAAAGCCGCACACGGTGAGTGATTATGCCCGCAAGGGATTGATTAAAGCGTTTAGGTTTGGCGCAAAAGGCAAACTTGCAAGTGGGTATTCCGCCGAAAGTGTGCGCGCACTTCTTTCGGGAATGGTAAGCGCAGACGGGGGGGCAAAATGAATATTGATGAAGTCGCTCGGCTATTGGCCTTTTGCCCACAATGCGGGAACAGGCTTGACTATGTGGAACAACAAACCAGTCCGTTGTACTTCAATATTCACTACGGGTGTAAATGCGGGTTTCAATACCCAACTATCATAAGCACGCGCAACGCCTTAGAATCAAATATGGCCGCGCTAAGTTGCTACATGATAATGGCGGCAATATTGATTGGTGGGGGCTTTGACGATAACGCCCCACATGACCGCAACGCCCCACATGACCGCAAGGGGGGGCTGTTGGCATGAATGAATCATCACGCCCCCGCCCGCGCTGTGACGATTTCGCCCTACAGTTGTCGCCGGTGAATTGCGCTGAACTGACCGCCATTCGAAAGAAGAGCGAACCGGATTTTAATGTCATTGTTTGCGGCTTGTTAGAATGGGTGGCAAACGGTTGTAAAGGTGAACCATACGCCGATCCTGACGCACCAATATTAGCGCGTGCTTACTTGTCGAATATGGCACAAGCACATTTGGCGCGCATGAAAGCATACCGCAATCACCGCAAGAGCAACAAGCCGGCATGACGAACGCGGCGCGTTGCTTTTTTAAAAAGTGGGCTTTGCGTTTAACAAGTGCATTACGCCATGTCGGCGTATCCATGCCAGTAGTTGCGCGTTTGTTGGCGTATTCCCCCCCAGCCCCCCCGCCCCCCCCCTATATAGGTTCTGAGAAATTGTACGCGCATATCACCGCACACGCGACGGCGCATGTGCAAGACTGACTAACACAATATCCGCACTTCTCCCGCATTTCTCCCGCATTTCTCCCGCACTTCTCCCGCATTTCTCCCGCACTTCTCCCGCACTTCTCCCGCATTTCTCCCGCACTTCTCCCGCACTTCTATTCACGGAATAATAAAGTAGAATAGACTAAAGTATAATAACCCCCTTGTGTTCCCCCCTAGGGGGAACGCACACTATTGTATTCCCCCCTAAGTGGGAACGGCGGCGAACAGCGCGAACGCTGACCGGCTACGCTGGCCGACGGCAACGCTGGCGCACGGGCGGACGGCTTGCAAGGCCGCTTTCGGGGCGTTCCCGTCCAAATGTGGCGGGCGACAGGCAGACGGACGCGGCGACACATGGACACGCGGCCAACGGTTGCGCCCACGGCGCGCAGAATCGGCGCACATGGTCGAACGCTGGCGACGGTCGAACGCTGACCGGCGGCAACGCTGGCGCACAGGCAGACGGCTTGCGCCCTTCCATCGATCTGGCCGACGGCGCGAACGGTCGAACGCTGACCGGCTATGCTGGCCGCTTCAAGACCGCACCCCAGAGCGCGCCCACGGTGGCGGACGGGCGCGGACATGGGCGCACGGGCGGACGGCTTGCAAGGCCGCTTTCGGGGCGTTCCCGTCCAAATGTGGCGGGCGACAGGCCAACGGACGCGGCGACACATGGACACACGGCCAACGGTTGCGCCCACGGCGCGCAGAATCGGCGCGCATGGTCGAACGCTGGCGACGGTCGAACGCTGACCGGCTACGCTGACCGCTTCAAGACTGGTGGACGGCTTGCGCCCTTCCATCAATCTGGCCGACAGCGCGAACGGTCGAACGCTGGCGACGGTCGAACGCTGACCGGCTACGCTGGCCGACGGCAACGCTGGCGCACATACGGACGGCTTGCCCCCAGAGCGCGCCCACGGTGGCGGACGGGCGCGGACATGGGCGCGCGGACGGACGGCTTGCAAGGCCGCTTTCGGGGCGTTCCCGTCCAAATGTGGCGGGCGACAGGCAGACGGACGCGGCAACGCATGGACACACGGCCAACGGTTGCGCCCACGGCGCGCAGAATCGGCGCACATGGTCGAACGCTGACCGGCTACGCTAGCCGCTTCAAGACCGCAGACGGCTTGCCCCCTTCCATCGATCTGGCCGACGGCGCGAACGGTCGAACGCTGACCGGCTATGCTGGCCGCTTCAAGACCGCACCCCAGAGCGCGCCCACGGTGGCGGACGGGCGCGGACATGGGCGCACGGGCGGACGGCTTGCAAGGCCGCTTTCGGGGCGTTCCCGTCCAAATGTGGCGGGCGACAGGCCAACGGACGCGGCGACACATGGACACGCGGCCAACGGTTGCGCCCACGGCGCGCAGAATCGGCGCACATGGTCGAACGCTGGCGACGGTCGAACGCTGACCGGCTACGCTGGCCGACGGCAACGCTGGCGCACATACGGACGGCTTGCCCTTCCATCGATCTGGCCGACATGATACGATATGCTTATTCGAATTTAAGCCCATTCGAAAAAATCTTGCGCGCCGCGTGATACCGTATTACAGGCCGACGGCGCGAACGGTCGAACGCTGACCGGCGGCAACGCTGGCGCACAGGCAGACGGCTTGCGCCCTTCCATCGATCTGGCCGACAGCGCGAACGGTCGAACGCTGGCGACGGTCGAACGCTGGCCGACGGCAACGCTGGCCGACGGCAACGCTGGCGCACATACGGACGGCTTGCCCTTCCATCGATCTGGCCGACGGCGTGAACGGTCGAACGCTGACCGGCTACGCTGGCCGACGGCAACGCTGGCGCACATACGGACGGCTTGCCCCCAGAGCGCGCCCACGGTGGCGGACGGGCGCGGACATGGGCGCGCGGACGGACGGCTTGCAAGGCCGCTTTCGGGGCGTTCCCGTCCAAATGTGGCGGGCGACAGGCAGACGGACGCGGCGACACATGGACACGCGGCCAACGGTTGCGCCCACGGCGCGCAGAATCGGCGCACATGGTCGAACGCTGGCGACGGTCGAACGCTGACCGGCGGCAACGCTGGCGCACAGGCGGACGGCTTGCCCCCCAGAGCGCGCCCACGGTGGCCGGTTTGGCTTGGGATAAATTGGGATAAAAAAGGGCGTTTTAAGGGGGCGGGCGGGGTTGTGCGGGGTTGTGGGCGAAAAGGCCGCAGAAACAAAAGAAACACGAAAACCCCAGTATTTACTAGGGTTTCCGCGTGTTTCTGATTGGAGGTGGGAAGCGGAGTTGAACCGCTGTAAGCGGATTTGCAGTCCGCGAAAAAACCCGCTTTTATTGGGGTTTGAAAAAAAGTGGGATAATTTGGGATAAAATCATTGCATTTTCCCGTCTGGCATGGTACGATATGGGCGCAACGGGTTGTTAGGGGTTGCAACATGCCCCGCCCGTGGAAATGAGGTATTAGACATGGCACGAAAAAAGAAAACGGCAGAGCAATCACGCTTAAAAGGTACGATTGAGTTGCACGGGCGCACATATCGGGCGCGCTGGATGGTGGACGGCAAGTATTATACAAGATCGACAGGCACGGCAGACCGTGACGAAGCGGAAACGAAACTAGCGGAATTTCTAGAGCCGTTTAACCTTAAAGACGAAAAGGACACTTTAGCGTTACTGGCAAAGAAGGTCGAAGGCGTTACCGCTGAATTGCGAGACTATGAGGACGCTAAGCCCGCCCTTGCGCTGGCCGACGGTTTCGACGCTTACAGGCAATCAACCGAACGCCCCGACAGCGGAGATCGGACGCTATCGGGTTATGAAAGCCAATATGGACGGCTTGTAGACTGGACGGCAAAGCATTATCCAGACGCTAAAGAAATGCGCCACATTTCCAGAGAGATCGCAGACGCTTTCATGGCACACATTGCGGTGCAAAATTCGTCGAATACATATAATAAGTATATAACGCTGTTTAAGCGCATGTGGGAAGTGCTGACAGACAAGGCGCGTTTGACCGTGAACCCGTGGGCAAAGATGAAACATAAGGCAGACGATAAAGCGTCAACGCGGCGAGAACTGACTATAGAAGAATTGCGCCGCGTGTGCGATAGCGTCACGGGGGAAATGCGCATATTGTTTGCCGTGGGGATATACACCGGCTTGCGGCTAGGGGATTGCGCCTTACTGGAATGGGGCAATGTCGATCTGGCGCGCAGAATGATTGCCATAATTCCCCGCAAGACGAAACGCCATGCGCACGGCAAGCCGGTAATAATCCCCATGCACAACGCCCTTGCCGCCCTTCTATGCGAAACGCCCCCAGATAAGCGCAAGGGCTGTGTAATGCCTAAGACTGCGGAAGAATACCGGCGTTCCTCTTCTCTAGTGACAAGGCGAATACAAAGAATCTTCAATAACTGCGGAATACAAACGGCGCACAAAGACAATGCAGACGCGCGGGCGGTTGTCGATGTTGGCTTTCACAGTCTGCGGCATACTTTCGTAAGTCTATCAGCAAATGCGGGCGTTCCGCTGGCGCATGTACAGGCCATTGTAGGACATTCAAACCCCGCAATGACGCGGCATTACTTCCATGTGAGCGCAAACGCGCTGCAAAACGCCGTTGGGGCGTTGCCAGATGTGGCCGCGTCGAAAGCGGCGGGGGAGTCCGGCGTTCCGTGCGCATTTTGCGCCGTGCTTGACGGCATGACGCTTGCACAGTTGCGGGCGGCAAGGGATGAAATCAACCGGCGAATTGCAGAGAAGGGCGCGCAGACATGACGGAAAAACCGAAAGCCCCCTTGCAAACGCCCGCCAATGTGGTACAATTCCCGCAAATGGACACGGCAGACATTAGGGCGCAAGTTGCGCAGATTGATTCATTCTATGCCGCAAGGCGGGCGGCATGTGCCGCCGCATCGCCTATACAAGCCCCGCCCGCCCCCGCTCTTGAAAGCCACGCTTGCGCCCGTTGCGGGTGGACATGGCAGACTTTCGCGGGCGTTGTGCCTAAGACTTGCCCCGCATGTAGGGCGCGAAAGTGGCAAACGGCTTGCCCGCCCCGCATTTCTGACACGGTGCGCAAATGTCTGCATTGCGGGCATGAGTGGCGCGCACGGAAAGCGGACAGGCCGACGGCTTGCCCCGTATGCCATGCCCGAAATTGGGACAGATTGCCCAAATTTAGGCGGAACACCGAAAGCGGGCATAATGCGGCAGAACAGAACGCCGAAAACACGCCAAATGCGCCCTTGTGAGCATTTTGGCAATTATAAGCCATTTCCAATGCCGCATAAGGGTTGTTATGTAAACTAATCTGCCGTAACTTCAAATGTGCGAACGGTCGAACGCCGACCGGCTATGCTGACCGGCGGCAACGCTGGCGCACGGGCGGACGGCTTGCCCTTCCATCGATCTGGCCGACGGCGCGAACGGTCGAACGCTGACCGGCTACGCTGGCGCACATACGGACGGCTTGCCCCCAGAGCGCGCACACGGTGGCGGACGGGCGCGGACATGGGCGCACGGGCGGACGGCTTGCAAGGCCGCTTTCGGGGCGTTCCCGTCCAAATGTGGCGGGCGACAGGCAGACGGACGCGGCGACACATGGACACGCGGCCAACGGTTGCGCCCACGGCGCGCAGAATCGGCGCACATGGTCGAACGCTGGCGACGGTCGAACGCTGACCGGCGGCAACGCTGGCGCACAGGCAGACGGCTTGCGCCCTTCCATCGATCTGGCCGACGGCGCGAACGATCGAACGCTACCGGCTACGCTGACCGCTTCAAGACCGCAGAGGGCTTGCCCCCTTCCATCGATCTGGCCGACGGGCGCGAACGGTTGCGACGGTCGAACCGCTGACCGGCTACGCTGGCCGACGGCAACGCTGGCGCACAGGCGGACGGCTTGCAAGGCCGCTTTTGGGGCGTTCCCGTCCAAATGTGGCGGGCGACAGGCAGACGGACGCGGCGACACATGGACACGCGGCCAACGGTTGCGCCCACGGCGCGCAGAATCGGCGCACATGGTCGAACGCTGGCGACGGTCGAACGCTGACAGGCGGCAACGCTGGCGCACAGGCAGACGGCTTGCGCCCTTCCATCGATCTGGCCGACGGCGCGAACGGTCGAACGCTGACCGGCTACGCTGGCCGCTTCAAGACCGCAGACGGCTTGCCCCCTTCCATCGATCTGGCCGACGGCGCGAACGGTCGAACGCTGACCGGCTATGCTGGCCGCTTCAAGACCGCACCCCAGAGCGCGCCCACGGTGGCGGACGGGCGCGGACATGGGCGCGCGGACGGACGGCTTGCAAGGCCGCTTTCGGGGCGTTCCCGTCCAAATGTGGCGGGCGACAGGCAGACGGACGCGGCGACACACGGGCGCGCGGACGGACGGCTTGCAAGGCCGCTTTCGGGGCGTTCCCGTCCAAATGTGGCGGGCGACAGGCAGACGGACGCGGCGACACGCGGGCGCGCGGCCAACGGTTGCGCCCACGGCGCGCAGAATCGGCGCACATGGTCGAACGCTGGCGACGGTCGAACGCTGACCGGCGGCAACGCTGGCGCACAGGCAGACGGCTTGCGCCCTTCCATCGATCTGGCCGACGGCGCACACGGTCGAACCGCTGACCATGTTCGAACGCCGATCGGCTATGCTGGCCGACGGCAACGCTGGCGCGCGGGCGGACGGCTTGCCCTTCCGTCGATCTGGCCGACAAGCAACGGCAGACTGTGCGGCCAATGTTCGCCCCGCCCTTGCGCCAGTCAGTATGAAATGATAGACTGTCGGCGTTGCGAGTGAAAGCGCATGAGACACATACAAACAACTTGCCCCGCCCATGAGTGCCGATTTCATACCGGCTACTTTCACCTTGTGGGCGGGGCGTTCCATCTGGTGGGCTTATGGTGCTTTATCATTACACAAGCGAAGAAGCCGCAATGTCCATATTGCGAACGGGCTTTATTTTGAGATCGTGTTCAAACGTAATGCCGCCTAAAGACGCGGGGTGTATAAGAAAGAAACGGCTAGGGCTAGGGTATGAATACTGTGATTCAAATTCCGATTATAACCCCGTGGTTTGGTTTACTGCGGACGGACGCGCAACGCCTACAGGGTTAGGGGTTGCTAGTAATAGAATGGCATACCGTTTTATTACCGCATTGTCGCCTGCGTTTAGGAAGTGGCGCGAATTTGCGGACGCGAACAAAATACCGAAATGGTGGCGCGTGGCCTTAGAAGAAGGTCGGGAAAGTGGTTTTTGGTATGTCTATGAATCGGGGGATTTTCCGATTTTTGAAATTCCTACAGGTGTAGAAGTTTCACGCGGCGGACAATGGAGAAAACTATGAAAGCAAGAGGAAACGGCAAGGCCGCGCTGTGGGCGCAATTTCGCAAGGATTTGCCATTAGCAAAAAGCCTGTTGCGAGATACAGCAATAGGTATGCCCGCGTGGGATCTGGACAAGTGGAAAGAGATAGTAGGACGGACGGACAAGAGCAAGGCCGGTATGCTGGCGACGCAAATAGAATGGTGGCAACATTCCATTGGCGTAACATGTATATCGATTGACGCTGACCGCAAGGCATTAGAGAATACAACAGACCGCATAGAGGGGCAAGCACCTGACATTATAGAACTAGGCGACAAGAAGATACGCAATTGTGCATGGCAATACATGGGAACTCAAAAGCAATATCTTACCATTGGGCAGACTGTCTCAAGGTACGGCGGGGCAATTCTCGATAAGGTTTTTAAAAGTATTCCGTTGATGGTTTGCGGCGAAAACGGAACCACGCCGCAAATACTGGATTTGCACCGATTCGCCAATAATGCGCTTCCGATAAAGTGTGGCGGATGGGAACTCCCAGAGGGCGGCAATCTTAGTGCTAGCGTGATTCGGGTTGCAATCATTGGCAACGCCCTTGCCGCGCTTGTGCGCCTGTTGGAAGTTTGCAAGCGCACACACCCGAAATGCGCGGCGAGCGTTGAAGAGTTGGAGATAGACATAGAGAATTTCAACGGCGAACTTTTCAACGGCTATAGTCTGGCGTTGCTGGACATACGCAAGAAACTACTTGCAGACTTTCGGCGGGTGCGTGTTGCGCTTGCGGACATTCTAGACGCGCAGACCGGCGCGGACGCGAGACAGGCAGACGGCACAGCGGGCGCGTTGCCGGTGGTGCGTCTTGACGAAGACAGCAAGAGAGGGATAGCGCAAGCCAACGCGAAACTAGATAGAATTATTGGTAATAGACTTGCCACATTGGAGGCGCAACGCGAGGCCGGTAAGAAGGGCGCGAAAGCGGCAATTGAAGCAAGGGGTATTGATTCGCAACGGGCAGAGATTTACAAAGCGGCGAAAAAACAGATAGACAAGGGAGAAAAGACCGCAGCCGCTTTTGCAGCCATTGCGGCGCGTTTCGGTACAACTCCGGACAACGCGAAATCAATATATTACCGTGAGAGGAAAAAGAGAGCAGGCGAAACACGCGGAAAGTACAACCGCAAAGGAAAGAAACGCGGACGGTATAGCACGATAGGCCACGCAAAACGATAACAGCGGCATGGTCGAACGCTACCGGCTACGCTGGCCGCTTCAAGACCGCAGACGGCTTGCGCCCTTCCATCGATCTGGCCGACGGGCGCGAACGGTGGCGACGGTCGAACCGCTGACCGGCTATGCTGACCGGCGGCAACGCTGGCGCACGGGCGGACGGCTTGCCCCCCAGAGCGCGCCCACGGTGGCGGACGGGCGCGGACATGGGCGCACGGGCGGACGGCTTGCAAGGCCGCTTTCGGGGCGTTCCCGTCCAAATGTGGCGGGCGACAGGCAGACGGACGCGGCGACACATGGACACGCGGCCAACGGTTGCGCCCACGGCGCAGAATCGGCGCACATGGTCGAACGCTGGCGACGGTCGAACGCTGGCCGCTTCAAGACTGGCGGACGGCTTGCCCGTCCATCGATCTGGCCGACGGCGCGAACGGTCGAACGCTGACCGGCTACGCTGGCGCACATACGGACGGCTTGCCCCCAGAGCGCGCACACGGTGGCGGACGGGCGCGGACATGGGCGCGCGGACGGACGGCTTGCAAGACCGCTTTCGGGGCGTTCCCTTCCAAATGTGGCGGGCGACAGGCAGACGGACGCGGCGACACATGGACACGCGGCCAACGGTTGCGCCCACGGCGCGCAGAATCGGCGCACATGGTCGAACGCTGGCGACGGTCGAACGCTACCGGCTACGCTGACCGCTTCAAGACCGCAGACGGCTTTCGCCCTTCCATCGATCTGGCCGACGGGCGCGAACGGTGGCGACGGTCGAACCGCTGACCGGCTACGCTGACCGGCGGCAACGCTGGCGCACGGGCGGACGGCTTGCCGGTTGCAAAGCGGTTGCAGTTGCGGTAGCAAGCACTTGCAACACGATTTTTCACCCAGTATTTATTAGGCTTAAACGCTGTTGCAACATTGCGTTTTTGAAATCGGTTGTTTAATTCCCCGCGTAACCCCGCGTTAGGGGTTGCGGCGGTGCAACGCCGAACACAAGATTTAAAGCCCGCCACGCTTTACCGGTTGCACACGGTCGAGCGTGGCGGCAACTTTACCGAAAGGACGGTGGCCGAAATGCTACCATCGATAGAGACGGCAACGCGGGCATTGTGGAAAACTGACCCGTCGATCACGCCAGAACAGGCACAAGCCGCAATGGACGCGCTGACGGGGCAAACGGTTGCGGGGCTTGCCGTTCCCGTGCCGATAGACCGCGCGCTTACACGCCAACAGGTTGCAGAAATGTTGGCGGTAAAGCCGCACACGGTGAGTGATTATGCCCGCAAGGGATTGATTAAAGCGTTTAGGTTTGGCGCAAAAGGCAAACTTGCAAGTGGGTATTCCGCCGAAAGTGTGCGCGCACTTCTTTCGGGAATGGTAAGCGCAGACGGGGGGGCAAAATGAATATTGATGAAGTCGCTCGGCTATTGGCCTTTTGCCCACAATGCGGGAACAGGCTTGACTATGTGGAACAACAAACCAGTCCGTTGTACTTCAATATTCACTACGGGTGTAAATGCGGGTTTCAATACCCAACTATCATAAGCACGCGCAACGCCTTAGAATCAAATATGGCCGCGCTAAGTTGCTACATGATAATGGCGGCAATATTGATTGGTGGGGGCTTTGACGATAACGCCCCACATGACCGCAACGCCCCACATGACCGCAAGGGGGGGCTGTTGGCATGAATGAATCATCACGCCCCCGCCCGCGCTGTGACGATTTCGCCCTACAGTTGTCGCCGGTGAATTGCGCTGAACTGACCGCCATTCGAAAGAAGAGCGAACCGGATTTTAATGTCATTGTTTGCGGCTTGTTAGAATGGGTGGCAAACGGTTGTAAAGGTGAACCATACGCCGATCCTGACGCACCAATATTAGCGCGTGCTTACTTGTCGAATATGGCACAAGCACATTTGGCGCGCATGAAAGCATACCGCAATCACCGCAAGAGCAACAAGCCGGCATGACGAACGCGGCGCGTTGCTTTTTTAAAAAGTGGGCTTTGCGTTTAACAAGTGCATTACGCCATGTCGGCGTATCCATGCCAGTAGTTGCGCGTTTGTTGGCGTATTCCCCCCCAGCCCCCCCGCCCCCCCCCTATATAGGTTCTGAGAAATTGTACGCGCATATCACCGCACACGCGACGGCGCATGTGCAAGACTGACTAACACAATATCCGCACTTCTCCCGCATTTCTCCCGCATTTCTCCCGCACTTCTCCCGCATTTCTCCCGCACTTCTCCCGCACTTCTCCCGCATTTCTCCCGCACTTCTCCCGCACTTCTATTCACGGAATAATAAAGTAGAATAGACTAAAGTATAATAACCCCCTTGTGTTCCCCCCTAGGGGGAACGCACACTATTGTATTCCCCCCTAAGTGGGAACGGCGGCGAACAGCGCGAACGCTGACCGGCTACGCTGGCCGACGGCAACGCTGGCGCACGGGCGGACGGCTTGCAAGGCCGCTTTCGGGGCGTTCCCGTCCAAATGTGGCGGGCGACAGGCAGACGGACGCGGCGACACATGGACACGCGGCCAACGGTTGCGCCCACGGCGCGCAGAATCGGCGCACATGGTCGAACGCTGGCGACGGTCGAACGCTGACCGGCGGCAACGCTGGCGCACAGGC
>Ga0310695_10006369_pt1 | contig 19583 bp, 13 predicted proteins | sample RumenRJG_04DNA_FD_203882 | JGI IMG/M metagenome (GOLD analysis project Ga0310695, IMG submission 203882) | Bovine rumen microbial communities from Lethbridge, Alberta, Canada - RJG_04 (v2) (version 2) | ecosystem: Host-associated > Mammals > Digestive system > Stomach > Rumen | place: Canada...
GGAAATTTAGTAAGATAATATTATGAGGGTGGGAGTAATCCCACCCTCATAATATTAACCATTATTATTTTTATTATTTTGCTGATTATTACCAGTATTATTGTTATTATTTTGATTATTATTATGCTGATTATTGTTATTATCATTATTCTGCTGATTCTTCTCATCTTCACCAGAAGTATCAACATTTTGAGCTCTAAGATGTGCTCTGATAAGATTCATAAAGTCTTTACCAATAAGCTGTGTAATAGTAAGCTTAGCAGTTAAGAAGCATCTACACATCTTAGTCCACTTATTAACAATATTCTTAATATCTTGATCAACAGAATTGGTTTTACCAGGAATCTTATTTTTCTTTTCAACGGTGTTCCCATTAGCATCTTTAGTTTCATTATCGCTATTACTAATGGTTAAGCCGCCATTATTACTATTAGAACTATTATTGTCATTATTATTACCGTTAGCATTATCATCAGCCTCATTTATGTTAAGCCACACGGCTTCAGAATTAGCAGTGGTACCACCGCCAGTATTATTGTTATTATTAGTATTTACATTAGTCTGAGGATTAGAATTTTGATTATTCTGCTGAGCAGAGTTATTGGGCTGATTGTTCTGTTGATTATTCTGCTTATTTGGATCCTGACCACGTTCTCTCATTTCTTTATTTACAGCATTAATCAACAGATTCTTAGACTGTCTTAAACCCTTAATATCTCTTTCAATAGAATTCTTAAGAGTATCATAGTTGTAGCAGAAATCAAACATGACTTTGAAATTCAACCCAGAGAGCTTCCCTTTAGAAGTACCCCTCTCTGCAGCCATGAACCAGTTCTTAAACTGTTCAGCCATATCTTTTTCTGGATCATACTTAAAGTTCTTACCAGCCATGAAGTCTTTAATAGCGCCCTCATAACCTTCCTGTCTTAACCATTGAGCATCTCTCTCATAATTAAACACAGGAAGCTGAGTATTCTGAATTCTATTTATACCTTCAAAGTAATCTCCAGTATATTCATAATCAACATCATCAGATCCCTTAGTATTAACAATATTATCTTTATACTTCTCAAGGAACTTCTTATTGCTCATTACATGCTTTTCATACGCAGCAACAAAACGATCATAAACTCTACCAATAAAGTTTAAGAATCTTTCCCAGTTATTAGATACATCATCTTGAGTTCTAGCTTCAAGAATGATAGCACTTTCAGAAAGACCACATTCTGTTACAAGCATATTCTGAATCTTGGTCTCATTATAAATATTAGTTGCAAGATAAGATTCATACGCAGCATAATAATCAAGATCAATATCTGCAGTTCCATTAGAATAATAAGATTCATTTTGTTTAGTTACTTTAGTATCATAGGCATCTTTATTTACATAGAAAAATATACTAAAGCACTCAGGGTATTCATCAACTTCAAAATGACCATACTTATTTAAAGATTTTACTTTATTTAAATTATTCTGTATTTTATATAATTTATTAGAAAAATCATTATATACTTCTTCATCTTCTGGGTCATCTACCCATGGATAATTAAAGTAAAAAACCATATTATATAATGAATGCTCATAAGATAAATACTTATCAGACGTATAATTAGCATATTCTTTACTAACATTTAATCTATCACACTTATTCTTATAGTATTCATCAATTATACTAAGTTCTTTATTTATATTATCCACAGAATCTGTAATAAGCTGTTTAATTAAATCTTTATTATTATTTAGTATCTGTAAATTATTTTCCTTGGTTTCTTCGCTTTGCCTTCTCTTAATCTCATCATCTACAGCTTTTTCAAATTCCTTTTTCTTTATATCTTTATGCTTCTTATGCAGATCCTTAATGAAACTAATAAGACCTTCATTAACATACTCTGTATTAGAAGAGGATTTATTTACAGCATCACCAAATACAAAATCAAAAATATTAGATTCCTGTTTTACAGGATGATCTTCTAAATATTTCTTTTTAGATTCTTCATTGAGTAATTCATCGCTTTGTTCATTTAATCCAATAGAATTAGAGAACTCTTCAGAGAACCCAGATTCCAAATAACCAATATCATTAATCATTGTCAGAGTCCTCCTTTTCATTAATTTCATCATCTTCAGAAGGAGCTTCTACAGATGCTATAGTAGCATTTCTATTTGCTTTGCCTTTGGACTCTCTAGCATCATAATAATCATCAGGATGATCTAAAACTTCAATTGCTTTAAGAAGGATTCCTCTATCTTGACGAATTTTATCCTTCATTGCATCCATTTTAGCACCCATAACCATGCAAGTAACATCGGTATATTTCTGTAATTGATCGAGCTTAGCTTTAGTATAAATATCAATCTGAAGCATCATGTCGGCAGACATCATCATGCCATTATTATTGATATCTTTACCCTCAATCTTTTCTACACCGATATCTCCAGGCATAAGATTAGTAAATGCAGAAACAGTAAGACCATTATTATTCTTACAAATTGCAGAAACCTTCTTCATCAGGCCTTGATAAGATTTTTCAATCTTTTTATATTGCTCAGTAAGCTGAGACTTAAATCCATATTTAGAAAACCATTGCTCTGCAATAGTTTTAATACTCTTTTCATCAATATCAAGTTCGATAGCACCAGAGACATTATCTCTGAATACTAATCTTAATTGATTAACAAATTCATTATCAGATAATTCACCATCCATACCAAGAATTCTAGCACGGAAATTTCTTACATCTTGCTCTAATTGCATAGCAGAGATAGTTTCCTTAACGGAATCTACAGAAAGATCATTTACTCCACTATTGAATAAGCTATCAAATAAAGATGCATTAAAATTATCTACCAAGGATAAGTCAGGAATATCCTCTCTAATAGTATAATTAAATCCTTCTGTGTTATCATCAGAATAATTTTTAATCTCTTCAGTAAGAGCTTTCTTATGCTCTTTAATAATTACAGCTTCATCCATATATGCTGTAGTAATCTGATTAAACGAATTAATCTGGTTATCTAAAAATCTAAGGAATTTATCAACAATTGCTTCCATCTGCACATAGTAATCAGAAAAAGATTCAAGCAATATTGCAGAATCGTTAGATTCTGCAATGCATCTATATAATTTGATTTTAGAATCTGTATAAGATTCATTTAACTGATTAAGAAAGCCAATAGATTTTACAAAATAGCTTTCATCCATATTCATTGCAGTTGCAGATAATACATCAGTAAATGTATCTTCATCTGCATCCATTTTTAAAGCATCAAAAGAAGCATTAATCAATGAATTTGTAGGAATAAGATTAAATTCATCCATACGCTTTATACTCCTTCCATGTAGAATTAGATTATTAAAATGTTTTACTCATAGTATGTTAAGAAATAGTAATTAGAACCACTGGAGGATTGCTCCTCCAGTGATTATTATATTAATTATTTATAAATATTAGAAACTATTTATTGCCATGATAGATTGAGAGTTGGCCATAGACATCTGTGCATCAGCAGCCATTGCAGCATAGTATGTATTATCGCCACCAGCCTTATTATATGCATCCTCAAGAGCCTTGATATTAGCATTAATAATTCTGATTCTATTCTCAATATCTTCTACAGTAAACTTGGTAGAATGCTTAGACAGATACAGACCGCTATCCTTATGCTTGGTTTTGCCAGTCTCATAACCCTTTTTAAGCATACGCAAAGCCTTAACATGGTCATGCAGCTTAACAAGAGTATTGTGCATCTTCTGGATGTCTCTACCGCCAACGATATCCTTAACAAAATATTCATCGTTGGTAATCTTATCAATCTGCTTATCTCTGATAATACCTTCGGTTACATAATCCTCATTAAGACGGGTTGCAGTAACACGAACCTTATAGGCTTCGTTGTTAACAAGAACGGTCTTCTCTTGGGTAACCCCATCAAAGTTTGGTTTGATGGCTCTATCAGAGATGATATCATCATCCTTTTCGTCATCAATAACACCATTGATAACGTCAGTAATATTAACGCCATCACCCTCACCGGCAATATCAACAGTTTTATCACAACAATCTTCACAATCAGTGGTGCCTTCAAGTAAAGAATTGAAAATGTTATTCATGATACTTTCCTCATTGATGTTAGTATCCTGCTCATCAAAACTAGAGAAAATATCATTAATAATAGCAGATTCCGTAGTAACCTTAGGTTCTGGAGCAAAGAATTCATCCATAACAGATTCAATCAAAGTGCCAAAATCACTATCATCAATAGCAGACTCGTTCTTAGCAGCCTTTGCTTCTAAATCCTTTTCAGAATTAAGGTTATTAGCCATATTATTCTTGCTAGCATCGCCACCAGCAAGCTTATTCAGTTTATCAAGCTTACTTTGAGCTTTACCTCTACCAGCCTTTAACTGATCAATGTACTTATCAATCTTCTTAATATCCTTCTCATCTTTAGCCTTAGATCTCTCTTTATTAGCTTTAATAATAGCCTTATCAATTTCAGCGATAACTTTCTTAGCTTCTTTAGATTTGGCACCAACACTGCCTGGTTGGCGAGCAATGAAAGTAATAGCTCTATTAGCAGCCCAACCAATTAAGATACCAGCACCAATAGGTGCTAACATACTACCAGTGGCAATGCCTGCAGCAGCACCAACAGCCATACCACCATTAAGAGCGCCTACTGCTACAGCAGTAGAACCAACAATAGCTTTAAACCAACCAAGTGCCTTCATTACAGCGCCAGGTTGACCATTAAGTTTTTGAAGAGACTTGTCAAGATCTTCCTTAGACTTAATCTTAGCCTCATTCAGGTATTCAACCATTTCTTCAAGTACCATATCCTCAAGCAGTTCTTGCTCTAAGGTAGGAATACCATCATCGTCAAGCTTTTCTTCCTTACCATCGCCAAGCTCAGTATCCACAGTACCAGCAATTTTGCTATCGCCTACAGGGATATCTTGGGAATAGCAATCGGTCTTATCATAGTCATTAACATCCGGATCGCTAACGACTGGAGTTGGAGCCTCTTCAGTTACGTCCTCGGCATAAAAATTAGTTCTAATAGCCATTAGATTTTACCTCCTATAGGATTGATTTGTTCCGAAACATTATTTTCAATAAGAAGTACCTCAAATAGCGCAATTAGTAAGGATATTTAACGCTATTAATAATTTGTTCATTGATAACACTAGATTGTTGCTCTTGAATCATGAGCTGCTCTTGCGCAAGCTGATACTGAATATTAGTATGGTAATTAATATGGTTATTAATATCTTTACTATCATTCATAAACTCTTCAGCTAATAAAGCAAGAGATTTACCCTGAGCTTTAAATAATCTCTGATAATAAGGCTCATTAGATGTAGCTTCAAGAACAGCAAATTTATTCTTATTATTATCAATATAGTAAGCAAAATCTGCATTGCTCTCATAAGCATAAATAATCTTAGCCCAATTAGATCTTTGAGATTCATCTAATATTAATGCAATTTCTTTTGCTTTATTTATATCAGAACAAATAGTATTTAAGAATCCTTCATTTACAAATAATAATTGATCATTCATAGAGAATTCTTCATCAATTATTTCTGGATATAATTCATAAGTCATGCCAAATTCAACTAACTTTTCTTTCTCTTCAGTAGAGTGATCATTACTATTTTCATTTTTATTTCTTTTTAACCAATCAAGCTTACTTCCGGGAGTTACTTCATCCACTGGAATGGGTTTATTAGTTTCTACATATAATGCACCTTGAACCCCTGCCCATACTAATGGATCTACATAACCTTGCTTGATCTTAGATTTACATACAAATTTAGGAAGATTCTTATTAACTGTGAAGTAGATTCTGGGTTTATCATAAAAATATTGACCAGATTTACCATTTCTACTAAATGGTTTTCCTCTAAAGAAAGGTTTAAGCTCCTTAATGCCTTCAACTTTAGAATTATGATATAAATCTAAATCTGCAGGAATGTCAACCTTTTTTGTATTATAAGAATATTCTACATAAATACTATTCTTATTCTCATCTTTACCATTAGTAAAGTTTAGCTTACAAAGTATAGTTCCTCTAGGAACTATATGGCAATATCTGCAGATTTTATCGAATGCTTTTTTATACTCATTATAATCTTCAGAAGTTTTAAGAATTTTTAAAGCTTCAGTAAGATTGTTAAAATCATCATCACTAACACTATTGGATTTAAATACTTTTCTAGAGTGAGCTTCATTACTGGTCTTCCAATCATTTACTTTAGATAAGAATCCAGATAAAGTATCAATTACAGATTCATCCATATAATTTGCAGATTCTTGCTGATGATGCTGTTGAGAGTCATCTCTTGGCGTATCTCTCCATCCATTTTTAATTTTATTAAATAATTTCTCTAAAAACTTATCATATTTCTGTACTGGAATTGGGTTATTGGTTTCAATATATACGCACCCATCTTTAAAAGATGAATAAGTAGGATCAATATATGCTTCAGAAATATTCTGAGTAGTTCTGTATCTATAAGTTTTCTTATGCTCTAACCCAGCTTTAGTAGGTTTTATATCCTTAGCTATAGTTAAGAATACTCTCTTACTTGGATACATATACTTACCTTTTACTTTAGATCTAAAACTAGGATTAAGAGCTTTGATTCCATCTACAGTGCTAACATGAATAAGCGACATGCCTTCTGGAATTTTAACTTTAGCTTGACCTTTGGAATATTTTAATGCACAAACTAATTGGTCACGATCTTTATTATCTTTAATAAATACAAGATTTTCAATGATTATAATCTTTGGGTTTAATCCCATAAATTTAGCAATGAAATTAAAACCTTTCTTATATTCAGCATAAGATGTTTCTTCATCAGTAAGCATTTTATAATATTTATCAAGCATTTCTTTCTGCTTATCATTAATATATCTTTTAATCCATACATGATTAACGAATTTATCAGAAATAGCTTGCCATTGCTTTTTCAAATCAGCCATTTTATTTTGCTTATCTTTATACTCGCTAATCATATTAGCTTCATCATACATCCACATAAATTCATCTTGCATTAGGGTTTTCACCACCATTCACTTTATCATCATAATTTTGGTCATAGAGATCAAATACTCTCTTATCAAAATTATTAATTTCATCTAAACCAATATTTTTATAAAAATCTTTAATGCATTTAGAATATAATCTTCTACAAATATCTGGATCTTTAACAGATTTAGATATATCTGATACTTTCTTAATTTTCTTTTCGCATAACTCGATATCATTCTTTATGCTACGAGCTACGGATGGATCAATATTATTTTTCTCTAATTCGTACTTAAGCATCTTAAGCTGATTATATGCTCCACCAATACCATCAAATGATGGATCAAAAGCATTATTTAGTAATTTAGATGGAGCCAGAATAAGATCCAAAGCTATGCCAATCATAGGAACTTTATTAGTCACATGATTAATATATTTATATTTATTATTTGATTTCATTTTATCAAAATAAGAAATTTGAGCTGGGCCATAACCATACATAGTAGCAAAGTTAGTAGCCATATTTTCAACTCTTCCCTTTACAGGAAGACTAATCCATGTTAAAGGATTTTTAGCCCTCATAATAAAATTCTTATATGGTACTAAGATATCCTTAATACCTATAGCTTTTATTATATTAACTATAGTTACAGGAGCATTAGATGATTTAATCTTAGCAAATACATTTAATGCAGGAAGTAATGCTTTATTTAATAAATGCTTAAAAACAAAATGTACTGTATCAGCATAACTATACATTGTGTCTTTAAATTCTTTATTGTTCTTAAAATTCTTTTTTAAGGTTTCTTGCAATCCTACATATATTTTAGAATTTTCAAATAATTGATCTATAGCAACAGCTGCAGATATACCTGTTCCAACGCCTCTAAATATATCACCAGCTTTTTTTGTTTCTTCTGGTGTAGTGCTAAGAAATTCTGCTTTTTGATCCTTTAGTAAATTTTCTATTTTCTTTCTAAAATTAGGATCATTTTCATATTTTTTATACTCTGGATGCAGCTGCATGAATACATCAAAAGTATACATCTCATCAGCTGTCTTATATTGTTGAGCAGCAAAGTCTTTTTCAAACTGTGCTGCGCTAGTTTTAGTTATATTCTTAAGCATAGTAAATGTAGCTATAGTTGCCTGGATCATTTCTGCTATACTAACAGCATTATATATTGAAGAAAGAATACCGGCATTTTTAGTCATGCAGCTATAAAAGTTATGACCTAATTCATACATTAAACATGCCATAATTTCTTCAGTAGAGAAATACCCACTGAAAATTAATCCAGTGCTCATAATTACTATACAAGTGTAATCCATTTCTTTCTTAAATTTATATGTATCTTTTTCTATATTGTATGCATTATTCTTTTTAGCATAATTCAGGCTATAACTCACAGGGAGAGTAAATGCACTGGGAATAGGATCGTATTCAATAACTAAACTAAAATGACCAAAGCCAAATTGTTGCTCTATCATTCTATTTAGTTTAATTAATACTGGGTCATTATTTGGTTTCTTCTTAGTACCAACATATTTATCCCTTAATAAATCTAATTGATTTTCAATAGCTATAATACTTTCAGTCTTACCAAAATATACTTCATTAAAAGGGTATAAATTGCTCAAAGTGCCTAACCCCCTTTCTTATGTGTAAATTATTAAAATGTTTTGGCAATATAAACACCCATAGGGCTTAACCCTATGGGTGTAATGGAGCCTAAAAAATAACTATTAGATCATCTTATCAAAGATGTCTTCCAGCATACCATTAATGTCAGCAGCCTCAGCAACAGCATTGGCCTTAGCCTTCTTTTCCTTGGCCTTCTCCTTAGCCAGAGCCTTGGCCTTCCACTCCTTGAGCTTAGCCAGCTTTTCCTTAAACTTGGCATTAATCTCATCAGTGGACTCTGCAATCAGCTCAGCAACAGCTTCGCTGTAAACATTCTGCATTTCCTGGCGAGTCAGCAGGCCATTTTCACTAACCTGCTTACCAGCCTTAACTGTGGTGTCGGTATCATCATTATCAATGTCGACCTCACCAGCAGTCTTCTCATCACCCATCTCAATATCCTGAGAATAGGTCTGAACCTTATCATAGACAAGCTCATTAGGATCATCGGAAACATCAGAATCCTTAACCTCGGTACCAGCATGATTTACATCCTCGATACCTTGAGCATCCTTGGAATCAATTGCGCTAGAAATAACCTCATCGACTTCGTCTTCAGCGGCCTCAAGCAGCTTATCTAACCAATTACTCATAATCTTATATTCCTCCTTAAATTTTTTGTTTTTAGTTTTCTCTTAGAGCTTTAATACAAACAGATTTAGCAAGTAAATTAATATCATCTATATATTGTAAAATAACCTGATAGGCTATAATACTATCGCTAAGTGTTTTAGTACGATATTGAGAAAGCTTAGTTAATTGGTTTACTATACTATTAACAGCCTCTCTAGTTCTAGCAAATTTTTTTGTGGCTGCCTTATCGGATACCAATTTTTTAATTTGCTCAAGTTCTTTAATTTCTTTATTGGCCATATTTTCAGACATGTTCTTCATGTTGCTTGCAGTGCTGACCATAGATTTATAGTTCTTAATAACATTCATAGCATCAGATACTGTGTATAATAATCTACCTCTAGTACCATAATACTTATTATTAAGTTCAGATTTAAAAACGTTATCTTGAATATCATTAGTATTTGTAATATAATCACCGCCACCAAGTATAGCAGCTCTATTTTTTGTAACATAATAATTTATGTCCTTATTATCATCAAATACTTTCTTATTACTCATGATAATCATTTTAAGATCTGAAAACGTGCTACTAGTAAGCATACCAATTTCATTAGCTCTATTAACTTTATTAATATCCATACTGTATCCTTTATCGAAAGATACTTCAGCATAAGATATTCTATTAAGTTTAGATCCATATTTACTTAAGAATTTATCATTATCTAAGTAAACGTCTTTAGCTCTTGCACTAAATACTTTAAATAAAGATTTAAATTTTTCTTTTATCTTCTTATAAATTCCAACTAATCCATTTACTATTTTCACTATAATAGAAGCCACAGAAATAACTCCAAATTCGGATTTTTCTAATAATGGCTCAGAAATTAATTCACGAATTAGTTTATTATTTTCTTGATAAATATCATATGTGGCTAGTAGTGCATCGGCACTACTTACGCATCTATTCATTATACTTATTAGCCTCCTTTCTGATAGGATACTATTTAGCATTTACCATCATGTTGAGGCAAATTAATAAATCAATCAATTCTATTATAAATATCATTAAGGGATGTATTCCTTAATTTAATATTTTTACTAGTATAATTAATATTGGCAGATTCATTGAGAGAATTTATAGCAACCATACATATAGCTTTAGCTTGTTTACATCTAGCAAGCACAGCCTCTGTATATGTACTAAATGCTTTAGACAGTACATCAAGATTAAATCTGATTACCTGTAAATAAGCTTGTAACTTTTCAATATCATAACCAGAATTAGGTTCCGATTCTCCTTCTTTTTTCCACTTATTAATCGCAAGTTCCATAATTTTAAGTTCATTTACAGCTTGTTTATACATTTTATTTGCATTGGATTTATCTTTATTTGTAAATGCAATATAGTATATTTGATCTTTTATATCATAAGTATGCTCACCTTTAGGACCATACATTAATTTTACAATATTATCATCAAGATTATCTATAGGCATATTAGGTTTTAAAATCTTATTAACTATTTCAGATTTACATTTCTCAACAAATGAAGATTCAACTCCAGAAAGCCCATTAGAACGTTTAAGTATAGTATCATTGAGATTATGAGTAATGGTATATGCCTTTGGCATTTCACTATGAATATAACTAAAAGTAAATCCATTAAACTTAACAGGCTGTTTATACCCATTTAATCTATCTCTATATTTATCAAGAAATGCCTTATTACCGGATATATACTGATCGAATTTATCCATAAGGAATTCCCATTTATCGGCAAACCATTTTTTAACCTTATTAAACCATTTAAAAAACATATCTAAGGCTTTCTTAAAAATATTATTTTTAGTACCAGTATGCCCAGTAGCATCTGCGTTTTCAAGAGTAGTTCCGTACTTAGCATAATATGCAATTTCAGATTCCATAAGATATTTATTTATTGCATTATGATTACTTACGGATTCGTATAAATAATTAATGAAATCTAATCCGGGAGATACAATATCTTTACACTCCTCACAGAATAACTTCATATCCATTTCATTTTGATCAACTTGTTCAACAAAAGGAGTATTCATAAATTATTCCTCCTTATTAAAAGATTTCTAAAACATCTTGTTCAGAAATACCATATTTAGTATTTTGATCAAATTTAGCATCAAATACACTCTCGATATAATAATCATGTAATTCATCATAAAAATCAAGCACGCCTTCATTAGCTGTACCGATCTTAGCATCTTTACCAGTAAGAGTTTTAGCGTAGCTAACAAATCTATGCATAAGCTTAGATCTAGCCTGTAAATTCAATTTTAAGAAGTCTTTAGCCACGTTACAATATCTAAGGGCATACTGATTGTAGTATCCAAACATCTTTGATATTTTAACCATATCATCTTGATCATAATCTCCAGCACTAAAGCTATTCTCAAGAGTTTTTAAACCTTTGATAAATGTATCATACATTTTATTTATACTTCTAATATTTTCTTTAACCTTGATATAAGAATTAAGCTCATCAACAACCACTTTAGCAGTGCTAATCGGAACTTTTAATGCTGTACTGCTATCAAGTTTACCATTTGATACAAATTTATCTATTGGATTATTATAAATGCTGCAATAATAAGCTATAGCCTCATCTTGGCTTTCTTTATACTTATTCTTAGCATCTTGTACAATAAATGGAGCAGGAGGAGTATAATTTTCCATAGCTTTATAAGCATCACCTGGATTATCAGAATTTACTCCATATACTGTACTGGTAACATTATCCTGCTTGCATTTTTCACATATCTTTTCAGCATTTTGCTTAATGATAGGCTCATACTGCTTAACAATTTTAATATCTCTATCAAATACTTTAGCAGCAGCAGTAACAATAGCATTCTTAATGGCTACAACTTTACTACCTAACCATTTGATACCAGCAAGAATAGTTTCTCCAACTTTCTTAATAGAAGCCTCATGTAATTTAGCAATAGTAGATTCATTAACAACACCATTATTCTTCATCTTAAGCTCAATGGCATCAACAGCAAGCATAGCTTCAAATAACTTAAGATCACGTTCAGATGCCTCAATCATTGCTTCAATAAATCCAGTGGAAGCACTAACGCTTTCATTAATATTACTATACATGCTTTCTATCTTAATATCAGCAAGCTTAGTAGTATTATCTCTGAATAAAGTACTCACTGTATACTTACCTCCTTAATTTATTTTACAAAAATTAAAATAGAACGGCATTAGCAGAGTCAGGAGTACTATCTACTACGTCGTTTATATTAAACTTCTGGCTATCATCTTTCTTAATATCAGATTCTGCCTTGGCTTCAGCAGTTTTTTCTTTAACCTTAAGCTTCTCAGCAAGCTTTTGGAAAGCGTTAGCTAAAGAACGCTGCTTAGCAATAGTCTTTTCTTTTTCTTTATCATCACGAGTTAAGCTATTTTCAATATTCATTGCATTCATATAAAGTAATGCACTCTGAAGATCAAAATAGTCACTAAGCTTAGTTCTAGCATAGAAGAAGAAATAAATAGCTTTTCTAAGCAGCCAGAATAAAGCAATAATACCAAAAATAACACCGGTAATACCAGCTACAACAGGATGAGCTCCAGCAAATCCACCTATGCCAGCAATGATTTTACTAGTAGCCATAGGAGCATTAGCCATCATATTACCAGCTGCTGTACCAAGTATACCACCAATGCCCTCATTAACAGCTTCAGAGTCTTCAGCATAATATGCTTCATGCTTCATACGCATATTATTCTTAATGACATAATCCATAGTTTTATCGAATTCACCAGAAGAACACATTTTATTGAAGTCTTCAAGTGTTTTAAATAATAACTTATCTTTGGATTTAACTTTAGAAGCCTTATCAAATGCTATATTATACCCCTTATTATCATTCATCTTAATGAATTCAATATGGGCAGAAATTAGTAAAGACACTGAGCAAATAATAGAAAGAGCCATTGTATTATATGTAATAATTGGCATTTCTACATTTAGTCTGTAAGCTTGCTTAAATATTTCTTTATGGTCAATCATATTCTGTAAAGCAATATTTACAGTATCAACCGAAGAAGTATCTTGATGATAATTCTGTAGAACCTGAGTTAATACATTGATACAATCAACAAGTTGCTCATAACGATCAATCTTTTCAATATCGCCCTTAGAGAGAGGAATTGTACCAAAATCAACATCATCAATCTTATTTACAATATGCTCATATAATTTAGAAGCAAGAGACTTCATAATAAGCTCTTGATCTGCTTCGTTAACAGCAAGAAGAATTTTACGAGTTTTTTCATCTTCAATATTAAAGAACTTGGTGCATTCATCAAATGCTTTAGAACGAGCAATAGAATGATAGTCAAATTCATTATAAAGCTGCGTTTCATCAATCATATATCCTGTAAATTCAGCACTCATTATTAAAGCCCTCCCTTCCTTTATCTATTCATTCTAGCCATAAGATTGACAATCTTTTTATAATCACCATTCTTATCTTCTTTAGCAAGAGAACCATAAGTAATGGATTCAAATACACCTTCACTATCATCATATAAGAATTTTGCAACTTCAATAGAATCATCTACAATTACTAATCCCATCAGATTATAACCATTGAAGATAGTTTTTGCAGTGTTTATCTTCTCCATATCAATACCAAAGTATTTCTTAAGATATTCAACCTCTTCTTGAGAAATTACTAAAGTAGTAATAGGATCAGCGTTGCCAGTCCTTAAAAGTTTATGTTTAGTACTTCTAGCTCTCTTTTCAAGAAGTCTAAATAACCTTGTATTAACAGAGCCCTTATGAATATTTAATACATCCAACTTAGCTCTATCAATAGCAAGAGCAAAATCTTTAAAGAAACTCTTTTCTTTAGTAGAGCATCTCATAAGATCAAAGAATGTTCCACCTTCAGAATATTTTTTAGATAATCTTTCAATTATCTCCATATGATCTACAGGATATAACTTGGCTTTTACACCAACAATACCTGTACGATTGATTGCTTGATTACCTGGGCCAGCGCTAACAAAATTAACCATCATTAATGTAGGAGTTAATTCATTTGGTTTATTATAATCATTACTTATAACCTGCGCTTTGTAAAATCCAGGGGCATCTTTAACATCGAATCCACTAGTACTAGAAAAATCAGTTTCAAGAGTGACAGATGTATTACCAAACATGGTTGTATGAACTTCATAATCATTTATACTAGATTCTCTAAAGTAATCTTTAGCAATACTATTAATATCTGCCATCTCTTTCATTACCATATCATAAGCTTCCTTATCTGTAATGGTAAATTCATTTTTAGCAGCAAGTATATTCATTACTGTCATAAAATCATCAATGGTAACAGTATTTCCGCTACTACCAATATTAGTATGAATTTTCTTAATCAAATCAAAAGTATTATTAGCATTAATATTAATAGAACTAAAGAGCAGCTGTAATATGGATACACATTTCTTTTCGATTGATTTGGAGACTAGTACAGCTGTCTCAACTTTGAGCGACGTAGAAACTAGTACTGGGAACACCAGTACTAAATTTGAAGCCCTCTTCATTATTGAACCTTGATTTCTATTTGCGTTTGCGATTTCTTTACTAAAGTCGGCACCTTTTTGCATAATATCTAAGAAATCGCTAATAGTGCCGCCTTCAGAGATAGAAATAATATCTCTAACAATAGTCGTATGCAGCTCTTGACTATCTCTCATATTTTCTAGCCTCCTTTATTAGATTTTATTAGTATGTTTTTAGCAAAAAATAAAGAGGTCGCAATCAAAATACTGTTATATAGACGATAACAAGCTTACTTATTAAATGCGGACTTCAAAATATTAGAGAGACTAAACATTTTATTTTTCTTGTTTCTATCAATAGAGATTCTAAAATCAATATCGTATCTCTCTCTGGTTTTGCTAAATTCTTCATAGGGCCTGGAATTATCTACAAGATGATACATAAGCTGAGTTGATCCTGTATTAGGGTTAGTCAGTGTAATACAAGTACCATTTGCTTTAAATCTATTCTCTATGAACTTAACGAATTTATCAGCACCATAGGATATAACTTCATCTCTAAAAGCTCTACCGATTTCACCAAAAGAAATGTCAGCTTCAGTCTCAGGATAATAATGCATTTGGCATTCCCCCTTAAAAGTTGCGGCTTAATTAATGGTAAATATATTAAGATTGCGGCCTCTTTCATATTAATAATATGCAATTGAATTTATATTTAATCGTTCGTAAAATCGTGGTCCTGAAACATAGATATAATTATTCATACTACTATAAGAGAGGTGATATAATGGGCAAAGAGATGGATCTTCTCGGTGGAGATGGAAGAATGAAGTATGATGCTAGTGCTAATGGTAAAGCTGCTTCATTTGAGATTCAAAATGCTAATATGATTATGCACCAGAATCTTTTCTTCGATCGAAGCGAAATTAAATGGTATGATCACTTTAATAGATATGGATGTATAGATCCTTACAATACAGATCAAGTAATTAAAGAATTTTTATTCTTTACCAAACCCGATTTAAATATATTTAATGCTACATCGTATAAAGATTGTAATGTAGATAGCCTTAATGATAGCTTAAAAGTAATTCCATTCTTTAGAAGTGCTGCTACAAGGCATAAGAATGCACTACTTCAATTGCAGTATGGTGTAAAGAATCTTGATGGGATTTATAGCCCATTTATGAATTTACTCACTAATGCTGCCACAAGCAAAATGGATCTTCCTGGTATACAATCTGAAACTCAATCTTCTACACCAAATATTTACGGTACAGTTATAGACTATAGATCCCATAGTGTCAAAAGCGATAATGCTTTTGACTTTAGTATTAGTTTCATGGATACCGCATATCTTGAAATATATACTCTTGCTAAGGCGTATGATGAATATATGCGTATGGTTAAGATGGGTGAGGTTCAATTTAATGATACATATAAAGAATATATTAAAGCTAGGGTTATTCCAGAACAATTTTCTGTATATAAATTCCTTATAGGAACAGATGGAGAAACTATTTTATATTATGCTAAAGCTACTGGATGTTTCTTTGTCGATGTACCTAGAAGTGATTTTGGAGATCCTCCTAATGATGGGTTTAAGTTTTCATTATCTTTCCATGCTAATTTTATTGAAGACAATAATCCATTAATATTATCTGAATTTAATAAGATATCTCCTGTAGGATCTTCTGATAATGACTATGTAGATGTATATAATGAATATGGATTTAATAATTCCTGGGCTAAGTATCCATGTATTAGATCGGCTAATGCATCATATGATAAACGAGTTGCTCGTAGAGGTGATTTATCTGTTGATTACCGTCTTAAATGGGTTGGAGCCAATAGCAAATATGACGATAATGCCTATACTAATTTAATGCACAATGCTGCAAAAGATTACAGTGTAGATGCAGCTACCAGTGCAGCAAAATATGCAGACAAAACTATTGGTACACAAACTGTTATGTTTAACAATCCTAATTATTATAATGCGGGTTTACGTATAAGCGGAAGCGGTATCGCTGATAATAGATTGTACGATAGTACTGGTAAAGGTTACTTTTATCGTGAATTGTATACTAATTAAAGAAAGGAGTGAAACTATGTATGGCTAATACTAATATGAATACTAATTCTGAGTCTGTATTATCATCTGATATCTATGAGATTGCAGAATTCTATGATCAAATACGTCAGAATACAATTCCTGATGTGGATGATACTGCATCTATGGTAGGCATATTTGGGTATGCAACAGAAATGTTTTCTCAAACTATGCAGAATACCCTCATAACAGTATCTGAAACTACAAATGAAACTATTCCTACTAGAGCTAAATTTTCTAAGAATGTTATAGCACATGCTCTTAATTTAGGAATTACAGATATTAATGCTAAACCAGCTGTGATGACTCTAATGATATATTTACCATTACATCATCTAGAAAATAACTTTGTTGAGTTAGACTCTACAACTGGTAAAGCTAAATTTATTCTTAGTTCTAAAGTACCATTCTTTGTAGATTCTTTTGAATACCATCTTGATTATGATGTGATTATAACAAGAGTAAAGAATTTAAATAATGTATACGTATATACAGCAATGTATGATTTATTTGAAACTGGTACTACTAACGTTAAACAGCAAAATCCATTATCCAATATTTTTAATCCATACATTACAACTCTGGTTCAAGCCAATATTGATGGTACTGACTACATCGCATTTTCTGCTAGACTTCATCAAGTAACTTATGTAGATATAGAGAAAACTATATTAACCTCTAGTAATATAGAGAATAAAACTATTACATTTGATTTTGATGATCAATTAGCTAGTTTTGATGTTGATGTAATAGAGAATGGTGTAACAACTCATTTAACTCCAATATATAATGGTTTGCTTGACTATACTATAGAAGATGGATCTTGGTGCTATTATGAATATATAAGTGCTAATACAATACGTATTATATTCTCTAGAGATTCATATGTACCTGGATTAAGTGCTGTTGTTAGGGTAAACGTATGGCTTTCTGAAGGTGCCTCTGGTAACTTCACATATAATCAAATATTTAGAACTGGATTAAAATCTGAAGAATATAATAATTACAATGGTATGTATGCTTTAATATATCCATTGTTAAACGGTTTATCTAGTGGTGGTAAAGATAAGAAATCTATTTCTGATCTTAAAAAGATTATTCCTAGAGAAGCTTCATCTAGAGGAGCAATTATTAATACCACTGATCTTCAGAATTTCTTCAATTCTATTAACGATAGCGAGTGTAAAATCTTTTTCAAAAAGAAAAGAGATAATCCATTTGAGCGTATGTACTATGCATATATGCTAATGCGTAAAGATGGAAATGTTTATCCTACGAATACTATTAGTCTACAATTATTACAATCTGATTTTGTTGGTAATGGGGGAAATAATAATTTATCCCTTAACCCAGGTACGGTATTTTATTATTGGAACCATGGTGTTAACTCTGTAAACGATTATGCAAGTATTAACCCTCCAGAGTATTATGACCCTGGAGATGATAATATTAATTATCCTGTAACAATGAATGAGGATGGAGATCTTGTTAGAGTCTATAAATATATTTCCCCATTCTTAATCACTATAGATGATGATTTAATTAGTTCTTACTTGCTTACAGTAATGAATGAAAATAAAACATTCAGATTTGATTCTATTAATACAGCATCTGATTTACAATTCATTGCTACAAATATGCAATGGGTAAGAAATTTCTATTATTCAGATGGTGATGATGGTAGCTCTCAGATTTATGATAATAAATATACTATGCTTGTAGATATCGCTCAAAATAATGTATCAGATTATGGATTGGTTCTTTCTCATACTGATGCTAATGGTGATCTTATTTTTGACGATGTTAGAGTAAAAATGTATATTGTATTCTATGCTGATGACAAAGCTGTTACTCCATATAGATATTCTGAAGCTGAGTTGATAGGATTTGATAAGTCTAGATTTAATTATACATTTAAATTTACATTTGGTACTGATGATATGATGGATCTTAATAATAGAATCAATATCACTGGTATTTACAATGCTAAACCAGAAGCATTCCAAATGATTAATCAATTAGAAAATGCTCATGGTTATATGAATAAAAATACATATGCTAAGATATTCATACTGGCAGACTTTGGAACTAAAGCTGGCGATGTACGGAATAGAATAACTATTACAGATGACACTGCAGAAGTAATTATTTATGGCGATGATGGTATTGGTAATAGAACTGAATTGGAGTCTATAATTCCAGTTAAGCAAGATATTATTGATGCTTTCTTAAATAATGATATCTATATTGAAAAAGATGGTAAGCATATTGATGTATCCTACATTATGAAGTATAATGAAGTATATATTAATGAAGTTAAAAAATATAATAAAGATGATCAGGCTACGACTGCAGCTATTTTACGTTATTTAAGAAATAATAAAGATTCTGAATTTGTACAGAATGTATTATTGAATGACTCTATGACTCAAGAAGTAATTTCTGCTTATTCATTTGAAGATTTAACTAGATATACGTTATGTAATGTATTATCTGTAGAGGGTGGTATAGATTTTTATCATGATTACTCTAGTATGATGAGATCCACCATCACTGTAGGAAGAGTTCCTATAGTTGATTTAAATGGTGAGCAAGTGTATAAAGAGATTACTC
>Ga0310695_10006370_pt1 | contig 19581 bp, 17 predicted proteins | sample RumenRJG_04DNA_FD_203882 | JGI IMG/M metagenome (GOLD analysis project Ga0310695, IMG submission 203882) | Bovine rumen microbial communities from Lethbridge, Alberta, Canada - RJG_04 (v2) (version 2) | ecosystem: Host-associated > Mammals > Digestive system > Stomach > Rumen | place: Canada...
GCTCTTCGGTGACCGTGAGATCATCGCTAACGCAACTGGTTGTTCTTCAATCTACTCTGCTTCTATCCCATCTACTCCATACACAACCAACGAGAAGGGTCAGGGTCCAGCATTCGACAACTCTCTCTTCGAGGACTTCTGTGAGTTCGGTCTCGGTATGGTTATCGGTAACAAGAAGATGAAGGAGCGCGTTGCTAAGCTCTTCCAGCAGCTCATCGACTCTGACAAGACTCCAGCTGACTTCAAGGCTGCTGCTGCTGAGTGGATCGAGAAGCGCGAGGATGCTGACGAGACAAAGCGCCTCGCTGCTATCCTCAAGCCAATGATCGCTGAGGGTGCTGCTGCAGGTTGCGACGTATGCAAGGAGCTCAAGACTCTCGACCACTATCTCATCAAGCGTTCACAGTGGATCATCGGTGGTGACGGTGCTTCTTACGATATCGGTTACGGCGGTCTCGACCACGTACTCGCATCTGGTGAGGACCTCAACATCTTCGTTATCGATACAGAGGTTTACTCTAACACAGGTGGTCAGGCTTCTAAGGCTACTCCACTCGGTGCTATCGCTCAGTTCGCTGCACAGGGTAAGCGTATCAAGAAGAAGGACCTCGGTATGATCGCTACAACTTACGGCTACGTTTACGTTGCTCAGGTTGCTATGGGTGCTGACAACGCACAGTGTCTCAAGGCATTCCGCGAGGCAGAGGCATACCACGGACCATCACTCGTCATCGCTTACGCTCCATGTATCAACCACGGTCTTAAGATCAAGGGTGGTATGGGTCGCTCACAGGCTGAGGAGGCTCGCGCCGTTGAGTGCGGTTACTGGCATCTGTGGCGCTTCAACCCAGAGTTGGCAGAGAAGGGTCAGAACCCATTCTCACTCGACTCTAAGGAGCCACAGTGGGATAAGTTCCAGGACTTCCTCATGGGCGAGGTACGTTACCTCTCTGTTAAGAAGGCATTCCCAGACGAGGCTGACGAGCTCTTCGCAGAGGCACAGAAGATGGCACAGCGTCGTTATCAGACATACGTTCGCCAAACAAAGATGGATTGGTCAGAGGAGCTCTAATCGCTTCATCTGAACAGATAATAAACTAAAAGAAGGTCGCGAGATTTTTCCTCGCGACCTTTTTTTATGCTTGCCCTATCTTTTAATGCAAATTTTTTAATTTTCAATTTTCCATTGTCAATTTTCAATTTTCAATTGTTCTCCGTGTCTCTGTGCCTCTGTGTGATGAACGCAAAGTCGCTAAGTCGCAGAGTATTTTATTTTCAACTCGTTCATTCTGCGAGGGCTGTAAGCCCGACACCTAACAGGGCAGTCCGCAAGGGCTGTTACTATGATGATAATTTTTAGTGAGCGCCGAAGGTGCGACACCTAATATATACAATAAGTGTCGGTCTTTTTTCCCCCTTCAGCCGCCGACCTCTTCGACGTTCTGTCCGTCTGTCTCGTAATTGCGGATAATCATTTTGACGAAATATCTATTTTGATTGTTGATCATACACGAAAATTAAAGTTTTACATAGAACTTGATAATATCCCCGATTTTGCAATTCTCACTAAGCAGAAACCGAGAAAAATACATACTTTTTTAAAGGTTATTAGCAAAAAACTTGCAGATTGACAAATATTTTGCTAATTTTGTAACTGAAACCAGTTAGTCCTTTGGGGCTTGTGGGTTTAGCAGACGAGTTCTGCAAACGAGGCATAAGCCTCAAGACATATTGGAAAGAAATGTCTGATGTCTTGAAGAGAGAAATCCCTGACAGGCAAAAGACTTTCAAAAGGACGTTTACAAACGTTTATCTTCTGTTATTGAAATCTGGTAAATTTTAAGTATCCTAGAAGATAGCGCAACTAACGTCCGCGTGGGTGATTTTATCTCAAGTCGCTCACGTTGATGCTATACGTTTTTTGGTTTGTATAGTTATTGACGTGTATGTGTGCTTCTGCATAATTCCCTCCCGGCGTGGGCTAACTGGTTGCTTGTCTCAGGATACGGTTTACCAGAGCCTCAATAACGGGATAAGCAGAAGTACAGCAATCCCACGTCTTTTTTTGTTTAACCTTAGCCGTCGAATCATGGGGATAGCTATAGACTTTGTATAATATTATGATTATCTGTAAGATTCATAAACGCTGGTTATTAGGCTTAGTTCTAATAATGCTTGCAGAGTTAAAGTCATTTGCAGCTAATGACTATGTGGTAGAGACTTTTGTTATTGATGCCACTTCTCAGCCTCCTCTCGTTGGTGCAGTGATAAAGAGTGGAGATGTTAGTAAAATCACTGCAAAAGGTTTTGTCGTGACAACTGACAAAACAAAATATGCATACGAAGATGCTGCTGACATAAATGAATTTGGTAAGGATACACCTATAGAATGTACTCGTTTTAATTGTTCTGCTTTAAGTGGTCGTGAGTTTACTTGTAGAATAAAAATGCTTAAAAGCAGTACAAAATATTATGTGTATTCTTACATAATTACAGACGAAGGACTACACTATGGCAATCCTGTTGAAATTACTTCTGGTAGTTTTAACAGATGTCCTCAACCCGCTGGCTTTGCTAATGTTTGGTATGCTTTTTCATACACATTATTTGATAATGTTACAGATGAGATAATAGATCCGTCAGCTGATGGATTCTATTATTCAACCGATGAGAATCCTGATTATATGGGTTACCAGAAGGGGACAAGTTATAATACATGCGCCAAATTTAAGACGGAGTGGATTTACAAGATATGGAGATATAGTAGAGTCGCTCCATGTTTGCCTAATATATCTTTGAAAAGTAAGAAACTCACGATGACCACGGATGAAGGTGCTTCTATCTATTATTGTATTAATGGTGATGGCTTACGCCCAGAAAACTTTACATTGAAATATACTGAGCCAATTGATGTAGAATATGGTGATGTTGTTTATGCCTATTCTATTTCAGAACAAGGCTATCCTTCACATACAAGAGCTTATAAGGTTCTTGAGTGTTTGGATGAGGCAAAAGATTTTGTTGTTGAGTCGTTTGTTATTGATGCCACCTCTCAGCCTCCTCTCGTTGGTGCTGTGGTAAAGAGTGGAGATGTTGGTAAAATCACTGCTAAAGGTTTTATCGCAACAATTGACAAAACAAATTACGCATTTGAAAACACGATTGATGTTGATGAAGGTTGGACAGACACGCCTGTCGAATGTTCACGTTATGATTGCTCGGTTTTAAAAGGTCGTGAATTTACTTGTAGAGTAAGATTCCTTAAAGGTAATACTACATATTATGTTTATCCTTATATAGTTACAGAAGATGGGGTACAATATGGAGATGCTATAACTATAACTTCTGGTAGTTTCAACAGATGTCCCAAATGGGCTGGTTATGCAAATGTATGGTATGCTTTTTCATACACATTGTTCAGCATAGGAAGGGATGAAATAATAAATCCATCAACTGATGGTTTCTATTATTCTACAAATGAAAATCCCGATTATATGGGTTATCAGAAGGGGACAAGCTATAATACTTGCTACAAATTTAAGACTGAGTGGGATTACAAGCTATGGAGATATAATGAATATAATGGGACAAAAGAATCTCCTAGACTACCAGAGATGTCTTTGGCAAGTAAGAAACTCACAATGGCTACGGATGAAGGTGCTTCTATCTATTATTGTATTAATGGTGATGGATTGCGTCCAGAAAACTTCACTCAGAAATATGAAGGGCCGATAGATGTTGAATATGGCGATGTCGTTTATGCCTATTCAATTTCTGAACAAGGACAGCCTTCTTATACAATTGCTTATAAGGTTCTTGAGTGTTTGGATGAAATGGTTAATAGTGCTCCAAAATACACCGTTACCCTTAACCATAACAAGGGAAAAGGTAATCCAGAACAAATATCCGTTACCTATAACCAGCCTATGCCAGAAAACATCGGATTGGTAGCACCAACAAGGACTGGATATGAGTTTACTGGCTATTCAAGGAACGGTACATACTATTATGACGCCAACCTGAAGAGCGTGCGCAATTTTGACAAGAAGGAAGATTATACCCTCTATGCAAACTGGAAAGCCAGCACAACAACCGTAACGCTTAATCCGCAAGGTGGTCAGAATGGAACGGCAAAGGTTACAGCCACTTACGCAAAGGCTATGCCTACGGGTGAAGATGTTGTTGCTCCGACAAGGGCTGGATATACTTTTGAGGGCTATTATAGTAGTACGAATGGCAATGGCACACAATACTATGATGCGGATATGACAAGCAAGCGCACTTGGAATAAGGAGGCATCAACTGCAACTCTATATGCTTATTGGAAATCAAACAGCATACCAGTAACAGCCATTGATTTGTCTGCAGCTACTGCAACCCTCTGGGTTGGCAAGACAAAGACCATTACGGCTACTGTCAGCCCTACAACAGCAACAAAGAAAGGCGTGACATGGAGTTCTTCTGATACTAAGGTAGCAACAGTAAGCAGCAAGGGTGTAATCAAGGCAATAGGCAGAGGAACTTGCACCATTACCTGTACGGCAGCTGACGGATATGGCGCAAAGGCAGAGTGCGAAGTAACCGTAAAGCAACAGATTACATCAATAGACTTTGGCTATGAGACATTGAGCGTTACCTGTGGCACGACAAAGACCTTGACACCAACCATCAATCCTTCAAATGCAAGCGTGCAGACTCTCACATGGAAGTCAAAGAACACAAGCGTTGCTACTGTTACATCTGCGGGAATCCTGAAAGCCATTGCTCCTGGTACTGCTAAGATCATCTGTACGGCAACAGACGGTTTCAAGAAGGCAGATACCATAACCGTTGAGGTTGTACCTCTGAAGATAACGGATAGCAAGCCTACGATAGCAGAAGGCACATACGGCATAGGTGGAATCTCTTACACAAGGACACTCACGGCTGGCAAATATGCATCATTCTGTCTGCCATACACCGTAAATCTCAATGATTACACGGAAGAGTTCTCAAAGGTATATGTGCCAATGGGCATGACATTCCTCAAGACAAACGGAACGTTGGTAGTGGCATTCAAGAAGGTATCTCTCACGGAGACAATCAGCGCAGGAAAGCCATTCGTTGCCCTTGCTGCAAAATCTGGCTCTGTGTCTATCGTGAATGATGTAAAGAAAACCGTTACGACTCTCACCAACCCAACGCCAACCAACATTGACGTTTATAACTGGAATGGCTCAAACGGTTTCTTTGAGTTCAATCCAGATGTTACGACAAAGATTGGCGGCACGTATAGTAAACTCACAGGTCTTGATAGCGAGAAATACTATATCGTCTCAACAAGTGGCACAATGAGCAAGGTCACAAGCGTATCTCCTTATCGCATCTATGTATATAAGGATGATAACAACAGCAATGCCAAGATCACTGAAATCATCTTCTCCTTCGACGAGGATGAAATGGCAACAGGCATAGAGGAGCAGCAAATCAAGAATGACGAATCCCCTGTTTACTATAATCTTAGTGGTCAGCGCATCAACAAGGCAAATGCTCAGAAAGGCATTTATATCAAGAATGGAAAGAAGTATGCGAAGTAATCAAGATAAGATTCACATTTAGATTTGAAGGGTGTCACGAAATGTGATGCCCTTCTTTCGTTTCAAAAAAAGAATAAGGGAAACGGATTTATCTGATTTACCCGATTTTTGTAAATCACGTCTTACTGCGCCAGCTTCAGATAAATCATATACATCCGTTTCCATTTATTTCCGTTTAATTCATGTCTTTCGTGTTCAGAAAAGAATCTCTGCCTGCCAGTTCGATGGATATAAACGCTGCGCTTGGCTACATTAATTATCCGTGAATTTTCCATAATTTTTTATCAAAAAGAAAAGTATTAATGACAAATTCGTGGTAATTCACGGATAATTCGTGTAGCTCCACGCAGTGGATAAAAGATTGTGGCAATTCGTCGAATTCACGTTAAAAATAATAATTTTCTGGAATAAATTTTCTGGTCATCGTCGCTAATTTTTGTTCCGAAACCAAGCAACGGAGTTGCGTTTTATCTTGACGGAAAAAACGTTTTTTGCGACTAACTCTACACTCTACACCGAATGATATTCAATTTATTGAAACACAGTAAATTGTAGCGGTGTATAGTTTGAGATAACTTTACACCAACTCTACATCTCTACACCATTCAAAAGCAAAAGACGGTGTATAGGGTGTATAGTTGGTGTAGAGTTGAATGATACTCTACACCACTGTAACATTCTATGAATCATTTGTTTATATGCTCTCTGGTGTAGAGTGTAGAGTTAAAAGCCAAGACCCACCCCAACCCTCCCCAAGGGAGGGAGTCTTTGATAGTATTAATGTATATTATAATTTTCTGAAATAAATTTTCTGGTCATCGTCGCTAATTTTTGTTCCGAATCCAAGCAACGGAGTTGCGTTTCTACTTGGTTCAAAAAAAGAGTTTTGAAAAAACTCGTCACTCATCACCCGTAACGCTGTAAGTTATTATGTCATTGAGGTTTACAGCGCCGATTCACCCTATACCACTCGTCACCCGACTCACCACCCGAATCTGCGTATCTTATTGAGAATGTGAATATTATATGCACGATTTACCCTCTCACCACTCGTCACCCTGAAAAAGGTGACGAGTGAATTGTCTTTGCAACTCATTCTGTATCAATACAATATTCCATATAAGGGTGATGAGTGGGTGACGAGTGCTTTCAAATGAATCACCGTTGCAATTATCTGACGCATAAAGCATTACAACGCTACGGGTGATGAGTTGCAGAGTTGTGTCAAAATTCTATTTTTTCATCTGTAAAAGTGAGCGACGAGATTCAAAGGCTGTTATGCCTTCGTTGATCCTTCGATATGCCTCCGTTCCACCTTCGCTCTAGTTCCGTTTCAAATCCGCTTTAAGTCCGTTCCAAAGAATGGGTAAAAATGGGATTTACATGGGAGTTGCAAGGGAGATGCATGGGAGTTGTAAATATACCACCCATCATCAACACTTTCATGGTGTAATATGCAAAAATGAAATGGATTTAACGTATTTTTTCATAAAAAATTCTTGTTGTTTGGTAAAATGTACTACCTTTGTCAAAAAACTAAAAATACAGAAATTATGATAGCAGGTATTATTTGTGGTATTTTGGCAGGCTTCATCGCTTGCAAGTTGACAAACAGAGAAGGAAAAGGCTGTATCGTAGATCTCTTCCTCGGTATTGTGGGTGGAGCTGTCGGCGGCTGGATTTTCCAATTCCTCGGCATTCAGACAGCCTCATTGGTAGGTGAGATTGTATGTGCCGTAGTTGGTGCTGTCGTTGTGCTTTGGATATGCAACAAGCTATTCTAATATACTTCCTCGCCATCAACATCATTGCCTTTATCGTTTATGGCATTGATAAGTTGAAGGCGAGGAAGAATCTTTGGCGAATACCCGAAGCCACTCTCCTACTCCTTGCTGTTATTGGCGGAAGCATCGGTGCGTGGCTTGGTATGCGTGTGTGGCATCATAAGACGATGCACCTGAAATTCAAGTATGGTGTGCCGATTATTCTTGTGGCGCAGGTAGCGTTGGGAGTGTACATCCTAAAATGAAAAGTGAAAAATGAAAAATACAGATTACCATTGTCACGAATGATACTAACTTGTATTTTTCACTTTTCATTTTTCATTTAACAATTCACCTCACCCACACCACATAATCTTCCTTTCTCGGAGCTTGTGGCTTGAGAGCATCAGGAGCAGCATATCCGAGGATGCAGTTGCCAATTCCCTCGTATTCATCGGTAATGCCGAGATCACGAAGGATTTGCTTGCCCTCTTCCGTCTCGAAGCTCTCCTTTGCACGATGAATCCAGCAAGATCCGAGTCCGAGACTGTTGGCTGCAATCATCATGTTCTCCATTACGAGAGAGCCGTCATAGATGCGTGTGCCTACATCCTTTCTTGCAAGAACCACGAGCACGACTGGAGCACCATAGAATGGATCGTTATGACCAGACGAGGTGCTGAGATTCCTGTTGATTACCATCTCAAGGTTCAGGCGACTCAGACGGTCGCGCATCTCCTTGTTAGTTATGGCAAGGATAATAGCCGCCTGCTTATTCATTCCTGAAGGGGCGTATGTGCCAGCCTTCACAACTTCCTCGACGAGTTCCATTGGTACAGGCTTGTCGAGGTATTTCTTCACGCTACGGCGTGATATGATATCTTCAATAGTCATATTCATAATGATTTTAGAAATTGGTGGCAGAAACTGTCACGTGATTGGTGATATACAAAACGAGGTAACGGTAATCGTAAAACCTCTTGGGGAGTTTGAGCGATTGCTTATAGAGGATGAGTGCCGACTTATCTCCGAAATGTCCTCCGTGCCTTTCTGTATGGTGGCATTCGAGGTTACGGAGGCTGACCTTCGTCCTACTGGTGCGGAGGATACCTATCAATATCTCGAAAAGGTGTTGTTGCCTTACATAAAAGCCAATATGCATCCTATCCGCCTGATACTTGGAGGCTATTCTCTTGGCGGTCTCTTTGCCCTTTGGAGCGTTACGCGCACAGATGCCTTTGACGCTGTGTATGCCGGTTCGCCCTCACTATGGATGGAGGGATGGAATGAGTATGCTGATGCACATCCGCTAAAGGTGAGGTATGCCTATATGAGTCTTGGCGATAAGGAGGAGTGTACTCGCAAGCAACCTTTCTGCATTATCGGCGACAGGGTAAGACTTCAGCATAAGCGCCATAAAGCGCAGTTAGGCTCTGACCATTGCATCCTTGAATGGAATGAGGGTGGGCATTTCAATGAGATAGAGATGAGAAAGGCGAAGGGGGCAGCGTGGTGCTTGTTAAATGAAAAATGAAAAGTGAAAAATTATAAAATACAAGTTAGTTTCATTTGCTATATTTTTCGCGATAAATGGTAATCTGTATTTTTCACTTTTCATTTTTCATTTATTTTTTACCTCTCCACCTGCGTAAACTCTGGCTCGCTACCCTCTGCGTTGCCCTTGATCACATAGATGAGCTGCTTGCTCTCCCTACCCTGCATATCCTTGCTGTTGCAGGTGAAGAGATACTCTGTGGCATTATCGAGAGAACGTGAACCTACGGTTGAAGGAGTGCCTAATGGCATTGGATAGCTACCGCAAGCCTTATCGAATATCGCCTTTTCATCGGCAGAAACGGCATGTTGTGCAGAGAATGCAGGAAGTGATGTCTTCTTGCCTTTCAGCACACCAAGATTGATGAGGAAAGTCTCAATTTCTGCCTCTGCCTTATCTACACGAGCAGTTCTTACGCCATACCATGAAGATAACACTTTGCTTTCTGGCAATGCAGTCTTGAGATCAGCGATACTTGTATTGCCACCGCTTCCGAATGTGCAGAAAGGAATAACGACCTTGCCCTTGAGATTGTTCGCCTTTACGAAACTATGGATAGGAGCTGCACAAGTACCCATCCAAATAGGATAGCCAACGTAGAGGGTGTCATAGTCTGCCACCTTTGCCTTCATTGGCTTGAGGTCGCGGAACTTGCCACTCTGACGCTCTCCCATAAATGCACCTGCTATTGCTCCCATATCACCAGAGTATGGACTTACAGGCTCGATGCGCTCAATATCAGCGCCTGTCTTTTTCTGGATGATGTTTGCAACTTTCTCCGTAGTACCAGACTGAGAGTAATAAACAACGAGAGAATGAGTCTTATTTCCTGCTTGTGCCTGATTGGAAGTACAAGCCATAAGTGCAGCCATTGCACCGAATAATAATGTCTTTTTCTTCATATTTACTTTATTAGATATTTAGTTTTAGTCTATTTCTGTTTTATTATACGTTTGAACTTCATTAAGGTTTAATATAAACAATAAAGCCCCCAGAAGGGGCTATATTGATTTATGATGAAAAATGCGTTACTTGGCTTTTCTTATATATAGGTTGTCTTCCAGTACCAACGTATCACAACCTTTTGTGAGCGAATAGCGTGCCTGCATGAGATAGTTCATGTCAGCCACATTCTCCAGTACCTCCAGTCCATGCCAATTCCAGTCATGATACTCCTCATAGTCATACACCTGAACCTTTGAAAGCTTCACCTTATCTTGTTCCGTGCGGAAACTGCCCTTAACCTTATGACATACGCCATCAGCATCTACAAACCTTACATCCAAGGCTTTTCTGTTGGCATATAGAGTAGATGTAACATTTCCGTCTGCATGAAATTCTATTTCCTCGTGAAAGTCTTTCTTGTTATCCAGAGACACCCATGTACCTACAAGCCTTTCATCAATGACAGACTCAGATTTGTCGTCATTGTGGCAGGATGTTAGAAAAACATTTGTAAGTACAAGAGTCAAAACAAAAGCGAGAATATATTTTATTTTTCTCATTGTTTGCATTTTTAAGTTTTTGCAAAGGTACAAAAAAATCTTAAATAAACTATTTTTTTCGCAAAAAAAATTCGATTAAACCGTGATTTCTTGCAAAATATAAAATGTAAATTGCAATTAGTGTTTTTTATCATTACTAAATTAACAAAAAAGCCCCCTCCCAGAGGGAGAAGGGCCCAAACGAAATCATAAAACCAACTTTATTTAAGCATACTTTTTAGAGCAGATCCAAATATTACATATTGAGTGTTGCCGGCAATGGTACCCTCATTCTGTCCCCAGAGGAATGGCCAGTCATCGTAGTTCTCGAAATGGTCAGGCTTACGGAAGAGCACACCAGGAGCCATATTGCCCGGAATAAACGAGAAATCAGCCCTGTTGTTGCCGTAGAACACGTTCTTAGGACGAGCTGCACCCAATGTGGCCACGAATGAGTAGTTATGATATGGATGACAACCGAAGAGATAGTTTGCAGCACGGAAGATGTAGTCCTTGCCTATGATCTCTGGGTAGTACTTGTGGGCAAAGCATACGGTAGTACCGAATGATGCAACCATTGAATTACCTGCCCAGTTTGCCGTTCCAAGAGGTATTCCGTATGGATTGACTTTGTCAAGACCGTCTATATACTCCTTGTACTTCTGAACGTAAGGAATCAGCTTTTTCCTATACTTGTCATCCATATATGGTATGGCATTAAGAGCCGTCTGAAGCGTGAAGCTTACGTTTCTGTCAAGTGCCTTCCATATCATTCCCTCGAACTTGTTGAGATATTGCTTCTCGCCTGTTGCGCCATAGAGCATAAGCGAAGCTGCCATGTCGCCAAAGCCACTAAGAGACAGACTATCATGTTCACCAGATATATGCTGGTCGCTCTTCTTGCGTTGCTTCATCAGTTCCTCTGCCTCTGCCATAAGTCGCTTTGACTGCGTTAAGGCACGCTCGGCAAGTGCATCGTTATAGCCCTTGAGCGCATTGCTTGCAGCAGCAAACATCGTAGCTGCACGGAAATCGAGCATAGGATTGCGCGTGGTGAAAGCCCACATATCATCAGGAGTTCCGCTTCTCTTGCCATCCTCCGAAACCTCGTATGGCTTTAGTGATGGATCATAATGCAAGCCATCGGTTATAGATGCAGCATCTCCAAGATGATGATAGTTGTCGAGAACGGAGTTTGAGAGCGTCTGAGCCATGTGCCCTATCTGCTCTGCCTGTGCCACGAGGTTCAATGTGCCATGCTCGATGAATTGGAGCAAATCGGGCACTCCGTCCGGACGATGCAGATCAACGTATCTTTGCTTCTGGCTTACGAATGTCACATCGCGATCAGAGCGGAACAACTCCCATGTGCGGACAAAATTCTGCACCACACTTATATTCGAGCCAGTCTCGATGTCAAAGTCTCCTGCATCGAAGAAACCGCCGATGTTAAGTCCAGGAATCAACTCGTATGGCTTATACTTCGTGTCAGTCGTAGGCCCTTGCGAATGTAGGTCGAAATGGTCGCTCTCTGGTGCCTGAAGATAACCCTCCTTGAAAGGCTCTCCATGCCAGATACGATAGCCCTCATTAACGGTCATGTGGTTCATGTGGATAGGCACCCACACATCGGTCGTTGCATCTGTTATCTTATCATATACGCTATTGTCAATGATAAAGTTGCCAGACTTCGTATCACCATATTTTTATATAATATACACCAGGCTCAGTAACACTTGAGAAATCAAACTTTACATAGTTGTATTTGAAGTACTTACCCCAAGTCGTTACATTAGCGGTCAGAGCAACGCTCTCCGTACCATCGTTGCTGATTTTGTATAGGGTAGCCTGTGGCGTAGAAGGATAGTTTCTGTCCAGTTCTATCACAGCAACCTTTGGCTGGGAAGGCAAGTATCCCACCTGACTAAACCCGATATTTGGCTCTCTTACCCAGTTTGGTATGGCGTGTGGATTGATTGTCCAGCTAATCACCTTTCCTGTCTTTCCGGCTGGCAGGTCACTATGCAGCACATACCATCCGTTCTGCGCAAGAAGTCGGCCGTCAAAGATTCCCATCTCCGTGTCAGATGTAACCTTTACCATACGCTCAGGCGAGTCGGAAGCAAGGATTATCTCCCTACCCTTCTCAAACGGCTTAGGTTCAACAAAGGAGTTCGTTCCACGGTCATCATAGGTCTTGAATCCCTTGAACTGCCTTGGCTTTTCCGAATTAGGGCGCGTATAGGTCGCTCCTACGGCATAGCGTGGGAAACGGTTCAATCTACCGTCCATTACGAAAGTCTTTAGCCAGTATTGCGAAGGAAGGAACTCCATATTGAAGCCAGCCTTACCTTCAAATAATGTAGGTACAGGTTTGTCGAGATACACATCAATCCTTGCGCTCTCGCCCTCACCTGTCACTACAACCCTGCTTTCAAAATCATAATCGTCATATCGGAGTACAACCTCTACGGTGTTATGTTCTTTGTCAACTTTCCTGCTCACCATCTTCGGGACAAGATCCCATTGCTCGGGAGTATTGCTCAGACGAACGGCACCGCCCTGTGCTACGCGAACTCCATGCTGTATGAGTTCTATACCAGAGTTCTTCTCATCGTTGAATCCCTCCATTGAAACTATTGCTGAACACAAGGAGATTAATTCCCTGACGTTCAAAGTATTCGCTGTCATTTAGCTTCAAAGGCTGCTGACCGTAGGAGGACAATGTGCTGAGACAGGAAAAAGCACACGCCAATAAATAGTTTTTCTTCATCTGGTTGATATTCTCGAAATTCATTTAGTTATTCTGTTCAACTTTCGCATAGCTCAAGTTGAAAGTTAAGAGTGAAGAGTTAAGAGTGAAGAATTTAAATTAGTATTATTGTCTAAAGTCGCTTATTTACTTTACGCTATAAAATGTAACTTAAATTTTTCACTTTTCACTCTTCACTTTTCACTTGAAGTTGAGTTTACGAAACTTCATTTAGTTATTACTATACCCTATGGACGCATCAAGTTATAATAGGTTTAATGCAGATGAAAATATTTTTTCACTTTTTTTCTTTTGTCTATAAATCCACATAAATCGACCGTAAAATTTGCAGGTTCGGAAATGTTTTTGTATATTTGCAAGGCTAATCTATACAATAAATATCATTCTCATTATGAAAAGAAACTATGTGTTTTTACTACTCGCAACCGCTCTTCTCGTAGGTTGCGGAAACAAGGGCGAACAGAAACAACAGCAGTCAGAAACCCTGAAGGAAGCCTTTGCCGACGATTTCCTTGTGGGAGTTGCCGTGTCACAGGATTTCATCACAAACAACGATACTGCCTGCCTGAACCTTATCTGCGAGCAATTCAATGCCGTTTCACCGGAGGATGTGCTGAAGCCTGAGACGGTACATCCTTCTCCCGATGTCTGGAACTTCGCCCCAGGCGATGCGTATTGCAATTTTGCTGCCGATCATGGTCTGAAGGCTCTCGGTCATACGTTGATGTGGCATAATCAGACGCCTGATTTCTTCTGGCTAAAGGAAGACGGAACCGTGCGTTCTCAGGAAGAAATGAAGGCTAACCTTGTAGAGTATATAGAGAAGACCGTCACGCATTTTGCCGGTAAGGTCTATGCCTGGGATGTAGTAAACGAGATTGCAAGCGAGGAAGGTGGTTATCGTGATGACAAGGGTTGGGAGAAATACTCTAAGGACAGGGATGAACTCGTGTGTCTCGCCTTTAGTACGGCACAGCGTTGCGATCCTAATGCCGAGCTTTACTATAATGATTATAATATGTGGCGCCAGACAAAAGTTGACGGTGTTGAGCATATAGTGAAGATGCTGAAGGAAAAGGGCATACGCATTGACGGTGTCGGCATTCAGGGGCATTGGGGACTCAACTATCCTGACATAAAGGACATTGAATCTACCATTGACCGCCTCTCTGCTCTTGGCGTGAAGGTGATGATCACCGAACTCGACATTGATATGCTGCCTTTCTCAAAGGAAGGACAGATGACGGGCAAGGCGATGTTCGACCCTGCACTTCAGCGAGAGGAGTTCATGCGCTGGCTCAATCCTTATGCCGACGGGCTTCCAGAGGATGTGGATCAACAGATAGCCGACAGATACGAGGAGATAATGCGATGCATCTACAACAAGCGCGATAAGATTGCGAGAGTTACCTTCTGGGGACTTCACGACGGCGTTTCGTGGAAAAACAACTACCCTATCCCTAACAGAACCAACTACCCTCTCCTATTCGACCGCAACCTGAAGAAGAAAAAGGCATTCCATCAGATTGTCAGCATCCCGAATTCTTAATAGAAACAGAAAAAGCGTAAGCCATAACGACTTACGCTTTTCTTTTTGCCAATAAAAGACGAGGGTATTTACTTCGCATATCCCACAGGATTGTTCATGATAGGCAGTTGCTTATCTGTCAATCCGAGGAGAGCCTTGATGCTGTTAGAGTCGTGCGTGGCACGAGGTACGGTTGCAAGTCCTACAGCCTGACAATACAGATTGATGTTCTCGCTAACGTTTCCGGCATCTACGCAGCACATCATTGTTGCCTTTTCATCGGAAGAACCGAACTTGTCATAATCTATCACCATGAGGAGAGAGACAGGGGCATTAAGCACGAAATCCTGCTTGAATCCGGCATTACCGCCATTGCTTGCCATCAGTTCACGCTTGTCGCCATCAGCCTTCTTTATCAGCTTGTTTGCCTTGGCATCATATTCATAGACTCCTGCCTTGGTGAAGACGAAGAGTCGGATTTCCTGACGGTTCATTGCCGTTGGTGCCGTACGGTGGTTGTCATCGCGTGACATTCCGAGAGCTGCCCAGCAGAGATCGGAGATCTGCTGATTGCCTAGTTCCTTGGAAGCGTCAAACAGACGAACAGAATGACGTGTTTTCAAAGCCTCCATTACCGTCATTGACTTCTGCGAGAAATCAGGAGCAGGAAGATTTATATCTTGTGCAGAAACGCTTAGGGCACAACCTGCAAGCGCCATTGCCATAATATTTTTTTTCATTGTTTCTTAATTTTTATGGTTTAAGTTTTTAAGGAGTAATAAGAAGTTGAAAAAGTGAAGAGTGAAGAATTTAAATTAACGTGAGTCCGTTGAATTTCATTAACTCGTATATCATTGAAAAACACGTGGTTGAAGGAGCTCTGAAAGAGCGGCACCTAAAAGGGCGGTTCGTAAGAGCCGTTGTTTTACGGACATTATAGTAATCTGAGGTCTGAAGAACCGACACCTATTGTATTTATTAGGTGTCGCACCTACGGCGCTCACTAAAAAAATTATCATGGTAACAGCCCTTGCGGACTGCCCTATTAGATGTCGCACCTTCGGCGCTTTTCGTCGAACTCACGTTAAATTAGTATTGCAGTTAATCGCCTTTTCGCAATAAAGAGTAACTCAAATTCTTCACTCTTAACTCTTCACTTTTCACTCATCATTTCACCGTTTCCAGCCACCTGTACAATTCCTGCATCATCTCATGATGATACTTGAAATAAGCTCCACAGCCGAAGCCGTGACCACCACTTGGATAAACGTGCATAGAAGCCTTTACGCCAGCCTTGCGAAGAGCCATGTAATATTCCGCAGAATTGAGAGGAGAAACGAGGAAGTCATCATCAGCAAGCATAATGATTGCAGGAGGAGTATCCTTGGTAACCTGAAGATGATTGCTGTATTTCTTCTCAAGCTCAGGAGATGCGTTCTCGCCAATGAGACAGTTGTGAGAGTCCATGTGGGTGATTGACTTATCCATTGAGATTACTGGATAGAAGAGAATCTGGAAGTTAGGACGAGTCTCTGGCGGGTTGTGCGTAGCAATGGTAGAAGCAATATGACCGCCCGCAGAAGAACCGAGTATTCCCACCTTGTTAGGGTCAATCTTCCACTCGGCTGCATGCTCACGAATAAGGCGCATAGCCTCGGTGGCATCGCTCAGAGGCACTTCCGTAACGCCGTTAGGCATTCTGTAGCGCAACACGATAGTAACGATGCCTCGGCTCATAAGATGCGTTGCCCAGTCATAGCCCTCCTGACCGAGAGAGAGAACGCGATAACCGCCACCAGGGATTACGAGCACGGCTGGTCTGTTTGTCTCATTGCCAAAAGGCAGATACACTCTGATAGAAGGCTTGAAATTACGAGTCTCATCGCTGTAAGGCTGCGTCTTGTCAATACCGTTACTGTTAGGCAGACCGTTCTGCCAAAGGTCGATGTCGATAGGTTTAGGCATCATCTGCGCCATAGAACTCATGGCTGACAGCATCATAAACAGGGATAATAAATACTTTTTCATTGCATTTCTATTTTTGGCCTCTCCCCCCGCCCTCCCCCGTAGGGAGGGAGCCGATTCGCTAATGGAGGATTGGCTGTGTTAATTTAGATTCTTTCGTTATTATAATTTGTCTTTCTAATATTGTATGGAGAAGACGTTTGCCTTTCGCCTTCCGGCTCCCTCCCTACGGGGGAGGGCGGGGGGAGAGACCGTTTAGAATATTTTCTGCGCAAAATCATGCAGCGACTTACGCCATACCTGCCATTCGTGATCTCCTGGGAAGGTGTTGAACACGATGTTCAAGCCCTTTGACTTCATGTCATCCACAGCCTTCTTGGTGGAAGTGATGCGGTTGTCCTCAGCACCCACGGAGATATAAAGCACGTCCAGTTCATCGTTGTATTTCTTCGCATTTGAGATAAGTCCGGGCAATGCCTTTTCTGCGTCGAACGCCCCACTCTCCCTGATTCCGCCGAACACGCCGGTGCTGAATATTCCGAGACTTGAGAATAGTTCCGTATGCTGCAATCCTGCGAAGAATGTCTCGCCACCGCCCATTGACAAACCGGCAAGCGCACGACTCTTACGGTCTTTCTTCACTCTGAAATTCTTCTCGACGAAAGGAATCACGTTCTGTATCAGATCCTCCTCAAAAGGCTTGATGCCCTCAACCGAATACGAGAATGGTCTGCCTGGCACGCTGAACGTTCCGTTCACCATCACTATGATCATTTCCTTCGCCTTGCCCTCTGCCACGAGGTTATCGAGAATATAGTTCGCCTTGCCCTGATTTATCCATCCTGTCTCGTCCTCACCACCGCCATGCTGAAGATAGAGAACTGGGTATTCCTTCGTGCCTTCGCCGTAGCTTGCCGGAGTATAGACCCACATGCCGACGTGCTTGTTTCTGACGGTAGAGAAAAGCTCTGTCTGAACCACCTTGCCATGCGCCACATCCTTACGGTCGTAGAACGTACAGTTCTTCTCTGGAATGTCAATCGCACTCGTCATTCTTCCGCAACCGTAGTAGCTCTTGCTCGCTGGGTCGGCTACATCCAATCCGTTGATTGTGAACCAGTAGTAATGGAATCCCTCAACCAAAGGTTTAGTCTTTGCAATCCACGTACCATCCTCCTGTTTCGTAAACTTGCAGTCGGCATCGAGACTCACCTTCCAAGAACTTGCATCGTTGGCACGAACACGCAGAAGCACGCTGTTGTCCTCAAGGATTCGGGGATAGTCCCCATAGTTGTTAGTTGTCGGAATAATATATTTCCCGTCAGTCTTGTCCTGTGCAAAAGCCGTAGCGCTGATAGCCATTGCCAGGGCCGTGATAAAGATTGATTTCTTCATATTGTTTAGCTGTCATTTAGGAAGAGCTTTCCGCTCTTGATTATACTAACGTGCGAGAGCCCCGAAAGTTTAATCATCCTCCCTTTTTCTCCCTTCAATCTCCCATTCCGAAATGGGATTTGCAACGGACTTGGTACGGACTTGCAAGGGAGTTGCTTAAATGAAAAGTGAACAATGAACAATGAAAAATACAGATTAGTATTTTCGAGTATGGCCATTACCAGAAAAGTGTGACTTGTATTTTTCATTTTTCACTTTTCATTTTTCATTTGCTTTCCGCCTGCAAAGTTACAACAATTTTCCCGAAAGCCACGATATAACACGAGAAAATAAATGTTAGATTCGAAAAATCTTTATCATGCATTCGTGACTCGCTGATACACAGCAAGAAATTTTCGGAAAGCATATTGAAGAGAACCCAATCTAACATATATCCGTTAGATTCATAAGGGAGGGGGTAAGTATGTCTTATATATTCAAAATAATAATATAATATTATTATATATTATATTATTATTTTGAGGAAAAGAAGGGGGTGTCCTACCCTCCCTATTAAATCTAACAGTTATATGTTAGAAACCCCATTCTGAGCCTCCTGTGGGGGGGGAAAAAAACTAACATATCTTGAAATACGATGGTTTCATGATAGTTTTCAGATTGCTAATAACCACGCTTTTTCGCCTATATTTACGAACACGAAACGCACGAATGGAACGAAATTCCCATTTTTTCCGAGCATTTCATGTTATATTTTGTTGTCTTTACGATGCTATGGTTCAGCCCACACCGCCTTTCTTTTGTCCGTCAGAGGATGAAATAATTTTAGAATTGCCTGGAAGGCAATACTATGAGGACTCCGCGTAGCGCCTGACCATAGGGAAGAACCCCGTACATACGAGTGAAACGAGGATGTGCGGGGAATAAAGCCCAAAAATCGTTCTGCTGCCTGGAGGGCAGTACATCGCGAAAAGTTATGTGTAAAAGCCAATCATGTACAGCCTTCCAGGCTGGCAAGAATAACAATCGGTTCTATCCGAGGGCATCCTCTCCTTCGTCGAGTATGCACCTCGGTTCTTCCCTATGGTCAGGCGCTATGCGGAGTCCTCATAGTATTGCCAGGACTTACGAAACTTCAATGAATCTAACATATATCTGTTAGGAAAAATAGGGAGAGGGGGAGCGCCCCCCTTGAAGGAAACTTTAATCCCAAACCAGTCGGACGTTTTATCCGAGTGGTTTGGGATATAATGTAGATGTCTGTTTTTTCAGTCCATTTTGATCTCAACATCAATAATTTCACCTGCCTTGTTCTTGAATTTTGTCATAACGCTTTTAAGTTTATCTATTTGTGGCCTTACACGCAGCAGATAATCGTCCTTACAAGTGATAGGAACGCCATTACACTCTATCAGCTCATCGTCTTTTCTTAATCCTTGCTTGTATTCCTCACCGTTAGGATTTATAAGCGAGACCATGATTTTATCATCCTTAACATACATGTGAAAGCCTTTGTTGTGTTGTGTGATATTGATATTTGTCGAT
>Ga0310695_10006375_pt1 | contig 19572 bp, 15 predicted proteins | sample RumenRJG_04DNA_FD_203882 | JGI IMG/M metagenome (GOLD analysis project Ga0310695, IMG submission 203882) | Bovine rumen microbial communities from Lethbridge, Alberta, Canada - RJG_04 (v2) (version 2) | ecosystem: Host-associated > Mammals > Digestive system > Stomach > Rumen | place: Canada...
AATTGATTTGGTAGGATTTGTTTTCGATCACATTAAAAGGAGGTACGATATGGGCTTATTTTCGAATTTGTTCGGCGAGAAGGGCAAGGAAGCTGACAGCGTTCTCGATAAGATGAAGCAGCTTGCAGATGACCTTGACGGTGTTAAATATGCTGATGAGGATGAGAAGAGGATAATGAACGGCGGTTCTGCTCCTGCTTCAGCTGACAGCGGATCTTTCAGCGCGACATTTACCGAAGAAGCTGAGTGCGGCGATTCATGGGGCCCTGTAATGCCTTCTGAGCCTAACCAGTTCAATTCCGGTCTCAAACCAAGGGATTATTTTCTTAAGATCTTTAATGAGGATTTCTCCACTTATCAGCTGGAGGAGATAAAGTCCGGCTGGTCTGATGCCGCATTTAATTTTGTTCAGAACGGACAGAAGAAACTTGTCGTAGAGCTCATGTCTGACTGTACTCAGCGTTACAAGCTGAGAAACGAGTGCAGGGCGCAGGGCATTCCTTACCTTCGTTTCTACTACGATCACGACGGCTGGTGGAATACCAGATCTTATGTCACAAGGCGTGTTGCAGGGCAGCTCGTAAAATGATACAGGCGATAAGCGGAAAGTCTTTTTGACTGCAGAATAGTAATCGGAAAATTAATTATGCCGGGATCTTAGTGATTCCGGCTTTTTGTTCAGATATTTGATCAGAAGACGATAAAAGCTATTAATACTGCTGCTGCAATTATTCCCAGAATAATCAGCAGGGTTATAATTCTCTTGCGGGCAAAAGGAACAGAACAGGCTACTTCCCCTGACACTCCGTTTATTACTACATCATATTTTTTGCCTTTATAAGTAACGGCAGCAAGATAGAACGGAGCAAGTATGTATTTATAGTTGGTATTCTTATATTGAGTCTTAAATCTCAGGTTTTGATATTTATCACCATTAAATTCGCGTAACGCATGTTCAGGAATTAATGTATTCAGTTCTCCGGTGATTTTATATTGGACTATTTCAAAAACGTGTTTAAGTGTCATGGAATTACGTTCTGCATAGTATCCGGCCATGTAATCAGGATCAAAAGGCTGTATACCTAACGGTGAAAAATCTCCGATCTTCTTTATCAGATCATTTTGTGTTTTTGAACTGGCAAATACTGTAATGCCGGCAAAAGGCCTTTTGTAGGTGCCCTTACGGGGTTTGTAATCAATATCACCACCATCGGGACTGCGATAACCGATTTCGATAAGATAATCAGATATAGTATCAGAATCGAAACTGAAATAAGGAAGATAAACAGGAAACAGATTCTCAAGAGTATACTTTTTTATGCCCGGAATAAAGAGTTCTTTCTTCAGATATTCGCGAAAAAATGATCTTGCAAGTTTCTCATTTATTGAAAAAGGAATGATTCCGCATGGCCTTGTGATGCTCCCTGCCGAAGCAGCAGGAATAATATTCGTTGAACCGCAGAAAGGACATGTGCCGGATACCTGCGCGGAGTCATAGATCAGTTCAGCTCCGCAGTTGTCGCATGAAAGGAGCTTGCATTTATCTCCAAGAGATGCACGGTTAGAGTTAAATATGTCGTTGTATGCTATGCTCTCGACTTTGGCATTACCATTTGTTCCTTTAGTTATATCTTTGTACTTTCCGCAAAGAGAACAAAACAATTTCCTGGCACCTGGATTGTAAGTAAGGGTGCCGCCGCAATTTGGACATTTGCGCTCGTTTCCGGGCATGGTAGCTGTCTTTTTGAATCCGTTATTGTCTGCCATAATCTATCCCTATAAATATAAAGGCCAACTGTAAAATTATTATAGCAAAGGTTTAAGTTAAGTTTAAGTTAAGGTTTAGCGATTTGGACGTTAAGGTTGGTTCTTTAGAATGTAGATCGTAAGGGATAGGAACCGGCCGGTTTCACTCGGAACAGAGAATAATAGGAATAGTAATATGGGAAGTGAGGTCGCAAATATGTGGACAAGGAAAAGTGTTAAGCAGAAGGGTAAGAAAGCTTTCTTAGGAAATTACTGGAAGTGCGTTCTGGTAGCGATCATTCTGAGCATCGCGATAGGTGCAGGAAGCTATGGAGCAGGCAGCGGATCTTCGTTATCTTCAACTTTTACGAATATCATCAGCCATACGGAAGATGACGACCGCAATGTCGATAGGACCGTAGAGTATACAGATGATGACGGTACATCACACAAGGTAACATTTGATGTAGATCTGGCTGACCCGGTAAGCGTTGATCAGGAAGATGTCAATTTCTTAATCGGATTTTTGGTCGCAGGCGCCGTAATATATGTAGTCATTATGGCATTTGCTCTGGCGTTCAAATACTTCCTGATGATACCGTTCGATTACGGATGCAGAAAGTTCTTCAGAAAGAATCTTGATGAGCCGGCAAAGCTCTCGAACATCGTATATGTTTTCGATTCGCACTATAAGAACATCGTAAAGACAGCATTCCTTACTGATCTTTTCATCTGGCTCTGGAGCTTGCTCTTCATCGTTCCGGGAATCATCAAGTCATATTCTTACAGACTGGTTCCTTACATCATGAGCGAGAATCCTGATATGAACTTCAGGGATGCACAGGCAGAGAGCGCAAGACTTATGAAGGGCAACAAGTGGAAGTCATTCGTACTCGATCTTTCCTTCATCGGCTGGGACATCCTCACACTTATGACATGGGGATTCCTCGAGATCTTCTTCGTAGGACCTTACAAGGCTTCTACAGATGCAGCTCTCTATGAGTCGATCAAGTACGGCATCGATGCAAAGTAAACATTGGGATTAGGAATAGGATATAATATTGTCAGCCGGAGGAGAGCAATCTCCTCCGGTCGGCTTTGATAACGGGGGTTTTTATGAATTACAAAGTATTGATCGCTGACGATGAGAAGGAGATAAGGAACCTCTTAAGACTCTATCTCGAAAATGACGGATTCACGGTCACTGATGTTGCTTCAGGCGGAGAAGTAGCAGGCGCGATGGACAGCTTCAAGCCCGACATCGTATTGCTCGACGTCATGATGCCCGGTAAGGACGGCATCCATGTTCTTAAGGATATCCGCGAAGTGAGCAATGTCCCCGTAATGATCATCTCCGCAAGGACAGCTGATGCCGAGAGGATCTTAGGTCTTAACGTCGGCGCTGACGATTATATCTGCAAGCCCTTTAATCCGCTGGAAGTTGTAGCAAGAGTCAAGTCCAATCTCAGGCGTTTCTACTCACTCGGAAGCGGCGAGGACAGAGCCGAGAAGATTATGATCGGCGACCTGGAGCTCGATACGGAGAAATGTCTTCTCTTAAAGGCAGGCAAGGCAATGGAGCTTACTTCCGTCGAATATAAGATAATGGAGCTTCTTATGAAGCATCCCGGCAAGGTCTTCACCAAGCAGCAGATCTATGAATATGCATGGGGAGAGGACTATTTCGTAGCCGATAATAATATAATGGTTGCTATAAGCAAATTAAGGACCAAGCTCGACGAAGATCCGTCCCGTTACATCAAGACGCTTCGCGGCTTGGGATACAGGCTTGACGCCTGATATTACTGTAAAAACTGGCAGTGTAACATTGTTACAAAGGGGTATTTGATGTCGAAAAAGAACATAAGCAGCGGAAAAGAGCTCAAAGGCTTTTTGCTCAGCCGGTTTTTCTTTGTCCTCATCATCGTAAGCGTGGTTGAGCTGTTCGTAGTCGGTCTTACGAACACTTATCTGATCCCCGCACTCGTTACGATCACGAAATACAACAATATAATTAAGGTCGACGGTGCGGAAGGTCTGTTCATGATCGTGTTCGTTCTGGTCGCGACATGGATCGTAAACCGTATTTTCCCGATGCTCAATGCATCGCCTGTTGCTGTTAATGAATATCTGGAGAAGGTCCTCCAAAGCCGCGGGTTCGTCGGCGCATCAGACCAGGAAGTAACGGAGACGCTCCATGCTTTAAGCAATAGTCCGATGTCATTGCTCTCTTTGATAGGTTCATTCTTTCTGGTCGCGATAATCCTTCTTACTCCTTATATAATCGGAGGAATAATATTCGCTGTTTCTGTGGCCCGTGAGCTCCGGAGGATCGAGCGCGAGAAGGAGACAGAGCACCGCAGGGAGGAAGAGCGCCGCTATCTCATGATCTCCAATATCGTTCACGACTTAAAGACTCCGATGACAACGGTTTACGGCTATGCAAAGGCCTTAAATGACGGCATCGTTCCTGAAGATAAGAAGCAGGAATACTTAGAGGCGATAATGAACAAGACCAACAGGACCAATGAGGTCATTGCTCTGCTGCTCGATTACGTTAAGCTCGACAGCGAAGGCTTTGTGATCAAGAAGAGCAAGATCGACATATGCGAGCTCGTACGTTCATGCTGTGCTTTCTGCTACACCGATGTGGAATCGGCAGGTTGTGAGATCGATATCAATGTGCCTGAGAAGCCTTTGTTTATCGAGGCTGACAGCGTTCAGCTCTCACGCGTCATAACAAATCTCATTACCAATGCGATACGTCATAACCCTAAGGGAACGAAGATAGGCGTGACGCTCAAGTGCGAGAATTATACGACAGCCGAAGACGTAAGAGTCTTTGTTGCAGACACGGGTGATGAGATACCGGAAGAGCTTGCAGAGCATATTTTCGAGCCGTTTGTAACAGGTGACGAATCAAGAGCGTCGGGAGCCGGAACGGGATTGGGACTTCCTCTGTCCGTCAAGATATGCGAGATGCACGGCTTCAACCTAAGGCTCGTCCAGATGCCTGAGATCAAGCGCTATCACTTGGGAGATGAGTATAAGAAAGTCTTCAGGATCTCCATGTGATCCTGGGATGAATAATATACGGAATAAGGAGTTCACGTGCCGGTAAAAGGAAAGTTTTTTAAGAAGATTACAGTCTTTCTGCTGACGGCGGCCTCTCTTTTGACGCTTTGCTCGTGCGCTCCGAAGAACAGGCGGGAACTGATGAATTATGCCAGGCGCACATACGGTGACGCTGATCTGGTAGGCTCTCACAGTAATCTTGGCAAGGATGCGATAGTGACCGTGACGATGAAAGATAAGGCCACCGGGATCGAATATACGGTTACATCGAAAATGACTGACGTTTATGTTGACGGCAGTTCTTTCGGCAGAATAGAGCAGACGACTTCCGACTTCGAAGAGAAGTACTGTGAATATCTTTTGGAACAGGCAGGGAGCGGCCTTGCAGATCTGGCAGATGAATACTGTTTTACATATGAACTTGATTACGGCATTATAACCATAACCTTTGCTGACCGTGAGAGCAGCAATAAAGCCGAAGAAGCGGTCCGGAGATTTGCAGATGAACTGAAGAAGTCCGATGTCAAGCAAAAGATGCCGTCTGAATATGTCATATATGCTGAAGGGAACGTCTATATAGGTTATTACGATTCAGAACACGATGAGTATTCTGCATCGAGCGAATTTGATATTATTGATTATGTTCATGAGAACTACGATGCAGAAGCAGTTTTCCTGGATTCGATGTATTCTTATATCGGTCAGTTCCTGTCTGATGAGGAAGTGAATGAGAAGTTCCCCGGACACGACGGATCGCCTGCCGGAAATGCGTACTATTTCAAGGATAAGAACGGAGAGAACTTTATAGTGATCGATCTTAAGGAATTCGGTGCGGACAGGAGCGAGATAAGGCTTTACCGTGATACTGCAGCCGGCATGGAAGAAATAGACTTTTAAGGGAGCTTTTATGAAATACGATTGCCTGATCATAGATGACGAGAAGGAACTTGCAAATAACACTTGTGAGTATTTCAACATGTTCGACGTTAAGACTTACGCAGTCTTCTCCAGCGCTGAAGCAGAAGAGTTTATGCGCGGGAACGATGTAAGTCTCGTGCTCCTTGATATCAATCTTTCTGACGGGAGCGGCTTTGAGCTCTGCAAGAAGATAAGGCAGACGCTCAATATTCCAATCCTTTTTATCTCTGCCAGAAACACCGATGACGACAAGATAATCGCGCTTAATATCGGAGGCGACGATTATATCGAGAAGCCTTATTCGCTGGGTGTTCTGCTCGCCAAGGTAAAGGTCGTCTTAAAGCGCTTTGCAAATGCGGATAATGATAGTTCGAAGAAGGACGGTTTTGACGACGGATACTTAAGACTTGATACCGTGAACAAGAGTGTTTTTGTCGGCGGCGTCGAAAAGAAGATCACTTCGATCGAGTGGAAGCTCTTAGAATACCTTATCGCAAACAAGAACAGGCTCGTCACGAAGAACGAGATCTTCGATAATGTCTGGAACGACAGATTTACGACTGACGGAACACTTAATGTTCACGTAAGAAAGATCCGTGAAGCGATCGAGAAAGATCCGCAGGACCCTAAGTATATCGTGACTGTATGGAAGGAAGGCTACAAGTTCGTAGCACCCGAATAAGATGAAGAAAGCGCCGTTTATCATCCTGCTTGTCGTAACCTTTATCGCCGAAGCATTGGCGTGTTATTTTATGCTTTCCAAGATCAAGGACATAAAGACAGATCCGGTTAAAGTTAACGAGTGCATATATTCCATTTCAGAGAATTACGGTGACACTTCCAAATACAATAAGCAGCTTGATTATGTGATCATCGATAATGACGGAAAGCTGATCTATAAGACAAGGGAAGGCCTTTCCGAATCGATCAATGAAGCGATAAAAACGCGCGGTCTCATAATCGATCTTACAGTAGACGGAGAGGTAAAAGGCAAGGTGATCTTTGATTACAATATCGGAGTCCAGTTGGCCGAATTCAAGCAGAATATCATCATCGTTTTTATCATCATCGGCGTTCTCCAGCTCGTGATAATCATCTCCTGGTATATCTATATTAAGCGTTCCATGATCACGCCTTTTGCAAAGCTCAGCGACTTCGCTGCAAGAGTTGCGGAAGGTAATCTCGATCTGCCTTTGAAGATGGATAAGGGACATGTATTCGGTGCGTTCACGGAGAGCTTCGATCTTATGCGTTCCGAACTCAAGAAGGCGCGTCTTGCCGAGAAAAAAGCAAGTGACGACAAGAAGGAAATGGTCGCAAAATTATCTCACGACATCAAGACTCCCGTAGCATCGATCAAGTCAACTTCGGAGATCGGAATGGCGATCACAAAAGAAGAACGCACCAGGGAGATGTTCGGTGTTATCGACGCAAAGACTGACCAGATAAAGTCGCTTGTAGATAACCTCTTCACATCAAGCGTTCATGACATTACAGAGATCGATGTCAATCCCGGAATGCAGCCGTCTGACGTTATTTCCGGGCTTATCAGGAACGCTGATTATCTTAACCGCGCAGGAGCTTTTACGATACCTGAATGCAATGTCTATTTCGACAAGTTAAGGCTCCAGCAGGTTTTCGATAACATCTTCATGAACTCATATAAATACGCTGATACTGCAATGCTTGTAAATGCAGAGATCTCAGGTGATTATCTTGTCATAAGAGTCTCTGACGAAGGTCCGGGCGTCAAGGAAGAAGAGCTTCCGCTTCTTAAGGAAAAGTTCAGAAGAGGCAGCAACGCCAGTGACAAGGACGGCGCAGGCTTAGGCCTTTATCTTACTGACTACTTCATGGAAAAGATGGACGGCCAGCTGGGTCTTAAGAACCTTGATAAGGGTTTGGAAGTGTCGGTCTATATCAGGATCGCATAAAAATTACTCTAAAGAATGCTAAGAGATATTTTTCCGCAGCTTCGCGGGAAGGTCTGTTTGCGCTCTAAAACGCAATAAAATTTGATTTTCAAGCCATAAAATTTTACTTTATCCCTGGATTTTTTACTTTATCCCTCAGTTTGCGAAAATCTATTGCGCACAAATCCCCCTTTTTGTACCATCAGGACACCGCGGTAAGATGACAGACTTTATTTGCTCTGACATCCATCAGCAATGTGGACAGACGGGAAAATAGGAATGTCAAAAAACAAAATCTTAAAAACAAAGAGGAGAAACTAAAAATGAAAAAGATTAAGATTTTAGTAACATGTGCATTAGCAGTTGGTGTTATCGCAGCTAGTTCACTCACATCACTCGCAGCTACAAAGGTTAATTTCAACTTGTATTATACAGGTACTAATGTTGGAAGTCAGCTTAACAGCACATATCTGATTGATGGTAGAAGCAAAACGTACAAAGCAAATTGCACTTCTTCAAGCAACGATACTGCAATTAGATTTACTATGCCAAAGGCAAAGGCAACATTAACTATTGATGAGACTTCTGGTACTCAGCCGTTATTAAGAAGGAGCAAGGATGATGGCAACACTACAGTTACAGGTTCAATACAGTATATTAACGGCAAATCTGGTGGTGTAAAGGCATCTTTCTGGAAGGCGTAATCAGGTATTGATTTCCTGAAAGCATAACAAATAAAAAAGAAATATATAAGCAGGTTGCCTCAATATCAACATTAAGCTTTTGAGGCAATACTGCTTATTAAATAATAGCTTTAAATAGTTTGTGATCTATTTCATGACTGTTTATGGGGAGATTTAAATGAAAAATAAAATACTAATTGTTTTAATGACATGCATCATACTATTATGTGCATGCGGCAGAGTTAAGACGAATAACTCTAAAACACCGGATACTGTTCCTGAAACAGCATCTTATTATGAAGGGCATAAAATAGTTTTGGCTGATGAATATAAAGACGAAAAGAAATATCCATATTCATATATATCTCCCAAATGTTATCTCGATGAATATATTGCCGTCTATGTTAAAGCTGAAAAAGCATCGTCAAATGCAGGATCTACTGAAGAATACGTTTGCATATATGATTACAATGGTGAACTTAGGCAACAGACGGATCTAAATGATTTAGAGAGCGGAAGAGTTTATTCCAATTGTTGTATTGGAAAGTCAAAAATTGGAATGAACGCTATATTTACAGATAAAAAAAACTCCAGCGTAGCAATCTATAGTATTGATAACGAGACTATTAGTTGGAACAAGAAGTTTGATGTTCCGTTGAACGCTTTTAGACCGGAGTTTGAACCATATTCTGTATTTGAAACTGATGAAGGATTAATCGTAGTTTACAATTGGCTTGATGGAAGCAATTTCAAGTCGGCGATTGCAATATTGGATTTTTCCGGAAACATGATAATAGATTTTGAGCCGAGCACAAAAAGTGCGATATACAGAGTTAATATCTGGAATGACAGTCTTTTATATAATGATGATTCCAATCAGTTCTATAAGTTGGATTTTAAGACAGGAAAAGAGCAGAAGATTCAAATGGATGATGCTCTTAAAGCATATAAAAATAATATAAGGATACTGCCCGAAGGATTTGTAGTTGATCTTATCGGACATGAAATAAGACAATACAATTTGAATGATCATACAGAAACAGTATTGGCAGATCTCAATTATACTGATTGTAATATGAGCAGTGTTTGTCGTGGTCTGGTACATGCCGATAACAGGAGGATAGTGACGCAGGACTTCTATAGTTATGGCAATGAGATGTGGGGAAGATGTAAGCTTACTATATTAGAAAAAACTGAGAAGAATCCTCATGCCGGCAAAAAGGTCCTGGAAATCGCTCCTATTTGGGGAATCAATGAAACCATAGGTGAGACACAACAAGTATTTAATCGCAACAGTAAGGATTATTATGCGTATATATCTACCAGATATGATTGTGAGTATTTTAGTCTTCCAGAGTATTACAAGGCAGAAGAAACTCTTACTGATACAGTGAATCTTATCACTGACCAATTAGCCGTTGATATTCGCAACGGCAATGGTCCTGATATCATTATCGGTCTTGGCGATTCCACTCAACTGGATTCGCAGGAATTCCTTGTAAACCTATGCCCTTATATTGATGGTAAGAATGGAATTAACAAAGCTGACTATTTTGAGAATGCCCTTGAAGCATTTAAGTCAGAAGGAAAACTGTATCAGATTCCGCTTAATATATGTGTACGCGGAATAGTAACAGACAGATCAAACGTAGCTGACGGGAAAAAGGGCTTGACTTTCGATGAGTATAACAAATTCGTCAAAGAAACATGCAATGGAATTGACCCGATAAGCATTGGGAATGACAGGCAGGATTACTTCCGTTACCTGTTCTGTTCAATGAAGGAACAGTTCATCAATAATGGAAAATTAAATGTTGATAATGAAGCTTTCCGTTCACTGATCGGGTATTCAAAGAACTGTATTTCTGAAGGATGCTACCAGGAAGAAACTGAACCAAATGGTGCATGGTGGATCGCACTCGCAGATGTTTATTGTGACTTGGCAGAAAGACCGTATTTAAATTCATTATCTGACATATATGGAGCCCCCTCTTTTGACGGACGCGGACCGATGCTGGAATGTTTTAATACTGTCGCTATTTCCACATGCTCATCTGATCTTAATGTTTCCTGGGAATTCGTAAAGACATCTATAAGCTATGATGTCCAAAAGAGCTTTATTGAAGGAAACCCGATCAACCGCGCAGCCTTTAATGATTATGCTAAGACAGCTTTGAAAGAGGCGAACATCACACTCAAAGAAAGGCATGAAGGCAGAGTTTTGGATGAGTCCGATATCGAGAGATATATTCATATGCTCGAGAAAGCTGAATGTGTCGCAGCATATGACACGCAAGTATATAAGGTCATAATCGAAGAACTGCAGCCTTATTATGCTGATAAGAAAAGCATCGATGAGACGATCAAGATAATCAGTGACAGGTGCCAAAAGGTTTTGGATGAGCGATAAAAGAGTGAATTATAAGATTGCGAAAAAACTAATCAAATAAGGAGAAAAAAATGAAAAAGATAAAGACTATAGTTGCATGTTCATTAGCGGTTTGTGTTCTTTCGGCTATTTCGCTCACATCACTTGCAGTAGCTTCAAAGGTGAAATACGATCTGTACTATACAGGTACCAGTGTGGGAAGTATTCTTAATCGCACATATAAGATTAATGGTTATGCATCACGCTATAAAGTTTATTTAGTATCTACAAGTCATAAATGTGGGTTAAATGTTTCTATAAAGAGTGATAGCGTTTCAGTTTATGATCGTAAAACAGTAGCTTATATTAAAAGGCATTATAGTTCTGATAGCTCGATTGCAGCGAAAGGCAGTATAATCCACGGAGAACAAAGTGGTGGGGTCATTGGTTACTGTGAGAGTGTGAACTGATAAAAACATGAAAATAAAAGCAGTTATCATATCATTAGCATGTGTAGTGTTATTGAATTCGTGCGGCAAAGTAAAACCGAATAATTCTAAAACACCGGATACTGTTCCGGAAACAGCATCCTATTATGAAGGTCATAATCTTGTTTTGGCCGATGAATATATGAACAGAAAAGAATACTTGTATTCTTATGTATCTCCGGAATGCTATAACGATGAATACATTGCTGTATATGTTAGTGCTGAAAAAGCAGATGCAAGTTCTAAGTCTTCAGATGCACAATATATTAATATATACGACTATAATGGTGACTTAAAACAACAGACGGACTTACTTATTTTTGAGAGTGGACGAGTTTATTCTGATTGCTGTATTGGAAACTCAGAGCTTGGAATGAATATCCTTTTGTCTGATAAGCAAAACTCAATCGCTGCCATTTATAGTGTTGATAATGAGACTCTATGCTGGAATAAACAGTTTGATATTTCATTTAAGAATCTTAAAAACGGCTTTCAACCTTACCAGCTTTTCGAATTTAAAGATAGTTATGTTCTCATTTATGACTGGCTTGATGGCAGTTTGGTAAAAACAGATATAGCTAGAATAGATAATACCGGAAAAGTTATCTGGGATGTTTTACCGAACAGCAATGGTGCTCCAGGCAGTGCAAATATATGGAATGATAGTCTTGTGTACGTAAGCAGTACTGATCAATTTTTTAAGGTTGATTTGAAAACAGGAAAAGAAGAAATAATTAAATCAAATGATGTTCTGAAAACCTATCAATATGGCGCACAAGTGTGTCTTGATGGAAAAATACTTAAAAATGACGGACATGATATAAAGCAGTATACCTTGGAAGATAATACAGAATCAGTGGTTTTGGATTTCAACTATTCTGATTGTAATATGTATTATCTTTCTTGCGGGAATTTTCAATATGCTGACAATAAGAGGGCAGTGTTTAAAGATTTAAGAAGTTCGCGTAATGAGACTCCAGGTAGATGCAAACTGACAATACTTGAGAAAACCGACAAGAATCCTTATGCAGGCAAAAAGGTTCTTGAAATTGCTCCTATCTGGGGTATTAATACATTGATGGGAGAAACCCAGCAAGAATTCAACAGAAATAGCAAGGATTGTTTTGCTTATATTTCAACCAGATATGACTGTGCATTTTTTAGCCTCCCCGAGTATTACCAGGCAGAGGCAACACTAGCCGATACGGTTAACCTTATCACGGATCAATTAGCCGTTGATATCCGCAATGGTAACGGCCCGGATATTATTATCGGTCTAGGTGATTCTACTCAGTTGGATACACAGGATTTTCTTGTAAATCTGTATCCTTACATAGATGGCAAGAATGGTCTAAATAAAGCGGACTATTTTGAAAACGCTTTTGAAGCATTTGCTGCAAATGGTCAATTGTATCAGATTCCGTTAACGATGAATGTGTTGGGAATAATGACCGACAAAGAAAACGTAGCTTATGGGAAAAATGGTTTTACTTTTGATGAATATAGCAGATTCGTAAAAGAAACGTGCAACGGTATTGATCCTATCAGTCTGGGAAATGACAGACAAGACTATTTCTATTTCCTTTTCTGCTCAATGCATGATCAATTCATCTCAGAAAAGAAAGTAAAGGTTGACAGTGCCGAGTTCCGATCTCTGATTGAGTATTCAAAGAATAACATTCCTGAGAATCAATATTCAAATGAAACTGAGGTAAATGGCGCTCAATGGGTTGTGCTTGGTGATGCATATTTTGATTTGGTCGATCAACCCTGTTTTGATCCGTCTAATGATATATATGGTGCACCTTCTTTTGACGGTCGTGGACCGATGATAACGAATTTCAACACAATAGCCGTAACTGCATGTTCATCTGACTTGAATGTGTCATGGGAGTTTGTAAAGGCTGCTTTATGTTATGAGGCTCAGAAGGCACTAAAAAATGAGAATCCGATAAATCGAGTTGCTTTTAATGAATATGCTCAGACAGCTTTAAAAGAGGCAAACATCACTTTGAAAGAACGACACATAAGCAGAGTTTTAGATGAATCCGATATCGAGAGATATGTCCATATGCTCGAAAAGGCCGACTGTGTTGCTGCATATGACACTCAAGTTTATAAGGTCATAATCGAAGAACTACAGCCTTATTATGCTGATAAGAAAGGCATAGACGAGACGATCAAGATAATCAGTGACAGATGTCAGAAGGTTCTTGACGAGCGTTAGACAGATCAATAATCAAAATCCTGAAAGCCTTCCCGTGGTACAATACTTCGGTGAAGGCTTTTTGTTTTCGAAATCGATTTAAGAGTTATTTAAGAGTTCCTTAAAGGCATTTAAGGGTTAAAAGAATATCCTTTGTGCTATAAGGAGGTCGAAAGACATGAAAAACATTATTGAAACTAAGAAACTTTGCAAGACTTTTTCCAACGGCGGCATTCAGCAGCACGTTCTTAAGAATATAGATCTTGAGATCTATGAAGGTGATTTTACGATCATCATGGGCGCATCCGGTGCCGGCAAGTCCACACTTCTTTATTCATTATCCGGTATGGATAAGCCGACATTAGGCTCAGTTAAGTTCGACGGAACAGAGATTACCAAGATGAATACGGATGAGCTCGCGATCTTCAGAAGAAGTCATTGCGGATTCGTTTTCCAGCAGGTATATCTCGTTGATTCAATGAGTGTTCTGGACAACATCATGGCAGCAGGACTTCTCGTATATAAAGATAAGAACACTCTTGCTGACAAGGCAAGAGAACTTTTAAAGGCAGTCAGCATCGAAGAGACTCTTTGGAATAAATTCCCAACACAGATCTCAGGCGGTGAGGCTCAGAGAGTCGGTATCGCAAGAGCCTTGATCAACGATCCGAAGCTTGTTTTCGCTGACGAGCCAACAGGAGCTTTGAATTCACAGACGGGTAAGGCAGTTCTTGATACACTCACCAAGTTCAATGAGAAAGGCCAGTCGATCGTAATGGTCACACACGATATCTCAAGTGCAAGAAGAGGCAACCGCATCCTTTATGTAAAGGACGGCGAGATCGCCGGCGAGTGCAACCTCGGCAAGTATGTGACAGGTGACAAAGATCGTCATCAGAAGTTAAATGACTTCCTCGCTACGATGGGGTGGTAATTATGAACAAGACATCATTACTTACCAAATCGAACCTCAGGAAAAACAGAGGTACGTCAGTAGGATTGTTCCTTCTGATGATGATCGCGACATGCCTTATCGGTATATCACTTCTGATCTTTTTGGACTGCTATCCTTCAGCAAACAGGGAAGCAAAAAAACTTAACGGCGGAGACGGATACTTAAGCATTTCCGGGAACCTTGAGGGATTAACTGATGAGAAGATCACAGAACTCGTAAAGGACGATACAGACCGCCATTACACGTATCATAACCTTCTGTTTTCCAATCACCCGGTAACATTCGGCAACGGCGAAGTTGTGATCAATCTCGATATCAGTGATCCTTCGGCTTTCACAAGACCGATGAATACATTCGAAGTGATCACAGAGGATACGTCCATCACTGAAGACTACATATATCTTCCTTACCAGTTTTATACTTCAGGAGGTTTTAAGACCGGTGACACTTTTGAGTTCGAGAACTCAGGAAGAAGATACAGCTACAAAGTAAGAGGATTTACAAATGTCGTTTATGGCGGATGCAACAATACCGCTTCGTTTTCACTGGTTGTTGATGACGCCGGTTATAAGACGCTCTGGGATGAAACTCATGAGGAATATGAGAATATCAATGTCATCTATGATCTTAAGGATGGCGTGAAGAACGGTGCGTTCAGGATCAAGGCATTTAATGACATTCTCAAGGTCAATCCCGTTGCAGTCACAGAAGGCTACGACATTGAATCAGTTATCAGCAACAGGACTTTTATCGGTCTCATTATTGCGGTATCTTTCCTGGTCGCAACATCACTCATTATCGCAGCTGTTGCAATGATGCTCGCTAACAGCATCAGCAATTACATTAAAGAGAACATGAAGACCTTAGGCGCTCTTAAGGCAATAGGTTATACAGGAAAAGATATCAAGTCTTCACTCGTTATCTGGTTCCTTGTTATCGCTGCTTTGGCAAGCATCGTCGGTATCGTTATCGCATACCTTGTCATGCCGGTTTTCGCATCGATCGTCATCGGACAGATGGGTGTTCCATACAGCATTACGTTCAATCTTTTGGCAACACTTATACCTGTAGTATTTGTTGTCCTTTTCACACTTGTCGTTACAGTCATCTGTGCCAACAAGGTCTCAAAGATCCAGCCGATCGTAGCTCTCAGGGAAGGCGTTGAATCACACAATTTCAAGAAGAATCATGTAGCTCTTGATAAGACCTCGTTAAGCCTTAATGCAAGCCTTGCAATGAAGACTTTCTTCGGCAACATGAAGCAGAATGTCATCACATTCTTCGTGCTCGGATTCATGGTATTCTGCTGTGTGATCTCACTTCTTCTTTATGAGAACTTCAGCCGTCACCCGAAGCTCGATATCCTTGCCACAGAGATCTGCGCAGGTGTAGTTGCATCTGATTATGAGACCAAGGATGAAGTCCTTGAATACCTCGAAAAGAGATCTGACACAAAGAACATCAGAGAGATCATCAACATGAATGTTTACTATAACGATGAGGAGAGCTTTTTCTGCTATATCGTTAAGGATCTTTCAAAGTTCAAGAACACCAATCTCTGCTACAAGGGAAGACTTCCCGAGTACGATAACGAGATCGCAGTGAGCGGATCTTTTGCAAAGGCATACGGCTTTGATATAGGCGATGAGATAAAGATCGATTATGGTGACAACTCATTTGATTATCTCATCACCGGATATATCCAGACCACAAATAACGGCGGCCGCGAAGCGATATTCTCTTACAAGGCAGCAGACCACATCATGGATATCGACAGCATTCCCGGATGGTACTGGTTTGATCTCACGAATGAGTCTGACGACGTTGATAAGAATATCGATGAAGTAAACCGCATCCTTGAAGAGTGTGAAGATAAGTACGGCAGCCACATCATCAGCACCATGAATTTCTTCAAGATGATCGGAGGCGCCATGACAACATTCCAGGGCATATCCATCATGATGCTCATTATTATGTGCTCTATCTCTGTTGTGGTTATCGCCCTGATCCTTTATCTCCTCATCAAGTCGCTCGTATATCACAAGCGCAGGGACTACGGAATCTACAAGGCCTTGGGCTACACTTCAGGAAGCCTTATGCTTCAGACAGCATTAAGCTTCATGCCCGCGGTAATCGCGTCAGCAATCGTCTTTTCGATCGTATCGTACAATGTGGCCAATCCTTATATCTCATTGTTCATGCATTCGTTCGGCCTTATGAAGTGCGACTTCGCGATTCCCGTGCCCGGTGTGATCGCTATCGGTGCAGGATTTACAATCGTATCTTTCTTCCTTGCTCTCCTGCAGACCAGAAGGATCAAGAAGATCGAAGCATACAACATGCTGGTAGCTGAATAGTTTTCGAATAATAGGGAATAGATTGAGTTTGTTGAAGGAGCCGTCCTTATTGGGCGGCTTCTTTATTTTCGCTTGTGTTAGAATCATTAAAACCAAATGTTAATTTGCGTTGCTTGTGTTTGGAGTTTTCGAAAGCTATAACCGTGGCATAAGCAACGGAGGTTTTGCAATATGCTTAGCGACAATATAAAGAACTTAAGAAAAAAGAAGGGCTACACGCAGGAGACCCTTGCGCAGGCTTTGAATATCGTCAGACAAACTGTTTCGAAATGGGAAAAAGGATATTCCGTACCTGATGCCGACATGCTGGAGAAATTGTCGGAGGTATTGGAAGTCCCGGTAAGTGAACTTCTCGGAAAGCCCTCAGGAGCTCCTGAACAGGCCTCAGAGCTCGAGAAGATCTCGGCGCAGCTTGCGATAATCAATGAACAACTGGCGCGCGAAATGGCCAGACGCAAACGCAACAGGAAGATAGGGCTTGGTGTTGCTTTGTCTTTGCTGGTCTTGTTTATCATAGGTGCCTTTCTGGTCTTCCATGCTTTTGGAATAGAAGTCGGCGTTTTTCCCGGAAATGTTGATCATGTTGAAGAAAGACATGTGGAATCGTCACTTTATTCGCAGAATGATATCGATGACGCGATAAACGTTATAAAGAATGATTTTGCATATGACTGGGACGGCTGTGTGCTTACACTGATCTACTATGGCGGTGATGAACGCTGCAAACAGGAAAGTGAAGAGAGAGGTGTGGAGACAATAGTTCTGCTTTCTGATTTCGACACAAAAAAACAGCCCGGAGACAGTTCTCTTAATTCATATGACACCTATACCGGCTGGAGCTGGATCCTTATCAGGGATGAAGACGGCGGCTGGAAGCACATCGATCACGGTTACGGCTGATAGTACTCGTTTACAAGGCTTCTGTAACCTAATTCTTTCAGGTCTTCGTATCTGACGTTGAAGCGTGCCTTGGTGTGTTTTCCGCTTATGAGAAATCTGAGTAATTCCTGTGCGTACAGATCGATCTCGTGAAGGCTTTTCGTAGTCGTGATGACAGGGAAGAACCACAGGCTCCACGTGAGGTCGGAGTCGTCATTTACTTCGAGAAGTTTGTGATTAAAAATGCGGATAAAAGCCGCCGCTGCCTTTGTGCCGTCGATGCCTTTTCTGTGATGCCAGCGGTCGAGGGCTCTGGCCTTCCTGCGCATCTTCTGCTTCAGCTTGACGACCGACGCGGGCGCGATGTCGATCTCGCCGTTTTTGATCTCCACGCCAAGGAAAGTGAATCCTTCTTCCGGCGATGCGGTGACTTCCTTATCAGGATTGACCTTAAGGCCCTTGCTCTTCAGGTGGTCAAGGATCGTTTGCTTGTATGCTTTTAATTCCTCTTCGCTGTCTGCGAAAACGATGATGTCATCCGAATATCTCGCATATGTGATCCCCCGGCCGCTGAAATACTCATCGAGGTCTTTCAGGTAGAGATTTGCATAGAACGATGCGATCGGCGTGCCCGCCATGATGCCTTTCTGCTCTGTGATTATGTCCTCGCCCGATCTGACTCTCTCTTCCTTAAGCAGCGCCTTCATGAAGGAGAGGAGCTGCTCATCATCGGTGATCGTGCTGTCGAGCGCATCACAAATCCTGTCAACAGGGATCGAATTGAAATAGTCGCTCACGTCGATCTTGTAAGAATACTTCCTGGTGATGTCTTTCGAGCGGCAGAGCGCCATGATCGCATCTTTCGCGCACACGCCCGGCCGGAATGAATAAAGGGTATTGGTGTAGATGTGATCGTATTTTCGAAGCGTCAGATAAGTCAGGAGCTTTAAGATCATGTTGAAGTCATAAGGGTACTTGTAGACCGTGCGCTTCTTCTGCGTACTCATCTTGCTGATGACGGCCTTGGCAGGGAGGGGGAGGCCTGTAAGCGTCCTGATCTGCTGCTCATATGCCATGTAAGATCTGCTGTCGATATAATCGCGCAGCTCTTTCTTGAAGCGCTTAGAACACCTAAGCCCTGCCTTGTATTCATAGAACCGTTCCCAGCTGCTCTTATCGAAGAGCATGTCGATCAGTGACATTTGAGATACCCTTGCCCGTTTTTCGAATAATTGTACCACTAGGGGAGGGCTTGTATCACTATAGGCGGGCTGACGTGTGTATTTGGGGCTCTCAGGGTGAGTCTGTTCATGTATTTGGGGCTCTCGGAGCTGCTTCTATCTCAAATGCCTTAAAAAATGCGAAAAAAGACAGAAAATCGCAGATTTCTGTCTTTTTTGCTTAAAAATTTGGGATTTGAGATAGTGACGAGACCTCATTAGAGAATTGAGACTAGTCTCAATCTTTCTAAAACCAGTCTCAACTTGCTCTGAATCTATATCTTTGACATATTGGGGAATTTATAATTATCGAAAATTGAAGTCGGAGGAAGTTGGCTATGGCTAAATCAGTCAGACTAACACTAGTGGATCGATACGATTTAATAGAAAAAACAATAGAGTCAGTAGAGCGAAAACTGAAATTATTACCGGCAGGAAGGTTAAATATCAAGCACCAGAATGATAAATCTTACTATTACTACGTAAAGGCAAATTCAAAAGAAAAATACCTCTCTTCGAAAGACGCTGCGCTCATCAGGCAGCTCCTCCAGAAGCGCTATCTTAAAGAGGTCTTGAAAGCCGCCAAGAATGAATTGGCGGCGCTCTCGAAAATGCTGAACCAGTATCCGGAAGATCTGCCGGAAGAACTGTACGAGAAGTTGCCGGAAGAACTTCGTGAGGGCGTCGAGCCTGTCATACTCGGCAACGATCAGGATGTGCGTGAATGGATGGCGGAACCATATGTCGGGAAACCGTTCAAAGAA
>Ga0310695_10006376_pt1 | contig 19571 bp, 10 predicted proteins | sample RumenRJG_04DNA_FD_203882 | JGI IMG/M metagenome (GOLD analysis project Ga0310695, IMG submission 203882) | Bovine rumen microbial communities from Lethbridge, Alberta, Canada - RJG_04 (v2) (version 2) | ecosystem: Host-associated > Mammals > Digestive system > Stomach > Rumen | place: Canada...
GTCCGGCTGGAGACCGGGAAACAGGCCAAAGCCATCAATGAGATCATCGAGCATCTGATCAGCGAAGAGGATATGTCCTTCGGCCCTGACCAGGCGCTGAAGGAGTTTGTGGGTCACACTCCCCTGCAGGTGGCCGGAGGCTGTCTGCTCGGAATCATCGTAGGGCTTTTTGTCATGTAGTGTTAAAAATAAAGATATGGCTTAAATGTAATCTTTTCAAAGGAACTTTAATCTGTTAAAATACTAAATTGGCAGTCGGGGTAAGCCCGCTGGTCTAAGTTACTTCACTTTTATTACAGGAGATTAAAGGAATGAGCAATACAGAGCGCAGAGTAGGTACAGTATCCAGAGGCATTCGATGCCCTATCATCCGTCAGGGCGATGATCTCGGCGAGATCGTTACAAACAGCGTACTGGAAGCAGCGGAATATGAAGGGTTTTCCATTCGCGACAGAGATGTCATTGCAGTGACAGAGTCCATTGTCGCGCGTTCACAGGGCAATTACTGCAGTGTCGATGATATTGCGGCAGATGTAAGGGCCAAGCTGGGCGGTGAGACCGTAGGTGTGATCTTCCCCATTCTTTCCAGAAACCGCTTTGCAATCTGCCTGCGCGGTATCGCTATGGGCGCAAAGAAGATCGTCCTCATGCTTAGCTATCCTTCCGACGAAGTCGGCAACGAGCTGGTCAGCCTGGATAAGATTGATGCCGCCGGCGTCAATCCCTACAGTGATGTCCTGACCCTTGAAAAATACAGAGAGCTCTTCGGTGTGAACCGCCACGAGTTTACCGGTGTTGACTACGTCGAGTATTACGGTGACCTGATCCGCTCCTGCGGCGCCGAGGCGGAGATCATCTTTGCAAATCAGCCCGCTGCGATCCTGCCTTACGCTGACCATATTCTCAACTGCGATATCCACACCCGCAAGCGCACCAAGAGGATCCTGCTGGCAGCAGGCGCAAAGGTTGTCTGCAGCCTGGATGAGATCATGACTGCTCCCGTGAACGGCAGCGGCTGCAACGAGCTGTACGGACTTCTGGGCTCCAACAAGTCCACTGAAGACAAGATCAAACTCTTCCCCCGTGATGCCAGAGATCTCGTTCTGGATATCCAGAAGAAGGTCCTTGACAGGACCGGCAAACATGTCGAAGTCATGGTCTACGGGGACGGCGCTTTCAAAGATCCGCAGGGTAAGATCTGGGAGCTCGCTGATCCGGTTGTCTCCCCCTTCTTCACAGACGGCCTCATCGGCACACCCAATGAGCTCAAGCTCAAATATCTGGCTGACAACGACTACAAAGACCTCTCCGGCGATGCGCTTCGCGAAGCTATCTCCGAGAGTATCCGCCAAAAAGATGCCGACCTTAAGGGCAGTATGGCCTCTCAGGGAACAACTCCCCGCCAGCTGACTGACCTGATCGGCTCCCTCTGCGACCTCACCAGCGGTTCAGGCGATAAGGGAACCCCTGTTGTACTCGTCCAGGGCTATTTCGATAACTACACAAATGACTGATTCCAGCCGGCTTCTGAATAAGTACAAGTCAGAAGGAGTAACTGCCGGAATAAATGATTCTGTATCCGCAGAAAAGTACAGCAGGCAGAGGATGATTCCTCTGCCTGCTTTTTATGCATTCATATTTCTCCGTAAATTCTTGTTCTAAAATGTGGCTGTAAAAGAGGAAAAGCAGGGGCGTCTCACTCCTGCTTTTCTTTTTATGACACGGTCAGTGAAAGGTATTATTTCAGAGAAAACTGCCGATGATACGGACGATCAGGGCAGCGATCCAGGCGATGGCGCACTGCCAGACGACCAGGGAGGCAGCCCATTTCATGCCGAGTTCGCGGCGCACGGCGGCAACAGCTGCGACGCAGGGGGTGTAGAGCAGGGAAAAAACCAGCAGTCCTGCAGCCATCAGGGGTGTCATGACAGAGGTGACACCGCCTTCGTACAGGATCTCCAGCGTGGAGACGACACTTTCCTTTGCCATGAAACCGCTGATCAGGGAGGTGCAGATCCGCCAGTCCCCCAGACCGATCGGTTTAAAAAGGGGTACGAGCAGACCGGAAACAATAGCCAGAATGCTATCAGCGGAATTGTCCACCATGTTGAGGTGCAGATTGAAGTTCTGCAGGAACCAGATCAGGATGGTGGCGATCAGGATGACCGAGAAGGCGCGCTGCAGGAAATCCCTGGCCTTTTCCCACAGAAGCTGCAGGGTGTTGCGCAGACCGGGGAGCCGGTAATTGGGCAGTTCCATTACGAAGGGGACTGCTTCACCGCGGAAGAGGGTTCCCTTGTAGAGAAATGCCGCGAGAATACCGGTCAGGATCCCCAGCACATAGAGGCCTGTCATGATGAGGCCTCCCCGTCCGGGGAAAAAGGAATTGACAAAAAAAGCATAGATTGGGATTTTTGCCGTGCAGCTCATAAAGGGCGTCAGCAGGATCGTCATGCGGCGGTCGCGGTCACTGGGCAGTGTCCTGGTGGCCATGACGGCGGGGACGCTGCATCCGAATCCGATCAGCATGGGGACGATGCTTCGCCCCGAAAGTCCGATGCGGCGCAGCATGTGGTCCATGACAAAAGCGACACGCGCGATGTAGCCGCTGTCTTCCAGAAGAGAGAGGAAGAGGAACATGATCACAATGATCGGAATGAAACTCAGTACACTGCCGACACCTGCGAAAATACCGTCAACGATCAGGCTGTGAATGGCAGGATTGACATTTGCAGCGGTCAGGATATTGTCTATCGAGACAGTCAGGGATTCGATCCCTGTCCCCAACAGTCCCTGCAGCCAGGCGCCGATCACATTGAAGGTCAGATAGAAGACGGCCGCCATGATCAGGACGAATACTGGGATTGCCGTGTACCTGCCTGTCAGGACCCTATCAATTTTGCGGCTCCGAACATGCTCACGGCTCTCCCGGGCACGGTAGACAGTCTGCCCGCAGATCTTGAAGATAAAAGCGTAGCGCATGTCAGCGATTGCAGCACTCTTGTCCATCCCGCGCTCATTTTCCATCTGGACAATGATGTGATTGAGCAGCTGTTTCTCATTCTGATCGAGGCCGAGTTTTTCAAGCAGGAGGCTATCGCCTTCGATGATCTTGGAGGAGGCAAATCGAACAGGCAGGTCTGCGCGCTCTGCGTGGTCTTCGATCAGGTGGGCGACAGCATGGAGACAACGATGTACGGCACCGCCGTGATCGTTTTCATCGCAGAAATCCTGCCGCAGGGGACGTTCCTGATAGTGGGCGACATGGATGGCGTGATCCACCAGTTCTTCAATGCCTTCTCCGCGTGCAGCGGAGATCGGGATGACCGGAACTCCCAGCAGAGACTCGAGTTTGTTGATGTCAATGGATCCCCCGTTGCCGCGGACTTCATCCATCATATTGAGGGCCACGACCATGGGTATGTTCATTTCAAGCAGCTGGATGGTCAGATACATGTTGCGCTCAATATTGGTCGCATCGATGATATTGATGATGGCCCTGGGCTTTTCCTCCAGCACATAATTGCGGGAGATGAGTTCTTCACTGCTGTAGGGTGACATGGAGTAAATGCCGGGAAGATCGGTGACCAGAGTATTGGGGTGACGGCGGATCGCGCCGTCCTTGCGGCTGACTGTGACACCCGGGAAATTGCCGACATGCTGATTGGAACCGGTGAGCTGGTTGAAGAGGGTGGTCTTGCCGCTGTTCTGGTTGCCCACGAGGGCGAAGGTCAGAAGAGTATCGTCCGGAAGCGGATCGCCGTCTCCGGGCTGATGGAAGCGTCCGGCCTCGCCGAGACCGGGATGTTCGGTCTTTGGGCGGAGGGCAGTTTTTTTACTCTCGGCGTTTTCCTCCCTTTTGTTTGCGTGGGAAGCATTCTCATATGCGGCGCGCGCATAGGAGGACGGAGCGCTGCTGTCGTCAGCGGACAAAGCGCTGTCCCTTTCACTCACGGATTCGGAAGCTGTCTGTGACCCGGTATGATGCCCGGCAGGTATGACAGTGATCTGTTGGGCATCGGCGATGCGGATCGTGAGTTCATAACCATGTATACGCAGCTCCATAGGGTCTCCCATGGGAGCCAGCTGCACAACCGTCACTTCAGAACCGGGTATAACACCCATATCCAGAAAGTGCTGACGAAGGGCCCCTTCGCCTCCGACCTTCGTGATGATTGCGGACTGTCCGGGGGGGGTTTCGCTGAGTGTGATCGCTCCCGGAATTTTCTGAGGGGAGGCAGATTGTTTTTTCTTCTTTCTGTTACTGTTTTTATGTTCGAAAGCCAATGAAGGGTTCTCCTTGTCTGTTATGCCCCGGAATCTGTCAGAAAATCACGGGGAATGATATTTGCTTTTAGTAGCAGTAGTTTCCGGTAGAAGATAGTTAGCTAAGACAAATAATATAACGCCTTCGGAAATAATGCAAGAAAAAAGTCTTTTTTTACATTGTGTTAATCACATGCTATAATAAGGCAGACTTTTTCCATCGCATTTTCTTTATATATGCGGAATCGTTACGGAATTACATCTGCCGCTGTATTATTCGCTGCATGTTCCGGCACTTTACAGGACATCAACTGTTCCCCTAAAGCGGCAGTGAGCACATAGAAACCCGGATAAAAAAATGAGAAGGAAGATACATGGAAACAATAACTGAAACTGAAACAAAAAAAAGCAGGAGTGTTCTGCTCTGGATCCTGATCGTTCTGGCTCCTCTTATAGCCGGATGGCTGATCGGACTGATTTCCGGCACGAGTCCGCTGAAACTGGATGCCTGGAACACGACATGGAGTGATGAGAACGGTTATTACAGAGTGATCCGCACAATGAGATACTACGGAGTCCCTCAGGGAATGACGGGATTCAACGAGATCACCTCCGGCAATGTACCGTTCGGACCTTACAACCTTTTTTCCTATATTCCCTATTATCTTCTTTCCTTTGCCACGGGATGTACTTCGCACAATTATATTTATATTTGCAACATTATCATGGCTGTGCTGGCAAATGTTTTCTTTGTCGTCCTTGTCCGTCCGGGCAGGAGGCAGTCATTTCTGACGGCACTCTTTTTCCTCACCCAGCTGATCGCTGCCAGGTACACCTGGTCGGGAATGGCGGAGGCAAGCTATCACTTTTATATAGTAGTGTTCATGGGACTGGTCATCTGGTATCTGCGAAATCCTGATGCTTCCGGCCTGAAAAAAACGCTGGCCCTGATCGCAATGGTGGCCCTCACCTTTGCATTCGGTGTCATGCGCCCCTACTTTGCGGCCATGTTCCTGATCCCGCTCTATCTGCTGGTCTTCCGCAACAACAGGATCGGCGAGGTGTCACGTTTTATCAGCTCCCTGCTGATTCTTGCGGCCATGTTCGGAACAGTGATCCTGATGTATTATTTCATGGGCTTTGTTGCAGAGTATTTTGAAGCCGCACCGGCCATGAAGCTGGCTCAGATTATCCGCGGCGGACAGATCCGGGACATAGTCATGGGGCTTGTACAGGCCAACAAAGACGGTGTCCATGCTGCTCTCGACCTGGTGAAAGATAACCGCTGGGCAGGCGGGATCACCTTCCTGTTTTACTTTGAATGGATCATGCTTTTCGCAGAATACCTCTATTCACTGGTCAGCAAAAAGAAGGACGGCTCCGCGGCAGTCCTGTTTCTGCTGCTTCTGTCGGGCGCAATGATCTACGAGGCGGCCATACTGCTCTACAAGGCTTATCAGCTGCACAGAATGCTTCTAGCCATCACGATCGCCTATTCGCTTTTCCTGATCGAGTTCGGGCATATTCTGTCATGGGTGAATGCGGCAGCTGTGATCGCCTGTGTCGCCTTCTATATCATCATGAAGCCCGCTGCCTTTGCGCTTCCCCAGGTCAATGAGGCCAGTATTTCCGCTGAACAGCTCGCTCAATACAAAGGTGAGATGAAAAAGCAGATGCCCATGTACAAGGTGCCGGAAAACGGGATTTTTGAGAGGCCCGATTCTCTGGAACCTTACTGGCAGAATACAATTGCCAAGATTACGGAAGACGAACAGATCCAGCTGTATTTTGTACTGCCGGATTATCTGTCCCTGAATTTCTGCTCCGAGAAATACATGAAACAGTGTATCAAAAATGATGGATTCAGCAGCAGATATATTATGGTCAAAACAGATTCCGAGCTCGACGAAATGTGCGAAAGACAATACAAACTCCTTTGGGAAGGAGTCAACCATTCCATTTATGACTGCAGCATGAGCACTGCAGAATGACGTAGATACGACTGAGAACCTGTACACTCCTGATCAGGCTGTATCCGGGATCATTACGGCTGACATTTTTGCACCCGATCACTACGTTATTTCACATAATTGATATTGGCAGGATATTTTTTTGAATACATTTAAGATTACAGGAAATGAGGACAATTCCGATAAGGAGTCAGTCCGTTTGACGTCCATGAAGGAGACTCTCATGGGCGGTGCAGAAAATGAATATGAAAAAGATAGCAGGGAAAATATCATAAAGGGTTCTGTAAAGAAATGCAGACCGGAAACAGTTATGGACCATCCGGGACAACGGAAGAAGAAACCTGTGTACGGCGGCTGCAGGGCTGCCGCAGCAGGTCTTGCCGGGGCATTGCTGACTGTCAATACAGTCGGGGCGGTTTCGGCATGGCAGAGACCCGGTACTGCAGATCTTTCTCCGTCCGTCGGGCAGAGCCGGGTCAGGGCCGGCAGCAGCTGGTGGGGAAAGGATAAAACGGATCAAGAGGAAGAGGGAGAAGGCCGGGATACAGAGGCCCTGAACAGATCTGTCTGCTTCTGGGATGAAGAGGAGATCCTGGACCGCTGGAACCTGGATCCGGAAGATTTCCCTGCGGATGAAGAGGAGCAGACACCTGATATCCCGGATGAATATGTTCCTTATTTTCAGGAAGTGACATCAGAGGCTATGGCCTGGTATGCCGGAGATACTCCTCCGGAAGCGGATCTGTCCAAGTATTCTCCCCGGGCGGACGCAATCCGGAAGGCTGCAGTCCATGCTGCAGAGGAATCAGTAAGAAGTACAGCGGACCGGTTTCTGGAAATATCGAAAAGCATGATATCCTCCGCAGGCGGCGAGGCGGGACAAAACCTGGTCGGCGCCCTGCAGGACGGAGTATACAGCAGGGGCGTGCATGCAGGAACGCTTGTGTTCGGCACAAACGGCTTCGGGCATACAGACGGTCCTGATTCCCTGATGACGGCGGGAAAACCCAGAAATGACCGGACCAACGGACCGTCTTCCGTGACATGGTTTCTGCAGAGACAGAGCAATACGTCTCTGCAGGAAACAGCAGCAGATCCCAACGATCCTTCTGTGCAGACAAATGAGAGCTCTGACCAGGAGAATTCTGCTCAAAAAGAGAATTCTGCCAAAAATGAGAATTCTGTTCAAAAGGAGGATTCCGCAAGACAGAATATACCGGTTGTTTCTCCGGCTTTCCGCTATCTTCTGACGGCTCCCTTTGCCTATGACACAGAACCCGGAGTCTATTTGTCACAGAGTCCGGATTCGCTTCCGCTTCCGCCGGGTATCTATCCCTATCCGAAACCGGATCAGGCGTCCTCGAAAGACCCTTACCATGAAAGACAGGAGCAGTCCGATGATGGTGACTCCGGCAGCTACGATGACCTTGATTCCGATGGCTTATACGATGATGCCTACGCAGAGCATCATGATCCGGATAATGAAAATAACGAGAGCAATGAGGGTACCCGCAGAAAGCTGACGGCGGACGGCAATATCATTCCCTTCCGTTTTTATACCGGCTCCGGTGACAGCTCCAGGGATTTCCATGAGGGACGAAGGACGATCTTCATCGGCGATTCCAGAACGGTCGGTATGGAAATGTTCTGCGGCGGGATGCCGGAGGAGTACTGGTCTGCCAAGAACAGCATGGGCTACAGCTGGATGGTCAGCACCGGGATTCCCAATGTCGAACATCTCATCGACCAGAACTCGGATGTTGTGATCCTGATGGGTGTAAATGACCTGGGAAACGTGTATAGTTATATTGATCACATCAATATGAAAGCGGCGGAATGGAAGAAGCTGGGTGCGCGCACATTCTTTGTCTCGGTGACACCTGTGGATGATTCGCGCAGTCCCAACGCCAAAAACTCCCGGATCGAGTCTTTTAATGCATATGCACAGGAAAATCTTCAGGATGTCTACTATATAGATGCCTACAGCAGGATCCGGCATTCCTTCGGCTCTCCGGACGGCATCCATTTTGACGCCGCCACATATCGGGAGATTTACCGGATCATAGAATTCAGTCTTTACCGTGGCTGGTATGAACAGAATGGCCTGTGGTTCTATTTTGACTGCGGGAAACCGCTGACAGGATGGCAGTACCTGGACGGTCAATGGCAGTATATGGACGGATACGGCGTGCGATGGGTCAAGGACGGGCACGTCGGCGACATGAGCTATATCCCCCTGCCGGACTTTGATATGTCCGGGGAGGAAATCATCGGTCTTTCCTTTTGATGAAAACAGCCGTCAGACTATTTTGGTGTGTTTTCATAGGGCTGTGACGCAAGGACCTGTTTCGTTTTTATGGCAGACCATGGTCTGCTCAATTATATGAGATTAACAGGAGGTAGAACGATGCTGCAGGATAAAAAAATCTGGGTCGCCAACAATGAAGCGGGAGATAAGATCTATCTTTTGCCTTCCAAAGCCAACCGGCACGGACTGATCGCCGGCGCGACCGGAACAGGCAAGACTGTCACAGCCCGCGTGCTGGCGGAGGCCTTCAGTGATATGGGCGTTCCGGTCTTCATGGCGGACGTCAAGGGCGATCTGGCCGGAATCATGAGCGCCGGGACGGATTCTGCCGATATGCAGGAGAGGATCAGCCGTTTCGGTCTGGCTGATGCGGGATTTTCCTTTAGCGGATATCCTGTAAACTTCTGGGATATTTACGGAAAGAACGGTATTCCGCTCCGCACTACGATTTCCGAGATGGGGCCGATCCTGATGTCCAGGATCCTGCAGCTCAATGATCTGCAGTCCGATATTCTGAGTATCGTTTACAGGATCGCCGATGACGAGGGGCTGCTCCTGGTGGATATCAAAGACCTGAAAGCCATGCTCAATTACGTGCAGTCACACGCCAAGGACTATGCGGAGCAGTACGGACGGATGAGCAGCGCTTCCATAGGCGCCATTCTTCGTGCCCTGGTGGCACTGGAGGGAGAAGGCGGAGATCTTTTCTTCGGGGAGACTGCACTCAACATTGCTGACTGGATGTCGACTTTTGACGGAAGGGGAGTCATCAATATTCTGGATTCCCAGATCCTTTTCAGCAATGGAAGACTGTATGCGACATTCCTTCTGTGGCTGCTTTCCGAACTTTTCGAGCAGATGCCCGAAGTCGGCGACCTTGACAAGCCCAAGATGGTATTTTTCTTTGACGAGGCACACCTGCTTTTCAAGGATGCCTCCAAGGTCCTTCTTGAAAAAATCGAGCAGGTCGTAAGGCTGATCCGCTCCAAGGGTGTCGGTGTCTATTTCTGCACTCAGGTTCCGGGTGATATTCCTGACAGCGTACTGGCTCAGCTGGGCAACCGCGTGCAGCATGCACTGCGTGCCTATACGCCCAAGGACCAGAAAGCTGTCCGCGCTGCAGCCCAGTCCTTCCGCAAAAACCCTGCTTTTGACACGGAGACTACGCTGCAGGCACTGGGTACCGGAGAAGCCCTGATCTCTTTCCTGGACGAGGACGGCATTCCCACTGTCGTCGAGAAAGCTTTTGTCCTGCCGCCCCGGAGCCGCATGGGCACGATCTCGGATACAGAGAGAGAGCAGAGCGTAAAGGGCAGTATACTATATACAAAGTATTCCCACGCCTATGATCCGGATTCTGCCTATGAATTCCTGGAGAGACGCGGTATGGAAGAAGCTGCGGAAGCGGAAAAAGCCAAAGCCGAAGCCCTCGCTGCAAAAGAACAGGCCAAAGAAGAAGCCAAAGCTGCTGCCGCCGCAGAGAGAGAGGCACAAAGGGCAGAGAATGCCAAAAAGCGCGCAGCAAAGCAGGTCGGCAGCACAGTGGCAGGAACAGTGGGACGTGAAGCCGGCAAGGCACTTGGCGGATCCTTCGGCAAATTCGGCAAGACCATCGGCGGAAATCTGGGCGCCAGCCTTGGCCGCGGGATTTTCGGCACACTGTTTAAAAACTGATTGCGCAGCTTATTTGTACATGCTTGTACATGCCCCCACCTGAGGGGCGTGTACAGTAATATTAGATCCGGGCTGCCCCGGAATGAATTGCTTCTATTATTCTATTCACTTAAAGGAGAAAAAAATGACTTATCAGGATATTCTTGAAAATGCACGCACATGTATCGGACCTCACTGCAAGGCATGTCCTGTGTGCAACGGCAAAGCCTGCGGTTCTAAAATGCCCGGCCCCGGTGCCAAGGGCGTGGGAGATACGGCCATCCGCAACTATGACGCATGGAAGAAGATCCGTATAAACATGGACACGATCAGTAAAAATGTGAAACCGGATACGACACTGGATTTCTTCGGGCACACGGTGAAATATCCCTTCTTTGCAGGCCCCGTCGGTGCAGTCAAGCTTCACTACGGCGATAAACTGGATGATGTCGCCTACAATGACATTCTGGTATCCGCCTGTGCGGACGCCGGAATCGCCGCCTTTACCGGTGACGGCACCAATCCCGCTGTCATGGAGGCTGCCTGTGCGGCTATCAAGGCAAAAGACGGTTTCGGAATTCCCACTGTAAAGCCCTGGGATGTAAATACCCTCAAAGAGAAATTCGCTCTCGTACAGTCCTCCGGATGTTTCGCAGTTGCCATGGACATTGATGCTGCAGGCCTTCCTTTCCTGCAGAACCTTCAGCCGCCCGCGGGCAGCAAGACTGTCGAGGAACTGGCCCAGGTCATCAGCGATGCAGGAAAGCCCTTTATCGTCAAGGGCATCATGACTGTTGATGCTGCCAGGAAGGCAATGCAGGCAGGAGCTGCAGGCATTGTTGTCTCCAACCACGGCGGACGTGTCCTCGATCAGTGCCCTGCCACTGCAGAGGTTCTCTATGAGATCGCTCAGGCTGTGGGCGGACAGATGAAGATATTCGTGGACGGCGGAATCCGTACCGGCACGGATGTTTTCAAGGCGCTCTGTCTGGGTGCAGACGGCGTCCTCATCGCCCGTCCCTATGTCACCGCTGTTTACGGCGGCGGCGAAGAGGGAGTCGCGGTCGTCACCGAAAAGATCGGCGCAGAGCTTGTCGACACCATGAAGATGTGCGGCGCAGGCAAGCTGTCCGACCTGTCCGAAAAATATCTCTACAGGCCCTCGAATCCCTTCCTGGCATGGTAAAAAGAGCTCAAAAAACGCTCGATACAAAATGAAACGTGATTAACGCGGTACCGGATATCATCGGATATCCGGTACTTTTTTGTACAGATTCATAATAATACATGACAATTTCACTTATTTGTGATAACCTTATTTTTACTGCGCTGTTCTACTGAATATTCATCTGAAATCTTCAGCGCATGGTAAGAAAGGGGGAAACTTAAAACATGGACACCAATGATACAGAACGGAAAGGATTTTCGGGAAAACTGGGCTATGTGCTCTCTGCGGCAGGCGCGTCAGTGGGTCTGGGCAATATCTGGCGTTTCCCGTATCTTGCTGCCAAATACGGCGGCGGAATCTTTTTGCTCGTCTATATCCTGCTGGCACTTACTTTCGGTTATACGATGATCATCGCTGAGACAGCGATCGGACGCGCAACGGGCAAGAGTCCCGTCGGCGCCTTCAATGCTTATGGAAAGACACCGGCGACCAGATTCGGCGGCTGGATCAACGCGATCATTCCCATGCTGATCTGCCCTTATTATTCCGTCATCGGCGGCTGGGTCTGCAAATATCTTTTTGAATATCTGCGCGGAAATGTGAAGGAAGTGGCAGACAGCGATTATTTTGGCGGCTTTATTTCCAGCGGCTATTCCGCTGAGATCTGGTTCATAGTCTTTGTGGCTATGATCCTGATCGTCATCCTGCTGGGAGTGGAGAACGGAATCGAACGTGTCTCGCGCATCATGATGCCCATCCTGATCGTGCTTGCGATCATGATCTGTATCTATTCCATTTCCCGCCCAGGAGCTTCAGAGGGTGTAAAGTACTTCCTGATCCCCAATGTCAGACATTTTTCATGGATGACAGTCATTTCGGCTATGGGGCAGATGTTCTACTCCCTTTCCATTGCGATGGGCATTCTGATCACCTTCGGCTCCTATATGAAAAAAGAAGTCTCTGTCGAGGAGTCCACGGTCCAGGTTGAAATATTTGATACCGGCATCGCCATGCTGGCCGGTCTGATGATCATCCCGGCTGTCTTCGCTTTTTCCGGAGGAGATCCGGAGGCGCTGAGTGCAGGCCCTTCCCTGATGTTTATCACCATGCCCAAGATTTTTGCCAGCATGGGCTTCGGTCTGCCCATCGGTATCGCCTTCTTTGCCCTGGTCCTTTTCGCGGCGCTCACGAGCGCGATCGCTCTCACGGAGAGCGCAGTGGCGACCTTTGCGGATGAATTCCACTGGAACCGCACTGCCTGCACGCTGCTGATCGGAGTGGAAATGATCTTTTTGGGAACCCTGTCCTGCCTGGGCTACGGACCTCTCGCCAATGTGACGATCATCGGCATGCAGTTCCTGGATTTCTTTGATTTCCTGACCAATTCTGTCATGATGCCCATAGCTGCTCTGTGCATCTGCCTGTTTGTAACCCGCCGCATGACCATCGCCGCAGCGGTGGCGGAGGTACAGCAGGACGGGCATATATTCCGCAGAAGAGGGATCTTCGAGTTCATGATCAAATACATCTGCCCTGTATTTGTCATCATCATTCTGGCAAGCTCGATCGCCAATGTATTCGGATTGATCACCATGTAAATGCAGCCTTACCTGTTCACGCCCTGTCGCTGGGGGGCTGTACTGTGAAAAATGCGCTCAATAATAAGTGTGCATTGTTCAAAATTCAGCAATTGTATATCGATTCGGTGCCGCAAGAGCCCCGGCAAAGGGCAAATATTTACGAAAGCACTTGTAATGCCATATTATATTTAGTAAAATGGACAAGGACTTTTTTTTGAAAGGCTTATTTTTCGTGCGCTTTTCATAAAAATACGCCTTTCATAAAAATAAAAGTAAGAATAATATGTAGTGGAGGTCAGCAATGAAAGTTTACACAACTGATAAAATCAGAAATGTCGTTCTGCTCGGTCACGGCGGAGCAGGTAAGACAACCCTGGCAGAGGCAATGTGCCATCTGACAGGCGTAACATCCAGAATGGGTAAGGTCGAGGATGGAAACTCCATCTCCGATTACACGAAGGAGGAGCAGAAGAGAGGTTTCTCGATCAAGACTTCCCTGATCCCTGTAGAATGGAAGAACTGCAAGATCAACATTCTGGACACACCCGGATATTTCGATTTTGTCGGCGAAGTGGAAGAGGCTATCAGCGTTGCGGATGCAGCCATCATCGTTGTTTCCGGCAAGGCCGGCGTCGAAGTCGGTGCCGAGCGCGCATGGGATCTCTGCGACAAATATAATCTGCCCAGAATGATCTATGTCTCCGACATGGACCTGAACGACACCAACTATGGCCGTACCATTGAAGCTCTTACCGAGCTGTACGGACCCAAGATCGTTCCTTTCCATTTCGCGATCCACGAAGGCGACAAGACCACCGGCTGTGTCAGCGTGATCGAGCAGAAGGGCTACAAGTGGGACGGCAAGAAGTCCACTCCCTGCGATGTTCCCGCAGACTGCCAGGATGACCTTGAGCAGTACCACGAGACTCTGATGGAGACTGTGGCAGAGACCAACGAAGAGTTTATGGAGCGCTATTTCGGCGGCGATACCTTCACAGTAGAGGAAGTCGGCGAAGCTGTCAGAGCAAACATCCTTGACGGTTCCGTGATCCCTGTAGAGTGCGGCATTTCCACGCAGTGCAGCGGCATTGAGAATGTTCTCGATGATATCGTGCGCTACATGCCCAACCCCGCAGGCCACACCATGACCGGCAAAGATATGAAGTCAGGCGAGGAATTCGTTGCCAAGTTTGACGACGCACAGCCCAAGTCCGCATTCATCTTCAAGACCATCGTGGATCCTTTCATCGGCCGCTACAGCCTGATCAAGGTCTGCTCCGGTACCTTCAAGACTGATGAGACCGTCTATGATTCCGGTATGGAGTCCGAACTCAGGATCGGCAAGCTCTACATCATGATGGGCAATAAGACCAGTGAGATCGGCGAGGTACACGCAGGCGATATCTGCGCACTTGCAAAGCTCGGCGATGCAAAGACAGGTGACACTCTGTCCACAAAGGCTCAGCAGATCGTCTATCCTCAGATGGATATTTCCACACCTTATACTTATGTCCGCTACAATGCGAAGAATAAAAACGATATCGACAAGATCGCACAGGCAATGGCGAAGATCTCCTCCGAGGACCTCACCTTCAAGATGGTCAACGATTCCGAGAACCGCCAGACTCTGATCTACGGTATCGGCGACATGCAGCTTGAAGTTGTCAAGAGCATGCTCAAGAACGAGTACAAGGTCGAGATCGATACTGTCCAGCCCAAGGTCGCTTACCGCGAGACCATCCGCAAGACTGCTGATATCGATTCCAAGTACAAGAAGCAGTCCGGCGGACACGGCCAGTACGGTCACGTCAAGATCAAATTCGCTCCCTCTGGAAATCTCGAGGAAGCTTATGAGTTCGACGAAGAGGTCGTCGGCGGCAGCGTACCGAAGAACTACTTCCCCGCTGTTGAAAAGGGTATTGCCGAGACCGTCCTCAAGGGACCTCTTGCTGCATATCCTGTTGTCGGCCTGAAGGCTACACTGTATGATGGATCCTACCACCCGGTAGACTCCTCCGAAATGGCATTCAAGACCGCTGCCAGCCAGGCAGTCAAGAAGGGCATCATGGACGCTACACCCGTCCTGCTCGAGCCCATCGTCTCCCTCAAGGTCACCATCCCGGATTCCTACACCGGTGATGTCATGGGCGATCTGAACAAGCGCCGCGGCAGAGTTCTGGGTATGAACCCCATTGCCGGCGGCAAGCAGGTTGTCGAGGCGGAAGTTCCCATGTCCGAGCTCTTCGACTACTGCACAGTCCTCCGCTCCATGACCGGCGGGCGCGGCGATTATATGTATGAGTTTGCCCGCTATGAGCAGGCTCCCGCAGATGTCCAGGCCAAGGAAGTTGCAGCCCGCGCAGCAGCTCTTGAGGAAGGCAGCGACGACTGATTATGGATCATAGATCATAGAGCATTCGCTTCATGATCCAACTCAATTATAAATAATTGCGGATATAATGAGAGCGCACCGGTTTTTCCGGTGCGCTCTTTCTGCGCGGACGCGACTCGTTCGCGAACCTGTCGGCATGGCGAATGCCGCTTATTATTTTCCGCTCAGTCCATTGATCCCGTTAAAGGTAAGGATGCTGAGATTGCGGGACAATTCTTCGATATCCTGTTTACGCCCTGTATTGAACCATCTCTGATAGACTGCGATCATGCCTGAGATGGTATATTCCAGCAGGAACTCAAAACCCTCAGCCTCGGGTCCGATCTGGTCGGCAAAACTCTCCCAGAGCTGCTGCTTGAGGGGGGCGACGATCTTCTGGAGCAGGGAGGTCTGGCCCTCCGCGGCAAATACTCTTGCATAGAATTCCAGATCTTTTTCGATCAGTCTGGCAAGGCGGAGAAAGATATCCGAGGGCTCTCTGCTGATCTCAAGAAAATCGATATTATTAATGGCCGAAGCAAAGTCTGCGGCGATCTCGTCTTCAATCTCATCTACGACCATGGAGACATCCCCATAATAATTGTAGAAGGTTTTGCGGTTGATATCGGCCGCTTTGGAGAGCTCTGTCACAGTGATCTCGCCAAGGGGTTTGGAGGCAAGAAGTTTTGTAAGTGCCATGCGGATGCTTCTTTTGGTACGGATGACACGCCTGTCCGCAGCTGCCGTTTTTTGAACTGTTCTCTCTATTGTTTTTTCTTCTTTTTTTTCCATTCCTGCACCCTCTTCCTTTTGAACGGATATAGTTTTTAAATGGACAAGTTTTCCATAAACTGTGTATTTTTCTACACAAATATGTAAAAGCGAGAAGTAAACCACATTTTCGATAAAGCTTGTTGTTGTAATGAATATACATTCGTATAATAATACACATGTGTTACCTTTACAAGTAGTGGTTCTTGTCACCTCGATTGAGAAAGGAAAAAGAAGTTGGATAAGCGGAACACTTATGAAATATATGTTGATGCTTCTGTCGACATTGAAAACAGATATATTGAAGAAAATGATATTCATTTTATTCCCATGAAATACATGATCGATGACAAGGAATATGTCATGGACCGACAGCAGACAGAGGAGGAACTGGAGCATTTTTATCAGTGCATGAAAGACGGTGCGGTCACCGGTACAAGCCAGATCACTCCTTATACTTACGATCAGGTTTTCCGGGCGGAAGCCGAAAAAGGCCATGATGTCCTGTACCTGTGTCTTTCAAGCGGCCTGAGCAGCACATATTCGTCCTCTCTCAATGCAGCGCAGGCTGTCATGGAGGATCATCCGAATGTGAAGATTGAGAGCGTGGACACTCTCGGTGCCACAGGCGGTGTTGGACTCCTTTTGATGCAGGCGATCAAAGGGCGCGATGAAGGGAAGACAGTAGAGGAAAACGCTGCTTATCTTAGGAAGATCGCACCTGACATCGGATTCTGGTTCATGGTCGAGGACCTTGAATATCTCAAGCGGGGCGGCCGCATCTCGGCAACGGCGGCTTTTGCAGGAAATGTCCTCAATCTCAAGCCTGTGCTCAAGATCAACGATGAAGGAAAGCTGATCAATATCTCAAAACAGCGCGGAGTCCCGCGGGCGGTCAAATATCTGATCGAATGCTATGAGGGCGCCCATGACGATACGATCAGCAGCGATGTGATCGTTGCCCATGCCGTCTGCAGGGAGCGGGCTGAGAAAATGCGCGATGAGATCATGAAGATCAATCCCAACGCAAAAGTCCAGGTCCTGCCCATGGGTCCTGTCATCGGTTCCCACACCGGTCCCGGCTTTGCTGCGATCATCCATTTCGGAAACAGGAATTTCCGCTGAATAAAACATATATTTTTCACTATGAACAATGATGCCCTTACGTCAGCCGCCAATGCTGGCGTCAGGGCATTTTCTGTGACAGTGTTGTTACAGTGATCGGGGCAGTCTTGACGAATATACCTTGATTGGATTATTATATTGAAAGTTTGTTTCTGCTATAAAGTGCAGAAGCAGATATTGATGGTTAACTGGACAAAGGAGCATTAACATGAGATACGATTTTAAGAAGATTGAGCCGAAGTGGCAGAAGAAATGGGAAGATGCCGGTATTTTCAAGGCAGTGGATTTCAGTGATAAGCCCAAATTCTACGGCCTGGTGGAGTTTCCCTATCCCAGCGGAGCCGGAATGCATGTCGGCCATATCAAGGCATATTCCAGCATTGAGGTTATTTCCAGAAAGCGCAGAATGCAGGGTTACAACGTACTGTTTCCCATCGGTTTCGACGCCTTCGGTCTGCCCACTGAGAACTATGCGATCAAGACCAACACCCATCCCCGTATTATCACGGATAAAAATATTGAGAAATTCTCCAATCAGCTCAAGAGTGTCGGTTTCTCCTTTGACTGGGACCGCGTGATCGATACCTCCAGAGATGATTATTATAAGTGGACCCAGTGGATCTTCCGCAAGCTCTTTGACCACGGCCTTGTCTTCCGTGACAAGACCCTCGTCAACTATTGCCCTTCCTGCAAGGTCGTCCTCTCCAATGAGGACAGCCAGGGCGGCAAGTGCGATATCTGCCACAGCGATGTCATTCAGCTCCCCAAGGATGTCTGGTATCTGAAGATCACTGAGTACGCCGACAAGCTCCTGACAGGTCTGGATACTGTTGATTATCCCGAGAATATCCGCCAGCAGGAAGTTAACTGGATCGGCAAGTCCACCGGTGCTTTCGTCAACTTTACCCTCAAGGATATTGATGAGAAGCTTGAGATCTACACCACCCGTGCAGATACCCTTTTCGGTGTGACTTTCATGGTCATGGCTCCCGAGCATCCTCTGATCGACAAGTATGCGGACCGCATCACCAATATGGCCGATATCGAAGCTTACCGCGCAGAGTGTGCCAAGAAGACCGAGTTTGAGCGCACCCAGCTGGTCAAGGATAAGACCGGTCTCAAGATCGAGGGAATGTCCGCGATCAACCCCGTAAACGGAGAGGAGATCCCGATCTTTATCGCCGACTATGTCATGATGGGATACGGTACCGGCGCCATTATGGCTGTTCCTGCCCACGACCAGCGTGACTGGGAGTTTGCCACCAAGTTCGGCGTTCCGATCATTGAAGTCATCAAGGGCGGAGATATCTCCAAAGAAGCCTACACGGGCGACGGCGAGATGGTCAACTCCGGCTTCCTCAACGGCCTGACCAACAAGAAAGATTCCATCGCCAGTATGATCGAGTTCCTTGTGGACAAGGGCATCGGTCACGCAGGCGTTCAGTTCAAGATGAAAGACTGGGCTTTCAACCGCCAGCGTTACTGGGGCGAGCCTATTCCGCTCATCCACTGCCCCAAGTGCGGTGTTGTAGGTGTTCCTTATGAGGAACTTCCCCTCCGTCTGCCCGATGTCGAGGACTTCGAGCCCGGTGAAGACGGCCAGTCCCCGCTTGCCAAGATTGATTCCTTCGTCAACTGCACCTGCCCCAAGTGCGGCGGCGCAGCAAAGCGCGAGACAGACACCATGCCCCAGTGGGCAGGTTCTTCCTGGTACTTCCTTCGCTATTGCGATGCCAACAATGACAAGGCCTTCGCGGACCGCAAAAAGATCGATTACTGGATGCCCGTCGACTGGTACAACGGCGGTATGGAGCATGTTACCAGACACCTGATCTATTCCAGATTCTGGCATCATTTCCTCTATGACATCGGTGAGGTCAACACACCCGAGCCCTACATGAAGCGTTCCGCCCAGGGACTTATTCTGGGACCTGACGGCGACAAGATGAGTAAATCCAAGGGCAATGTCGTGGATCCGCTGGATATTGTCGAGCAGTACGGCGCAGACACTCTCCGCGTCTATGTCCTCTTCATGGGCGATTACAGCAGCGCAGCTCCCTGGAGTGACAACTCCGTCAAGGGCTGCCGCAGATTCCTCGAGCGTGTTGCCGGCCTGACCGAGATCATGACAGACGGACCTTCTCCCGCAAGCCTTGAGACCTGCATGCACAAGACCATCAAGAAGGTCTCCGAGGATATCGAGGCGCAGAAGTTCAACACTGCCATTGCAGCCCTGATGACTCTTGTCAACGACATTTACAAGGCAGGCAGCATCTCCAGGGATGACCTTATCACCTTCCTCAAGCTCCTTTCCCCCTTTGCCCCTCACATCACTGAGGAAATCTATGCGGGCATAGCA
>Ga0310695_10006379_pt1 | contig 19562 bp, 16 predicted proteins | sample RumenRJG_04DNA_FD_203882 | JGI IMG/M metagenome (GOLD analysis project Ga0310695, IMG submission 203882) | Bovine rumen microbial communities from Lethbridge, Alberta, Canada - RJG_04 (v2) (version 2) | ecosystem: Host-associated > Mammals > Digestive system > Stomach > Rumen | place: Canada...
CCGTGATCAGGGACATGGGAATGAAAGACCCCTATGTGGGTCAGACGGCCATTCAGACCGGCGAGATCGCGGAAGACATCACCTATTATTATGCTGTTTCGGAACAGATCCCGTCATCGGTCGGGCTCGGTGTCCTTGTGAATACAGCTGAAAACAAGGTCCTTGAGGCGGGAGGATTTATCGTTCAGCTCATGCCCTATGCGGAGGAGGAGACGATCGCGGCACTGGAAAAGAATCTGGGCCGGATCCCGGCGGTCACCAAGATGCTGTCGGCAGGGGATACGCCCGAGAAAATGCTGGAAAAGGTGCTGGAGGGACTCAATCCCGTCATCACGGATCATATGCCGGTCCAGTTCAGGTGCAATTGCGGAAAAGACCGGTATGAGAGGGCACTGGTCCTATTGGGACAGGAAGAAGTGCAAAAGATCGCAGACGAAGGGAAACCGGTCGAGATCGTATGTCAGTTCTGCGGCAAAAAATATGTTTTTACACCGGAGGAACTGAGGGCCGTATTGGAAAAGACGAAAAACTAAAGGCATCCGCCCGCTGCAAAACCGAAAAAAAAGCGTGAGAATCGGGCGGTTCGTGTTACAATACTTGACTAAGGGAACGGAAGAGATCTTCCGCGCGACTTTGAAAAAAGCAGAAAGAAGGAATTGGGAAAATGATCGATCGAAAACCCGCCGGCGAAGGTAATGGATTTTGGAAAAAGACGTCCGATAAAGTGGGAGATTTTCAGGATCAAAGCGGAATCAGCAGTAAAGCAATGGTATATCTGGTCATTGTCGCGCTGATCATCGTGCTCTGCATTGTGTACGTCGGCCAGCTCAGAAAGAGCCGCGGAGGAAGCCCGGCTGCGGATGCAGCGGCGGCACAGACTGCGGAGACTGCCGCGGAAGCACAAACAGGAGAGACAGCTGCACCGGCTGCAGACGCTGCCGCGCAGGAAGGAGCGACAGCAGAAAAGTCAGGTGATGACAAAGCGAAGAGCGATGAGAAGGCAGAGAAATCCGCAGAAGGCGAAGCGCAGAGCGGCGGGGAGAATGCCGAAGATGAGGATGCCGGGGAATAAAGGCATCCGGACCGCGGAGAGCGCGGCGTATGATTATATTAAGCAGCAAGGAGAATGACAGCATATTATGCAGCGTGAAAAACTTGGAAGTCGTTTGGGGTTTATTCTGATCAGCGCAGGATGCGCGATCGGTATCGGTAATGTATGGAAGTTTCCGTATCTGTGCGGACAGAGCGGAGGGGGCATCTTTGTTCTGGTATATCTGTTTTTCCTGGTCATCCTGGGGCTTCCCGCTATGACGATGGAATTTGCCGCAGGGCGCGCGGCCGGTAAGAGCCCCGTAATGTTGTTCCGCGAGCTGGAGCCGAAGGGAACCAAATGGCATCTCCACGGGTACGTGTGCATGGCGGGAAATTACCTGTTGATGATGTATTATTCCACGGTGGCGGGATGGATGCTGCAGTATTTTTTCAGAACGGCAGCGGGCAGCTTTGAAGGACTGGAAGCGGATCAGGTCGCCGGTGCTTTCGACGCCGGTCTTGCAAATCCGGCGCTGCAGGTGGGATGTATGGCGATCGTCGTTTTCCTCGGATTTTTCGTAAACTCCAGGGGACTGCAGAACGGCCTGGAAAAAGTGACCAAGATCATGATGATCGCTCTTTTGGTGATCATGGTCATTCTGGCTGTGAACAGTGTGTTCCTTCCGGGAGCAGATAAGGGACTCAGCTTCTATCTTCTCCCGAGCGCGGAGAGGGCCGGGGAGATCGGAATTTTCCAGGTGATCGCCAACGCCATGAATCAGGCGTTCTTCACATTGAGCATCGGAATCGGCTCCATGGCGATCTTCGGCAGTTATATCGGACGTGATCAGGCACTGATGGGAGAATCGATCAATGTCATTATTCTTGACACTTTTGTGGCGATCTGCTCGGGGCTGATCATCTTCCCCGCATGCTTCGCATACGGCGTCCAGCCGGACAGCGGCCCGGGCCTGATCTTTATCACGCTTCCCAATATTTTCAACCATATGAAGATGGGAAGGCTCTGGGGCAGTCTGTTTTTTGTCTTTATGACATTCGCGGCCTTCTCCACAGTACTTGCCGTATTTGAGAATATTATGGCAATGTGTATGGACCAGTTCGGGTGGAGCCGCAAGAAGTCGGGGTTTATGAACGCGATCATTATGTTCGTGTGTTCCCTTCCCTGCGCGCTCGGCTTTAATATATGGTCGTCCATCCAGCCGCTCGGACAGGGCTCCACGGTTTTGGATTTCGAGGATATGATCGTGAGCAATTACATTCTGCCGGTCGGTGCGTTCGTTTTCGTCATGTTTTGTACGAACCGATACGGTTGGGGATGGGACCGCTTTGTCGAGGAGGCAAATGAGGGCAGCGGCGCCAAAGTACAGCGCTGGATGAGACCTTATGCGACTTATGTCCTGCCGCTCATCGTGGTTTTAGTATTTATCCTGGGACTCATCTGACATGAAATCTGCCGGATGAGAACTGCGGAGTAATGGGAGAGACAGATGTCTATGTTCTTTTGGAAAAAGAAGAAAACGGAACAGGAGCCGCCGGAGAACGTGACGGCGCCGGAGACTGTGGCGGTACCGGAGCCGGTATCGGAGACTGAGGCAGCACCGGAGCCGGTGTCGGAGATTGAGGCAGCGCCGGAGACCGAGGCGGTACCGGAGTCGGTGTCCGTGCCGGAGACCGAGGCAGTATCGGAGTCGGAGTCGGAGACCGAGCCTGCATCGGAGGAGGAGCATGCGGCGGAAGAGCCGGAAGCAGAGGATTCCGAAGCCCGGCTGCAGCCTGCGTCAGCATGGGAGTCAGAGCCTGCGGCGGCATGGGAGACTGAGCCCGAGGCAGTATCAGAGCCGGGGTATGAGCAGGAGACCGATGCTGTCACAGAGCCTGAGCCCGTGGCAGAGCCGGAAGCGGAGGTGTCTGCAGCTGAACCGGAGACCGAAGCCGCATCTGAATCTGAGGCGGGATCGGAGGCTGAATCTGCATCCGAACCAGAAGCAGCGCCGGAATCCGAAACTGTATCAGAGCCTGAGCCTGCGGAAGCCGAAACTGAGGCGGAAGAGCCGGAAACAGAGGAGCCCGCAGTTTATCTGCACCCTGAGGCTTCCGGGGAACTCGAGACGGCAGTACCTGTGCCGGTGCCCGCATCTGAACTGCAGCCTGCAGCTGCAGCAGCAGTATCTGAGCGGGAGTCTGCACTCCCTCCCGCGCCGATCCCTCCCGTGGAAGGACCCGACGAGGAGGAGATCCGGGAGAAGCGCCACAGGAGCAGTGCGCCTTTTTGGATCCTGATTCTTCTTATGATCATCGGAGGCTGCTATTATTACGGAATGACCTATTCCCAGACCCATTTTTTGGAAAATACCTATATCAACGGTATAGAAGTCAGCAATATGACAGCTCCGCAAGTGGAGAGGATCCTCTCTAAGGAAGCGGAGGGGTATGAAGTCAGGCTGAAATTCAGAGACGGGGAAGAAGAAGTCATAAGCGGCACGCAGATCGGATACAAAGTGAAGCCCGACGGCAGTGTAGACAGTATTCTTCGCTCTCAGGACCATCGGAAATGGTTCATGTGCTTCTTCAGACGCACGGACGGCAGAGTGGAACAAAAGATGACCTATGATCCCGACCGGCTTCAGAAAGCAGTCGCGGCTCTGCCGGAGCTTCAAGAAGATAGAATGATCAAGCCCAAGGACGCTTACATCGAGCTTCACGATACGACCTTTGCGATCATCCCTGAAGTGGAGGGAAACCAGATCAACGTGGACCTTGTACAGAAGGCGGCGGACGAGGCGGTCCGAAATGATGAGACGGAAGTCGATGTGGCTGCGATCAAGGGCTCATACGGTGAACCCAAAGTCCGTGCCAAGGACCAGGAGATCGTCGACAAATGCGAGAGCTACAACAAAATGATCGCGGGAAGCATTACATGGGAGCTTCCCAACGGCGAAGAACTCACTGTGGATGCCAATACGACCAAGGACTGGCTTTCGGTGGACGACGAAGGCAACTATTACAGAGATGAGGACGAGTGGGAAGAGAACATCTCGTTCTGGGTGGATGAGCTGGCCAGAAACGTCAATACGGTCGGCAAAGACTGGAGTTTCCACGCGACAGGCGTCGGGGATATTGAAGTCAGCGGCGGCGATTACGGTTACTCCGTGGACAAAGTGACGGAGAGAGAAGAAGTCTGGGATCTGCTCTGGGACGGAGAGACCGACGAGAGGGAGCCCTATTTTTACACGACGCAGTACACGCGCGGAAGCGGGATCGGCGGCACATATATTGAGGCCAATCTCTCACAGCAGCACGTCTATATCTATATCGACGGCGAGAGGGTATGTGAATCTGACTGCGTGTCCGGCAATATTTCCAACGGACACGGTACGCCCACCGGCGTTTACCAGATCCTTTATAAGGATACGGATGTTGATCTGAAGGGACAGCAGCTTGCAAACGGCCAGTACTCTTACATTTCACATGTGGATTACTGGATGCCCTTCTACGGCGGATGCGGTTTCCATGACGCAAGCTGGAGATCCAGCTTCGGCGGAAGTATTTATAAATATGACGGGTCGCATGGGTGTATCAATCTGCCTCCATCCATTTTACCGACGTTTTACAGTTATGTGGAAAAAGGTATGCCGGTCGTGGTCTTTTATTAAGGCGTGAGACATGTGATCCACCTTTTAAGCGGAATTTGGTTTCCGCTTAAAGGTGGATCTGTTTGTTTGAACACGGGAAAACCCTGATGCACGGAAAGGGAACTCGAATGCAGAAGGAACTGACTCGAGGGAGTCTTTTTGTCAAGATGGTGGAGTTTGCCATCCCATATCTGATCGCCTGCTTCCTGCAGACATTTTACGGAATGGCGGATCTGTTCATCACCGGACAGTTTAACGGAGCGGCATCTGTATCCGCAGTGGCCGTGGGCAGTCAGGTCATGCATATGCTGACGGTCGTGATCGTAGGCCTTGCAATGGGGACGACCGTGTGTATCAGCAGAGCAGTCGGCGCCGGTTCGGACAAGGAAGTGTCCGGCTTTATCGGAAACTCGGTCACTTTGTTCTCTGCGGTATCAGCTGCATGTACGATCCTGCTTCTGGTCAGCACGGAAGGCATCATTCGAATCCTTGCAGTGCCTGCAGAAGCGGTGCCTCAGGCCCGGCAGTATCTGATCATATGTTTCGCCGGTGTCCCATTCATCACGGCGTATAATGTGATCAGCAGCATATTCCGCGGACTGGGCGACACGCGAAGCCCAATGATCTTTGTGGCGCTGGCGGGGCTGATCAATGTCGGCTTCGACTATCTGCTCATCGGACCGCTCGGGATGGGCGCAGCGGGAGCTGCAGCTGCGACAGTAGGCTCGCAGGCCTTCTCCGTGGTGATCGCCTTATTTTATCTCCTCCGCGGGAAAAACGGAATTTCGGTTCTTAAGAGAGACCTCCTGCCGGACAGCAGATTTATGGGACAGCTTTTGGGGATCGGTGTCCCTGTGGCGGTTCAGGAGGGACTGATCCAGGTCTCTTTCCTGGTCATCACGGCGATCGCGAACAGCAGAGGCGTCGATGTTGCGGCAGCGGTAGGAATTGTGGAGAAGATCATCAGTTTCCTTTTCCTTGTGCCCTCCTCTATGCTCTCGACCGTCTCCGCAACGGCCGCACAGAATGCCGGAGCGGGAAAACACGACCGGGCCCGCAAAGCACTGCAATATGGCATAACAGTGTGCCTGTGTGCAGGCTCGATCATCTTTATCATCTGCCAGTTTGCGGCGGAACAGATCGTCGGCGTGTTCGTGGTCAATGAGCCGGATGTGGTGCGTTTCGGGGGTCAATATCTTCGCTCTTATTCCATCGACTGCGCGGTGGCAGGCGTTCAATTCTGTTTCAGCGGCTTTTTCAGCGCATACGGAAGATCCATGTACTCGTTCTTCCACAACATTACCTCGATCGCATTGGTACGGATCCCGGGTGCGTATCTGGCTTCCGTATTGTTCCCTGCAACGCTGTATCCTATGGGGCTGGCAGCGCCTATGGGATCACTCTTGTCCTGTGTGATCTGTTGGTTTTTATATAAGCGTCTGCAGCGCTCACCGGACCTGAAAAAAGAATCGGATTAAAAAGAGGCGGATTCGAAGAGCTGCTTAAGAGAATGAGCGGGAAGTAAACTGACGAGGCAAACAGAAACGAAGGTTTAGAAAAAACAGGATTGAGGACAAGGCTGAGATGAATACACAAGGCGGCGCGCATACCCATACGAACGAAGAGACGCACACCTATACGCATGAAGAGGCGCACACTCATACACATGACGGTATACATTTTCACACACACGAAGACGGTGAGTCTCACGATCACGGCCATCCGCATCAGGGAAAACACAGTCACACCCATGATCCGAAAGAGGTCCGCGCGATCATTAACCGGCTCAAGCGCTCCATCGGGCATCTGGACAAGGTGCGCCGCATGGTGGAGGACGGAGAGGACTGCGCAGACGTGCTGATCCAGCTCTCGGCGGTGAAGTCGGAGATCAATAACACGGGGAAGCTGATCCTCAAGCAGCATATGGAGCACTGTATAGTAGAGGCGGTCAGAGAGAACGACCAGACTTCTATCGATAAAATGAACGAAGCGATCGACAGATTCATGAAATGATGAGAGGTGAAAAAGATGGAGAACATGCAGAAAAAATACCAGATCGACACACCGGAAAACCGGCGGTTTCTCAGAGACAATGCAGAAAACCTCCTGCAGTTCGGTCATCGGTTCCCGTCGCCGGGCGGAGGCTCCTACTACTTGGGAGATGACGGAACGCCCTGGAAGGACAGAAGCCGCGAGACTTGGATCACATCCCGCATGTGCCATGTCTACAGCCTCGGTTCATTTCTCGGTCATCCGGGCAGTGAGGAACTGGCCGATGCCGCGCTCAAAGGACTGAGGGGAGAACTGCATGACTCGAAAAACGGCGGGTGGTACAGCGGAAGAACGGCGGATGACGGTATTTTGCCCGGAAAACAGTGTTATGCGCACGCGTTTGTGATCCTGGCGGCATCCAGCGCGGTGCTGGCAGAGCGTCCCGGCGCGCAGGAGCTCCTTGACGAGGCGATCGCGCTCTATGACAAGCGCTTCTGGAATGAAGAAGAGGGCCTTTCCTGCGACACTTGGAATACAGAGTTCACCGTCCTGGATGACTACCGCGGACTCAACGCCAATATGCATACGGTGGAGGCTTTTCTTGCCGCGGCGGATGTGACCGGCGAGGAAAAATACAGAGTCAGGGCGGGAAGAATCATCGACCGCGTCCTCGGCTGGGCAAGCGATAACAATTGGAGGATCCCGGAACACTACAGCAGCGACTGGGTGCCGGATCTGGACTGCAACAGAGACAAGCCGGACGATCAGTTCAAACCTTACGGGGCGACACCCGGACACGGGATCGAGTGGTCCCGCCTGATCACACAGTGGGCCCTGTCCACATTCGGATGTGACAAAGAGAAAAGTGCCAAGTATATCGATGCGGCACAGGAGCTGTTTAACCGCGCCATAGGCGACGGGTGGAATGCAGACGGTGCGCCCGGTATCGTCTATACCACAGACTGGGAGGGCAGGCCTGTCGTGCACGACCGCATGCACTGGACACTCGCGGAGGCCATCAATTCGTCAGCCTGCTTATGGCACGTCACCGGAAAAGAGGAGTACGCACAGAAATATGCTGCCTTTATGCAGTACTTGGATGAGAAGGTCATGGATCACGTGAACGGATCCTGGTTCCACCAGCTCGACAGGAACAACCACGTGCTGAATACGGTATGGCCGGGAAAATCCGACCTCTATCATGCGCTGCAGTCGATGCTGATCCCGTATTATGCGGCGGATCTGTCCATAGCGCCTGCGGTCAAACAGGGAAAGTATGAATGAAAAAAGAGAAACTGAACCAGAATCGGGAAAACAGCACCGCCGGGAACAGAGCCGCGCTAAACGAAATGGAGGAGAATCCCGCCGCTGAGGTACAGCCCGGAGAGCAGATCACGGAACAAGAGCTGAAAGCGCAGAGAGCTGCCAGAAGAAAGAAAAGAGCGGAGGCCAAAAGAAAGAGGGAAAAACAGATCCGGATGAGGAAAAACATTTTCAAGCTCCTGTTTCTGGCAGCCGGTCTGGCGATCGTTTTTTTCGCAGTCGGTATCCACAGAAGGAATGTGAAGGAGCGGGAAGCTGCACTGGCGGAGGCGAAACGGATCGAAGAGGAGCAGGCCGCGTACGAGGCGACCAGAAAAAAAGCCGAAGAGGAACAGGCCGCGCTGGAGGCATCGAGAAAGAAAGCCGAAGAGGAACAGGCCGCGCTCGAAAACGCGCAGAATAAAGACAGCAAAAAGGCGGAGGAAGAGGCCGGGAAAGCGGAAGAAGATACCGAAAAGGAAGAAGCAAAAAAGGATTACGGTTTCAGGGATCAGAAGGCGGCTTCCGATGTTCCGGAGGAGACCCAGAGCGAGTATGCGGTCCTGGTGAATCTGGATGACGGTTCGATCGTCGCCGGCAGAAATTATGAGACACCGATGAATCCGGCATCCATGACCAAGATCCTCACACTCCTTGTGGCGGCGGAGAATATAGATCAATCGAAACTGGATACGGATACCTACGAGATCAGCGAGGAGATCAAAGGCTATGCGTGGACCAACCAGATGAGCCAGGTGGGATGGGAGGCAGGCGATACACCGACGATCCAAAGCCTCATGTACGGCACGATCCTCCCGTCGGGGGCGGATGCCGCGATGGCGCTGGCAGAGTACACGGCGGGTTCCCAGGAGGACTTCGTCGAGCTCATGAACAAAAAGCTGGAGGAATTGGGAATCTCAGACACAGCCCATTTCACGAACGTGGTCGGCGAGTTCGGGGATGAGCACTATTGCTCCGCACTGGATATGGCGACGATCCTGTGGGCCGCCATTGACAACGAACTGTGCAGGGAGATCCTCTCCTGCCACTATTATGACCTTCCGCCTTTGGAAGGCGAGGAGAGCGGATTCGGCATATCCAACTGGTTCCTGAGGCGGATCGAAGACCGGGATACCCACGGAACGGTGGTCTGCGGAAAAACAGGCTATACATCGGAGGCAGGCAATTGTGCGGCCAGTTATCAGGAATCGGACGGCGGAGGACGTTATATATGTGTCACGGCCGATGCACCGGGAGTGTGGACCTGCATCGACGATCACGTGCTCCTTTATGAGACTTACACGGAATAAGACGGAATCATTCGGAGTTTTGCCGCTTTGGCATAGGGGGAAAAATGAACGGAAATAACGGACCTGACAGAAAGAATCTGGTGGGAGGCGCACTGCTTCTTGCGGCTCTTGCGGTTGCGGCAGCGGGGGCTTTGATCAGCCTGCGGACCGGCTCCTCTGACGTGTTTATGTGGATGAGCATCCCTGCGGCGATCCTGATCGTATCAGGAGGTGCTGTGATCAGCGGGAAAGCGCTTCCGGGCGCGGACCGGCTTCTTTTGCCCAAAGGCGAGTGCACGGTCACGGCGGAAGTTCTGGGCGTCACCCGGAATCTTCGCACGAAAGGAGAGAAGACGGAATACTATATCGTCTGCCGATGCAGGGACCCGCGGACCGGAAAGGAAGAGACCTTCAGCTCGAGACCGCTGGATACCTATCCGGGCAGGGAAGTGATCGGCAAAAAGGTCGAAGTGCATCTGGATGCCGGAGAAAAGGGCAAATATACGGTTGACATTGATCCGTTACTCAAAGAAATCGAGGCAGAAAGGGAGAAGAAATCCGATGAGAAGGCAGACTGAATGTATCGAGAGGATGATCCAAAGGGCAGAAGCGGATGAGCCGGTCTACATAACAGATGTCAGGGAGGCATTTGACCGCTGCGGAGAGCGCGCATTTCATATTCATGCCGTTTTGTACGAGGGCGGGAGAGAACGGTTTCCGCTCTCGCTTCCCGAGTGGGAAAATGACAGGCAGAGATCTTTCGCTGCAGAATACGTCAGAGCTTTTCTGTACAATCTCCTCTCGACGCTCGGGGCGCTTCGGATTGAGATCTATCTGGATACCGCAGACGGGGAACTTGTCTCTCTGGCACAAGGACTGGAAGACGACTTTCAGGTGAATTGCAGGAAAGAAGAGCGCACGGGCTACGGCAAAAGCCTGAATGTCAATGAGAGGACTATAAAAGCGCTGAAGGGAGATAGTGACAGATTTTCCATCGTGATCAGAGATATCGCGGAAGAAGAGATCCCCGCCCCAACCGCCGCGTGCGAATCCGGCAGTGATGTATTCAAAGGCCTGCCCGCCGCTGCTGCAGAGCGTTTCCTTCTCGGCATCGATGTCGGGGGAACGGACATAAAGTTTGCGGTCAGCCGCAGGGGAAGGCTTGTCCACTTTGAAGAACTGGACTGGGCACCGGCATCTTTTCAGGAGGTCTCGCTTCTCACACAGCCGGTCATGGAAGCGGCAGAACGGCTCATGCATGAGTTCGGGGAGGGTGAAAAATGGGATGCGATCGGCCTTAGCTGGCCGGACGTCATTATCCGGAATATGATCGTAGGCGGTGAGACCACCAAGACCAAAGGCCTTCGCGAGAATACGCAGCGGGATTATGAGGAGCAGTTCGCGGAGCTCACGGGGCTCTGCGGGCGGCTGAAGGAGTATGTCAGAGATGGCGGCGCCGTCATGTGCACTAACGACGGGGTGATGGCGGCATTTACGGACGCCGTGGAGATGGCGGCAGCCGGAGAGGATGTGTCCAAGGGATTTTTCGCCTACAGCCTCGGAACGGAACTGGGAACCGGGTGGATCAGGGCGGACGGCTCCGTTCCGCAGATCCCTCTGGAGGTGTATAACTGCATGATCGACCTGGGCAGCCTCAGAGCCCGCACATATCAGCCGGAAGACGTCCGCAGCTGCCGCAACGTCAACACGCTCCTTCCCGGAAGCCTTCAGAAATACACGGGCCAGTCCGGTGTCTTCAGGCTTGCCGCAAAGCTGCTGCCGGATCAAGAGCCGGCGCTGTACAGGGAAGTGCTGGAGAGAGGCCTGTTTGAAGTACAGAGTGAAGGCGGGATGATCATCGTCCCGACCGAACCTGAGGACATGCGCAAAGAGTGCCTGGAGTTTTTCATGGAGAAAGCGGCTTTAGGGGAGAGTGAAGTCTGCCGCGATATTTTCCGCACGATCGGAGAGTATATCGCGGTCACGTGGGCGGAAAATGAGTATATGCTTCATCCGCAGGCCAAAGAGAGAACGCTGTTCGGGCGGCTGGTCAAACGCAGGGAATGCTTTGAACTGATCAGAGAGGGCGCAGTGCTGAAAGAACCTTCTCTGGTGCTGAGGAACGCGGACGCCGATCTGGCGGTCACGCCGCTCATGAAGCAGCTGGCGGAAGATCCTGTGTATACCGTGGCGCAGTTTGCCCAGGCTGTGGGCGCACTGTATTTTGGCTGTCTTGGCTTATGCGCAAGGTAGTGTTAACAGAATGAACAGATATTAACAGAACTGGGACAAAATTCCAGAATCGGGAGGTCGGACCGGAATGATGGATCCGCAGGAACTGCGAAAATACAGTTATTGCAGCGTCAATATTGCACTGGCACTCGTCCACGCCGCAGTATTTGCAGTCTGTCTCATGACCGGTGACCGGCTCTATACCGCCGGTCAGTGCGGAACAGTACAGGTGATCGCGGGCAGGGAATACTACAGGCTTTTTACTTCCATATTCCTGCATTCCGGGATCTCTCATCTGGGGAGCAATCTCCTGGTGCAGGTCCTCATGGGAAATGCGGTGGAGAGGAACCTGGGCCATATCAGGTATCTGATCCTGTATCTCGTCTCCGGTGTATGTGGAAATGTCATATCTGTGCTCAATGACTATACGCAGGGTGTGAATACCTATTCGGTCGGCTCGAGCGGCGCCGTTTTCGGTGTGATGGGCGTGCTGATCCTGCTCATCATAAAGGGCAGAAAAAAACTGCAAAGCGGCTCTTCACTGATCTACAGAGCGGCATTTGCAGTCTTTTATGCTGTCTACAGCGGGTTCAGGAACCCTCACACAGACAATGCGGCGCATGTGGGAGGGCTCGCAGCCGGCATTCTTTTGGGACTGGTCTTTATGATTAGCATGGACGATGTGGACCTGAGGGATCTGCGGTGAACATCAGCTGCCCTCTCTTTTGGTCTGCAGAATGCGGATCCCGTTCACTTCCAGCTCATCGACGACAGGGATCAGCAGATATTCCATTCCGTCGATGACGCGGGTCTTCAGCATATCGGCCATATCGGATTTGACGCTGATCTTCATGGAAGGGGACTTGACCTCCAGCCTTCCGGTATCGATCAGGTTTTCTGCCATGAGAGGCACACCTTCTCCCACCGCTTCGTCGTAAGCGGCGTCGAAATCGCTCAGGACGGACTGATCTGCGCCGTTCTCATACAGAAGGCGCCGGATCTCGCTCTTTTCCAGCTGTACAGGCTCCCCTGTGTCTTTGTTCTGTTCTATGATCTCTCCGACGGCATCGCCGATATTCTTGACATTCTGAAAATCACAGTTTCTTCCCAGCGTCTGCTCCACCATAGATTTGAAGAGCTCTTTCTGGTCAGCCTCCGGGATCGGGAGCACACAGCCCAGAAGATCGGCACTGATCTCATCGTGCCGCTCATCTTCTTTGCGGCAGTAGTAGAGAAGACTGTGTATGTCGGGCTGCCGGTCATTAAAGGCCGGGAAGAGGAAGCCGCAGACAGGTTTCTGGACAGCCCAGTCTGTACGGCGGTCCAGGAAGGTACACGCCTCCTCGTCGTAGCAGAGTCCCTCTTTCATCAGGGTGACCGGACAGATACAGCACAAAAGGAAGGAATAGACATAATCGGATGCGTCTTCCATCTCCATGTGGTCGGAGCCTTTGGCGGGAATATCGTATACACCGTTTATGAGAAGGATCAGATATTTGGTCTCGCAGTGGAAATGCTCCACGATCTTTTCGAAGAAATCGGTCAAAAGAGCGTCGTCCCTAAGTTCTGACTGCGCAAGGCGAAGAAGAGACTGCTGGCGGCCGCCGTCCAGTTCTTCTCCCAGCGGGAATTCCATATTAAAAAGGTTCCTTCCGAGCTTGCCGGACATGGAACCGCGCAGGATCTCGCAGTATTTTTCCAAAGATTCCTTCTCCATGGCGGCGATGGAATCATGCAGTTCGCGGATGACCTCACCCTCTTCATTCACATAACAGCCGCGGATCCGGGCAATGCAGCTGTCGGGTTTGAGCAGTTTTCTTATCTCACTGATTGCTTTTTTATCCATTATATTGATCTGAACCTCACATTTCATGGCCGAAAGGGGCCAAGGAGCCCGGCCGGCCTGTATATTTTGGCCGCGCACAGACCAAAAAACAGGTGCGTGAGCGGTAAAAATCACTATACTACATATTTTGGTGTTTCGCCAGTGGGCGATTGATGGTATAATACGTATTTAGATTGAGTTTTGCGCAGAGCGCATAGAATTGGGAGGAAATGACCTATGGAAACTAATGGAAATCGCAATGACGCCAATTGGGACGCTTTTGAGGAGATGATGGAGAACAAAGTCGTCTTCACAGTTCCGATCGATGAGAGCGTCAAGGCAGGCGTCGTGACTTCGCTCAAAGGTGTCAGGGCATTTATTCCCGCATCCCAGCTGAGCACGAGCTATGTGGAGGACGTCAGCGAGTGGATCGGCAGGGAAATCGATGTCGTGATCATTACGGCAGACAGAGAGAAGCAGCGTCTGGTACTCTCCGGAAGAGAGGCTGCCAAGATCAAACGCGCGCAGGAGAAGAAGGCTCGTATCGAGGGCCTCAAGGTCGGCACAGTGGTCGAGGGCAAAGTCGAGACCATCAAGCCTTACGGCGTATTTGTTGATCTGGGCGACGGTATCAGCGGCCTCGTTCACATTTCCCAGATGAGCACCAAGAGAGTTGCGACACCGGAAGAAGTGTGCAAGGAAGGCGACACTGTAAAGGTGAAGATCACCAGAGTCAAGGACGGCAAGGTGAGCCTGAGCATGAAGGCACTCGAGGAAGCACCGGCTCCCGCTGATGACGATATCCCGGATCTTTCGAAGTTTGTATCCCGCGAGAAAGCAACGACAAGCCTCGGCGATCTGCTTAAGAATATCAAACTGGACTAATATCAGGTTATTTAAAGAGGGGAAGAACGGGCGGTCATTGTACCGCCCGTTCTGTCTTTCTATGAAACAGCGTTATGCGAAATACAAAGAGTGCTGTAAACAGAATACGGAAAGCCTGCACCCTGCTGCTCATCCTGGCCTGTCTTTTGGGAAGGGACGGCGGTGCTTTGGCTGTGAAGGCGCAGGAGAAGAATCTGCATGCTGCGGGCGCGGTTAATGTGGAAGAGAGCAGTGATCCGGAGAACGGCGGGCAGAATGCATATCTGACAGTTTATGTCAAAGGGCAGTTTGAGAAGCCGGACCGACAGGCGCTGATCGACAGGATCAATGAGATCCGGCGGGAGGCCTGCGCGGAAGGGGTCGCAAATCCGGCTGACGGGGAGCCGATGACTCCTAAGGACTATGTGCCGCTGCAGTGGTCCTATGAACTGGAGCAGATCTGTGTTCTGCGGGCCTCGGAGAGTGCGGTCCTCCGTGACCATGTAAGGCCGGACGGAACGCCGTGCTTTACGGCACTGCCGGACAGCCGGGTCTATTCGATGGAGACCCTTGCGTGGGGATTCGGGGGCGCTGCGGAAGCGGTCGAAGGCTGGTATTCGGAAAAAGAAGCTTATCTGGAGGGAGCCGGAAGCCCCGCGGGACACTACATCGCGCTGATCAATCCGGCAAACCGCTATGCGGCAGTCGCAGACCTGCGCGCAGACGGCGCAGGAGATGCCTGTGCCGGCGCGTTCGGGGAGTATTCCGAAGCTGCTGCGGCCCCCGGATCCGAAGAACAGGAGGCGGCGCAGGATCATGCCTTGTCAGAAAAAACGATGTGGGAAGTGCACATGACGACAGAAGGGATCCGGGCTGTTTTTCTGCAGACACTGCGCACAGCGTCACGCGGTATGATGAGAAGAAGACCGGCAGCGCAGGGCTGAGCATGAAAGCCGGGCAGTACAGGGCTGCTCTGTGTACAGAATGACGATTTGTGCCGCCGCTCGGCGGCGGAATGGAGAGCGGAATGAAATACGAATTGAAGAGACTCGGTAGGAAACTGGCATGCCCCGGAAAAGCACTGGATTTTTACTCTGATACCATGGAGCTGCCGGGCGGAAAGATCGAAAACTGGGATTTCGTCTGTCACAAGCGCGGAGGCGGCGCGTGCGTAGTGCCGGTCCTTCCGGACGGGCGGATCCTCATGATCCACCAGTACAGACCCGCACAGGACAGAGAGACGACAGAACTTCCGGCGGGTGCATTTGACGCTGAAGATCCGGATTTTGCGATCACGGCCTCCAGGGAGCTGGAGGAGGAGACGGGGTACCGCTGCGGCAGGATCAGCAGGCTGGTGAGCCTGGATACGGCGGTTGCCTGGTGCAATGAAAAAGTCGAGATCTTTTTGGCCCGGGATCTCGAGAAGACGGGAACGGTCAGTCTCGATGAGGCCGAGGAGATCGGCGTCGAGGCCATCCCCGTTGAAGAGCTTAAGAGAAGGATCTTCGCCGGGGAGATCCGGGATGCCAAGACAGTGGCCGGGATCCTGGCCTATCTGGTCATGCTGTCTGAGTCATAAAGCCGCCAAGAGATCACAGCCGGCTCTGATGACAGGTGAGATAAAGGATCTGATATTCCGAGGAGGCACTGTGCAGAAAGCGCAGGCCTCCTTTTACGCGCTCATCGTCGAGATTGGAGAAGGGATCGTCCAGCACCAGAAAAGGCTTTTCGCCCGGATACATGGCGTCGATCATCGCCATTCGTCTGCAGAGGATGATCAGATCTCTGGTCCCTTCGCTCAGAAGAGCGGGGTCTCTGGGAAGGCCGCCGTCCAGGACCGTGATGGAAAAATCGGCGTCCGTGCGGATAGATTCGGCGGATTCTCCTGTGAGCATGCTGTAGTATTTGCCGAAAGAGCGCATGAAGGGGTTCATATACCGCGATGTAAAAGAGTTCCTTGCCTCTTCGAGAAAGCGGAGCGTCATCTCGCAGGTATCATAGCGCCTGCGGAGGGACGCCAGTTCGCTGTAAAGATCGGGGATCCGAGCTTCGGCCTCCCGGCATCTGAGAAGGTCGGCCCTGAGCTCGTCAGACTGTGCGCGGACGCTCTGGAGCTCGGAGCGGCAGGCCTCTTCTTTTCGGTCGAACCCGCGCAGCTGCTGGGCGATCTCTTCGCGCAGGGCCTGATCCTGAGCAGTGAGAGAAGATGCCTCTGTGCGGACGGGCTCAGGAGCGGGCACGCGTGCCCGCTCCCCGGCGATCCGTGCCCTGATCTCCGCATACATGCGCTTTTCATCACGAATTTGTTCACCGGTCCGCTCCAGTCTTCCTTTGAGTGCGTATAGGGAGGCGGTGTGCCGGCGCCGGTCACTCTCAAGCTGCTCGATCATCGGTGCATTCGGCGGGACGAAAACACGGGTCCGGCTGAAGAATAAGATCAGTATGCCGGCCGCGGCGGCCGGTACGGCGGCAGCGGCAAGTATAGCAGGCTGAACACCTGATCGGGACAGAGCCCAGGCGGCAGCGCCGATCATCAGACAGGCAGCGGCTGTTATGCGAAGCATTTTAAGGCGCCGCCCCGCAAGATAGGAAGCCCGGCGCCTCTCTTTTTTCAGTTCTTTATCTGTCTTAAGGAGCTCTTCCCGCACCCTGTGCCCCTGGATCTGAGCACTGCGCCGTATCCTCGAGAGCATTTCGAGCCGGTCCTTCGAGGCCTGAAGCTGCTTTGTGAGCGCGGTCAGGGATGCGTTTGACACCGGCTCCGGCTCAGTGATCTGCTCCGCGCGGGATGCGTTTGACGGCTTTGTCTGAGAAGTCTTCTCAGGCAGAGCAGTCTGCGGCTCAGCGCGCAGAGCATACTGCTGCTTGTCTGCCCGGATCCTTTCCAGCGTTCCGGCCAGTTCCTGTTCCCTGTGTGTACACGCATCAAGCTGCTGCGTGAGGAGCGGGACTCGCGACGCCTCGGACGTAAGAGCGGCAAGACGCTCCTCCCTTTTCCGGATGAGTCCGGATGCGCGGTCAGGCCGGATCCGGTCCATTTCCCTGCGCAGCCTTTTCACAGCGGCGTCGTAGGCCGGCAGATCGTCGGTCTCTGCGGCCAGATCTCCTATTTTGGCCTGGATCGCCGTGGTCGCAGCTGTCTCGTGATCACGCTGTGACCAGAAAACCGTGCGCAGAAAAGAATCTCTGTCAATGCCGAAGAGCTCTTCGCCAACCTCCTGCGTGTAATCCCCGCTGCGAAGGCCGGTCTCTTCGTCGAACAGACAGAATACATCCTCTTTTTTTCTTGTACCGAACGTGCGCATCATCCTGTAAGTGCGCCCGGCGCTTGTAAAGACCACGGATCCGCCGTAGACCCCTCCACTCCAGGGGCGATAGCGGAGCCGCTCATTTCCGTCTTCATTTCTGCGGTTCTCCCCGTCAAATCCGTAGAACATCACTTTCAGGAAAGCGGCGAAAGTGGATTTTCCCCAGCCGTTTTCCGCGAACAGGACGCTCAGATCTTCCTCAAACCGGAAGGAGAGATCCGTAAGTTTGCCGAAATTTTCCACATGGCATGAAACGAGTTTCATATAAAAAACTCCTTAAAAAACTCTTATAAAAAGGCTCCTTGCCGGCTGCTGAGATCGCTGTTAAAACAGTGTATCCCCTGAGAGCGCTCTGAGCCCGCAGCGAAGGACCTGCGTTTTTTCCTCGGAACTGAGAGAATCCGCCGCATTTACGATACGCACGAATTCGCCTTTGAGTGTGGCATCACACAGGAAGTCTTCACTGTGGACGACCGGACAGGTGCTGTCTTTACAGTCAAAATAGTGAAAGCGCCCCTCCCAGTCCTCTCTGATCACTGAGAGATCGGGACTGCATCCGTATTCCAGTTCTCCGGTCAGTTCCAGCCTCACAAGATCCCGGTCCGATGCGGGAGAGGACTCCAGCGCTTTTGTGATCTGCTCATAGATTTTCATATCGCTCACAAGGCCCGTGACATCGCAAGAAGTGCGGTAGAGTCTGCGCGAGGCGAAAGGGACGAAACGGGAAGTGAGGCGCGCACTCTGCGGATCGATCTGTATGAGAACGTAACCGCATTCCCCGCACTCATCGAATCCTCTCCCTTCAAGGCATCCGCTGTATGCGGCGGTACCCCTTGAGTCCAAAGCAAACGTGCGGTAATGATGGAGGTGGCCGAGCGCCAGATAATCGATGCCGCGGCCTGCAAGAGCGCCCAGAGGCACAGACTCTTCACCGGTCGCTGAATAGCCGTCGATCACCTGCCCGTGCAGCATGACGATGTTCAGGCTCCTGTGGTCGAGCAGTGGAGGGGTGAAAGAGGCGCTTCCCGGTTCCATTCCTGTTATGCAAACGGGTCGTTCGCCTTGACGGCCTGGCGGTAATGCCCAATGCGTCCAAGTGCTGCCGAAATAAAAGAGATTGTCCGGCTTTGTCCTGTTTTCGAACAGAGCAGACCGGGCGTCGTGATTGCCCCGCAGATAGAAAAAGCAGATTTCCCCGTATGTCAGGATGAGATCCTCGACGAAACGGACAGCGGACGGAGACGGAGATCCCGTATCAAAGAGATCGCCGCAGATCAGTATGGCAGTCACTTTTTCGTCCCGTGCTGTCCGGCACAGTCTCCGGAAGGTGTCAAGGAGCTCTGCGCGCCGTCCCGCTGCCGAGGCTGCATCAAAATTGGTTTTCAGATCCGCATCCAGATGCAGATCGCTGCAATGTATTATTTTCATGATTTAAAAAATAACTTAATGAACTTAATGATTCTCAGAATTACTGAGTAAGATGATACGAAACATCGAATATATATTCGAATTTAGTATATCATATATCAAATCGAATGCAAAAGTCTGATCCAATTCGGTGGCTCTGTACCAAAAAACGACCAAAGCGAGCGCTTGCGAAGAGTTTTGAATGAAGCAGTCAGAGAGAATTGATATAATGACTTAAACTGGATGCATTGTCTGCGGATTAGCAGAGTTTTCACAAGGACATTTACACATGCATACAATTTTAAGCCATATGAATCCAATTACAGCGAGGAGAACGAATGGGGACAATACGTAATAAGCAGAGACTGATCCATCTCTATCGTTTTCTGGTCAGGCATACGGACGAAGAGCATCAGGTCACTACCAACGATCTGGTACAATTTCTGAAAAAGGAGGATGCAAACGCGAGCCGGAAGACTGTAAAGGATGATATCGAAGTCCTGTTGAGCGAAGGGGTCGATATCGTTACGACGAAGAGTTATTATAATTCCTACTTTGTCGGCAGCCGGCTGTTTGAACTACCGGAGATCACGCTTTTGGTCGACGGGATTGCCGCAAATGTATCTCTCTCAATAGAGAAAAGGAAAAAGCTGATCGA
>Ga0310695_10006381_pt1 | contig 19558 bp, 15 predicted proteins | sample RumenRJG_04DNA_FD_203882 | JGI IMG/M metagenome (GOLD analysis project Ga0310695, IMG submission 203882) | Bovine rumen microbial communities from Lethbridge, Alberta, Canada - RJG_04 (v2) (version 2) | ecosystem: Host-associated > Mammals > Digestive system > Stomach > Rumen | place: Canada...
ATAGCTGTACACAGGGCCCACCGCGGCCTTCTGATAGCTGACCTGCAGGGCGCGCAGGGCCTCTTCCGCGGCCTCGATCTCGGCGCTGTCCCCCTCGCCCAGGATGAACAGCACGTCGCCCGCGCTGACCTCCTGTCCGGCCTTGACCATGACGGCCCGGATCTCCCGGGTCTGGTCGGCCTTGACCTGATGGGTGCCGTTGGCCGTCACGGTACCGGTGCCCCGGACCTTGGCGGTGATGGACCCGTCGGTCACGGACTGGGTGGCCACCTCCGGCAGGCTGCGGTTCATCCATGTGTTGGAAAAGAAGGTGAGCACCAGCAGCACGGCCAGGAAAACAATGGCCGCGTTCTTGACCCATTCTCTGTTTTTGGGTTTGAATTCCATGAGGCTTCCTCCTGTATGACAGGCTTATCCGATCCGGCGGCGTATACAACCGCCGGTTTTTCATTTATCCTTTTACACTTCCGGAATTTGCTATTCCTTCTACCAAGTACTCCTCGCCGTGGAGGAACAGCAGCAGGGACGGCACCATGTAGATGGTGGCCATGGCGAAGGCCAGGCCGATCTCCCCGGCGTTGATGGAGGAGAGGAACACCGACAGGGGCTGCTGCTCCGCGTCCTGCAGCAGGATCAGCGGCTGCTCCACCATGTTCCAGTAGTCGATGAATACCAGGATGGCAATGGAGTACAGGGCCGAGCGGCACTGGGGCAGGCAGATCTTGGTAAAGATCTCCCACTCGCCCGCGCCGTCCACCTTGGCCGCCTCGATCAGCGAATAGGGGATGCGGCGCATGAACTTGGTCAGCAGGAACACCGAGAAGGGGGCGAAGATCCCGGGCAGGATGATGGCCCAGCGGGTGTTCAGGATGCCCAGCCACTGGCTGACCAGATAGTTGGGGACCAGGGTCACCTGGTAGGGCATAAGCATCAGGATCACGTAGAAGAAGAAAATGCCGCTCCTTATCCTGCCCCGCCAGCGGGTGAAGCTATACGCCGCCACCGCGGCCACAGCCACCTGGAAGATCACGATGGGCACCACCAGGATCAGGCTGTTCCAGAATTTGATCAGATAATCCGGCGACTTGATCAGCCCCGTCACATACTGGGACAGGGTGACCTTGTCGGGGATGAATTTCAGATTCACTGTCTCGGACACGTAGCCGCCCGAGGTGGTGGAAAAGATCATGCCGTAGTTGGATTTGATCTCCGACTCGGACATGAAGGAGTTGGTGATGGTCAGGACCGTGGGCATCAGGAACATCAGGGCGAAGACGGCGCAGAGGATGAACATGCCCGCGCGGCCGAAGGTGCGCTTCTTTTTCCTCATCCCTCCACGTCCTTTCCGAACCAGTCCTCCACCTTGAACAGCAGGGCAATCAGCACCACCATGACGATGGCCATGATCACCGCCGCGGCGGAGAGCTTCTGGTAATCCAGACTGCGGAAGGTGTTGTTCATAAAGTGCTGCAGCATGTACAGCTTCTCATAGGGGTAATCCCCCGTGAGCAGATACACCTCACGAAAGACCTTGAAGGAATTGATCAGCGAGAGGATGGTGACGAACAGCACCGTGGGCGACAGGTAGCGCAGCTTGATGGCGAAGAACTTGTAGGCCTCCGAGGCGCCGGACACGTCCGCCACCTCCAGCAGGTCCTTCGGGATGTTGGACAGGCCCGCCATGAACAGGATCATGTTGTAGCCCAGGTTCTTCCACAGGAACAGGATCATCACCACGATCTGGCAGTAATCCGACTGGAGCCAGTCGATCTTGTCCGCGCCGAAGAGCAGCAAAAACTCGTTGACCGTGCCGTTGTAGTTGAACAGCACCTGCCAGATCAGCACCACCGAGGCCACCGGGACCATCATGGGGCTGAGGAAAAAGGTGCGGAACTGGGACTTCAGCGGGATGCGGCACTCCAGCATCAGCGCAAGACCGATGGCCAGCACCACCGCCAGCGGCACCGCGATCAGGGAAAAGTGCAGGGTGTTTTTGGCCGCCATCAGAAAGGCCGAATTGTGAAACAGCTTTATGAAGTTTTGCAGGAACACGAAATTCCTGGAGCCCACCCCGTCGATCAGCGCGTAATAGACCACCACGCCGAAGGGCAGAATGAAGAACACCCCCACCCCCAGAAGGCTGGGAGACAGGTAACAGAGGCTGTGCAGGAAGTCCTTTTGCCGGTCACTCAATTGTATGCTGTGCCTTTTCATCGATTCGTTACCGCTTCGTAATATCTTGTGTCTGTAGTCTTTTTATTATACTACATCTGGCGTCACTGCGCAAGGCAAGCTAAGGATTCTTAAGAATTTTCGAAAGAAAAAGGCGGGAAGAACCCGCCTTTTTCCTTCACGCTGATTCAGCGCTGTTCGTTGACATAGATGTTGGCCTTGCTCTGGATCAGGCGGGCCACCTCCTCGGCGCTCTTCTGGCCGGCGAAGAAGGCCTGTGCCTGCTCGTTGACGATGTCGAAGATGCTGTCGCTCTCGTCCGCCACCTTGGTGGTGGTCATGATGACATCCAGCAGTTTGTCGGCCTGCTCCTGGGTCAGGGCGTAGACATATTTGATGGAGCCGTCCGCCATGCCGTAGGAGCCGCGGCTGACCTGGATCTTCTCACCGTTCTGGTCCAGGACGAAGTTGCCGTCCGCGTCCTTGCGGTACTCGGGGGTCATGGACTTTTTGAGCATGGCGTTGAAGGCGTTCACATTGGTGGGCAGACCCCAGCCGTTCTTCTGGTTCTCCTCCAGCAGGAAGCTGCGCAAAAACTGCCAGCCGGCCTGCTTGTCGGAGCACTTGCTGCTCATGGCATAGAGAGCGCCGTCGCCGGAGCCCAGGCGGAGCATGCTGCCCACGCCCTCGTTGGTGGGATAGCCGATATAGGTAGTGTCGCCGCCGAAGTACATGTCGTTGTAGATGATGCTGTCCACATAGTAGATACTGGCGTTCATAAGCATCTGGCGGCCGTCCTTGATGCGGTTTTCCGCCTGGTCTGCGTCGGTCCACTCATAGTTGTCCCAGTCGAAGGCCTTGGGGAAGCGGGCCGCGAAGTTCAGCATGTCGATGAAGTTCTGGCTGTCGAAGCTGACCTTGCCGGTGTTCCAGTCCACCAGGCTCTCCATCTCCAGAGATACCAGAGTGCGCAGCATATCGTCCCGGGTGGTGTACTGATCCAGGGGATCGCAGCCAGCGGGCATCTTGGCCAGGGCGGCGTTGAAGTCCGCATAGGTCCAGCCCGGGGTGTCGCCCACCACAGAGCTTGCGCCGATCAGGGTGTTGACGGCAAAGGAGGGGGTGACCTCATAGAGCTTGCCGTCCACCTCCATGGCTTTGAGCACATTGGCGAAGAAGTCGCTGCGGCTGAGCTCCTTGTCCGCGTCCAGATAGGGATACAGGTCCTCCAGCAGTCCCTTGGCGGCCAGCTGGCTGTAAGGCAGGTTGCTCAGGCACAGCAGGTCGGGCAGCTTGCCGGAGAGGATCTCCGTGGTCAGCTTGGTGAGGCCCGCGCTGGTGTCCTCCTCCGTGTTGTACTGGGAATAATCCACCACGCGGATACGGCTGGTGTCGCTGGCGCGGTTGAAGCGGATGACGGCGCTGCTCAGCTCATAATTGTAGTTAATATCCATGACCGCCAGGGTCAGCTCCGACTTGTGCGGCACGGAGTCATAGGGCACCTGGCTCAGGTTCACCAGCTCCGTGGTGACCTGGTCCGGCTGGTCATAGCTGTTGAGCACGCCGATGATGCTGCCGTCCCCGTTTACATGGACGCCCGCCAAATAGTTGCCGTTGATATCCACGTCCAGCCAGTTGAGGATGCGTTCCCCTTCCTGGGTCTCCAGCTTGTAGCCGTAGAGGCTCTGACCCCCGTTGTAATAGAGATCGTAGTCCCCGCCGCCGGGCATCAGATTGTAGGCTTCGTTGGGCAGGGCGTAGGTCTCGCCGGACAGCTTATGGCCGTCCATATCCAGCATGCGCAGCTCCATGCCCTCTTCCCCGTTCTGGCTGACGCCCAGCCTGCCGTCCTTCAGCTGGATGATGCCGTTCATATAGTCGTCGGCCTCGATGGTGTAGGCCACGCTGCCGTCCTGCTTGAAGGCTACGAGCTTCATATCGCTGGTGGCGAGGATGTTGTCATCCCCGTCCAGCTTCATGCTGTAAAAGTCCAGGGAGCCGCCGTCGCCGGTATCGTAATCGATCTTCGCCTGACGCAGTTCCCTGCCCTTGCTGTCCAGGACACGGATGATGTAGTCGTCGTTGTACTCCCAGAGCTGCCAGGCGTCGTCCGCTTCCATCTGGGATTCATCGCCGGTGAAATAGCTCACATAGGTGTTTTCCACCAGGATCAGATTCCCGTCGCCGGCAAGGCGCATACCTACCACGCCGGAGCCGGAATAGAAGCCGGCGTAGCCCTCGGTGTTCTCCGCCGCGGGCAGCGGCTCATAGTCCGCCAGCTTTCTGGCCGTGCCGTCCTTGCCGACAAAGTACAGCCGCGGCTCATAAATGTCGTACTGGCCCTCATATTCGATGACGCCGTCCTCGGGGACCTTGGTCCCCACCTTTTCATTGGCGGTCACGTAGAAGCCGTCTTCGGTAAAGACCTGGGGTTCCATATACGCGCTGCCGCCGCTGACGGTCTTATACGCCGCGGTATAGACGTATTCCGGGGCCGCGGTCTCCTCGGGCGCGGTCTCCTCCTCGTTCTGCTTGCCGCAGGCGGCCAGGCTCAGCATCAGCACCGGGACCAGAAGCAGCGCAAGCACAGATCTCAGATTTTTATTCATGTTCATCCTCCTGTAAAGAATGCTTGTTTCTCAGCCAGCCGTAGTATATCACATAATACAGTGGAAGTATCTTAAGTTTTCTTAAATTATTGGTATCCCTGAAAAAATGTGGTACAATGTCCTCGTCAAGCGACAGATCGGAGGTGCCTATGGCCGCTTTATCCCGTATCCTCATAGTAGATGACGATCCCGACATCCGAAAAGTTCTCCAGCTTTTGCTGAAAGATAAATATTTTGTTGCCGAGGCGGCGGACGGTCTGGCCGCCATCGAATTCATCCGCGCGAACCCGGACACCGACCTGGTGGTGCTGGACGTGATGATGCCCGGCCTGGACGGGATCCAGACCTGCGAGGAGCTGCGCAAGCTCTCCAATGTGCCGGTGCTGTTCCTCACGGCCAAGTCCGCCGAGCAGGACCGGGTCTCCGCCTACGAGAGCGGCGGGGACGATTTCCTGTCCAAGCCCTTCTCCCAGGCGGAGCTGCTGGCCAAGGTCAGCTCCCTGCTGCGCCGCTATCAGGAGTACCGGGGCAAGCCCGCCGGCGTGCTGACGGTGGAAAACCTGGAGGTGGACTTTGCCACCCGCACGGTCAAGAGCGCCGGAAAGCCCGTCACCCTGACCGACACCGAGTATTCCATCCTGGAGTTCATGCTGAAAAACCGCGGCACGGTGGTCACCGCCGCCGATCTCTACGAGTCCGTCTGGGGCGAGAAATTCCTCTCCGGCTCCGGCAACACCGTGATGGTACACGTGCTGAACCTGCGCCGGAAGATCGAGGAGAATCCCTCCGCGCCCAAGATCATCCGCACCGTCTGGGGAAGGGGTTATCAGATTGATTAAGCGTCTGCCGCGCTCACTGGACGCGAAGATCCTGTACATCATTATACTGGCGCTGCTGTGCGCCCTGCTGGTGTATTTTGTCGCCTACGGGCTGGGAACCATGGCCCTGGACCGGATCTACATGAGCCAGGAATCCGTCTCCGCCCGCCAGGCGGCCTTCTATACCGATTTCAGCCAGTTCGTGGCCCGGTATCAGGTCCGGGGCGACGACGGGCAGAGCATCGCCCGCTGGACGGTGGACAACGCCTATGTGACCGTCCTGGTCTTTCAGGGCGGCGAGCTGCAGCTGCGCGCCTGGGACGGGATCGTCCAGACCGCCAGCGACATGCAGGGCTATGAGCGGCTGCTCTACGCCTCCCAATACAACAAGCTCTACCCCATGGGCTTTGCCGACGGGCAGTATCAGATCGCCATCGGCGACAACACCGACGTCCGGGAGGATCAGATCAACTGGAACATCTCCCTGCTGCTGGCGGTGGTCAGCTTCTTCGCCGTGGTGCTCTGGTATATGCGGCGGCTGACCAGGCGGGTCATCCTCCTGTCTCAGGAGGCGGGCGCCATCGGTGCCGGCGACCTGGACCACCCCATTACCGTCAAGGGCGCCGATGAGCTGGCGGAGCTGGCCACAGACGTGGACAGCATGCGCCGCTCGGTCATCGAGCGCATGGGCAACGAAAAGCGGGCCTGGGAGGCCAACAGCGAGCTGATCACCGCCATCTCCCATGACATCCGCACCCCCATGACCTCGCTGCTGGGCTATCTGGACCTGCTCCATGAGGGCAGCTTTGACTCGCCGGAGCAGGGCAGGCAGTTTGCCGCCTCCGCCCGGGACAAGGCCATGGAGCTGAAGGATCTGACCGACGAGCTCTTCCGCTATTTCCTGGTGTTCAGCCGCTCGGAGCTGGAGCTGAATATGGAGAGCTTCGACGCGAGGCTGCTGCTGGAGCAGCTGCTGGGCGAGGCGGAATTCGATCTCAGCGACGCGGGCTTTACCGTCAGCCGCATCGAGTTTGAGGGCGAATGCGGCGTCAGCGCGGACCCGCTCTATCTCAAACGGGTGCTGGACAATCTGGTGTCCAACGCCAAGAAGTACGCCGACAGGGAGCGGCCCATCCTGGTGGTCACCGAGCGGAAGGACGATTCGATCTCCGTATGCATGTCCAACTACGTGGCCGCGGCGGCCCCCCGGGTGGAGAGCACCAAGATCGGTCTGCGCACCTGTGAGAAGATCATGACCGCCATGGGCGGCAGCTTCACCACTACCCGGGATGAGGAGCATTTCGCCGCGGAGTTCACGCTGCCGGTGCAAAGTCTGTAAAAAATACGAACAAGGGCCTGCGTCCGCAGGCCCTCATACCGTAGACAAAGTCGGTTCCTGTCATTGCGAGGAGGGCAAAGCCCGACGCGGCAATCCGTATTCCCCGAAAACCGCATAACACTTGACTTTTACCGGAGAAGCGGATTCCCACGCCAGTGTGCGCACTGGCTCGGAATGACGCTCTGTTTGAAGTTCGATCGAAAACAAGGGCCTGCATCCGCAGGCCCTTGCTGTCGTTTACCAATCCTCTTCCTCGCCGTCGTAACCGCCGCCGCAGCCGCAGGAGCAGCCGGATCCGCAGCTGCAGCCGCCTTCCCCGCCGCCGCAGCTTCCGCCGCAGCCGCAGCCGCCGCTGTAATCCCCCGCCGGGGAGATGGGCAGCTGCCCGGTGACCAGCAGGTCCGAGGCGGTGTCCGCGTCGCCGGAATAGCCCACCACGGGCACGATGCCGAAGCTCAGCAGCGCGGCCTTGGCCTCCGGCCCCATGTTGCCGACGATCACCGCGTCCACGCCCTGCTCACGCATCAGGTCCGCCATGGCCTGGTGGCCGGAGCGGCCCTCGGTGGGGACCAGGCGCTTCGTACACTCGGTGACGTACTCGCCGTACTCATAGACGGCGAACATCTCACAGTGGCCGAAGTGGCCGAAGATCTCGCCCTTGTCGTATGCGACCGCTATCTTCATGCTCGCTCCTCCGCTTTCAGGCGTCCAGCTTTTCGATCACGTCCACCATGGAGGCGATATGCTCCCCGCTGACGGACTCCACCTCGCCGGCGTCCACCATAGCGGCGACCGCCGGGTCGATGGGCAGGCGGGCGGTATGGGCGATGCCGAACTCTTTGGCGATCTGCTCCACCTTGCTCTCTCCGAAGATGGCGTGTTCCTTGCCGCAGTCGGGGCACTTGAAGTAGGACATGTTCTCCACAATGCCCAGCACGGGCACGTTCATCATCCCGGCCATGTTCACGGCCTTGGACACGATCATCCCCACCAGGTCCTGGGGGGTGGTGACGATGACCACGCCGTCGATGGGCAGGGACTGGAACACCGTCAGGGGCACGTCGCCGGTGCCGGGAGGCATGTCCACGAACATGAAGTCCACGTCCGTCCACAGCACGTCCGTCCAGAACTGGGTCACCGCGCCGGCGATGACCGGGCCGCGCCAGACCACAGGCTCGGTCTCATTTTCCAGGATCAGGTTGATGGACATGATCTGCATGCCGGTGTGGGTGGTGACAGGGATCAGGTAATCCTCAGTGCCCTTGCAGTGCTCGGTGATGCCGAAGGATTTGGGGATGGAGGGGCCGGTGATGTCCGCGTCCAGCACCGCGCAGTTGTAGCCGCGGCGCTGCATCTCGGAGGCCATCAGGCTGGTGACCAGGGACTTGCCCACACCGCCTTTGCCGCTGACTACAGCGATGACCTTCTTCACGCTGGAATAGGGATTGAGCTCCTTCAGAAAACTTTGGGGGCTCGTGCGCTCGGCACAGCTCTCCCCGCAGGTAGAACAATCATGGGTACATTCGCTCATAAAAGGGATTCCTTCTTTCTCAAATAGTAGCCTTGCTATTATATGCAATTAAACGCGTTTCGTCAATATTGCCTTTCACCCTTCCTGTCACGACATGACTTGGGCGCGCCGCCCCCCGGCGGCTTCTGTGTTTTTCGATTTCAGTTTCAGACTATAGAAGAGCGCGAAAGCGGACCGTGCACTTGCACGGCCCGCTTTTGGGGCGCTCGACCCTCCGCTCGCAGGGGCTGCTATCCGCATCCCCCGTCCGCTTAAACCTCAATCAAACTTCACGACCTTGGCCAGCGCCTTGTAAAAGGCCTCGGTGAAGGGCTCCCCGTCCCAGGGAAAGACCACAACGACGAAGTCCCCTACCCGGTCGCTGTCGAACACCAGCTCGTTCCGGTCCTTGTCCCACCGGGCTCGGACGGCGTACAGGCTGCCGTCGGGATTCCGGAACACCGCGTAGACTGGCGCGTCCTCCTGAAAGCTTTCAGGCATCGTCCAGGCCATGCGCACGATCACCGGCGCCCGGAGCGCGGTCACTTCCTCCTCGCCCCGGAAGACCCGAAGCCGGTAGCCCGCGCCTGCCGCTTCCGCCACCGCCCGCAGGTTCTCCCCCGCCTCGGCCTTGGCTTCCGCGTCGTCGCCGTTGTCGCCGTTCTCGTTGCCGTTGTCGCTGTTGCTGTTGCCGTTATCGCCGTTTCCGTTGTCGCCGTTGCCGTTATCGCCGTTGCCGTTGTCGCCGTTGCCGTTATCGCCGTTTCCGTTGTCGCCGTTTCCGTTGCCGTTATCGCCGTTGCCGTTATCGCCGTTGTCGCCGTTGCCGTTGTCGCCGTTGCCGTTGTCGCCGTTGTCGCCGTTGCCGTTATCGCCGTTTCCGTTGCCGTTACCGTTACCGTTACCGTTGTCGCCGTTGCCGTTATCGCCGTTATCGCCGTTGCCGTTATCGCCGTTGTCGCCGTTGCCGTTGTCGCCGTTGCCGTTATCGCCGTTTCCGTTGCCGTTATCGCCGTTGCCGTCGTCGTTATCGCCGTTATCCCCGGTGTGGGACACAACGCGGGTATGGATGTAGCTGGGCGCCAGGGACACGCCGCTGCCCAGACTGCCGGCGCCGCTGCCGCCCAGCACGCCGGTGCCGGTATAGCTGACGCTGGTGCTGGTGATGGTGTTGCCGCCGGCGTTGGGGTCAAACGAGTAGATGGTGTCCAAAATCCGGATGCCGCAGAGTCCCCGGCCATCGGAGATGCTGTCGTTGCTCCCGCGCAGATACACGGTGTAGAGCTCACCCTCGTCGTTCTTCATCAGCAGCTCCACGATATTGTGCATGGTGCCCTGGCAGTCCGCCAACAACTCCTGCTGCTGGAACATCTCGTAGCTGATCGTGAACGGATCCAGATAGTACCGGTCACCGACCCTCGTCGCCGTCACCGTGAGCAGGAGGTTCCGCCCCGGCTGTCTCACCGCCAAGGCCCCGCTCTCGTTCACGGGAGCGTAGGTCAGATAGTCCGCCGCTGTGGTTTCGAACATCTGGACATTGGGCTTGACCCGCCAGGTCTCCACGGAGAAATACTCGGTCTTCCACAAGGTGTCCAGGCTGATGCCGGAGTAGCCGCCCCCGCCGCTGTAGCCGGGGACCAGGCCGGAATAGCTCTCCTTCAGGGATTGGATCGTACCGGCGCTCCGGACCAGCGGGGCATAGTCGCCGCCAAGGGAGGACGCGCTGCGGTTGTCCAGGATCGCCAGGCCCGGGGCGTCGATCATCCCGAATAAGCCCCCATCGTAGCCGGTGGAGAGGTCGCCCTGGAAGCTGCAGTCCTTCCCCAGGCGCAGCACGCCGGAGGCCAGGCGCAGATCGGCCTTGACCGTCCCGGTCAGTGTCAGCTGCGGGGCGGTTTGCTGGATGTTGGCGTTGCCGGTGATCTCCACGATGCTGTTCCGGTCGCTCAGATTCCCGATGACGTTGCTCTCCCCGATCCGAAGCTTGAGATCCCCCTGGGCGTTGACGGTCTCGATCTGGGTGTCGTTCCCCAGGGTCAGAGTGGTCGTCCCGTTGGCTTCGACGGTGGCGAGCCGGGAGCCGCTGCCGGTGAGGATCAGCTTGCATACGCCCTGCATGCGCAGCACCGCCCCCTGGGCCATGTGCAGCCCCGAGACCTGCAGCTCGGCCGCCACCTCGCTCACGTGATCCCCGCCCGGGTCTGTGCGGCTGAAGCTATAGTCCGGGTTGAAAATGTCTCCGTTGTTGATGGCATAGACGGACTCCATCTTCAGACAGGTGTTTTCGGGCATGCGCAGCTGCACGCCGTCGGGCACATGGAGCCCGTCGATCAGCAGGCCCGGCAGGCTGCCGTTGACCAGCAGATACGTGCCGTCCTCCTGCTTGACGAACAGGGCCACGCTGCCCTCGCCCTCGTTAAAGAACGCGGTGTTGGCGTGGAGGGTCACGCTGCTGCCCTCGGTCAGCTCCAATTCGTCCACCAGGAAGATACCGCTGCCCACGATCTCCAGATCGCCGTCGATGGAAAGCGTGCCCAGCCGGTTGACCCCTCCGGCCAGGATGCGCAGGCCACGGCCCTCGGTGCTCAGGTTCTTGCTCCTGCTCTGGTAGTTGTCCATGTACAGGCAGTCGTCGGCAGCGCTGTAATTCCAGCTGCCCAGGACCTTTTGCTGAAAGATGTGGTCAATCCCGACCCCGACCTCCACGAAGCCCATGTTTTCGTCGTGCTCGTCCCGGCTGCCGTCCATGACGGTATCTCCCAGGGTGATGCTGGGGCTGGTCTGGTCCGTCTCGCTGGCGTTTCCGTTTTCGCTGCCGGCCTCGTCGGTGGACACGACGCCCTTCGCCGCCCCCTTGCTGAGCCGGTCTTCGCCGGATCCTTCCTCTCCGCCACCGGTCTCCTCGCCGGCCGCTTCCTCGTCCGGATCCCCGCCTGTCGCGGGCGCGCTGACGCCAAGGGCGGTCATCTTGACTCCCTTGGCGATTTCCTTGTCTGTGGCTTCCTCGCCCGAGGCTTCCTGGCTCTGGATCTCCTCGCCCGTGGCTTCTTCGCCCGAGACGCCCTGGCTCTGGATTTCCTCACCCGGGATTTCCTCGCCCGTGGCTTCCTGGCCTTGGATCTCCTCACCCGGCACTTCCTCGCCCGAGACGCCCTGGCCCTGGATTTCCTTGCCCGGGGCCTCCTCGCCCGAAGCACCCTGGCCCTGGATTTCCTTGCCCGGGGCCTCCTCGCCCGAGTCATTCTGGCCCTGGATTATCTCACTCGAGGCTTCCTTGACCGGGGCTTTGTCTTCCGACGCCGCGTCCCCCCGGACCGACGCCGCGCTCTCGGTTTCGGGCAGCGGATCTCCGGGGATCTCCACGCTCTCCGTCACCGGCTCTTTAAAATCAGCCTCGGCCTTCACGCTCAGCCCGAAGGCCAGCAGCAGAGAGACCGCAAACCCCATGCTTTTTTTGATCCAGGCTTTCATCTTTGCTCTCCTTTCGAGCGCACCCCTTCGCAGTCCAGGTGCATCGTCCTGCCCGGCCTTTTCTTCCTGTCGTACGCGGCCCGGTCTCCCGCGGCCGTTTGTCGATTCTATTCATTATTATTTTATAGAATCCGGCAGTTTTTGTCAATCCCGTCCTTTTTGTCCAATTTCTGCTGTTTTGTGTCGCCCATTGATTCTGCTTTTTGGATGATGACGGTGATTTCATTCACCCGACCCTTGTCCAATGGGGTTTCCCCGTTCAAAATCATCTGCTGCCGCTTTTTGAACTGGCTTTCGTTTTCCTGTCACCCGGTCGAAATGAGAAATCAAACAACATCTGCCATTTCATCATCTATATGATGAAATGGCAGATGTTGTTTTTTCAGGTTTTTTCTCTTTCACGCTTGGATCCGGAACACCCTGTCACCGCCGCAGCCTGCGCAGCGCGCGGATCAGATACATGGCCGCGAGCCCGGTGAACACGCCGGTGATCATGCCCGAGACCGCCAGGATGGGCGCGTAGACCCAGAGAGTCGGGGTCTTCACCACCCAGATGCTGGCCAGCAGCTGCCCGGCGTTGTGGGCCACGGCAGCGATGGCGCTGGTGACCCAGAGCCGCTTCTCGGGGATGAGGGCCGTCAGCACGCACATGACCAGATAGGCGAAGGTCCCGCCCACGGCGCTGAACATCAGCGTGGAGGGGCTGCCGGCAAACATGGCGCTCATGAGAATGCGCACCGCCAGAACCGCCCCGGCCTCCTTCCGGCCCAGGAGCAGCATGGCCGTGAGGGTGATGATATTGGCAAGACCCAGCTTCACCCCCGGGATGGGTACCGGGGAGGGCAGCTGCGCCTCCAGCATGAAGATGCCCAGGGCCATGGCGGTGAGCAGCGCCATCAGCGTGAGCTTTTGGGTCCCGGAACGGGGCGGCTCAGCCATCGATCTCGCCCCCCTCGATCGTGATGATCAGGTGGTGGGGCATGCAGACGATAGGGATGCCGCCGCCCTGGAGCCTGCCCATGGACACGCAGATGCGGTCCGGGCAGTCCGCCTCCGTCACGGAGATGGCGCCGGGCTCCACATGCACCAGGTTCCGGCCGTAGCCGGTGTGCACCTCAATATCGTAGGGCTCCTTCACCCGTGACAGGTCGATCCGGTCCAGTTCCTCCCCGTCCACGGAGATCACCGCCACCGTCCCCTCCCGGTCGCCGCGCAGCAAAAGAAACGCCCCGACGCCCACGGCGCACAGCAGCACGAACACCAGAATCCAGATTTTTGTCTTTTTATCCATGGTTTTATTGTAGTTGACTTGGCAGCCGTTGTCAATGCCCCCACATTTGTGGTATAATAATAAAATCCTGTGCTTTTTATTGAGTTTTATCCCGATCAAAACCAAGCATAGCTGGTTCGATCGGTACGCGGGAGGAGGTGTCTCCTTGGAAGTCTTTTCGCAATACATGCTGACCACGTCGAAGTTCGCGCTGATCCTGCTGTCGCTGGCCATCCTCATCCGCTGCCTGCGCTCCATGCTGCAGGAGCGGTACGAGCCCGAGACCTGGGCTTACATCAGGTCCGGCAGGGAGACCCTGCCCGTGAACCATTGGGAGAACATCATCGGTTCCTCCCGCAGCGCGGACGTGCTGATCCAAAAGCCCGGCGTGCGCCGGGTCCACGCTGTGCTGACCCGGGACGACGCGGGCCAGTGGCGGATCTACGACGTGTTCGGCCGGGGCGGCGTCTGGGCCAACGGCACCAAGGTGGGCGGCAAAGGTGAGTGCATCTTTGACGGGGACGTGATCAATCTCCAGGGCAACATGCTCCGCTTCCAGGACCTTCCCCAGGACAAGCGGATCCGGCTGGACGAGACCCGCACCATCGCGGGCAAGCGTTTTGCCCCCGCCGTCACCCTGCTGGAGCTGAGCGTCTTCCAGCTGTTTTTGCTGCTGCAGCACGCCTTCTTTGCCCGGGCGGAATATCTGGCCCCCATCGCCCTGGGCTTCTTCGCGCTGATGATGCTCCAGTGGAGCTGCTACAACGCCATGCGCATCATGGGCCGCAGCGGCTTCGAGGTGGAGACCCTGGCCTTCTATCTGAGCACCCTGGGCATGTCCGTGGCCGCCACCTCCACCCCCGGCGATATGTACAAGCAGATCCTGCTGACCATCGCGGCGGTGGCCCTGTTCCTGCTGAGCGGCTGGTGGCTTCGCAATCTCAAGCGCACCGCCGCCGTGCGCCTGCCCATCGCCGTCGGGGCCCTGCTGCTGCTGACGGTCAACGTGGTGGCCAGCGACGCGGTGCTGGGCGCCCGCAACTGGCTGGAGATCGGCGGCTTCTCCTTCCAGCCCTCGGAGCTGGTCAAGGTGGCCTATGTGTACGTGGGCGCCTCCACCCTGGAGAAGCTGTTCCGCAGGCGGAACCTCTTCGGCTTCATCGCCTTCTCCGCCATCTGCGTCATGGCCCTGGCCCTGATCGGGGACTTCGGCACGGCGCTGGTGTTCTTTGTCAGCTTCCTGGTCATCTCCTTCATGCGCTCCGGCTCCATCGCCACCGTGTTCCTGGCCGTCTCCGGGGCGGGCCTGGCGGGCTTTCTGGCCGTCAGCGTCCGGCCCTATATCGCCCAGCGCTTCGCCTCCTGGGGCCACGTGTGGGAGGACGTGTTCGATACCGGCTATCAGCAGACCCGGGCCATGTCCGCCGCGGCGGCGGGCGGCCTCTTCGGCAAGGGCGCCGGCAGCGGCTGGCTGAAGGATATCTTCGCCGCCAACACCGACCTGGTCTTTGCCGTGATCTGTGAGGAGCTGGGTCTGATCATCGGCCTGTGCGCCATCCTGGCCATGCTGGCCCTGGCCTTCTTCGCGGTGCGCAGCGCCCGCAACGGCCGCTCGGCCTATTACGCCATCGCGGCCTGCGCCTCCATGAGCATCCTGCTGACCCAGCTGGCCCTGAACGTCTTCGGCTCGCTGGATATCCTGCCCTTCACGGGCGTCACCTTCCCCTTCGTGTCCCGGGGCGGCACCTCCCTGCTGTCCTGCTGGATGCTGATGGCCTTCATCAAGGGCGCCGACAACCGCAAGGACGCCAGCTTCGCCGTGCGCCCAGGCGGGCGGCTGCGCTCCGTGGTGGACGATCCGCTGGGGCCGCGGATTGCCGAAAAGCGCCCCAGGCTATCCAAAGGGAAGACCCCGGCGGCCGGGAGCAAGGCAGCGGCCAAAAACACCGCTCCGGCCAAAAATACCGCCCCGGCCAAAAACACCGCAGCGGCCAAGGACAAGGCCGCCGCTAAGAATACCCCTGCCGCCAAGGGCGGCAAGGCGAAGGGGGGCAAGGCCGCCAAATGAAAAAGATCACCAACCGCGCCGTTTCCGTCCTGCTGATTGCGGCGCTGGTCATCGTGGGCGTTCTGACCTACGTCATCCGCTATGTGGACGAGGGCGAGGACTGGGCGCTGTACTTCTCCCGCCTGAACACCGAGGCCACCGGCCAGATCCTGGACCGCAACGGCCTGGTGCTGGCCTCCTTCAGCCCCACGGAGAACCTGTTTGCCGAGGACCGGGCCACCCGGATCGCCAACTACCACGTGACCGGGGACTACTGGGGCCGCAGCGGCACCGGCGTGCTGTCCGCCTTCTGGCAGAACATGCGCAGCTTCAGCCACATCTACGGCACCACCCGGAGCAACACCGGCTCCCTGCGGCTGAGCATCGACGCGAGGCTGAACAACGCCGCCTACAACAGTCTCATCGGCCAGAAGGGCGCGATCCTGATCTGCAACTACAAGACCGGGGAAATGCTCTGCATGGTCTCCGCCCCCTCGGTGGACCCGGCGGACCCGGATACGGAGCCGGAGGAGGGCGCCTTCCTCAACCGAGGCCTTTCCGCCGCCTTCGTGCCCGGCTCCATTTTCAAGCTGATCACCGCGGCCGCCGCCATCGAAAACCTGGACGGCGTGCAGAACCGGACCTTCTACTGCGAGGGCGTCACGGACTTCGCCGGGGTGGAGGTCACCTGCCCCTTTGAGCACTATACCCAGACCTTCGAGCAGGCCCTGGCCAATTCCTGCAACGTGGCCTTCTCCCGGATGGCCGTGCAGATGGGCCAGGATACCATGGTAAAATATGTAAAAGACTACGGCTTTCTGGACAGCCACGAGCTCAACGGCATCCCCACCGCGGCGGGCGCCTATCCCACGGACTTCGTGGGCGACCCGGAGCTGGGCTGGTCCGGCATCGGCCAGTCCGTGGATCTGGTCTGCCCCTTCTCCATGCTGCGCTACGTCTCCGCCATCGCAAACGGCGGGGTCCTGGTGGAGCCCACGCTGCTGCTGGACGATGAGGAGAACAAGTCCAGCCGGCTGATGGAGGCCTCCACTGCCGAAACCCTGGCCCGGATGATGAGCTTCAACGTGGCCTACAGCTACGGGGGCAGCGAGTCCTTCCCGGGTCTGGCCCTCTGCGCCAAGACCGGCACCGCCGAGATCGGCGACGGCACCTCCCACGCCTGGTTCACCGGCTTTCTCAACGACGAGGCCCACCCCTACGCCTTCGTGTTCCTGGTGGAGCGGGGCGGCGGCGGCCTGACCGTGGCCGGACGGATCGCCTACAACGTGCTGCACACAGCGGTAAGGAGCTGAGCCTATGATCGACGTACAAGTGAACGCCCTGGTCAAGTCCTTCGAGGTGGGCAGCAATGTGCTGGACGGTTTGAGCTTCACCGTCAATTCCGGGGAGAGAGTGGGGATCCTGGGGCAGAACGGCTGCGGAAAAACCACCCTTTTTCGCATCATGGTGGGGGAACTGTACCCGGATGAGGGCACTGTGACCACAGCCCCCGGCAAGCGCGTCGGCCTCATTTCCCAGATCCCGGTCTATCCGGAGGACTGGACCACGGAGGACGTGCTCCGGGACGCCCACAGGCGGCTCTACGCCATCAGCCGCCGCATCGACGAGCTGACGCAGCAGATGGAGGAAGACCAGTCCCCCGCCCTGCTGCGGGAATACGACCGGCTCAGCGACGACTACCGCCGCCTGGGCGGCTACAGCATGGAGACCGACCGCAACCGGGTGGCCAACGGCCTGCAGATCCCGGCGGCCATGCGCTCCCAGCTCTTCTCCAGCCTCTCCGGCGGGGAGAAAACGAGAGTCAACCTGGCCCGCCTGATCCTGGAGGATACGGACATCCTGCTGCTGGACGAGCCCACCAACCATCTGGACCTGCGGGCCACCGAGTGGCTGGAGGACTATCTGCTGCATTTCAAGGGCACGGTCCTGACCATCAGCCACGACCGCTATTTCCTGGACCGGGTGGTGGAGCGCTGCGTGGAGATCAGCGAGGGAAAGGCCGAATTCTACAGCGGCAACTACAGCTTCTACGTGCAGGAGCGGCAGCGCCGCTTTGAGGAGAAGCTGAAGCAATACGAGAAGGACCAGGCCAAGATCGAGCAGCTGACCCGGGCCGCCGAGCAGATGCACCTCTGGGCCTTCATGGGCAACGACAAGCTGCACAAGCGGGCCTTCTCCATGGAAAAGCGCATCGAAAAGCTCCAGCAGAGCGAAAAGCCCACGGAGCGGAAAAAACTGAGCGTGAAGTTCAAACAGAGGGAGTTCAACGGCGACGAGGTGCTGGTGACCGAGGGGCTCAGCAAGGCTTTCGGGGAAAAGCGTCTGTTTTCGGATCTGTCCCTGACCGTCACCGGCGGGGAACGGATCGCCCTCATCGGCGACAACGGCACCGGCAAGTCCACCCTCATCAAGCTGATCATGCAGCAGGAGACCCCGGACGCTGGCTATCTGTACCTGGGCCCCGCCGTGCGCAGCGCCTACCTGCCCCAGATCGTGACCTTTTCCTCGGACAGCCGCTCCGCCCTGGACACCATGCTCTACGACTGCCGCTGCCAGCCCCAGGAGGCCCGGGACCGTCTGGCCGCCTTCGGCTTCCGGGGCGAGGACGTGCTCACCCCCGTGGGGGCCCTTTCCGGCGGGGAGCGCAGCCGCCTGCGCTTGTGCATGCTCATGGGCGGCGACGTGAACTTCCTGATCCTGGACGAGCCCACCAACCACCTGGACATTGCCAGCCGGGAGTGGATGGAGGACGCCCTGTCCGACTATGAGCAGACCCTGCTGTTCGTGTCCCACGACCGGTATTTCATCGAGAAATTCGCCACCCGGATCTGGGCCCTGGACAGGGGCGAGATCACGGATTACCGGGGCGGCTACGCCGACTACGCGGCATGGCGGGAACGGCAGGCCGTCTTCACCCAGATCGAGAAGGCCGCCCCCAAAAAGAAGAAGGAAGAAAAGCCCCGCACCCCCAACCACGACAGGCAGATCGCCAGGGTGGAACGGGAGATCGGGCGGCTGGAAGAAAAGCTGGCCGGGCTGGAAGCCCTGGCCGAGGAGCACGCCACGGACTATCAGAAGCTGATGGAGATCGAGGCGCAGAAGGAAGAGCTGAACCAGGCGCTCCTGCTCCAATATGAGAGATGGGAGGAACTGAACGGATGAACAAGAAGAAAGGCCTGTGGGCCGCGGTGAGCAGCGGTCTGCTGGTGTGCGGCGCCCTCCTCCGCTTCGCCCTGCGGGGCTGTGCCTACTGGGGCTACGCCCTGGCCTTCGTGGCGGCGCTGATCGTGCTGCACCATTTCGTGGGCCCGGCGCTCTGGCGTTTCATCGTCGTGCTGGTCTGCGTCGGCCTTGCGTATTTCTGCGTCGTGGAGATCCCCATCATCAAAAACGCCCGCACGGACAGGGACGACGAGCGGCCCTACCTGGTGGTGCTGGGCGCGGCGGTCTACGGGGACCAGCCCTCCCTGACCCTGGTGCGGCGGCTGGAGGGGGCGCTGGACTATCTGGAGCGCTACCCGGACAGCGTGGCCATCGTCTCCGGCGGCATGGGCCCCGGGGAGACCGTCACCGAGGCCCAGGCCATGTACGACTGGCTGGTGGCCAATGGCGTGGACCCGGACCGGGTGCTGAAGGAGGACCGGGCCACCTCCACGAAAGAGAACCTGGAATTCTCTTTCGACATCATTCGACAAAGGGGCGACGAGCCCGCCGGCAAGGTGGCCATCGTCTCCAGCGCCTACCACCTGTACCGGGCAAAGCTCATGGCCCGGATGCAGGGGGTGGAGGCCGCCGGCGTGGCCGCCCCCTGGGGCTACTTCTTCGTCATGCTCAATTATTTCATCCGGGAGGCCTTCGGTGTGACCCACCTGTGGGTCTTCGGATCATGACGGCGGCATCGGCCCGGCGGGCCGCGGCAGGCGTTTTGAGAAACCGAGATCAATGGAGGCAGCCGCGTATGGACGAATATGAATACGAGATCGAGCAGATCAAGAAGCTGGGGATCAAAGGCAGCGCGCTGCGCCTGGAATATGAAGAAAAGGTCCGGGCGCTGAAGACGCTCCCGCAGAAGCTGAGGACGGAGGGCAGCACAGAGCAGCAACACAGGCGCGACAAAACAGGCGTGACCGCTCAGGTCACGCCTGTTTCGCTTTTCAGCCCCGGCCGATGTTGATCTGGCCCACGTTGTAGTCCGGGTTGTAATCCACCGGCTCGTCGGTGACCAGCACCTCCAGCTCCCGGGCGATATGCTCCATGTCCTCCATGCTATTGGTGCCGCTGACGATGAGGCAATAGCCTTC
>Ga0310695_10006384_pt1 | contig 19548 bp, 13 predicted proteins | sample RumenRJG_04DNA_FD_203882 | JGI IMG/M metagenome (GOLD analysis project Ga0310695, IMG submission 203882) | Bovine rumen microbial communities from Lethbridge, Alberta, Canada - RJG_04 (v2) (version 2) | ecosystem: Host-associated > Mammals > Digestive system > Stomach > Rumen | place: Canada...
GCGCAAACTGGGGAGATGAAGGTAAGGGAAAGATTACTGACACAATGTCTGACGGAGCGGATATCGTCGTCCGCTTCCAGGGCGGAGCGAATGCGGGACACACGATCGTAAACGAATACGGCAAATTCGCCCTCCACACACTTCCTTCGGGTGTTTTTCATCAGAATGTCATGAACATCATCGGCAACGGCGTTGCTCTCAATATACCGATTCTGATGGGCGAACTGAAGAATATTGAAGACAGGGGAGTTCCTGCTCCCAATCTAATGGTTTCCGACCGCTGCCAGGTCGTCATGCCCTACCATATTCTTTTCGACGAGTGCGAGGAGGAGAGGCTGGCTGGAAAATCCTTCGGCTCCACCAAGTCCGGGATCGCTCCTTTTTACTCGGACAAATATGCTAAAGTGGGCTGGCAGGTCAACGAGCTCTTTTGGGATGATAAGACCCTGATGGAAAAAATCGAGCGGATCTGTGTCCAGAAAGATATCCTTCTGACTCACCTCTATCACAGAGATCCGATCGACAAAGATGGTCTCCTTGAGACGATCCACAGCTACAGGGATATGATCGCCCCCTATGTCGGAAATGTGAGTGAATATCTGGAAAAGGCGATCCGGGAAGACAAGACCATTCTGCTGGAAGGCCAGCTGGGAACCCTCAAGGATCCAGACCACGGCATCTATCCCATGGTGACATCTTCTTCGACGCTGGCGGCTTTCGGAGCGATCGGCGCCGGAATCCCCCCTTATGCCATTGAGAAAATAGTCGTTGTGAACAAGGCCTACTCATCGGCCGTGGGCGCTGGTGAATTTGTCTCCGAGATCTTCGGGGATGAGGCGGACGAGCTGCGCAGGCGCGGCGGCGACGGCGGCGAGTACGGCGCTACTACCGGCAGACCCCGCCGTATGGGCTGGTACGACTGTGTGGCATCCCGCTACGGGTGCCGTCTGCAGGGCTGCACGGATGTGGCCTTCACTGTGCTGGACGTCCTGGGCTATCTCGATGAGATCCCGGTCTGCGTCGCTTATGAAATCGACGGTGTGCAGACCAGGGAATTCCCGGTTACCGGCCTCCTGAAAAAGGCAAAGCCCGTCTACGTGAAGCTGCCCGGATGGAAGTGCGATATCCGGGGCATTTCCAGGTATGAGGACCTCCCTGAGAACTGCCGCAACTACATCGAATTTATTGAAAAAGAAATCGGATACCCCATCACTATGGTGTCCAACGGCCCGAAGAGGCACGAGATTATCTACCGCTGACCTGAAAAACACTCCGCAGGGCGGGAAAGTGAGCAGAGAGAAGATGGAAAATGCCAAAGACAGCAGCAGAAATCATGCTGCTGACACAACTGCCCCGGCGAACAATCCTGTCCGGAAGACAGAAAAGAGAACGGGAAAAAGAACAGAACAAAGAACAGAAAATCGAAGCAATGATTCCAGAGGGAATCTGCGCAGGGCTGCTGCGATTATTGCGATCGTACTTCTGGTGGGGCTTTATCTGGTGACCTTTGTCCTGGCTGTGGCCGGAAATGAGAACAGCGCCAGGATGCTCAGATTCTGTTTCGGAATGACTATTTTCGTGCCCCTGTTTGCCTGGGTCATGATCTGGTGTGTCGGATATCTGCGGCACAAAAAAAGCATGGCAAGCCTCAATATCCTTGACTCCAACCCGGATGAACGGCAGCGCATGGAAGAAGCCATTGCCCGCGAGATCGGGAAAGAGGATGGAAAGCAGGAACCTCATTAACAGGAGGACTCATAAAAAACAGAACGAGACTGCGGTCGGGTCTTGAATGAACAGACCGGCCTGAATTGACCCTTGTCACAGTACACGCCCTCTCAGAGGGCGTGTACTGTGACGACAAGTCCTCACAAGGAGGAAAACTGTGGTGGGTGAAAGCCCATCAGGTATGGAAAAAGGGCTGTGTTAAACTGCGGGAAAAGCCCACAGATGCTGAAAAATGGCTGTCAATAAAATGTGGGAAAAAGTCCACAAATGCGGTTGACAACATTTTTTGTAAATGTTAATATAACGTTCGTGCCGACAGGCATTGCATACAATCAAGCAGAGCAACACTCTCACCCAGCGGCGTAAGCTTCTGGTGTTCATACGTCAACTGATCCGGATTTAATCCGCGCAGGTCCCCTTTTATTTGGACTTATCAATCTGATGACTTACAGATGTCATTTCGATAGAATAATAGTCCGGCCTGCTGCAGCGCGGTGGATTCCGGAGCGGGAAGATGGATATGATCAGTACAGTGGAGCTTTGCGCCACTGTTTTTTATTGCGCCAGGGCGCGTGGAGGCTATGAAAGTAAATAATAGGGACAGGGACGAGTTATTTATTAATGAGAGGATTCGCGACAGAGAAGTGCGTGTGATTTCCGCCGATGGAGAGCAGCTGGGCATTATGTCCTCCAGGGAAGCACTCAGACTTGCTGAGGAAGCAAATCTTGATCTGGTCAAGATTTCACCCAATGCGAAGCCCCCCGTATGCAAGATCATTGATTACGGTAAGTACAAATACGAAAAGACCCGCAAGGAAAAAGATGCCAAGCGCAAGCAGCACACGGTAGAGATCAAGGAGATCAGGCTTTCTCCCAATATCGATACCAACGACCTCACGACCAAGGTGAACGCTGCCCGCAAGTTCCTCACCAAGGGAAACCGCGTGAAGATCACACTTCGCTTCCGCGGACGTGAGATGGCTCATATGAACGCGAGTGCACATATTCTTACGGATTTTGCGAATGCGCTCGTTGATTGTGCCGTCGTAGAGAAGGCACCGAGGGTTGAAGGCAGATCCATGACAATGTTTTTAGCTGAAAAGCGCTGAACCGCGCAGGCCCATGCGAATGTTCTGTCAAATGACATGCCAGTACAGCATCGGCGTCTGCAGAAGACCGCGCCGTGTTACTGAGCGGCTGATCTGCAGTGAATGGCAGCATGCGATTCTCCGTTTTGGAAGAACAGTTAAGATAAAATGACTCTGACGACTGCGGTCTGAGACTCCGGTCCTCTGAAAAGAGGAAAGGGATCTGTACCTGCTTTCGGACAGCGTCTTTGCCCTGCCGCATATTGAAAACGGCGGGGAAGCAAACACATGACAGGAACACGTGGCGACGGGAGAGAGGATCTCCGGACTGCTCCTCCGGGATAAGCCGGAAAGATCAGCGTGCGTGTGAAGAACAAGGAGGAAAAAACTATGCCTAAAATGAAGACCAAGAGAGCCGCTGCAAAGCGTTTCAAAGCTACCGGCACAGGCAAGATCAAGAGATTCAAGGCTTACAAGCGCCATATTCTTACCAAGAAGTCCACTAAGAGGAAGAGAGACCTTCGCCAGTCCACAATCCTGGATGAGACAAACGTAAAGAACATGAGAAAGGTTATGCCTTATCTTTGATCCGTTCTTTAGGATCTGCGATTGTTTTGATCATCAGTATTTAGAAGAAAACGGGCATATGTTCAGACTGCCCGGAAAAGGCATTTAAGAAGAAGGCTTTTAACCGGATATGAGAACTCCCGGAATCCGGATCGTAATACATTCCGGGGGTCATAGAAGAATGTGAGGTATAGTAATGGCAAGGATTAAAGGCGCGATCAACGCGAAGAAAAAACATAAAAGAGTATTAAAGCTGGCAAAGGGTTACAGGGGCGCGCGTTCCAAACAGTACAGGATCGCCAAGCAGTCCGTCATGCGTGCGATGGCTTCCGCATTCGCAGGCCGCAAACAGCGCAAGAGAGATATGCGCAGACTGTGGATCACCCGTATCAATGCCGCTGCAAGGATCAACGGAATCTCCTACAGCCAGATGATGCACGGCCTCAAGGTCGCCGGAATCGATATCAACCGCAAGATGCTCGCTGAGCTTGCCGTCAACGATGCTGCAGGCTTTGCTGCACTCGCTGAAATGGCAAAGGCAAATGCCTGATCCATAATTGAACATCCGTGAAAATTGGACATCCGTGAAAAAAACTTGTTTTGACGGAATTCATGAAGAGCCCCTTTCTATCGCCGCAGGCGGCAGGGAGGGGTTCTTTTTCATGACACAGCCCGCCTGCCGTATCCTCTGCCCTGCCGGCGGACACGGGCCGGCAGCGGGCCGGCGGCGGCAGGTTTGACTTGAAACAAGAACCTGAAGCAAGAGGTTTCTTTCCATGACTTGAAACAAGCGTGAAAGAAGAGGTTTCTTTCCATGACTTGAAACAAGCGTGAAAGAAGAGGTTTCTTTCCGTTGAAATTGTGTTTCGTTTCCAATACAATATATGTATTGATGATAGTTTAAACAAGTTCCTGACAGTCCCGCTGTCTTCATTTGCGGCTGCGAACAGGCCTGTATCGGATGCCGCAGAAATGGAGCAGACAGGCGGAAGGGAAATGAAACAAAAAACAACCGGGATGACCGGCATATTATGTGAGAACCAACAGGGGAGCAAGACCGGCTTTGCTGATTGTCTTCGGTCAGAACAAGGAAAGGAGATCCAGTACTTATGAAACCGTATGCTTTTGGAATCGATATCGGCGGAACGACTGTCAAATGTGGCTTTTTTAATAATGACGGCACTTTCGTGGAAAAGTGGGAGATTCCGACCCGAAAGGAAAACAAAGGAGAACGGATTCTTCCTGACATTGCGGATTCGATCAGGGAGAAACTTGCTAAGCACGGAGTCTCGATGGATGATGTTGAAGGAATCGGCGTGGGTGTTCCGGGACCTGTTCTTGATGACGGCGTAGTCAACGGCTGTGTCAACCTGGGCTGGGGCGTCTTCAATGTCAAAGAGACACTTTCCGGTCTTCTGGGGGGGATCCGTGTTTCAGCCGGAAACGACGCCAATGTGGCGGCACTGGGTGAACAGTGGCTCGGCGGCGGAAAAGGATTCAGCAATGTGGTCATGGTCACACTCGGCACGGGCGTCGGAGGAGGAATCATCGTCGGAGGCAGGATCCTTGCAGGCGCTCACGGCGCGGGCGGAGAAATCGGTCATATCCTGATGAATGAAAATGAGACGGAGTGCTGCGGCTGCGGCAAGAAGGGCTGCCTGGAGCAGTATGCATCCGCTACCGGAATCGTCCGCATGGCAAAGATCACTCTTTCGGACAATGAAAAACCTTCTAAGCTCCGCAGCCTTGCGGAAGTGACCAGCAAAGATATCTTTGATCTGGCAAAAGAGGGGGACGAGACAGCGGTTGAGCTGGTTGAGAAGCTTGGAAAAATGCTCGGCACTGCCCTTGCCCACATCACGTGTGTGGTAGACCCCGATGTGATCGTGGTCGGCGGAGGTGTCTCCAAGGCGGGTCAGATCCTGATCGACACGATACAGAAATACTATGTGCCCGCTGCTTTCCACGCCTGCAGAGCCACACAGTTCAAACTCGCGGAACTTGGAAATGACGCCGGTATGTACGGCGCTGTCAGAATGGTTCTCTATTGAGAATGGCCCGGATCTTATAAAAAATGTATTGGAAAATGGCTGGGATCCTATAAAAAACATAAAGGAGAATCAGTCGGATTCTATAAAAAACATACACGGGAACCGGCAGGTTCCGGGTCTGCCCCGGGAAACAGTTTTTGTTTCCCGGGGTATTTTCATGTTATGACACGGCCCGAATATTCAAGACCCGCCCGCGGGTCGTGCGCGATGAAGAATAAAACGGTCCAGCCCGTCTGATGGGAGGACAGTATACAAACCTGCGGGATTGTTTATTCCTTCCTGAATGAGGTTTTGCTATAGTACGTTTGTGCGCATTCCGGACTTGATTCTTAAATCCGCAATACCTGTGACTGAGGCTTTGGGATATGCGTGCAATAGTCGTTTCGGGTCACACCATGCCGGGGCGTGACCATAAAACGCCGCGTTCGGCGTTATTATTGCTTCGCACTGTCGATGCGCCTGGCGCGCGCCGAACGCCGTCATACTGGGGCTTTCGCGCAAAGAGCGCTTGAAAACGCCTCGAGACTGGTGCATGTGTGACCAGTAACAAATACTCTGAAAGAGGAAGGAAAAGAAATTGAAACTGGGTGAATGGGTTGCAAAGAGCAGGCTTCTGATATTGATCATCAGCGCTATTTTGGTGCCTCCGTCCCTATTCGGATTCGCCGCCACCCGCGTCAACTATGACCTTCTGAGCTATCTTCCGGACACGCTGGAGACGGTAAAAGGACAGAATATCATGGTGGATGAATTCGGCACCGGCGCATTTGCCATGTGTGTCATTGAAGGGATGCGCATGAAAGATGTCCAGAAGCTCGCGGATGAATTCAAGGAAGTGGATCATGTCAAGGATGTTCTGTGGTACGGAGAAGTGATGGATATCTCTGTCCCGACAGAGATTCTGCCGGATAAGGTCAGAGACAGGTTTATCAATGGCGACGCGCAGCTGCTGGTTGTTTTTTATGATAACACGACTTCTTCGGATGAATCGATGGGAGCTCTGACGCAGATGAGGAAGATTGCGGACGAGCGCTGTTTCATCGGCGGAATGACCGGAATCGTAACTGACATCAAAGACCTGTGCATGGCGGAACTGCCGGTCTATGTCGTGATCGCTTCGATCCTGAGCTTCATTATCCTGGAACTGACTACGGAATCTTTTGTCGTTCCATTGTTTTTCCTGCTGGGGATCGGACTGTCGATCCTCTACAATCTGGGCAGCAACATCTTCCTGGGATCGATCTCCTATGTCACACAGGCCCTGACCGCGGTACTTCAGCTGGCCGTTACGATGGATTATTCCATTTTCCTCCTGGAGAGCTATGAGGAGAACAAAAGGCACTATCCTGATGACCGGGATAAAGCCATGGGAATCGCCATCCATCAGACTTTTGTCTCGGTGGTGGGCAGCTCGGTCACAACAGTGGCAGGATTCCTTGCCCTCTGCGTCATGACTTTCGCCCTGGGCAGGGACATCGGTATCGTCATGTCCAAGGGCGTCCTGATCGGAGTGATCTGCTGTGTCACGATTCTGCCCTCTATGATTCTGGTGTTTGACGGCCTGATTGAAAAAACCAAACACCGCCCCCTCATCCCAAGTCTGAACGGACTGAGTGACTTTATCATCAGACATTACAGGATCTGGGTCCTGGTACTTCTGATCCTTGTCGCGCCGGCTATGTACGGAAGCAAAAACGTGGGCGTGTATTACAATATTGCCCAGTCGCTGCCTGACGATATCCCCAGTAATATTGCCAATAAAAAGCTGCATGATACCTTCAAAATGAACACCACGCACGTCATCCTGATGGACAAGGACCTGGATATGCGCACAAAGAGGAAAATCTTTGAGGAGGTGGAAAAACTGGATGGTGTCAAGTTCACCATGAGTCTGCCCGGTATGGTGGGGCCTCTTTTACCGACGGAGATGATTCCCCGGGACGTGAAAAAAATGCTGCAGAGCGACCGGCATGAAATGGGCATGGTCGTCTCCAAATACACGGAGGCGACGCCGGAAGTCAATGCTCAGATTGCTCAGATCAACAAGATCGTGAAATCGAGAGACCCGGGAGCTCTTGTGATCGGTGAAGCTCCCATGATGAAGGATCTGCAGGATACGACGGACGTCGATATCCGCCGCGTCAATTTCCTCTCTATGGCGGCGATTTTCCTGATCATACTGATCGTCTTCAAGTCGATCTCCCTTCCCTTCCTGCTGGTCCTGGTCATCGAGTTCGCCATCAATGTCAATATGGCAGTCCCTTATTTCCAGGGGATCAGCCTGGCCTTCGTGGCAAGTATTGTCATCGGGACCATACAGCTGGGAGCCACGGTTGACTACGCGATCCTGATGACCAACAGATACATCACGGAGCGAAAGGCGGGAAAGACCAAACATGAGGCGGTTACGATCGCCCACAGGGCCAGCATCCTCTCGATCCTGACCAGCGGCTTCAGCTTTTTCGTGGCCACCTTCGGCGTCTCATGGTATTCGCGCGTGGATATGATCGCCTCCATCTGCACCCTGCTTTCCAGGGGCGCGCTCATCAGCATGGCCTCGGTACTCCTTCTCATGCCTGCCATGTACATGATCTTTGACCCCATGATCATCCGGACGACAGCCGGATTCCGGAAAAAAGAACAGCCCCGGGACGATCAGCCCGCCCTCAGGAATAACTGAAAATTTGAGAACGGACGGGTATCCGGGACTTGCTCCCGGGGCCTGCCCTATAAAGAATAAAAAGAGCACCTTTGCGGACAGTCAGTCAGCGCACCGGTGCTCTTTTCTTTCTATGACACAGCCCGCATACTGTATTATTCCGCCTTGCGGGGGACGCTTGCGGGCCGGGGGGGGGCAGAGAGCGGCAGGGCTGCCTCTGTCCTGTTGACACGGCTGCGTACTGTCTTTTCCGTCTGCCGGCAGGGGGGCAGAGGTCGGCGCGGCCTCCCTGCCCTCCTGGCAGAGCCTGCATTATTTTGCTAAAAAAATAACAAATCAAAAGCCTGATATTGTGAATCATTATGGGAAAAATCCTGTGAAAGTGGTCTTGATTTTGTGCAATGTCATCAAAACAAAAATTTGCATGGAATTGTATTTGTGCAATTTATGGATTATAATAATAGCGTGACTACTGTATACCGTACGGGGGAGAAAGTACGGTTCTAAGTTGGGGAGGTGTTGATATGTATGCAATAATCTCGTTCATACCGATTCTCGTGACAATCGTCCTGATGGTCGGTTTCAACTGGCCCGCAAAGAGGGCCCTGCCCCTTGCATGGGTACTTGCATGTATTATTGGTGTTACCGTATGGGGAATGCCGATATTCAGCACAGACGGTACCAGTGCTGTGGGACAGACACTGACAGGTTTCCTCAGTGCTTTTGAGGTCCTTGTCATCATCTTCGGCGCGATCCTGATCATGAATACCCTTTCACAGTCAGGCGCCATGGCCGCTATCAACGGCATGTTCAAAAGTATAACTCCGGACGCAAGACTGCAGGCTATAATCATCGGCTTCATCTTCGGTGCATTCATTGAAGGTGCTGCAGGATTCGGTACACCCGCCGCTCTGGCAGGTCCCCTCCTGATTTCTGTTGGCTTCCCGCCTCTTTGCGCGGCAATGGTAGCACTGATCTACAACTCTGTACCTGTATGTTTCGGCGCTGTCGGTACACCTACCAACACCGCATTTGCTACTGTTAAGGATGCAGTTACCGGACTTGGCGGCAATGCGGATGCATGGAAAATGGCGCTGACTTTCTGGTCTGCCCTTCCTCTGGCAATCGGCGCTGCTATCATCATGATCATCGGTGTCGGCTTTGTCTGCAAATTCTACGGCAAGAACAGGAAGTTCAGTGAAGTCGTCCCTGTTATTCCTTACATCATCTATGTAACTCTGGTCTTTGACGTATTTTATCTGCTGATCGCTGCATTCATCGGTCCGGAGCTGGTCTCCCTGCTGGCAGCCATCATCGCACTGTTCGTCGTCATGTTCACAACCAAGAAGGGTTTCCTGGTTCCCAAAGAGGTATGGACATTCGACGCGAAGGAAAACTGGGACAACACATGGCTCTCCACCACCAAGGTTCCGGAGCCCAAGCAGAGTGACATGAACCTCATCAAGGCATGGACTCCTTATGTCCTGATCGCCCTGATCCTCGTGGTCACACGTGTGGCACAGAGATTCGAGGTAAACGCAGGCAATTCCGGCTGGGCTGACAAGCTCAAAACCATCACTGTCGGCACAGGCCAGAGCGGCATCATCCTCGGCGCAAACTGGAACTGGGCAATCTGCTGGAGCCCCGGTATCGTGTTCATCATTGTAGCCCTTATCACAATCGGCCTGCACGGCATGAGCGGCGAGCGTGTCAAGATGGCATGGCAGGGTGCTCTGAAGCAGGTCAGCGGTGCTGCAATTGCGCTGCTCTTCGGCGTGGCAATGGTTAACATCTTCCGCTTTACTTCCATGCCCGCAGAGAAGATTCCCGCAGGTGTTGCAGAGGGCGTCACCTACTCCATGCTGTATGCAATGGCAAAGGGACTGGCTGATGTGGCCGGCCGCGGCTATCTGGTCATTGCTCCTTTCATCGGTGTTCTGGGTTCCTATATGTCCGGTTCCAACACCGTTTCGAACACACTGTTCAGTTCCCTGCAGTTTACAACCGCAGGTATCGTAGGTCTCCCTTACGTCCTGATCGTTGCACTGCAGAATAACGGCGGTGCGATCGGCAACATGGTCTGCGTCAACAACGTAGTATCCGCCTGTGCGACAACCGGTACCAACGGAAATGAAGGCCGTATCATCAGAGCCAACATCATCCCCTGCGCAGTCTTCTGCATTATCGTCGTTGTTGTCGTAGGCATAGCCATTGCGCTCGGTGCCAATCCTCAGGCACTGCCATATGCTACCTGAGGAAAAAACTCAATGTAAGGTGACTGGTTCCGGCTGTTCTGGCAATGTTTCTGTTCTCCACCCTGCCATCCCCGCGGATGGGGCAGGAATCGCAGAGACAGCCGTGAGACAGTTATAAAACAGGAATGTAATTTATCCCTGGGCAAATGTCACAATGTACAACTGGAAAAGTTCTTAATTATGATTGAAAAGGAGAATTAGAATGGCTCATTACAATCAGGTGACACCCGAGATTATCGAGCAGCTCAAGGCAGCTGCGCCGGGCCATGTATTTACGGGAGAAGATATCAATCCCGATTACATGAGAGATGAAATGCCGATCTACGGCAAGAAAATGCCCGATGTTCTTGTTCAGCCTCTGACCACGGAAGAGGTTTCCGCAGTCATGAAGGTCTGTAACGACAATCTGATTCCTGTCACTCCCCGTGGCGCAGGAACTGGCCTTGTCGGCGCCAGCGTCTCCGTTCTCGGCGGCGTTATGCTTGACACTCAGAAGATGAACCAGATTCTCGGCTATGACCTCGAGAACATGGTTGTCCGTGTCCAGCCCGGTGTTCTGCTCAATGATCTGGCAGAAGACTGCACCAGGCAGGGACTGCTGTATCCCCCGGATCCCGGTGAGAAGTTTGCCTGCCTGGGCGGCAACGTCTCCACAAACGCCGGCGGTATGCGCGCAGTCAAATACGGCGCGACACGTGACTATGTCCGCGCAATGAAGGTCGTTCTTGCAAACGGTGAAGTCGTAGATTTCGGTGCACAGGTCAGCAAGACTTCCACAGGATACAGTCTGATCAACCTGATGATCGGCGCAGAGGGAACACTCGGTGTTATCACAGAGCTCACTCTGAAGATCATCCCTGCACCCAAGTGCGTTGTTTCCCTGATCATTCCTTTCCTTGATCTGGAGACCGCTATCTCTACTGTTCCCAAGATTAAGATGGCTCAGCTGGATCCTCAGGCTCTGGAGTTCATGGAGAGAGAGATCGTCCTTTCCAGTGAGCGCTTTATCGGCAGAGAGACATTCCCGAAGCAGCTCGAAGGACAGGAAATCGGCGCTTATCTGCTTGTCACTTTCGACGGCAGAAGCGAAGAAGAAGTCATGGACAAAGTAGAACAGGCTTGTGAGCTGGTTCTCGAAGCAGGCGCATTTGACGTCCTGGTCGCAGACACACCCGGCAAGATCAAAGACGCATGGGCTGCCCGCTCCGGCTTCCTTGAGGCAATCGAGTCCGAGACCAAGCTTCTGGATGAGTGCGACGTCGTTGTTCCGATCAACAAAATCGCTGAGTTCCTCACATACGCCAAAGAGTTTGGCGAGGAGTGCGGCCTTGTGATCAAGAGCTTCGGTCACGCAGGCGACGGAAACCTCCACATCTACCAGTGCAGCAATGACCTGGAAGAGGAAGAGTTCAAGAGACGTGTCGACAAATATTTCAACGAGCTCTACAAGCGCGCTACAGATATCGGCGGACTGGTCTCCGGCGAGCACGGCATCGGCAGCGGCAAGATGAAATATCTGCGTGAGTGCCTGGGCGAAACTTCCATCAACCTGATGTTCGGCATCAAGAAGGTCTTCGATCCCAACCTCATCATCAACCCCGGCAAGGTCTGCTATCCTCTCGACTAAGTCTGATTTATTCTTGCGGAGGAACCGCAGCTTTACAATTGCTGATTATTAATAATTTGCGATTGTTAAAAAACGTGCCGCTCATCAGAGCGGCCGCCCGAAGCGTTTTCGCTTAGACGAAAACGGTCAGGGATACTTCTAAAGGTCAGCAGCGATACTTGATTGCAGGAAGAAAGTTCTGCAGGATGTTTCTGATCTGACCACGGGCACATATATACTCAAGGATGTTACTTAAAATACCGCCGCAGCTGTGGTTTCTATACCACAGTTACGGCGGTATAGTGCGTTTTAAGCGTCTTTAAGAAGCGGATGAATTCATGTTGATTTTCAGATCGGCACGAAATCCTAAGCGTTTTCGAGCGGTGGTATTTTCATATATCTTTTTCTATTGGTTAATGTTAAAATGAAATGATAGGAACAGTGAATTGCAGCAGAGCCTGCCCGGCATCTGACATGGTTTTTTGATATCTGGTTTTGACGAAGACACAAAGCAGCAGGGAATACCCATGGAAAACACTGATCATAGAGCTGAACAGTTTATCGTGGATGTGCCCGGTAGTCGCTAAAGGAGAATATCTATGCGTCATTGTATTGGAAGTAGGTTTATTTCATTTGCGGCTGTACTCATTCTTTTATTGTCGGTAATGGGGTGCGGCGGCAGCAAGCCCGCTCCTCCTGCTGTGGAATCTGCATCTGAGGACACAACAGAAGCTGCGCAGATCGCGGAAACTACTGCAGCTGTCGAGATACCCAGGATTACTACGGAAACCGCGAAAGTCGGAATCTGTTTCGGAAAGACAGAAAACGGAGATAATGAGCGTCTCCTTTATGAGCTGGAGAAATCACTGGAAATCCAGGGCTTTCAGACTGAAAATATTATTGTACAAAAACCGACCGGAAGCAGAAGCACTCAGGCTGCGGAAGTGGAAGAGTGTCTTGCGCAGGGATGTTCTCTTGTGATTGTCGCTCCTGTATCAGACGACAGGATCCCGCCGCTGGCGGACAGCATTACAGGCGCGGGCGCAAGCGGCGTCTTCGTAAACTGCACTCCGGACCGGGAAGAGATGGAACGCTGGGAGACCGGAAATCTGCCTCTGGTATGGATTGGGGCAACCAGTGATCAGAAAGCGGACTGCCAGATGACCATACTTCACGATTACAGCGGTACCGACAGAGGCCTGGACTTTAACGGGGACGGCAGCGTGGGAGCCATTCTGGTCTGTGAAGATGTGGACACCATGGAAAAACTTGAGGAGACAATCGAGGACCTCGGTTCAGAACTCAGGATTCTCAGGGAGGTGGATACTGAGAATGCCGAGGAGATTTCTTTAGCTGTTCAGGAAACCCTGAATGAGTATAGAAAAGAAGCAGAGCTGATTCTCTGCAGTTCCGAGGAAACAGCCCGGGCTGCAGCGGATGGAGTACAGCTCAGGCACCGCCTGGTTGGAAGAGATATACTGGTGATCGGAACAGATGCACATGAAGACACCTGTACCGCCATTATCAATAAACTGATCAGCGGTTCCACATTTACGGATTTTTATGAACAGGCGGATCTGACGGCTGTAGCCGGAAAGGATCTGATCGAAGGCAACCAGAACAAGAAGCAGATTGCCAGTGTTGTTTTTAAAGTAACTGAGAACAACTCTCAGGAAGTTCTTGACCAGCTTTGGGACACAAGGGAAAAAGTCGAAAGGGCTCAGAAAGAGGCTGAAAAGGCGGCTGCAGAGAAAGCTGAGGCTGATGCTGCGAAAGAGGCAGCAAGCGGGGTAACTGCGGAGGCTGCGACAGAAGCGACTGCGGAGGCCGCCAAAGAGTCTGAAACCGGTGAAACTACGGAAGCCGCAGGCGAGGCGACCACGGAAGCCGCGACCGAGGCGACTACGGAAGCAGCGACGGAAGCGACCACGGAGGCCGCCAAAGAGTCTGAAACCGGAGTAACTGCGGAAGCCGCGACCGAGGCGACTACAGAAGCCGCGAAAGAGTCTGAAACCGGAGTGACTGCGGAAGCTGCGACGGAAGCGACCACGGAGGCCGCCAAAGAGTCTGAAACCGGTGAAACTGCGGAAGCCGCAGACGAGGCGACTACGGAGGCCGCGAAAGAGTCTGAAACCGGTGAAACTGCGGAAGCCGCGACCGAGGCGACTACGGAAGCAGCGACGGAAGCGACCACGGAAGCTGCCAAAGAGTCAGCAAGCGGAGCGACTGTGGAAGCCGCAACGGAAGTGACAAAAGAATCAGCTGCCGAGGCAGTTACAGAGGTTTCAGAGAAATCAAATAAAGCTGACGGCGGAGATGCAGATAAAGAAAAGGCAGAGACAAAGGACCGCCGGCAGAAGCTTCTGCATTGGCTGCAGCAGAGGGTACAGAAGAAATCTGAGGAAGAACGCTGAAGCTTTTGTGTTTAGGAAAACTTTGGGGAATGAGCTGAGGTTTGCCCCGGCATGAAATGCGGGCCAAAGACCCGTTTTGGAATGTGAAGTCGTATCATTATAGAAGTTGTGGTTGAAATCATGAGAGATTATTCCGGGAGTGATGATTGATCATGGTAGAACTCATGAGAATTCTGCTTTGAGATGAGCGGGTTTTACTAAAGGAGAAAGATGGACTTTCAGGAATTTTTTGACGGAAATATGTTTGATGCATATAAATATATGGGAGCTCATCCGGAGAATGGCGGGGTTGTATTCCGCACATATGCTCCCATGGCGGATAAGGTCTGCATCATCGGCGAGTTCAACGACTGGAAAGAAGAAGAGATGCAGCAGCCGGAACGTTCTCAGTTTTATGAGATTTTCAAGCAGGACGCAAAGCCCGGCCAGATGTATAAATATGTGATTTATGGCAGAAACGGACGGGTGGAGCACTGTGATCCGTATGGATTCGGGATGGAACTGCGCCCGGGATTTGCCTCTGTCATCAGGGATCTGAGCGCCTATACTTTCACGGATCAAAAGTGGATGAAGGAACGCACGCGCTGTTACGACAGACCGCTTAATATCTTTGAACTCCATCTGGGGTCTTTCAGGAGAAACGAAGAAGATCCAAACGGCTGGTATACTTATACCGGGATCGCGGATGAGCTGATCGAATATGTGAAGTCAAACGGATATACGCATGTGGAATTCCTGCCCCTGTCAGAGCATCCTTTCGACGGAAGCTGGGGATACCAGAGCACGGGATTTTTCAGTCCGACCTCGCGCTATGGCACTGCCAATGAGCTGCAGGAACTGATCGACCGCCTTCACAACGCCGGAATAGGCGCGATCCTGGATTTTGTGCCTGCCCATTTTGCCCTGGATGGATATGGTCTCCGTATGTATGACGGGACTGAGCTCTATGAATATCCTTCCAGCGATGTCTCCGACAGTGAGTGGGGCAGCTGCAACTTTATTTTCGCCCGCCGCGAAGTGGCCTGCTTCATGCAGTCTGCCGCTGATTACTGGCTGTCCGAATATCACTTTGACGGCCTGAGGATGGACGCGATCAGCCGTGTCATTTATTGGATGGGAAATGAACTGCGCGGTGTCAATGAGACAGCTGTGGAGTTCCTGAAAAAAATGAATGCCGGAATCCACGGACGTCACCCCTCGGCTATTCTGATCGCGGAGGACAGCACATCCTATCCCGGCTGCACGAAAAAGGTCGAAGACGGCGGTCTGGGATTTGACTACAAGTGGGATCTTGGCTGGATGAATGATACACTGGATTATTTCAAGAAAACTTCTGATGAGAGGTCCATGCGTCCGGAGCTTTTGACATTTTCCATGTATTACTATTACAATGAGCGCCATCTGCTGCCTCTGTCGCATGATGAGGTTGTGCATGGAAAGCGGACCATTATTGACAAGATTTTCGGGGAATATGAGGAAAAATTCCCTCAGCTCCGCACTCTTTACCTTTACATGTATGTCCATCCCGGAAAAAAACTCAATTTCATGGGCAATGAGATCGCCATGTTCCGTGAGTGGGATGAGACAAAGGAGCCGGATAACTTCCTGCTGAAGTATCCTCTGCACGACTCCTTCCACCGTTTTATGATAAACCTGAACAGTATTTACCGCGAGTATGCGGCACTTTTCGCCCGGGATTATCAGCCGGAGGGCTTTGCCTGGCTGGCCATGAACGATCAGGGTCATGATGTTTTCGCCATTCGCAGATTTGCGTCGGCTCTGGCGGGGAATAAGGGAGAAACCTGTCCGGATGATCCTGCTTCGAAACAAGAGAAGGATGTGGCGGCAGTCTTCAACTTCTCATCCCGTGAGAGAATCCTTGTTCTGAAGGCGGAAAAAGACGAGAAGTGGGACCTGATCCTCCATACAGACTGGGAATGCTGGAGCGGAAATAAAAAGCAGGAACCTGAGTCAGTCAAGATGATCGAGGGAAGTTCCTTTGTTTTTTCCCTGCCTCCTTTTTCGGGCGCTTTATACAGCATCTGCCGCCAGTAAACACAAAGTATGATTAAACAGCGAGCAAGCGGCCGCAAAGACGGATATGTTCGCATATCCGGTCTTGCGGACATTTGTGGGCACCTGCCCATGGCCACAAATATGAAAACCTGCATGTGCTAATGAGCATCTGTTTAAAGGCAGGAATCCGAGCCAGAAGACCTGCCCGGTCTACTGAGGTGATGAATGAAAAGAATTATAATCAATTTGCTGCTGGTGTTTTTTACTTGTGTCCTGCTCTACAGCGGATATAACCTTTTTAAACTCGGCTCTGAATACTGGAAGGGAAGATCGGAATACAGTAAGACTTCAAAAGAGGTAGTTACGGAAAACGAGACGGTGAGCGAGGACCCGGTGACTAAGGAAAAGGTCGAGACCGCTCCCATTCATGTTGATTTTGACAAGCTGCTGGCAAAAAACAGTGATGTGGCAGGCTGGATTTACTGCCCCAAGACGGTGGTCAACTACCCTGTTATGCATGCGGCGGACAACGACTACTATCTTCATCGTTTGATCAGCAAGGAATACAACTTTGCGGGGTGTATTTTCGAGGATTACAGAAATTCGCCCGGACAGATCGATCCCGCGACGATCCTCTATGGCCATCATATGAATGACGGTTCTATGTTTGCCATGCTCCACGAGTATACGGATCAGAAATACTATGACAAGCATCCAACCATGTGGTATCTCACCCCGCAGCGGAATTACCGTCTGGATCTTCTCATGGGATACGTAGCCAAAGAAGATGACGAGGTCTACGGCCTTTTTGAAAACGTCCAGCAGATGAGGGAATATCTGCACAAAGTCGAAGAAAAATCTACCTTCGAACCCAAGGTCAAATATGATCTGGATAAACTCAACAGCATTATCGTGCTGTCCACATGTGCCTATGAATTCAATAATGCCAGATACATTGTCATCGCGGTGCCGATCATCATCCACTGAATATACGTAAAAGACCTGCCTAAAGGTAAAATCCCGGACCGGCGGACTCTGAGAATGATATGCTGAGAGAATACAGCATATCGGACAGGGCCCGACCGGTCCTTTTTTATGACATGGCCTGCATAATGTATTTTCCTCCTTGCGGCGGCCGCGGGCGGTCACTTTATAATGTGAAATCCGTTGGAAGAGACGGCAGCGATCTGCGTACCCAGTTCGTCGGAGACGTCAATCTGATAAAAGGAGGTGTTACGCCCGTCTTTAAGGACTTTTGCCTCGGCTATCAGCTTTTTCCCCTTTGCGGCGCCCAGAAAGTTGATCTGGCTGGAGAGAGTGACAGTGATCCCGCTTTCTGTTTCATAATTGTTGGCGACTGCAAAGGCAAAATCCGCCATTGTGTAATAGACGGCACCCATGACCCGGCCGGCGGCGTTCATATGCCTGGCGTCGAGATCCAGCGTCACTTTCGCATATCCGGGCCTGGCATCCTCGATCCAGATGCCGGTGGTGCCTGTCGCATAGACATCTGCTTCAAAAAATTTTCTGACTTCTTCAATTGTTCTCATAGATTTCCTCACATATTTAAAAGCCTGCCTGCCCGACTCCTGATTAAATGAATATATCAATTATTTAAAAGCCTGCCTGCCAGGCTCCTGATTAAATGAATATATCATTCCGGAATTTCGATTGCAATTGCATAGAATAATCCCGGGCGGAGCTGCAGGCACAGACGTTACAAATTCAAAATCCCAAACAATATTTGTCCATTGTGAAAAATAGTGGTATTGTTAAGAGGCTGCAGACTGCACAAAAAAAGAGAGACAGGAGATAGAGATGCCTCAGATAGATCTGATCACCGGTTTTCTGGGAGCCGGAAAAACAACTTTTATCAAAAAATATGCACAGTTCCTGATCGATCAGGGAGCGAATGTCGGCATACTGGAAAGCGATTATGGCGCGATCAACATTGACCTGATGCTTTTGCAGGACCTGATGGGAAACAACTGTGACGTGGAGATGGTCACGGGCGGGGACGGGATCGTTTCCCACCGCCGCAGATTCCAGACCAAGCTGATTTCCATGTCCATGACCGGTTATGACATTGTCATTGTAGAACCCTCCGGTATTTATGATACCGATGAGTTTTTTGACGCGCTGGCGGAGGAACCTTTATGTGACTGGTATTCTCCCGGCTGCCTGATCGCAATCATAGACGCCAATCTGGGAGAACTGTCGGAAGAGTCAGAGTACCTTCTGGTCTCACAGACAGATAATGCCGGAAGAATCCTCTTGAGCCACCTGGATCAGGGGATGACGGAAGAGGAGAGACGGCAGGCTGCACGGAGAATCCTGGACCGTGTGAATGGGGCGCTGGAGCGCTTCAAGAGCAGCCGCAGGTTCAGCGAGGAAGATATTATCGCGTTCTGCTGGGATGACCTGACGACAAAGGACATGGAAGAAATCGGACTGTGTGGAATGGTCCCTGCAAATCATGTCAAGATGCAGGTTGAAAAGGAGAGCGGATACGGTTCCCTGTTTTATTACGGAACGAAAATGACGGAGGAGGAACTGCGCTCCAGAGTGAAAGAAACTTTCGAGGACCCTGAATGCGGTAAGGTGATGCGTGTCAAAGGCTTTGTACGCACTGATGAGAATACACTCATGCAGATCAACGCGACAGAAAACGGGATGGAGATCGAACCGACTGTTTTCGCCAGGGAAGTACTGATTGTCACCGGGGAGTACCTGAACAGAGAACGCATAGACGGAATCTGGGCGGCGGCATCCGAAATCATCACACCCGGTAAGACGACTGCCGGCCTGTGATGTAAACAGATACTAAAAAAATGTCCGCAAATACCGGTTGGTTCCGGCGTCTGCGGACATTCTTTTTTCAGGCAATCACAGATTGTTTGAGTCGACTCGCGGCCAAAGCCTCCGGATTGAACAATAATAGATCGACATTATTGATGAATCTTACCATTCTTCGTCTTCTTCATTCTCGTCATAGTTTTCTTCATCCTCGTCGTAGTTCTCTTCATCCTCATTGCCTTCCTGGCCTTGGCTGTCGACATCCTCGTAGTAACGGCCGTCATCATCGTAATAACCGTTGCCTTCCTGATAATATTCGTCGTATTGACCGCCGTCCGTTTCTCCGTTCACACCCTCATTTTGTGTAT
>Ga0310695_10006385_pt1 | contig 19539 bp, 11 predicted proteins | sample RumenRJG_04DNA_FD_203882 | JGI IMG/M metagenome (GOLD analysis project Ga0310695, IMG submission 203882) | Bovine rumen microbial communities from Lethbridge, Alberta, Canada - RJG_04 (v2) (version 2) | ecosystem: Host-associated > Mammals > Digestive system > Stomach > Rumen | place: Canada...
TGGGTCTGAAGGAAGCTAAGGATCTCGTAGACGGTGCTCCTTCTACTCTGAAGGAAGGTCTGTCTAAGGACGAGGCTGAGAACCTGAAGAAGGCTATCGAAGAGGCTGGTGCCGTAGTTGAGCTGAAGTAATTCACTCTACAAATAAACATGGTGGTTGGGAGCTCTCCAGTCGAGGGTTCCCGACCATTTTCTTGTCTTTTCTAGTCAAAACTAGTTTAACTAGTATGACTAGTAACACTAGTTTCACTAGAAAACAATAACCCACATTATTAATATATGGCTTCAAAAGTAATTGATAACAGAGTAAACTTTGGCAGCGTCAAGAATCCGATGCCGTTTCCGGATTTTCTCGATGTGCAATTAAAGTCTTTCAAAGACTTCCTCCAGTTGGACACTCCGCCTGAGGAACGCAAGAACGACGGTTTGTATAAGGTGTTCTCAGAGAACTTCCCTATTACCGACACGCGTAATAACTTCGTCCTTGAGTTCCTGGATTACTATATCGACCCGCCCCGTTACACTATTGACGAGTGTCTGGAGCGTGGCCTGACTTATAGTGTACCCTTGAAGGCTAAGCTGAAACTCTATTGCACCGATCCTGACCATGAGGATTTCGGCACGGTGATTCAGGATGTATTCCTGGGTCCGATACCTTATATGACTGCTAACGGTACCTTCGTGATTAACGGTGCCGAGCGCGTGGTGGTATCACAGCTGCACCGTTCCCCCGGTGTATTCTTCGGTCAGAACGTACATGCTAACGGTACACTGCTCTATTCTGCACGTATCATCCCCTTCAAGGGCTCGTGGATAGAGTTTGCCACCGATATTAACAACGTGATGTACGCCTACATCGACCGTAAGAAGAAGTTGCCTGTTACAACACTTTTGCGTGCCATCGGTTACGAGAACGATAAGGACATCCTGCAGATCTTCGACCTTGCTGAGGAGGTAAAGGTCAACAAGAAGGCTCTGAAAGAAGTCATTGGCAGCAAGCTTGCTGCCCGTGTGCTGAAGAGCTGGAACGAGGATTTCGTGGATGAGGATACCGGTGAGGTTGTTTCTATTGAGCGTCATGAGGTCATCATGGAGCGTGAGACAGAGATTACCGAGGACAACATGCTGGATATCCTGGAGAGTGGTGCCCAGACTATCCTTGTTCATAAGGACGAGGCTATTGCCCAGGACTACTCCATCATCTTCAATACCCTGCAGAAGGACCCCTCGAACTCAGAGAAGGAGGCCGTGCTCTACATCTATCGTCAGCTGCGTAATGCAGACCCTGCCGATGATGCCAGTGCTCGTGAGGTCATCCAGAACCTGTTCTTCTCCGACAAACGTTACGACTTGGGTGATGTGGGTCGTTACCGTATCAACAAGAAACTTGGTCTCGACACCGAGATGGATGTCCGTGTGCTGACCAAGGAAGACATCATTGAAATTATCAAGTATCTGATTCAGCTGATTAACTCGAAGGCATCTGTCGACGATATCGACCACCTGTCGAACCGTCGCGTACGCACCGTCGGTGAGCAGCTGTCGAATCAGTTCTCTATAGGTTTGGCTCGTATGAGCCGTACTATCCGTGAGCGTATGAACGTTCGCGATAATGAAGTGTTCACGCCGACCGACCTGATTAACGCCAAGACCATCTCGAGCGTTATCAACTCGTTCTTCGGTACTAACCCACTGTCACAGTTCATGGACCAGACGAACCCGCTGGCCGAGGTGACTCACAAGCGTCGTCTCTCTGCCCTGGGTCCTGGCGGTCTGTCACGTGAGCGTGCCGGTTTCGAGGTGCGTGACGTACACTACACACACTATGGTCGTCTCTGCCCGATTGAGAGCCCTGAAGGTCCTAACATCGGTCTGATTTCGTCGCTGTGTGTCTATGCTAAGATTAATGAACTCGGCTTCATCGAGACTCCATATCGTAAGATTGAGAATGGTGTGGCCAACCTGAATAACGACGAGGTAGTCTATCTGACTGCCGAGGAAGAGGCAGAGCATATCATCGGTCAGGGTAATGCACCTCTGAACGACGATGGCACCTTCATCCGTAAGGTGGTAAAGTGCCGTCAGGATGCCGACTTCCCCGTGGTTCCTCCCACACAGGTAGACCTGATGGACGTATCACCGCAGCAGATTGCCTCTATCGCCGCTTCGCTCATTCCGTTCCTGGAGCACGATGATGCTCACCGTGCACTGATGGGATCGAACATGATGCGTCAGGCCGTTCCCCTGCTCCATAACGAGGCTCCTATCGTGGGTACCGGTATTGAGAAGCAGGTGTGCGAGGATTCTCGTACCATGATTACTGCCGAGGGCGAAGGTGTCATCGACTATGTGGACGCTACTACCATCCGTATCCTGTACGATCGTACGGAGGATGAGGAGTTCGTCAGCTTCGAGCCTGCCTTGAAGGAGTACCGTATTCCTAAGTTCCGTCGTACCAACCAGAACATGACGATTGACCTGCGTCCTATCTGTGAGAAGGGTCAGCGTGTGAAGAAGGGCGACATTCTGACTGAGGGTTATGCTACCGAGAACGGCGAGTTGGCTCTGGGGCGTAATCTGCTGGTGGCTTACATGCCTTGGAAGGGTTACAACTATGAGGATGCCATCGTGCTGAACGAGCGTATTGTTCGTGAGGACGTGCTGACCTCTGTCCATGTCGATGAGTATTCACTCGACGTTCGTGAGACCAAGCGTGGTGCTGAGGAGTTTACAGCTGATATTCCTAACGTCAGCGAGGAAGCTACTAAGGACTTGGACGAAAATGGTATCATCCGTGTGGGTGCCCGCGTAGAGCCCGGCGATATCCTGATTGGTAAGATTTCACCTAAGGGTGAGAGCGATCCCTCACCTGAGGAGAAACTGCTCCGCGCCATCTTCGGTGACAAGGCCGGTGATGTGAAGGACTCTTCACTGAAGGCTAATCCTTCACTGTCAGGTGTCATCATCGACAAGAAACTCTTTGCCCGTGCTATTAAGACCCGTCAGACCAAGCAGCAGGATAAGATTACGCTGGCTAAGATTGACGAGGAGTATCAGGCAAAGGTTGATGACCTGAAGGACATCCTGATTGAGAAGTTGATATCCTTGACCAAGGGCAAGACCTCAATGGGTGTGAAGGACTATACTGGTGCTGAGATCATTGCCAAGGGTGCCAAGTTCACTATGACGGCTTTGAAGAACCTTGAATATGGCGATATCCAGACAAATAACTGGACTAACGACGAGCACAAGAACGAGCTGATTGCCAAGTTGATTATCAACTACATGAAGAAGTTCAAGCTGCTCGATGCTGAGAACAAGCGTAAGAAGTTTGCCATTACTATCGGTGACGAGCTGCCTTCAGGTATCCTGCAGATGGCTAAGGTATATGTGGCCAAGAAGCGTAAGATCGGCGTGGGTGATAAACTCGCTGGTCGTCACGGTAACAAGGGTATTGTCTCGAAGGTCGTTCGTCAGGAAGATATGCCGTTCCTCGAGGATGGTCGTCCTGTTGACTTGGTTTTGAACCCGCTGGGTGTGCCTTCTCGTATGAACCTCGGTCAGATTTTCGAGGCTATCCTCGGTGCTGCCGGTAAGCGTCTGGGCGTGAAGTTCGCTACACCTATCTTCGACGGTGCCAAGCTTGACGACCTCGCAGAGTGGACTGACAAGGCCGGTCTTCCCCGCCTGTGCTCTACACACCTGTATGACGGTGAGACTGGTGAGAAGTTCGACCAGCCCGCTACAGTCGGTATTACATACTTCTTGAAACTCGGCCATATGGTTGAAGACAAGATGCACGCCCGTTCTATCGGTCCGTACTCTCTCATCACTCAGCAGCCTCTTGGCGGTAAGGCCCAGTTCGGTGGTCAGCGTTTTGGTGAGATGGAGGTTTGGGCACTGGAGGCCTTCGGTGCCAGCCATGTGCTGCAGGAGATTCTGACCATCAAGTCTGACGATGTTGTTGGTCGTGCCAAGGCTTACGAGGCTATCGTTAAGGGTGAGCCTATGCCAACTCCTGGTATTCCTGAGTCACTCAACGTGCTGCTGCACGAGCTGAAGGGTCTTGGTCTCAGTATCAAGATGGACTAAGTAATCGTAAATTGTAAATAGTCAAATAGTAAAATAAGTATATGGCTTTCAAGAAAGATACAAAAGTAAAGACAAACTTTACCAAGATAACAATCGGACTGGCTTCGCCTGAAGAGATTCTCGAGAGTTCGTTTGGTGAGGTCACCAAGCCTGAGACCATCAACTATCGCACCTATAAGCCTGAGCGTGACGGTTTGTTCTGCGAGCGCATCTTCGGTCCTACGAAGGACTATGAGTGTGCCTGCGGTAAGTACAAGCGCATCCGCTATAAAGGCATCGTCTGCGACCGTTGTGGTGTTGAAGTAACCGAGAAGAAGGTTCGTCGTGAGCGTACTGGTCATATCGAACTGGTTGTCCCCGTAGCTCATATTTGGTACTTCCGCAGCTTGCCCAATAAGATTGGTTATCTGCTGGGTCTGCCCACCAAGAAGCTCGATGCTATCATCTACTACGAGCGTTACGTAGTCATTCAGCCGGGTGTGTTGGCTGGCAAGAAGGATGCCGACGGCAATCCTGCCTTGGGTTCTCAGATGTACGACCTGCTGTCTGAAGAGGAGTACAACGAGATTGTCGACAACCAGCTGTCAGAAGATAACTACTATCTGGACGACAACGATCCTAATAAGTTTATTGCTAAGATGGGTGCTGAGGCCATCTATGACCTCCTGGTCAAGCTCGATCTCGACTCACTGTCATACGAGCTGCGCGACCGTGCAAACAGCGACTCTTCTGTTCAGCGTAAGAACGAGGCTCTGAAGCGCCTGCAGGTTGTTGAGGCTTTCCGCGCAAGTGTGGAGAAGGGCGTCAACCGTCCTGAGTGGATGATCATGAAGATTATCCCCGTTACTCCTCCTGAGCTCCGTCCTCTCGTTCCCCTGGATGGTGGACGTTTCGCTACGTCTGACTTGAACGACCTCTATCGTCGTGTCATCATTCGTAACAACCGTCTGAAGCGCCTGACGGAGATTCATGCTCCTGAGGTCATCCTGCGTAACGAGAAGCGTATGTTGCAGGAGGCTGTCGACTCATTGTTCGACAACAGCCGTAAGTCTTCAGCCGTGAAGAGCGATAGCAACCGTCCTCTGAAGTCACTGTCTGACTCACTGAAAGGTAAGCAGGGTCGTTTCCGTCAGAACTTGCTGGGTAAGCGTGTTGACTACTCAGCCCGTTCGGTTATCGTCGTCGGTCCTGAACTGAAGATGGGTGAGTGCGGTCTGCCTAAGCTGATGGCTGCCGAGCTCTATAAGCCATTCATCATCCGTAAGCTCATCGAGCGCGGTATCGTGAAGACGGTGAAGTCGGCTAAGAAGATTGTCGACCGTCGTGAGCCCGTTATTTGGGACATTCTGGAGAACGTGATGAAGGGTCATCCCGTGCTACTGAACCGTGCACCAACACTGCACCGTCTCGGTATCCAGGCCTTCCAGCCCAAGCTCATCGAGGGCAAGGCTATCCAGCTGCACCCACTGGCTTGTACCGCATTCAATGCTGACTTCGACGGCGACCAGATGGCTGTCCACCTCCCCTTGTCTAACGAAGCTATTCTGGAGGCTCAGATTCTGATGCTCCAGAGCCACAATATTCTGAACCCTGCCAATGGTGCACCTATTACCGTTCCTTCACAGGATATGGTGCTCGGTCTGTACTATATCTCTAAGATTCGTCCAGGTGCCAAGGGTGAGGGTCTGACTTTCTACGGTCCTGAAGAGGCAATCATTGCTCACAACGAAGGCAAGTGCGATCTGCACGCTCAGGTAAAGGTCATGGTCGACGATATTGTTGACGGCAAGCCTTGTAAGCATATGGTTGAGACCTCTGTCGGTCGTGTCATCGTGAATGGCATCATTCCGAAGGAAGTCGGTTATGTCAACAAGATTGTGTCTAAGAAGTCGCTGCGCGACATCATTGCCGACGTCATCAAGAACGTAGGTTTCGCTGAGGCTTGCGAGTTCCTCGACGGTATCAAGAACCTTGGTTACCGTATGGCATACGAGGCCGGTCTGTCGTTCAACCTCGACGATATCATCATTCCTGAGTCTAAGAAGGACTTGATTGAGAAAGGTAATGCCGAAGTACAGCAGATTACTGAGAATTATAACATGGGTTTCATTACCGACAACGAGCGTTACAATCAGGTTATCGATACGTGGACGCACGTCAACAACGACCTTGGTAACGTGCTGATGAAGGAGATGACCGAGGCTGACCAGGGCTTCAACGCCGTATTCATGATGCTCGACTCGGGTGCCCGTGGTAGTAAGGACCAGATTCGTCAGCTCTCTGGTATGCGTGGTCTGATGGCCAAGCCTCAGAAGGCCGGTGCAGAGGGTGCCCAGATTATTGAGAACCCGATTCTGTCGAACTTCAAGGAAGGTATGTCAGTGCTGGAGTACTTCATCTCTACGCACGGTGCCCGTAAGGGTCTGGCTGATACGGCCATGAAGACGGCCGACGCCGGTTATCTGACCCGTCGTCTGGTTGATGTATCTCACGACGTGATTATCAATGAGGAAGACTGCGGTACGCTCCGCGGACTCGTCTGCACCGCACTGAAGAACGGCGACGAGGTTATTTCAACGCTGTACGAGCGCATCCTCGGTCGTGTTTCTGTTCACGATATCATCCATCCTTCAACTGGTCAGCTCATCGTGGCTGCTGGTGAGGAGATTACCGAGCCTATCGCACAGGCCATCGAAGACTCTCCCATCGAGAGCGTCGAGATCCGTTCAGTGCTCACCTGTGAGTCTAAGCACGGCGTCTGCATGAAGTGTTACGGTCGTAACCTGGCCACTCGTAAGATGGTTCAGAAGGGTGAGGCTGTCGGCGTGATTGCCGCTCAGGCTATCGGTGAGCCAGGTACTCAGCTGACGTTGCGTACGTTCCACGCCGGTGGTGTGGCTGCTAACGCTGCTGCCAACGCTTCTATCGTGGCTAAGAACGACTCTAGAATTGAACTCGAAGAGGTTCGTACCGTACCGTTCGACGAGGATGGTCGCGAGTGCGAGATGGTTGTGAGCCGTTTGGGTGAACTCCGCTTCGTCGATGTCAACACCAAGATCGTTCTTTCTACCGTCAACGTTCCTTACGGTTCGTCACTCTATTTCAAGAATGGCGACACGGTGAAGAAGGGCGACAAGATTGCACAGTGGGATCCCTTCAATGCCGTCATCGTTACTGAGTATGCCGGTACGCTGAAGTTCCACGATGTCATCGAGGGTGTGACCTTCCGTGCTGAGACCGACGAAACCACTGGCTTGACCGAGAAGATTGTTACCGAGTCGCGCGACAAGCTGAAGGTGCCTACCTGTGATGTCATTGGTGCAAACGGTGAGGTCATCGGAACGTATAACTTCCCTGTAGGTGGTCACGTAGTTGTTGAGGACGGCCAGACTGTTAAGACTGGTGAAACCCTCGTTAAGATTCCTCGTGCTGCAGCCAAGGGCGGTGATATCACCGGTGGTCTGCCTCGTGTCACTGAGCTCTTCGAGGCTCGTAACCCATCGAATCCCGCTATCGTATCGGAAATCGACGGTGAGGTCACCATGGGTAAGGTAAAGCGTGGTAACCGCGAAATCGTCGTAACCTCTAAGACCGGCGAGCAGCGCAAGTATCTCGTATCGCTGTCTAAGCAGATTCTGGTACAGGAGCACGACGCCGTACGTGCCGGTACGCCACTGTCTGACGGTGTCATCACGCCTGCCGACATCTTGGCCATCAAGGGCCCCACGGCTGTGCAGGAGTACATTGTTAACGAGGTACAGGATGTGTATCGTCTGCAGGGTGTAAAGATCAACGACAAGCACTTCGAGATCATTGTCCGTCAGATGATGCGCAAGGTACAGATTAACGATCCAGGCGACACCGTCTTCCTCGAGCAGGAGATAGTCGATAAGCTTGATTTCGCTGAGGAGAACGACCGCATCTGGGGTAAGAAGGTGGTTACCGATGCCGGTGACTCTGAGAACTTGCAGAAGGGTCAGATTGTCACAGCCCGCAAGCTGCGCGACGAGAACTCGATGCTGAAGCGCCGTGATATGAAACTCGTACAGGTTCGCGATGCCGTGCCCGCTACATCTACTCAGATTCTGCAGGGTATCACCCGTGCCGCTCTGCAAACCAAGTCGTTCATGTCGGCTGCATCGTTCCAGGAGACTACAAAGGTGCTCAACGAGGCTGCTATCCGCGGTAAGAGCGATAATCTGGAAGGTATGAAGGAGAACGTGATTGCCGGTCACCTGATTCCTGCTGGTACTGGTCTGCGCGAGTTCGACAAGATTATCGTCGGCTCGAAGGAAGAGTATGAGCGTATGCAGGCAAACAAAAAGAACGTGCTCGACTTTGCTGAAGAGCCCGTTCTGGATGAGCGCTAATTTTTAGAATTGACAATAAAGAAAGAGGATGTGCTCAAGCGCATCCTCTTTCTTATTATGCATCCTTCTTATATCTTCCTTCTTACCTCTTCCATCTTCCATCTTCCATCAGACCTCAGCCCTCTTCCATCGTAAACCTACAGTCAGGATTCTCTTCCATGAAGGTCTGGGCGTAAGCCACGTAGTGCTCGGCATTGTCCGTCTGACCGGGACGGGTGGGCTTGATGTATTTGGCAGGTACGCCGCCCCAGATTTCGCCAGCACCTACTTTGGTATTCTGCAACACCAAGGCACCGGCGGCTACGATGGCACCTTCGCCAATTTCGCAGCCGTCGAGTAGGGTAGCGCCCATACCAATCAGGGCGTGGTCGTGTATGGTGCAGGCATGCACCGTTACGTTATGTCCGATGGTGACGTAATTGCCGATATGCGTGGGCCCTGTTTCGTGAGTCACATGGACACATGAACCATCTTGTACATTCGAACAGTTGCCAATGGTAATGGGGGCTACATCACCGCGTACGACGGCATTGAACCAGATGGAACAGTTGTCTCCCATTTTGACGTCACCCACGATAGTGGCGTTCTCGCTGAAGTAGCAGTCTTTGCCCCATTTGGGCGACAGTCCTTTATAACTCTTGATTAGTGCCATACCTTTTTACCGTTCTTAATGATGATGCCACGATGCTGCTGATTGTCAGACACGCGGCGACCAGAGAGGTCGTAAATCTGGCTATTAGCTTTTGGCTGTTGGCTGTTAGCCTTTAGCTCTTGGATGCCAGTAGCACCTTGCTCTGTAAACTGCCAGGCGTCCACATAGAAGTTGTTGGCAGCGGTAGCCACAAAGTATACAGATTTTATTCCCTTGAACTGGCTGGCATCAATCTCGATGGTCTGCTCTTCCATAGTCGTCGACGAGAAGTTGACGGTGGCAACCGTCTTGAGGCTCTTAGCACCCAAACGAATCTCCAGTGTACCGGTTCCCTTGGCACGCAGCGTGAATCTGTCAGCACCAGTCGAACCGAAGTCAACGCGTTTTTGGTTAATCCATGAACCTTCCTTCATCTTGACCTGCAGGTTTCTCGAAGCGTCATTGCCCAATGCGCTGATGCTTGTATTCTTTTCGATATTGGTGAAGTCCTCGTAGTTCACACCGCCACAGTTACCCATGGTCTCAGCCTGCAGCAGCTGGTAGGGGTTCAGATAACGGATACCACTGACACCTTTTGCTGTCAGAGTAGCTTTGTTGATGGTCTGTGTAGCTTCGTCAACAGTCACTTCGTCTACACAAATGGAACGATAGGTTGACGCGTTGGCGTCAGTAGCCTTGGCATTCTTCATACCGTCTAGCAATGAGCCGTCATGGTAAATGTGATAATATTTGCCATTAAATTTTTGCAGGTGAGAATGGTTGTTGGGTGCTGAGGCATGAGGTCCGTAAACGCCTTTATATACCCAAGAGTCAGGATCCATGGGATTATCAGATACCATATAACACATGGTGCAGGTCTCTGGCTTCGATACGCTGATGCCCTTCTCCTGCTTGTATTTGTTCCAGTCGGCATCCGAGCGATTTGCCCAGTTTGAACAATAGGTATAGACGTACTTCCCGTTCATGACATTCAGCTCACTGGCCTCGAAATGGTAGGGAGCGGGAATCTTGACAGCCTTCCCATCGACGGCAGTCATTGATGACTTGAGTTTTATAATACCAGCATTGTTAGGTTGAATGTCGGTACCCTTATTGTTGGGGTCTCCACCACCAAAACTCAGCCAACCCGTACCATTCTCGTCAATGACTACGCCTGGGTCAAAACACCAGTTACAGGGACTGACACCTGGGGTGTCACCTGAAACCAGAGCTTTAGTCAGGGGTGACTTCCATGGCCCTAAGGGTGAATCGGCTGTCAGCACACCGACATTGGAAGCCCAGTTGGCAAAATAGAGGAAAAACTCGTCTTTGCCTGTAGTCTCATTGTGGCGCCACGTCACTGAGGGGGCCCATGACCTGAAGAAACCTCCCCCCCAAGAGGTACATAATTTAGCCACGTCGATGGTCCCGTGGAATGTCCAGTTCACCATGTCGTCGGTTGAGAGAACTACAAACGACTTGATGTCACCATACTCATTGGTTCCCTTTTTGCCGTTTTTGATGAACTGTTGGTGGTCGTTGGAGCCATAGACATACAGTCGGCCGTTGTACTCCAATGCCGTCGGGTCAGCACAATAGACGCAAGGGCTGATGGGGTTGTTATTACTTGTTCCTTTATATTCGGAAGCAAGGGTTTGTGCATTTGTTTGGATGCAAGCAGCCATAAAAGCTGCGGTCATGAATAGTTTCTTGTACATATTAGTTGTAATTTTTACGTTTTATGCTGCAAAGGTACAACATTTTTTGTACTTTTGTAACCAAAAAGAAAAAAAGTTTAGGATAATGCAGGATATTTTCCAGAACTTGTCGTATAACAAGTAGAAGCAAGAACCAAATGAGTGATCTGACAGAGACAGAAATCGTGGCAGCCGTCCGACGTGGACGGCACGAGGGACAGACGGCAATGGTCAGTCGCTTTGCGCAGCGCGTCTTTGCGATGATAGCCCGACAGGTGCCCGACGTGATGGATGCTCAGGAGCTGACGCAGGATGCCTTCCTTCGTGCCTTCGACCATATCGATAGCTACGACCCACAGCGTGCCTCGCTCTCCACATGGCTTTGCCGGATAGCCTACAACCTGACGCTCGACTTCCTGAAACGCCGACGCCCGATGATCGTCTCGATAGAAGACACGACGGTGTGGCAGACGGATATCAGCGACGATGCGTTGGAAGCCGAGTTGAGTACAGGACGCGAGGAACGCATCGAACGACTGCAGGATGTGATAGACCAACTGCCTGACGACGAACGGATGCTGCTGACGCTCTACTACTTCGAGGACCGCCCTCTGACGGAAATTGCCTACATTACAGGCATTGAGGCGAAACCATTGGCCAACCGACTGTACCGGACGAGAAAGAAACTGTATAAAAAATTACGAATTACGAATTGACAATGAACAAACGATATAACGACACGGACCTGCGCGAGGCTTTGCACCGCAAATATGCCGACGAGCCACAGCTGCCTGCCGACTTCATGGCGAAGATGGAGCAGCGGATGGCAGACGGCTCGACTGTTCCCAGCGGTTCAGCCGCTGGGGCCAAACGTGCTCGTCTCTGGCCTTGGGTAGCCGTAGCCGCCAGCTTCCTATTAATAATAGGTATAGGTCTGACCATGATGCCCACAGAGCAGCAGACGAAACCTGAAGCTCAGGTTGCGCAAAACACGAAGAAGGCACCAGCCATAGAACCAACCTCTGACAGCGAAAGGCCGTTTCTCTCACAGCGAGAGGCCGTTTCTCTCACAGAGAAAGGCCATGTTGCTAATCCGTCACGACGGACTGAGCGTCTGAAGGCTACGGAGCAAGAGTCCGTTAGTGACGGACTAAAAGTTACGCAGTATGACGCTGAGCCAGATCAGTTGGACAACCCCAATCTGCACTACGCCGCTTACGACCTGAAGAAGGACACCGTTCCGTATCAGGACCCAGCCCGTGTGGACGACTTTATTTCCCAGTTGGCCGACTACCATCAGGTGAAGCAGGGCCAGCTGACGTGTTCACTGCCCGCTGACAGCAGCGTGGTGTCCAGTGTCTACGTGTTCCCCGATAAGGAAGACATTAATCTTTTCAACCGACTGTTGCAGGTGGCCTGCTGGTATAACTCGAAGACGCCGGGCTATCACCTGAACTTCTCACAGCAGCAGTTCTTCTTCGAACTGCAGGACATGCGCCGCCAGTTGCAGTACCGCTGGATAGCCGAGCGTATCAACGGCCGCATCCTGTTCTACTCGACCCATGCACCCCTTGATGTGAAAGAGTCGTCGGCCTGCTATCAACAATATCGCGATGAGCTCATGTATCAAAATAATTTTAAATCCAAAACCAAAAAGTTATGAAACGTATTGTAACCCTTAGCCTCCTGGCTATAGCCTGCCTTGCCGTGCAGGCACAAGATAAGAATGTGACCGTACTGGCCCAAGGCAATAGATATTGGATACCGACGCCTCCGACATCCTTTGACAAGAAGACCAAGAAGACGATTGCCGTCTGGCCCAGAACCGAGAAGGACGACTGGTTTGAGCCTTCAGGACTGGTGGTCGACCATGTGCCGACAGTCAGCAGTTTTGCCGACGTATTCCCTGACTATGTTGACTTTCTTGGTCATGATGAAGACCAGTACATGCCCATGCCCTGGCGGTTGACCGAGGAGAATGGCGAGACCGTGCTGCACTGCTATCTGAAGATGCCTGCCGACATCGTGGGCAACTTCTGGTTGACCGACGAAGAAGGCTGTCTGCTCGACAAGGAGACCGGCATCAGCTATCGTGCCCGTCGCACCGAACCCGACTGCTACTACAAACGCTTTACCTTCAAGGGCAAGAAGGGCGATATAGCCGACTTCAAGATTTTCTTCCCCAAACTGCCTGAGACCACCAAGAAGGTTGCCATCTACGGCGTGCCCAACTGGTATCTGAGAGGCATAGAGGCCGTTATTAACCGTCAGCCATCTGGAATTGTGTTCCATGGTACAGTAAATTACTACGATAACATTCCCGAGTTCCACCATCCCACCCAGATTGTTGAGGCCAAGGACTACGACAAGGACAACTTCTTCACGTGGTCCGAGTACAAGGACGCCCACCTCATCAAGCCCATCCCTGAGGGAACCATGGCCATGTGGCTGACCCCTGATGCCACCTACCTCGCCTTGTCCACCGAGATGAACTGGCGCCGTGAGTATTTTGGCCGTGGCGGCAACACGGTACTGATTGACAAGCAGGGCCACCAATACAAGTGCAAGGGCGTGATGGACTATCCCAACGGGCCGATGTTCTGGGTACAGGGCATGTCTGGCGATTACTTCGCCATCGTCCTCATCTTCGAGCCGCTGCCCCTTTCGCTCGAAACCATCACCTACATCGTCCCCGAGGGCGAACCCTTCAAGGCTAATTTCGCTAGCTGGAGTGGTGAAGTGCGCTCCGACCTTAGCATCAAGGAGCTGCGCCAGAACCAGAAGTTGTTCGAGTATTTCCCCCGAAAGATAGTAGAATAGAAATTTATGCAAGGTTAAGTTAATAGAACACACATGACTAATTTAGGATCAACGCAAACACACACGAGACAAGCATGGAACGCAGCAATGCGTTCTGTGCTTGTCTTCCTTTGTGCCATGGCTGTCATGACCGTTCAGGCACAAGAACAGAAACAGGATACAACACAAGTAAAGAACACCAAGAAGGAGAAAAAGGTCTTTCTCTGGGGTTACCTGTCCGATTCGTTCACCCGTTCGTACATCCCCGACGTGAAGGTCGTGGTGCTGAGGGCTGACTCGTCACTGGTCGACTCGGCCCAGGTTAGTAACGGCTATGGCGGTTTCAAGTCTTCGGAATACTATCTGCAGGTGCCTGCGAAGCCTGCCAAGTACATCATCAAGGCCACGCATCCCGACTACGAGACGACCTACAAGGACTACGAAATCAAATACGTAGCCCGCAACCGCGACTTCGAGGTGCCGTCCATCCGCATGCGTCGCATCCAGCGCAGCAACTACGACAAGGAAGGCGGTACGCTGCAGGAAGTGGTGGTCAAGGCTACGAAAGTCAAGATGGTCTATAAGGGCGACACCATCGTCTTCAACGCTGATGCCTTCAACGTGCCCGAGGGCTCGATGCTCGACGGACTCATCAAGCAGTTGCCGGGCGTGGAGCTAAAGGACGACGGCGAAATCTTCGTCAACGGCAAGAAGATTGAGAACCTGACGCTGAACGGTGCCGACTTCTTCAAGGGAAAGAACAAAATCATGCTGGAAAACCTGCCGCACTATACGGTGAAGAATGTGCAGGTGTTCAACAAGCGCACACCCAAGAGCGAATTCCTGGGCCGCGACATGGAGGAAAAGGAATACACGATGGACGTCGTGCTGAAGAAAGAATACAGGGTAGGGGCCACCGTCAATCTGGAGGCTGGCTACGGCACTGACGACCGCTACAAGGCCCGTGGCTTCGGACTGCGCTACACCGACCAGACACGCGCCGTACTCTTTGGCGGCATGAACAACCTGAACGAATACATCGACTACGACCGCGAGGGCAACGAACGCGACCGAACGCAGGCTTCCGGCGACCGCGACGTCAAGACCATTGGCGGCCTGTGGGCGTGGCATGCACCCGAGGAACGCATCACCGATAATCTGGATTTTCGTCTGAACTGGCAGGATGTCCATACCGAGAACGAAAGCAATAGCGAGAACTTCCTCGCCGGCAAGAGCACCTTCGGACAGTCGCGCTCGGTCAGCAATAACCGTCCTTTCTCGCTGACGGCCCACAACACGTTCTACCTCCGTAAGCCCGTCTACATCTATTCGTGGCTGAACTTCGAATACAATCGTGGCAATTACAGTGGTGAGAACTGGTCGCTGACAGCCAACGACCAGCTGATGAAGGACTCGGTAAACCATACGTGGGGCGTCTCCAAATCGAGAAACAACAGCCTGCAACTGAGCTGGCAAATCAATGGCGAAGTCAAGTTGCCTTGGGGCGACGAGCTGGAGATGGATGTTGATATGAACTGGAACCGCCAGTGGAGCGACGGCAATTTCTCGCAGAACCGCTATACCTTGTTTAATACGGGGACCGTCGACCAGCGCAACCAACATACCGACAGCCCTTACAGGAACTATGGCCTCACCGGACAGCTGTCCTACAGGCTGCGACTGACCGAGAACCTCTCCATAGCGCCAAGGTTCAGTGTCAACTACAGCTACAATGCCAACGACAACCACCTCTATCGGTTGGACTGGCTGGGACCGCAATGGGCCGTCGGTGGACCGCATGCCATGGGGTCGCTGCCCGCTGCCGACTCGCTGGCGCTGGCGCTCGATGCCCCCAACTCGTCGGAGCAAAGCAATCGGGAAAACCAGTATAGTGCCGGCATGATGCTGAACTACAGCAAGTCGCTGGAGAATAGCAATGGCTACCTGTATTATTACGTCATGCTGACAAAGCAGTTCCATCGCAAGCACATGTCGTACGACAGCGATGCACTGCATGCCACCATGAACAGCAACTACGACTATCTGAAGCTGAACTTCCACTTCAACTATAGTTTCGACAAAAGTCATAAGTCCATCTCTGCTTACGGGCAGAACTCCGTATCGCTGCCTGACATCGGACAGTTGGCCGACATCACCCAGACCAACAACCCGCTGTATATCCACAAAGGCAACCCCGACCTGAAGCCGCAGACCTACTGGTGGTTCAATGCCAGCTACCAAACGAGGGTTGACAGCACTAACCAGCACTTCAACTTCGGCATCAGCGGCAACATCCAGCACAACGCCATGGCCACCGCCTATACTTACGACCCCGCTACGGGCGTTCGCACAACGTGGACGGAGAACATCAACGGCAACTGGAGCATGACCGGCAGCATCGACTTCGGCCGTGCCTTGGACAAAAAGAAGTTCTGGTTCATTGGCGCCAACCTCAGTGGCGGCCTTGGTCAGAGCACCGACCTCTCGTCCGTCCAGTCTGCCGACCCGCAGCAGCAAACGGGACCCCAGCGCAATCGTGTCACCAATACAAATCTTGTCTTTGCGCCCAATCTCCGTTTCCAGAAAGAGAAGTTGACCTTTACCCTCAAGGGCAACGTCACTTGGCGCCACTTCCGCCGCAGTATCGAGGTCAGCGAGTTGCCCACCAACATGTATGACTTCAGCTATGGCTTCAATGCCAACTACAAGCTGCCTTGGAACTTCGTCATCGATACTGACCTGCAGATGCATTCGCGCCGAGGCTATGCCGACGAACAGATGAACGACAACCGCCTCTATTGGGATGCCACGCTCACCAAGTCGTGGCGTCAGGGCCGTTGGGTGGCTAAGCTGAAAGGCTACGACCTGCTGGGGCAGGTCACCCAGTGGCAGTACTACGTCACTTCGCAGGGCCGCACAGAATACTGGACAAACAACATGCGCCGTTATGTCCTGCTTTCGTTAGCCTACCGCTTCAGTTTGACACCGAAGAAGCAATAGTTCATGGATTGTGAAAAAAACAGAGAACGCGCAGACCCCTGCGCGTTCTTTTGTTACATTAAGGTTGCTGCACTCGCCGCTGTTCCTGCACCCGCAAGGCCTGCGGCTAAGATCTTCAGGACTTCTGCAATAACCTTCAACCAATTAATCTTCTTCATAACGCATTAATTCTTTTTTATAAAGCCGAGGGCCGATTCTTCACTCTTAACTCTTCATTCTTCACTCTTGAATCAGCCCTCAGCATTCTTTACTCTTACATCAGACATCTTACGTCAGACATCAATTTTCGTCCAGCTCTTCGTCACCATTTCCACTGCCCGAGTTGCCTCCGGTGTTACCGCCTGTGGTTCCGCCTCCTGAGTTTCCACTCCCCTCGCCCGTTGGAGAGGGGTTGGGGGTGAGGCTGGGTGCGTCACTGTCATTACCCGTCAGGCTCTTGACCAGCGCCTTGGTCTTCGAGGTGAATGCCAGGCTGGCGTCGCGGTTCATGTTCTCGATGGTGGTCTCGCCCGATGCCTGCATGATGAGCTTCACGGCGCCTACGGCAAACTGCTGGACGGCGATGTTTGCGGCGAGCTCCTCGTCGGTGCGCTGTGTACCGCGACCGGCTGTAATCTTCGCGCCCTGCTCCAGCGTCAGACCGTTGCTCTCCACGGTGGCCTTGAACAGGCCGAGGTCGTCAATCTTCACCACGTAGCCCAGCAGAGCCAGTTCCTTGATGCAGTCCACCATGTCGTTCAGCACACCAGTGATGATACCCTTCGAGAAGGCGGTGTTGTGGTGGTGCATGTGGGTGGCGAGGTCGCGCAAACCCATGGTTCCCTTGTACTCTACGCGAGCGTAGTACTTGCCCAACGTGCCCTGAATAGCGTCGTTGGTGTTCTTTGTCAAATTCAATTCCAATGCCATAATTCTTAAAATTTAATTTTTAATTTTTAATTTTTAATTTTCTCGTTGTTACTTTCGGAGTAATCGGATTTTCTTTCGGAGTATCTAGAATTTCTTTCGGAGTACCGATTGTTCCCGATTTCGAATGCAAAGATACGAACCCCCTGAATATCGCTGTCCGCTTTTGTCCGCATTAGGCCTCATTAGGCACGATAATGCACAATTTGTCCGCTAAAAAGGCAACGATTTTAGGTGGTAGCAGCTTCATTTCGGGTCGCCAGCCCATTTGGATAAGTTCCTTGCGGAAAGGCTTACACCAACGCCGGAACGTCCTCATGCTGACTCCAGCTTCACGCGCCAGTTCCGATTTCAGCATTGCTTTCATGTTTCTTTCATCTTCAGAATTACTTTCTTCCACTCTACTTTAATTTTTGGCACGGATTTCACGGATTTCGCGGCTTAATCTTAACAGTGCGTTGTGCCGTCATCATAAAAAACCGTGTAATCCGTGTAATCCGTGCCTAATCATTGACTCACGGGTTCTGTGATTCCCTTTTCATCTTGAGCCATTCCTCGCGCGACACGGCTCCCTTCTTGTTCTCCTCAATCTGGCGGAACAACCGCTCGTTAGCCTCCTCGCGCTCGGCAGTACACAAAAGGGACAGTTCCTTTTGTGTACTCTTGGCTTTCGCACGCTCCAGACGCAGGGTAGCAGTCTCGTCGTTGGCTTGATAACTGCGCATTGACCATCCTGCCAGTCGGTAAGCCGTTTCCCACGATGTTTCGAGTTCCTTTCTCATTTTCCGCCGTCCCGACACTTGCTCCGCCCAGTAGTAGTAGAACTTCAGCAATGTCTGCCGATCGTACTTTCCTTCATACGTCAACAACTCGTTCCAAAACTCTTCTTTCCTGACCTTCAATGTCCTCTTCACGCGCGAATCGGTGGGTGTGTTTTTATCCGTTTTTTCTTTATATTCTTTTTTAAGTATGGGAGGCGCAGGGGGGAGAGAACTTTTTCTGCTGTTTGTTTTACGCTCTTTTAAGAAATTTCTGAGCGAAAAAGAACGACGGAATTTTTTGTTATATTGCGAAGCCAGAAATCTGTCCTCAGGACTCATTGCCCAGTACATCCTTACGGCCACGTAGGCGTGGGTCAGGAGCAGTTTAATGCGCTGCTCCCTGTCGCCTTTTTTCAGTCCATTGTTCTCTAACTGGCGAACAATGTCGTTTTTAATCTCTTCTGTCTTCATCATACAATTCCGTGCCAAGCATTCTAAGTGTTTTACCAAGATTTCGCATCACCTCCTTGTCGAAGATGCGCTCCGTGCGGTCCAGCTGTCCGTTGCTGCGCAGGTAGTCGAAGATGACATACGTGCAGGCATAGTACTGCAGTCGCAGCGCCGTCGGTATGTACTGCACCGTCTGCATATTATCGACGTAGCGAAACAAGTGGCCGACAATAAAGTGGCGCACGTCAGCATCCGTCACGGAGTCCAGCACCTTCCGCAGCCTCGACTCCAATTCTTCCGTGTTTACAATTTTCTTACTCATAATTCAATGTTTAATGTTCCTTGTATCGCTTGCCGCACATCGTCGCATGATAGAACGCCTCGTAAGGGTCGTGGAAATGGTACATTTTACCATGTATCTTTGTTTGATACTGACAACCGTGCGGACTTACGCCAGGCACACCCGTCTTCGTGTTCGGATTCCAAGCCAGTAGCACGTTAAGATGGTTCTCCGACGACGTCACTTCGCGCAGGTTCTCAATACAGTTGTCTTGCTTATTGCCATTTACGTGGTCAATCTGCCGTTCTGGGAAACGACCTTTGCAGACAGCCCAGACGGCATGGTGCAGACGAACAAATACCTGTCGCTTGCCCAAACGGCATAACACGCATAAATAACCATTTTTATCACGCTTCTTACCTCTTATAGCCCTGCCCAGTCGGCTGCTTGTCAGCCTGCCGCTCTTGGCATCGTAAGTGTAGTTCTTTTTCATGCGAAGCAGCAATTCCTGCTGCTCCGCATCTGTCAATTGTTTCTTATTCATATAAATCATC